>Ga0315282_10004150_pt1 | contig 25387 bp, 22 predicted proteins | sample YL17G07_20_MG_FD_203693 | JGI IMG/M metagenome (GOLD analysis project Ga0315282, IMG submission 203693) | Sediment microbial communities from Yellowstone Lake, YNP, Wyoming, USA - YL17G07_20 | ecosystem: Environmental > Aquatic > Freshwater > Lake > Sediment | place: USA: Wyoming | collected... | reverse complement strand
TCAGCCAGCCGGAGGATGCGGTTAGAAAGGCTATCGAGTTAACCAAAGGTGGCAGCTTGAAAAAGCTTGGTGCCAAAGCCAGGCGTTTTGTTGAAAGATATAGCTGGGATAATATTACTGATGAATTTGAGGGAATCCTTAACGAAGTTATAAAGGGGAAGGGAAAATGAAGGACTATCTTAATGAGTATAAAGGCAAGAATATTCTCATCACTGGCGGCGCTGGTTGTATCGGTTCCAATCTGACCAAAGCCCTAATGAAGGCTAAGGCGGCTAAAATCATCGTCCTTGACGACCTTTCTGCCGCCGAAAAGTGGAATATCCCCGTTGACCCGAGCGTAATTTTCATCGAAGGCAGCATACTAGACAATGAGGTATTGAAGAAGGCGTTCTCGGGGAAGCTTGACTTTGTCTTTCATTTGGCAGCACACTTCGCCAACCAAAATTCAGTGGATAACCCCGAGATTGACCTTGAGGTTAACGGGCTTGGCATGCTCAAGGTTCTGGAATACTCCCACCTTAGCAAGGTGGGCAAGTTCGTCTTCGCTTCCTCCGGTTGTTCTGTCTATGGCAGCCAGGCGCCACTGCCACTAAAGGAAGATTTCGTGTCTCTGCACCTCGACACACCCTACCAAATCACCAAGCTTCTTGGTGAGCTCTACTGCAATTTTTTCTATAACTATTATGGTCTGCCGGTGGCTATAGCCCGCTACTTCAATGTTTACGGTCCCGGTGAAATACCCGGTGCCTACCGCAATGTCATCCCCAACTTCATCTATTGGGCGCTCCACAAAAAGCCCCTCCCCATAACTGGCACCGGCGAAGAGACTAGAGACTTTACCTTTGTTGATGACATCGTCGATGGCACATTGCGTCTGGGCGTAGTCCCTGAGGCAGTCGGCAATGCCTTCAACCTAGCCTCAGACAGGGAGACCAAGGTTATAGATATCGCCAATATGGTCAATGAAATCACTGGCAATCCGAGCGGGGTGAAGCTCATCCCGAGAAGGGACTGGGACAAGATCACCCGGAGAAGGGCTTCTGTTGAAAAGGCGAGGAAGGTCTTGGGTTACGAACCAAAGATGAGAATGAAAGACGGGATTAAAAAGGTATATGGCTGGATTGTAGAGAATCAGGACAAGATAGAGGCATGTGCTAGATTCTAAGGAGGAAAATGGCAGATAAGCTTAAGGTTGGGATAGTGGGCTGTGGGGCGGTAGCGGTTAAACGACATATCCCCGGCTTTATTAGACTGAAGAATAACGTTATTCTCCAGGCGGCCTGTGACAAAAATGAAGACCTGGCAAAAGAGGCAGCGAGGAAGTATAACATCCCCAAAACATATCAAAGCCTTTCCCAGATGCTGTCTGAAGAAAATTTAGACATCGTTGATATATGTACCCCGCCTCAAATTCATGCGTCTTTGGCTATAGAGGCACTGGAGCAAGGTTGCCACATATTGTTAGAGAAGCCAATGGCACTTACCACTGCTGACTGCGACCGGATACTCGACGCCTCCCGTAAACATAAAAGAAAGCTGTGCATAGTTCACAATGTCCTCTTTCACCCACCACTGGTTAAAGCCAGAAAACTTGTCGCCGAAGGTGCTATTGGTGATTTTATTGGTATGAGAATCTTTCTCTCTGACCCCAGAGACGAGATGATAATGAGAAAAGATTACTGGATACATAAGTTGCCCGGGGGTTTACTCGGCGAGACCGGACCCCACTCGGTGTATTTATCTTTAGCTTTCCTAGATAAAGTAAAAAATGTGGACATCTACGCTAAAAACTTTCTAGAGCATCCCTGGGCGCCCTTCGATGAGTTCCGTATAGAATTGGAAGCAGAAAATGCCATCAGTTCAGCGGCTATCTCATACACAAGTAACCGCTACGACGCTTATATTGATATTATGGGCACAGAGGGCGCTTTGCACCTTGACCTCCAGAGTATGCTGGTCATTCGTCAGGGGGCTAAACCATCGCTAAACCCGTGGCATCTGGCTTACACTTCGCTGGAGTTTGCCTGTCAAACAACGTTCGGACTGCTGGTTAACAGCCTGAAGACAGTTACCGGCAACTTCAGGCTGGGTCACGATACCATAATCGAAAGGTTTGTCCAAAGTATCCTGATGGATACTGAGCCCCCGGTGACCGGTGAAGAAGGCAGAGAAGTAACCAGGGTAATGGAAATGATTATCGATAAGCTCTATCAAAAATACGGTCGCCCCAAACAAACTTAAAACCGATGATGCAGAAAAAGAAAGAGCTAGTCAGGCAATACTGGGATGATGTGCCCTGTGGAACGGCCAGCATTGCTTATCCCACAGCGTCTTGGCTGGTTTATGGTTATCCAGGGACGGAAACCTTGAGGTATTCAAATGTGTGGCATATGTGGTGTCTTTAATTATGCTAATACCAGCTTTGAAATCACCGAGGGCCTGATTACTCGGATGCGAGATACGATGGTGCATCGTGGTCCTGACGATGGTGGGGTATATATCAGTCCGGATAGAAAAATCGGTTTAGGGCACCGACGCTTGAGCATTATTGACCTCTCTTCAGCCGGGCACCAGCCGATGAGTAATGAAGATAGAAGCCTGTGGCTAATCTATAATGGAGAAATCTATAATCACCAGTGGCTACGAAAGGGATTGCAAAGTAAAGGTCATATCTATCAATCCAGCACCGATACCGAAACAATCCTTCATCTTTACGAGGAAAAGGGAATAGATTGTGTCCGTGACTTTGAAGGAATGTTCGCCTTTGCTTTATGGGACAGTAAAAAGCGGCGGTTATTTTTAGTCAGGGATAGAATCGGCGAGAAGCCATTATATTATACTATCCAGGACGGACAGCTGATTTTTGCCTCGGAGATAAAAGCAATCTTAGAGCATCCACAAATAGAACGAGATATAGACACTACCGCCCTTTATCACTACCTTACCTTTTTTGTGACTCCGGCACCGATGACGCTATTTAGGGGCATAAATAAACTGCCTGCCGGCTACATCATGCAGTGTGACCAACAAGGGAGCATTCGTCAGCAACAGTATTGGGATGCCATCGTCCCGTCGCCAGATAAAGACCGTTCTGAGGAATACTACATTGATACGGTTCGGGAACTGCTCACCTCGTCTATTGAAAAGAGGATGATGTCTGATGTGCCCTTTGGTGTTTTCTTAAGCGGTGGCATAGATTCCAGTACTAACGTCGCTCTGATGAGCCAGCTGATGGACAGGTCAGTGGAGACCTTTTCCGTGGGATTCAAAGACCAGCCGGCGTATAATGAACTTGAGTATGCCCGTCAGGTAGCCAGAAAGTTTAAAACCAACCACCACGAGATAATTATTAACGATAAAGACTTAATAGATTATATCCCCAACCTGGTTCACCATCAGGACGAGCCGATTGCCGACTATGTTTGCGTCCCGCTATATTTTATTTCTAAATTAGCCCGAGATAATGGCGTGATCGTCATTCAGATAGGAGAGGGAAGTGACGAAATATTCTTTGGCTATGATAGCTACCTGAGCTATCTGAATATCTACCGTCACTACTGGAAATGTTATATGAAGTCCCCCCAGTTTCTTAGGCAGATAGCATATGAATTCATCTCTTCTATGCTAATGAACAGGTGGAACATTATCAAAGACGGGCTAAGGCGTGCCGCCTTTCAGGATATCTTGAGGCGTGCCGCCGCAAACGAGGAACTCTTCTGGGGAGGAGCAATTGCCTTTACCGAAGACCAGAAAAGAATGCTCCGGCATAAAGCAAATGATAGCTGGTATGACCTCAGCTCGCTTAACATCGTAGAGGCTCACCTTGATAAAATCGACGGGCAAAAATCGGGAGCTGATTTTCTGGAGCGGATGATTTACCTAGAACTAAAGCAACGTCTGCCGGAATTACTTTTGATGCGAGTGGACAAGATAACCATGTCTACCTCTGTCGAAGGAAGAGCGCCTTACTTAGACCATAAACTGGTTGAGTTTGCCATGGGTATTCCCAGCAAGTTAAAGGTAAAAAACGGCGAGCTGAAATACATACTGAAGAAAGCCACCGAAGGAATTATTCCGGATAATATAATCTATCGTAAAAAGCAGGGGTTTAGCGTTCCGGTAAAAGAGTGGTTCATCGGGAAGTTAGGCAAGTATATCACTAACTCGATTCTAAATTCTAAGCTGAAGGAACGCCAGCTCTTCAATTATGAATATATAGAGAACTTGCTAAATGAACAGCGAAAGGGCAAAGCCGACAACAGCGTTCACCTCTGGCTGCTTTTCAATCTAAGCAAATGGTACGACTACTGGATTAAAGGTGATGAATAATATAAACACCTTTTGTACTAAGGCCGGGAAAGGTCGATAATGGCGCTACCTAACGACTGGCAAATAAAAAAGTGTCTGACAGTTTCCCTTAGTCTGCTGCTAGCCATATTCACTTTAATTGGGCTAGCTGCCTTAGGCTTTGACATCCCCTGTTTAAGGCAGATAGTCGGTTTTATCCTTGTTACTTTCGTGCCCGGCATGCTGCTGCTCAGAATTTTCAAAATCCACAATATAAGCATAATAGAAAGCCTGCTTTATTCGGTAGGACTCAGTCTCGCCTTTGCTATGGCAGTCGGCGTAGTGGCAAACTTTGCTTTGCCGCCTTTAGGTATCCCCCACCCCATTACCTTGGCACCAGTGACAATTACCTTCACTGCTCTTTTACTATTATTATGCTTTCTGGCTTATGTGCGGGATAAGGACTTTCAACCAGTCAAATCTCTACATAAGAGTAACGAGGTCGTTACTAAACAAGGCTTTTTCTCCACCATCAACCCATTCTTATTAGCTATCCTGCTGCCCCTTCTTGCTATCTTGGGCACCAGCCTGGTTAACTCCTATCAGAATAACACCTTGCTCTTTGCTCTTATTTTTATTGTTGTGATTATTACTGGCTTAGTCGCTTTCAATAAGTTTATCCCTCCCCGAGTTTACCCCTTCCTGACAGTCATGATGGCTATCGCACTCCTCTATCAGACCACCCTTATATCGAGTAACCTAGTGGGCAGTGATATCCATGGGGAATATTCTTTAAGCAGTATAGTAATAGAAAATGGCTACTGGGATACCACTATTCCTTTGCTTGTAAATTCATGTTTAAGCATTGTCATACTGGCACCTATCTACTCCTTACTGCTCAACATGGACATTGTCTGGCTATTCAAGGCAATCTACCCCCTTTTCTTTTGCTTAGTGCCTCTGGGGCTTTTCTATATCTGGCGTCTTCAAATCAAACCTCTCTATGCCTTCCTTGCTACTCTTTTCTTTATCTCTATGCCCATGTTCACGATGGACATGGCTCAGTTGTGCCGGCAGCAAGTCTCCGAACTCTTTTTTGTTCTGGTGATATTGCTTATGGTAGACCGCAAACTAACGCTGATACAGAGGACTACCTTAGCCCTTATCTTTGGCTTTGGAGTGGTCGTTTCCTACTATGGGATGGGTACTGGTTATGTTGGTTATCTGGCTTTTGGTGCGCTGGTTCTCATTTTCATCAAGAGTCGTCCCGGACGAACCCTATGGCAACGGCTGGTAGGAAAGTCCCATTCCCTCCCTGCTGATTTAACCTCTGCCGGAGCTTTTAACAAGAAAGCTCTAGCCGTCGTTGTTGGCTTAAGCCTAGTCTTTATGTTTGGTTATTACAATTTTGCTGCCTCAGGGAAAGGTCTCACAGGCACTTATGTTGCTACTGACATCGCGGAGAGCACGGTTGAACAATTGATTGGCGGCATTACCACACCAGGCATTACCACACCAGTAGTAGAGTTGCCCGGTTTCATTCAAAATATCCTCGCTAGGTTTCCATTCTTAAACCCCTTGACTAAAGAGCCTTTGACTCAGACTGCCTTAGGTCTTGATTTCCCCTCGGCATCGCTGGGGGGGAAAGTCTGGCGTATCTTTCAATACCTTGTTGAACTCTGCTTTATTGTTGGCTTCTTCAGGCTCATCTTTCGCCCCAAAAGGCTGGACAAATTCAAAGCTGAATACATTTCTTTAACTATAGTGAGTGCCCTGGTTTTACTTGGCATCTTTGGTCTTCCCACATGGTCCTATGGTTTGGGTACCTCTCGGATTTGGCAAATCACTCTACTCCTTATGTCTCCTTTGTTTCTTTTTGGTGGTGAGGTCATTGCCTATAGCATGCTGAAGTTAGCTAGGGTATTCCGAGGGACTCTTGCCTCTTCTCAACTAAGTCTTGATAGCTCGGCACCTTTACGGTTTCTGATCCTTGCTGTACTAATACCCTATTTCATCTTCAACAGTGGAGTAGTTTTTGAGCTCAGCCGAAGTCAGACCACCTACTTCGTCGATATCCCCTATTCCATCGCCCTATCAAGCTACCGAGTAGATATAACTACAACCTTTACTGAACAGGATACCGCTGCTGCTGACTGGTTCTTTAAAGTAGAGAATGAAAGCTACACTATGTCAGCCGATTATCATGGCATCAAGGTATTCTTGCAGCGTAGGATCTGGGGTGACTTAAAGCGGTATCAGATATTCACTTACTCCTATAGCGACAACATCTCCTACCCCAGCTATATATACCTCAGGACATGGAACAACGAGAATAGGATGTTGACTTTCGCAACTGTATATGCCGGCAGGCAGCAGGTCAGTTTTGATATTATTCCGGGATTTGTTCAGGTTATTGACAAGGGGAATATTATCTATAATAACAATAGCGCCCGAGTGCTGCTGCTCATAAAGTAGTAAATACAGTTTAGCAAGACCATGGGATAGGAACAGAGATAAAGAAAATGAGAGTGGCATGGATGCTTGAGAACCTGCTGCACTGGAACGGCGGGGTTAAGTATGTCTTTCAGGTCTGTAAGAGACTGAGGGAGAGATGCGAGCTGGATGTCTACGTAACCCAGTCCTCTGCCGAAAACAAAAGACTATTTAACGAAGCCGGGATAGAGGTGAAGGAATTCTCCAATGTCCAGTCAGGTATGCGGAGATATTGGCTATTTCACCCTTATTATATCCAGGCAAGCCGAAAAAGGTTAAAGCCGGTGCTGGCAGAATATGACGTCGTTATTTCCAATTCTCCGGGCACAAACCTGATTGCTGCTGGGCTGAGCAAGAAAGCTATCTTCCTCTTCTTCGAGCCCAATCCGTATATCTACGCACCCTACTTCATAAAAGGGCTTCCTGTATTTCCAAGGTATCTAGTGAGATGCGCTTACCCCCTAATCTGGATGTACGATATGTGGGCAATGGGGAAAGCCGACAGGCTCTTAAGCGTGACCAAGTTTGCGGCAACAAGAGGCGAGCAAATCTATAAAAGACCGGTTAAAGTAATCTACCCCGGTATTGATACCGAACTATTTACGAGAAAACAAGCCCCGGCATTGGAGGCTAAATACTCAGCTTACAAGGTTATTCTCCATTCGGCTACTTATATCAATCCGGTCAAAGGAACTCATTTTCTGATAAAAGCTCTACCTAAGATTATTGTCCGGGTACCCGAGTGCCGGGTTCTGATACTAAATTCCATGCGCGATGAAAAGGCGCGGGCGAACCTAATAGATATGGCGAGCAAATTAAACGTAGAGTCTCACATCGAGTTTCTACCCTTCATCGAAGAAGAGGACTTGCCATATTACTACTCACTTGCCCGGGCAGTAGTGCAACCAAGCATATACGAAAGCTTTCGCCTTTCCCTGCAAGAAGGCGCCGCCTGCGAAACACCGGGAATATCGTTTAGTAGCGGCAGTGCTGACGAAGACATCGCTCACGGCAAGACCGGCTTTATAGTGCCGCTAGGCGATATAGGTGCCCTTGCCAATAGGTGCATAGAGTTGCTCACAGATTCCAGACTACGCGAGCGTATGGGCAAAAAGGGTAGAGAAAGGGTTAAACGAATGTTTTCTTGGGACAAGAACGTGGAGGCACTGTGGCAATTCATACGGAGCTAAGGGGTGCTACTCCTAGGTATTACTAGAGCATATTATATGCTATACTTAGTCAAAAGTTTCGGCGGGGGTAGCTGGCTAAGGAAAAAGGTAAGTTATTTTTCCTGAGAGTGAGAGAGCAATGGCGAAACGAGCCCTTATCACCGGGATAACCGGTCAAGACGGTGCCTATCTGGCGAAGTTCCTACTGGATAAGGAATACGAGGTATTCGGCACTTACCGGCGGCTATCCACCCCCAACTTTTGGCGATTACAGTATTTAGATATCTTCAAACGCATTAACCTCATTCCGGCTGACCTGGTAGACTCGTCCTCAATCGTGGAAGCCATTACCATATCCAAGCCTGATGAGATATATCACCTTGCCGCCCAGAGCTTTGTCGGCACCTCCTTCGAACAACCGGTTGGTTCCGGAGCAATCACCGGCTTGGGAGTAACCAGAGTCTTAGAAGTAATCAGGAAAACAAACCCCAAGATAAGGTTCTACCAGGCTTCAACCAGCGAGCTTTATGGTAACACGGATGCCCAGCCACAAACAGAAATTACTCCTTTCAGAGTGGCAAGCCCCTACGCGGCAGCTAAGCTCTATGGTTACTGGGTAACCAGAATCTACCGGGACGGCTACGAAATGTTTGCCTGCAACGGCATTCTCTTTAACCACGAGTCTCCCTTGAGAGGACTGGAGTTTGTCACCCGCAAAATCTCTAATGCGGCGGCAAAAATCTCCCTCGGGCTGGAAAAGGAATTGAGGCTCGGTAATCTAGAGGCGAGAAGAGATTGGGGCTATGCTCCGGAGTATGTTGAGTCAATGTGGCTCATGCTGCAACAAAAAGAGCCGGACGACTATGTCATCGCTACCAACGAAACAAACTCGGTCAGAGACTTCGCCGAGAAAGCTTTCGGTATACTCGGCTTAGACTGGCAAAAATACGTCAAGGTAGACAAGAGATTCACCAGACCCTTAGATGTCAATTGCCTGCAGGGAGACTATTCTAAAGCAAAAGACAAACTCGGCTGGCAGCCCAAGGTAAAGTTCGACCAGTTAGCCGAGATAATGGTGAAAGAGGACTTAAGGCGCTGGGAGGGATGGTTAAAAGGAGAAAGATTCCCCTGGGATGCGCCCAATTATCCGAGTGAGAATAAGATAATCTCAAGGATGTACAAGATGGACAGATAGATTTAAGCACAGAGGCTTACATGCGTTGCCGTGTGTGTCACAACAAAAATCTAGCAAAATTCTTGGATTTAGGCTTTACCCCTTTAGCCGATGATTTCCTATCAGCGGCCAGGTTACAACAACCCGAAACATACTACCCTCTAGAGGTCTTTATCTGCGCCGATTGCTCCTTGGTACAGCTTGGCTATGTCGTTCCATCGGAAATACTCTTCCAGCGAGATTATCCCTACGTATCATCCACGACGGCTACCGGCAGGGAGCACTTTCACGGCTTCGCCAAGGAGATATGCCAGCGGTTCGGTCTTAAATCGGGTGACCTAGCAGTTGACATCGGCAGCAACGTGGGTGTGCTGCTACAGGGCTTCAAAGACCAGGGTATTGACGTGCTGGGCATCGAACCAGCACCAAATATCTGTGAGATAGCCCTAAGCAACGGTATCGAAACCCTAAACGAATTCTTTAGCGAAGAACTTGCCCGCAAAATCGCGAAAATGGGCAGAAAGGCAAAGGTAGTAACAGGGACAAACGTCGTTGCCCATGTAGATAACCACCATGCCCTGGTGAAAGCCTTAGATATATTGCTTGCCGAAAAAGGCGTTTTTGTCTTCGAAGCACCCTACTTGGTAGACCTAATAGACAATTTGGAATATGATACTATATACCATGAACATTTATCTTACATATCGGTTAAGCCGATGACCAAGCTTTTTCGCCAGTTCGGGATGGAGATATTCGATTTAAAGAAGGTGAGTATTCACGGTGGCTCCCTCCGTTATTTCGTGGCAAGAGAAAAAGATTACCCCGTTTCCGAGAATGTGGCTAGATTCCTCAAGCTGGAAGAGGTAAAGAGGACACACGATTTAGTCGCGTTAAAGAGCTTTGCCAAAGCCGTGCAAAAAAACCGTGAAGAGCTTACCTGGTTGTTAAGGTCATTAAAACACGAGGGCAAACAGATTGCCGCAGTGAGCGCCCCGGCGAAGGGAATGACCTTACTCAACTATTGCCGGCTTGGAGCCGAAATTCTGGATTTCGTTACCGAGAAAGCACCACTAAAAATAGGAAAATACACACCGGGGACTCATATAGCCGTTTTGCCCGATGCGGAACTGACCAGGCGGATGCCGGATTTCGCTCTTTTACTGGCATGGAATTTTGCCGATGAAATAATGAAAAATCTGGATGATTATAGAAAAGGCGGGGGCAAATTTATCATACCCATACCCAAACCGACTATTGTCGGCTAAGGTCTGATCTATCGCGGCGGCAGACTTCCTTCTGAAAGGAAACAGGCAGTGAATATAATCAAGAAAAACCCTTCTTTTGAGGACGAGAGAGGTCAAATATTAGATATATTGGAAAACGAACCTATTGAACATGCCACCCTGATATCCTCGAAAAAAGGGGCAATCCGAGGCAACCACTACCATAAAGAGTCTGTGCAGTACACCTTTGTTCTCAAAGGTAGCCTAAAGCTTTTTACCCAGATGCCTGATGAAGAGGTCAAGACGACAGTCATCAAAACCGGCGACCTGCTCTTTACTCCCCCGATGGAAAAACACACCCTGGTCGCTCTGGAAGATTCTGAATTCCTAATTCTAACCAGAGGACCAAGGGGAGGAAGCGGTTACGAAAATGATACCTTCAGGCTCGAGAGGAACCTTGCTTAATAAGTTTAAGATTTTCTGTGGGGTATTAAATTGATACCGGTATGTGAGCCAGTAATTGGAGAGGAAGAGCTTCGGAACGTTACCAACTGCGTCAAATCGGCAATGATTTCCGGTACTTCTGGTGGCTATATTACCGAGTTTGAGCAGAGATTCAGCGCATACTGCGGGAAGCAATATGGCATAGCTACCACCAGTGGGACAACCGCCCTGCACTTGGCAGTAGCCTCACTGGAACTGGGGAGTGGAGATGAAGTCATAGTACCGGCTTTTACCAACATTGCTACCGTGTTTGCCATCGTCTATAGCGGGGCAACGCCGGTACTCGTTGATTCGGAAGCAGAAACGTGGAACATAGACGTAACTAAAATAGAGGAAAAGATAACAAAAAATACCAAAGCGATACTCCCTGTTCATATCTACGGTCATCCCTGCGATATGGACCCGATAACTAAAATAGCCCAAAAATATAATCTGTATGTTATCGAGGATGCCGCTGAAGCCCATGGCGCTGAATATAAGGGGAAGAAAGCAGGGGGAATGGGTGATATAGGCTGTTTTAGCTTCTATGCCAACAAAATAATCACCACCGGCGAAGGTGGCATGATAGTAACCGACAGCGCCGAGATAGCGGAGAGAGCTAAACTACTGAAGAATCTCGCCTTCTCCGAGGAGAGACGATTTCTGCACCATTACCTCGGCTTTAATTACCGGATGAGCAATATCCAGGCAGCTATCGGTGTAGCGCAACTGGGGAAGATAAACACGTTTATAGACAAGAAAAGGCACCTAGCCAGTTTGTACAATTCTTTGCTCAAGGATGTGCCCGGGATTAGCCTGCCTGCCGAGAAATCCTGGGCTAAGAACGTGTACTGGATGTACTGCATATTGGTTAAAGACGAATTCAGCATGAGTAGAGATAAGCTGATGACTAGGCTTATTGAAAAAGGCATTGAAACCAGAACTATGTTTATCCCGATGAACCAGCAGCCAGTCTTCCATAAGAGAGGACTATTTAAGAAGTTAAAATGCCCGATCGCCGAAGAGCTGGGTAGAAAAGGACTTTATCTTCCCTCCGGCGTTGGGCTGTCCGATGAGCAAATAGAGAGAATCTGCGACATTATAAGAAGTTTAGGTAAGGAGAAATAGATGCCTGATATATACCAGGACAAGTACGCCGTTTACTACGACCTAATCTACAGCGATAAGGACTATGAAGCCGAATGCAAGTTCGTGGAGGAAATTTTCCAAAAATATTCCTCCAGCCGCATCGCCACGATCTTAGAACTCGGTTGCGGAACCGGCGGGCATGCCATCCCATTGGGCAGGAAAGGCTATAAGGTCCTGGGGATTGACCTATCTGAGTTTATGATTGCGCGGGCAAAAAAGAAGGCTAAAGAAGCTAACTTGAGTCTGGATTTTCGCCTGATAGATTTGCGGCATTTCAACTTAGAAACTACCTTCGATGCCTGTATTGGCATGTTTGCCGTGATGGGCTATGTGACGGATAACAATGATATCCTGGCAGCTCTAAGAAACGTACGAAAGCACCTTGGAGAGAGAAGTCTTTTTGTTTTTGATTTGTGGAATGGGCTGGCGGTAATGAGGACTCTGCCTTCGGTGAGAGTAAAAACAGTCGAAGACGAGGAGCTTCGAATCATCAGGATTGCCCAGCCGGAACTTGATGCTGCCAAGCATATCTGCCATGTAAATTACCAGCTACTGGTAACTCAAAAAAACACGCTGGTTGACGAAATCAAAGAAACCCATACCGTCAGATTCTACTTCCCCCAGGAGATAACCCATTATCTTGAAGATAGCAACTTTAAAGTGCGGCGAATTTGCCCGTTTTTGGATTTAAGTGGGGAAGTAGACGAAGATGTCTGGAATATGACCGTCATTGCCGAGGCCGCTACCTAAAATGGCTGGGAATTTCAGGCGGACTTAAAGACGGCTCGGCGTATTGGATACAGCACATATGAAGTTTATACAAATACTCAGGGAAATAGCTTTTAAAGTCTTCAGCTGGGCTGTTAAGCCTCTGGTAGGCACCGATATCGCTAGGTTTCGGCCGCTGGGCGTACTCTACAAATATCTTTTCCACATATTGGTGCCAAGGCAGGAGTGCTTAGTCCATATTCACGGGCACAAAATGCTGGTTCTCACCAACTATGACCATGCCCAACTATTCCTCAGGGGCAGCTACGAGAGCTGCGAGACAGTGCTATTCAAGCAACTTGTCCACAAGAATATGGTCGTGGTCGACATCGGAGCCAATATCGGCTACTACACCCTGCTTGCCGCCAAGCTAGTTGGCGATAAGGGCAAGGTATATGCCTTCGAGCCGGAGCCGCAGAACTACGATATGCTCCTGAGGAACATAGAACTAAATGGCTATAAGAACATCGTCCCCGTCAACAAGGCAGCTTTCACCCGAAGCGGAAAACTCGCCTTCGTCCTGAGTAAGGACTGTGCCGGACACAGCCTGTATCGTTCTGGCGGTGATGCCGGCACCATCATTGTCGATGCTGTTAGTATGAACGAATTTTTTAAAGGCAAAGAGCGCCCCATTGACATCATTAAAATGGATATCGAGGGTGCCGAGATGGCTGTTCTTCTGGGAATGACCGATATAATAGCCAAGAACGAAAACCTGAGACTCTTCTCTGAGTTCTTCCCGCCCCTTCTGCAACGTTCCGGCTTTTCCCCGCGGGAATACTGGGACAAGCTTAAGAATTGTGGCTTCAAGTTTATCTACCTCATGAACGAGCAGACGCAAAAGCTGGAGCAGGTTGAGTTCGATTCCGTAATGCTATTATGTAAAGGCACATTATTTAGTGCACCCAAGGTTGTTAACCTGCTTTGCACCAAGTCCCCCTTGAGAGAAGGGGTGAGTAACGGGCTACCCTAACCGATGGAGGTAACAAGTGACGAGTAAGGTTATTATTTTCGGGATAGATGCCGGTTCGTTAAAACTAATAAAACAATGGCAGCACGAGCTACCCAATTTCAAGCAAATTATAGAAAATGGTGCCTTCGGCGAACTGGAATCCACCGTGCCAGCGCTCACCTGTCCTGCCTGGCCATGCATATTCACCGGTAAAAACCCGGGCAAGCTGGGCATGTATGATTTTCTCAACCTACGCTTTTACACAGAAGATGCCTTCCGGGTGTTCAATTCAACAGATTACCACTCCGCTTCTCTCTGGAAAATCTTGAATGATTACGGAAAAGAGGTGGGACTGCTCAATATTCCGGTGACCTTCCCGACGCACAAAATAGACAGCTTTATGGTCAGCGGCGTTGGCACGCCGCAATCGGAAAGGACAAATTACACCTATCCCCCTACACTAAAGAAAACCCTGGATGAGATTGTCGGCGGCTACGTGATAACTCCATCGGTAATGCTGACTCTCTGCGGTAAGGAGCGAGAATACCTGAAGCTATTTGAGGAAACGCTGGGAAAAAGAGTAAAAGCCGCCAGATATCTAATGAACAATTTCACCTGGGACCTCTTCGTTTGTGTCTTTTTTATTCTGGACACCGTCCAGCATTACTTCTGGCATCATCTGGATAAAAACCACCCCAAGCATAACAAAAGTAGTGGCTACAAAGACGTTATAAAAGACTTCTACAAACGCGTCGATGAGGCCATAGGCACACTAATAAGCGAAATTCCTAAAGATGCGAATATATTGATAGTCTCCGACCACGGCCCCGGGCCAGCGTACGGAGAGTTTTCCATAAATCAATGGCTGGAGGATAGCGGCTTTTTAAAATTCCGGAAGGTCGTTCATAAAGAAAGGGTAGATACCGCCCTGCGCCGAGTTAGAGATTTTATGCTGCCCCGACTAGCCCCAAGATTAGTCCGTTTCATAGCCAGACTAACCCCGCCGTGGCTTGCTCGAAAGCTGTATACTCTAGATGAGTGGAAAGACCGGATGATGGAGACAATTAGCGATATAGACTGGCCCCGAACCAGAGCATACGGGCTGGGCATGACTGGCGGAATATTTATAAACCTAAAAGGCAGAGAGCCAAACGGCATAGTTAAACCGGGAAAGGAATACGAGACACTCAGAGACGAGATTATCAAACAGTTAAGCCAAGTAGTCGACCCGCAAAGCGGTAAACCCGCCGGTTTTATCGCCTTTAGACGTGAGGAAATATACCACGGGGAGTATGCCGAACTGGCACCGGATATTACCGTTACCTCGGATAAATATTCTCTGGTAAACACTCGGGGTGCATCGCAGTGGGGTGACTCGGCTATTACCGGTGCGCACTCGCAGTATGGCTTATTTATGGCTTATGGGCCGGCGATCCGAAAAAGCGGCATAGAGCTTAATAACCTCAAGGTGTACGATATTGCGCCGACTGTTTTGCACATGTTCGGCTTACCTATACCGGCTGATACGGATGGGAGGGTACTGGCTGAGATTTTTGCCGATGACAGCGAACCGGCGAACAGACTGGTAGTCTATGAGGAACGGAGCGAAAGAAAGCGGCTGAAAGAAAGGGTAAGTCAGCTAAAGATTTCAGGCAAGATATAGCCTTTAGATGAAGGATAGGAGAGGAATGGATAAAGCCCGGCCAAATGTTATGCTGATAACTATCGACAGTCTGAGGTTCGACCATCTCGGCTGTTACGGCTACTCCAGGGACACTAGCCCGAACATAGATAGATTAGCCGCTACCGGAACGCTATTCAGTGAGGCGATATCGAGCGGTGGGGAGACGCCCAGTGCCTTCCCTTCTATTTTAGCTTCAGCCCTACCGCCGACACAATACAACGAATGTAAAACGATAATGCAGCACCAGACTGCTCTGGCCGAGGTGCTGGGAAAAGCTGGCTACAGCACCGCCGCCTTCAATTCCAACCCCTTTCTGACCTGCCTCTATGGTTACAACAAGGGATTCTATAAGTTTGAGGAAGGCTGGGACACTCCCAAGATATGGATAATGAGGGAATGGCTGGTAGAAAAGGTGTCATCGCGAAAACCGAGCCAGTCCCTGCTCCAGTTTTTAGCCAAACTGGACAAATACTTCGAATCTATCTCTTTTACTCTTGGCGGTCACCCCACCTTACCCGCCGAGCAGATAAGCGCTCAGTCACTCTCGTGGCTGAAAAAACAGAAGGGCAACTTTTTCCTCTGGCTCCACTACATGAGTGTCCACAACCCCTATATGCCGCCCAGTAGATATCTCCGCCAGCTTAATGCAAAGCCGGTCAGCCGCCAAAAGATGAGTAGCCTGTGGCGAAAGTTAACCATAGGCCCGAAGGCGCTATCTAAAGCCGAGATGATGACCGTCAACGACCTTTACGATGCATCGATAGGATACGTTGACGATGCTATCGGGCAGCTTCTGGACAAGGTAGGAAAACAGCTTGAGAATACCATAATCATCGTCACTGGCGACCACGGCGATGAATTCGGTGAGCACGGCAAAGCCGGGCATATGACCTTATACGACGGTATAGTCCACGTGCCGCTGGTAATCAACGGGCCGAAAGTAAAAGTCGGAGCCGTAGTTAAAACGCAGGTAGGTCTGCTTGATTTAGCGCCTACAATTATTGACCTTATCGGAATGGATAAAGTCACGGCTTTTCACGGAGAAAGCCTGCTGGGGGTTATGAAGGGAAAACCTAAGACAAAGCGCGGGGTAGTCTCTACCTTGCCAGCCATTTCAGCACAGGAGGTAATTATCGCCTACCGAACGCCAGATTGGAAATATATTCGCACCGAAAGCACCACTATCCCAGATGAGATATTAACCGAGGAGATTTACAATCTAAAAGACGACCCCGGGGAGACGGTAAACCTGGCTGGTCGGGAAACAGCGGCAGCCGAGAAGTTTAAGGCTGAAGCCGCCACTGCTATATCAGAACTAAAGAAAACCAAGACTGAAGAATTCACCACTATTATTGAAAAAGAGCGGGTTAAGAGAAAGCTGGGCAGGCTCGCCAAGCTGTAACTATAAAAACCGCTTTAATATCTTTCTCAGGGGAGCGGCGTTTATACCGCTCTTCTTTTCCATTTCAAGCAGCATAGCGATATCATTCTCATCAAAGGCTTTAGTTAGCACTATGGCTACGCCGTATATCAGGTAATACAGGAAAAACAGCAACAGTAATACCCACCAGTTAACGGTAAAAAAGTTGCCGATTACTAACTGGAAGATAAAAGCCAGCACTACGGAAGCGACGAGCGGCTTAAACAGATTCCACCGGAACGGCTGAATCTGGCAGAGTGAGTAGAGTCTTAAAAACACAACGACACTACCCAGGATAAAGGATATCGCCGAGGCGATTGCTGCGCCGACTATCCCCAGCGGCGGGATGAGAATAATGTTCAAAACCACATTGACTGTTGCTCCGGCTAGAGTAACCCACATCACAAACCTGGGCTTACCCAAGGCTATCAGCGTAGCTGTGCCGGGGCCGAAGATATTAACCAGGAAAAAACTAGCCGACAGGATACGTAAAGCTAGGGCAGCATCGGTGTAACTGGCACCGAAGAAGATACTGAGCACAGCTTCGGGAAAAAGACACAGCACCAGAAAAACAGGCGCAGTCAGTGATACCAACCACTTGGTTAAGCTAACGTAGTTTTTTCTCAGCTCAGCCATCAGGTCTTGCGAAAACAAAGTAGTGGCTACTGGGATATAAATCAGCATCAGGGCCGAAAGCGGAAAAGCAATAAACTGAGCCAGAGGATAAGCGGCGCTGTACAGACCCACCAAATCCGGCGTTTTGAAATATCCCAGCATCAGGGTATCCGTCCAGAGCGTTATCGTAAGGAGCATGGCTGTCCCTAACAGCGGCAGCGAAAAAGCCAGAAGCTGTTTACTGGTTGAGACATCAGCGGCTCTAAATACTATCGGCTCGGGCAGCTTTTTAACGGTATACACAACCGAGGCAGTACAGGTGATAACGAGAGCCGCCAGATAGGCATAAAACACAGTAACAAAGGGTAAGCCACCAAAGGTAACCACCAGCAAAAAGATAACGAACAGAGTATTTAGCATGACGTACTGGAAATATACCTGCGGCTCCGCTCGGTCGAACCCGCGAAAGAGTGAAGCGAAGATATTTATCAGCGCGAAAAAGGGCATCCCGATGGCAAATATCTGGAGCGGTGTGGTCAGGTCGCGACTATGGAAGATATTTACAGCGACAGCCTCAGCGCTCAAGAAAAGAGCGAGACCGATGATAACGCTGGCAGCAACCACCAGCAGGAGAGAAATCGATATTACGCTGCGGACTTCCACGGCATTGTTTTTGCTCCGGGCGTAGGCGATATACCTGGTCGCCCCCTGATGTAAGCCCATACTGGCCAACATCATGCCGAAAGTAAGCACCGCCAAGGCTAAAGAGAAGATGCCGTAGTTAACCTCCAGCCCATAGCGGGCAATTAAAAGGCGGGTGATAAACTGGAGCACTATGCCAAGGAACATCCCTACCATGGCGATAACAACTCCGTGGACTATCTTCTTTAGCGATTCGCTCAAAAGCCCATTCATAGCGATATATGGTCTAATTATAGATTAAATCTAGTCTCTGGTAAACAAAGATAACCAGAAATAGCCGGAATTTAATCAAGAATAAAAAAGGATGACAAAATTTTAAATACGTGTTATTCTACCTCTCAGGTCAAGACAATGCCGCCGAGACTGTTAGAAACCATAAAGGGCGAGATACTCCTGTTAAAAACTGCCTACCGTCGAGAGGGGCTGGGCTATGTATTACGCAAAGGAACCATTTACGCAGTCTCTTGGCCAATAAATATACTCATCGCCTTTTACTACCGGCATTTAAAACACCCACGTCTAAGTTTTACCTTTCAAGGGCAAACCTATAACTATTTCTACCATAGCTATAACAATACCTGGCAAAACGAACGGGCGATTGAGATCCCTATTATCTGGAGGCTGCTACAGGAATATAGAGATAAGAAAATACTGGAAGTAGGTAACGTCCTTCGCCATTATTTCCCATGCCGTCATGATGTTGTCGACCTTAACGAAGAATACCCCGGCGTAGTAAACAAAGATATCTCAGACTTCCGCCCTGCTAAGAAATATGACCTTGTCATCAGCATATCTACATTCGAGCACATAGGCTGGGATGAAAAGCCGAAAAAACCGAAAAAACTCCTAACCGCAATAAAAAACCTAACGAAGAATGTCATCGCTCCCTCAGGCAGACTGATTATGACCGTGCCGCTTGGCTACAATACCGCAATGGATAAATTTCTGGTAGATGGCAAAATAAACTTCACCAATATCAGTTGCTTTAGGCGGTTTTCCCTCCAAAGCAACGAGTGGGAGGAAGCTAGATGGGATGAAATCAGAGACAAAGAATTTAGTACGGACGGCAGGTGGTGCGGCAAAAACAGGGTTCTTATTATCGGCGATATTCAGACCGGTACCTCCTCAAGCTAAGAACCAACAAATAAAAACTATGCCCCCAGAAATCCCCCACTCTGAAATAAATTAAAAATTAGCTTTATTGGTATTGACAGCATATTTTTAATTATATATAATTACTAATTACATATAATTAGATACTAGGTGCGAAGGAGGAACACTATGGGTGAGGAAGGGAAGAAGTTTACTACTGTGTCTATACCAACGCCGTTATTCAAGAAAATTGAGGAGCGGATTAAGGGGACAGGCTTTACCTCGGTATCCAGCTATGTTACCTACGTGCTGAGGGAGGTCGTCTCCGAGGAGGAAGAGGAAGCCGAGCCGTTCACCAAGGAGGATGAGGAAAGGGTCAAGCAGAGGCTGAGGGCGCTGGGGTATTTAGAATAGAAGGAGACAGCTCAGATGCCGGAACTAAAGGATTTAGAAAACAGGAGCATATACATCCTTAGGGAGGCTTACGCCGAGTTCAAGAAGCCGGCAGTGTTGTGGAGCACAGGTAAGGACAGCACTGCCACCCTCTGGCTATGCAAAAAGGCATTCTTTGGCAAAATCCCCTTCCCCGTCATCCACATAGACACTACCTATAAGTTCAAACAGATGTACGCCTTTAGAGACAATCTGGCTAAGGAGTGGGGAATGAACTTGATAGTTGCCAGAAACGAGGGTGCGATTAGGGAAGGCGTTAGCCCCAAGGATGGCAAATTTGAGTGTTGCACCAGGTTGAAGACAGAAGCCCTTAAGAAGTGTCTGGATGAGCATGGTTTTGATGCCTTAATCCTGGCTATAAGAAGGGATGAGCATGGAATTCGGGCTAAAGAGAGGTATTTCTCGCCGCGGGACGAGGATTTTAGGTGGAACTATAAGGACCAGCCGCTGGAGATGTGGGACCAATACCAGAGTATAACCGAGGATAAGACCCATACCAGGGTTCATCCTATCCTCCACTGGAGGGAGCTGGATGTCTGGGAATATGTAAGGCAGGAGAACCTGCCGGTGAACCCGATGTATTTTGCCAAGGACGGTAAAAGATACCGCAGCCTGGGTTGTGAGCCATGCACTTTCACTATTGATTCTGATGCAAAAACTATAGACGAAATAGTAGAGGAGCTGAAAATCACCAAGATAGCGGAGAGGTCGGGCAGGGCGCAGGATAAGGAGAAAGCCTTCACCATGCAAAAACTAAGAGCCTTGGGGTATATGTAAGGAGAGTAAATGCTTAAAAGAATTTTAATAGGAATCGCTCTTGTAGGGGTCTTGCTTGCTGTGGCTTGCAATCCGAAACCGACCGGTACGATTACGCTAAGGCTAGGCTACTTTCCAAATATCACTCATTCTCAGCCCATAGTAGGGCTCGCCAAAGGAATATTCAAGGAAGACTTGGGACCAAATGTCAATTTAGCCACTATCACCTTTAATGCTGGTCCCTCGGAGATTGAAGCTTTGTTTGCTAATCAGATAGACGCAGGATACATCGGCCCAAGCCCTGCGATAAACGGCTATGTAAAATCCCAAGGAAAAGCCCTCAGGATATTAGCCGGAGCGACGAGTGGCGGAGCGCTGTTTGTAACAAAGCCAAATATACAGAAGGTCTCTGACCTGAAGGGAAAGGTGTTATCGTCGCCACAACTGGGGAATACCCAGGATGTCGCCTTGAGGAATTTCTTGCTCAATAACGGCCTGGTTCCCGACAAGGATGTGATTATCAAGCCGGCTGCCAACTCGGATATTCTCAACCTTTTCAAGAGGGGCGATATTGACGGTGCTTGGGTTCCTGAGCCTTGGGGAACAAGAATGTTGATTGAGGGCAATGGGAGGCTTTTCCTGGATGAAAGGACTCTGTGGCCTGACGGTCTTTTCTCAACAGCCGTACTCATAGTGAATACGGACTTTATGAGCAAGCATCCGGAAGTTGTTGAGACACTGATAAAGGCGAGCGTTGATACAACCATGTGGATAAAGGGGAATCCGCAGGAATCCATTAAGATAGTTGCGAACGAAATAAGTGCTATGACCGGTGTCGATATGAGCGAGGACTTGGTTGGCGGGGCCTGGGGCAACATGGATGTCACATACGACCCGATAGTATCAAGCATCCAGTCTTTTGCAGATGCCGCCTTTGTTTTAGGTTTTTTGGGTGATACCAAGCCAGACTTAGGCGAGATATGTTCGCTTAACCTACTGAATAAAGTTTTGGGGAGTGAGGGCTTGCCCGAAGTAAAATGATGCTGGCATTTTCGGGAGTTAGTAAATCCTTTACAAGCTCGAGGGCGAGTGTGGTTGCACTTCGGGATATAGACCTGTCTGTAAGGGCGGGGGAGTTTGTTTGCATAATAGGCCCGTCGGGATGTGGCAAGTCCACACTGCTGAAGTTGGCTGCGGGCTTGGATGTGCCCACAAAGGGCAAGGTTACATTCGAGGGGAAAGGGAGGATTCTCGTGTTCCAAGAGCCCGCTCTCATGCCATGGCTTAATACTTATCAGAACGCCGAACTGGGGTTTAAACTCCGGAAAGTGAAGGATTCGGGGGATATAATAAGAAGGTATCTAAACCTGGTAGGTCTCACAGGGTTTGATAAGGCGTACCCGCATGAACTATCAGGGGGCATGAAACAGAGGCTGCAACTGGCGAGAGCACTATCCGTAAAGCCGCAGTTGCTGTTGATGGACGAGCCGTTTGCTGCACTTGACGCACAGACTAGGGATACATTGCAATTGGAGCTCCAAAGAATCTGGCGGGAGGTGAAATGTGCCATCCTGTTTGTTACGCACAATGTGAGGGAGGCAGTAGTTCTTGCTGATAGGATTTTGGTCATGACACGCCGTCCTGGAACTATAAAGGAGAGGATTGAGGTAGGTTTAGACAGGCCCAGATTTATCGACTCCCACGGGGTAGTGGACTTGGCCTCGAGACTTAGGAGAGCCTTGGAATGAGTAGGAGAATATTGATACCCAGTGTTTTTGTCCTGTGTCTAGTGGGGCTTTGGCAGTTGATAGTTTGGTTGCAAATATGGCCGGACTATGTGTTGCCGTCCCCGGTAACCGTAATGGGTACTCTCGCCAAGAACTTGGAGAATGGGCGCATACTGCAAGCCATCGCCATAAGTCTCAGAAGAATAGCAATAGGCTATTCCATTTCCCTTTTGCTGGGGTTCATGATAGGGGTGTGTTGCGGGGGCATAACCCTTGTAGATGAAACCGTAGGCATCTTGGTACTGGGGTTCCAGTCGTTACCCAGCATAGCCTGGCTTCCTCTGGCTGTCCTGTGGTTTGGACTCAATGATACTGCCGTAATTTTTGTCGTGCTTATCGGGTCGGTGTTCTCTATGGCGATTTCCGTTAGGCTTGGCGTCAAGAGTGTGCCGAGTGTTTTGAGGCAAGTGGGGATGACTTTTGGAGCGACAAGGTTCCAAATGTACAGACATATCATTTTGCCCAGCATAATACCATCCACTGTGCAGGGCTTGAAACTTGGGTGGTCGTTCGCTTGGAGGTCCCTTATGGCGGGGGAGCTTCTCGTTGCGGGATTGGGTCTCGGGCAGATGCTCACTATGGGCAGGGATCTCAATGATATGAGCCTAGTCATGTCGGTGATGCTTGTGATTGTTGCAATCGGGCTCATTGTCGACAGGGTGATATTCGCCAAGCTGGAGTCTTGGGTCAAAGAAAGGTGGGTCTGATGAATGTAAATGTAGTGGTAATCGGTCATGTTGACCATGGCAAGTCCACCCTCATTGGCAGACTTCTCTATGACTCCGACAGCATAACCGAAGGGCGGGTGGAGGAGATACAAAGGTTGGCTGAGGAGTATAAGAGGCGGTTTGAGTTTGCCTATTTCCTCGATTCCTTTGATGATGAGCTAAAGGAAGAGAGGACTATAGATACCACCGGGGTGATGTTCAAGGGCAAGAATCTATATACCATAACCGATGTGCCCGGTCATAAAGAATTTATAAAGAACATGCTCACCGGTGCTTCCCGTGCTGATGTCGCTGTCCTTCTTGTCGCCGCCGAGGAAGGCATTCAGGAGCAGACGGGAAGACACGCCTTCCTGATAAATATGCTGGGCATAAAGCAACTCTTTGTCGTGGTAAATAAGATGGACGCTGTCAATTACAAGGAGGAGGTCTTCCAAAATGTCAGGCAGGCGGTGGCTCAACTCTTAACTTCGCTTGGCTACCACGATGTAAGCTTCATCCCTGGCTCAGCCATGGAAGGGGACAATATCTATAAAAGGTCGGAGCGGATGGATTGGTACCACGGTCCCACCTTAATTGAAGCGCTTGATGGAATTAAGCTAGATAAACAGGTTAAGCCGCTCAGATTTGTCGTCCAGGACACATATCAGGTTGACTCGGATAGGGTTATCGTGGGCAGGGTTGAATCCGGTGTCATTCAGAAGGGGGACAAGGTAATCTTTCAGCCCTCCGGGGTTAAGGGCAGGATAGAAAAGATTAAAGTCTTCCAGGGCGAGCTAGAGCATGCCGAAGCCGGGGATTGCGTCGGCGTCATCACTAACTGCAAGCTCAGGCGGGGAGACGTCTGTGGGCTGGTGAAAAATCCCCCCATACCGCTAAAGGAGTTCCTGGGCGAGGCTGTCTTGTTAGATGGTAGCCTAAAAAAAGGGGAGAGGTTGGAACTGAGGTGTGGCACCCGAAGGGTGGGATGTGAGGTAAAAGAAATTCGGGAGGAGATAAACTCTGAGACCGGCGAGGTGATGGCTAGACACCCTGATTACATAAGTGAGAATGAGGCAGCCACCATAATTTTTGCCACCGAACCTTTGGTGGTGGAGAAATTCTCTGATATCCCCGAGCTGGGCAGGTTTGTCCTGGTGCGGGATAAGAATATCGGCGCCGGTGTGGTTTTGGAGGCACAGGTATGATTTTCGTCTTGGGCTTAGATGCCGCCACCTGGACAGTCATCACACCCAACCTGGATAAACTTCCAAGCTTCAGAAAACTTTGCCACATTGGTCAAAGTAAGGAGCTTATCCTCAAAGAGAAGCCGATATCCGCCTCGGTATGGTGTGGTATGTTTTGCGGAAAGACCTTGCCGGAGCACGGACACGAAAGCTACGTCGTCAACGGGAATATCGTCAGGCGGGAGGATATAAAGGTTGACTTCATCTGGGATATCCTGCAGCGGCAGGGGAAGGTGGCTAGGGCATTGAATGTGCCCTTCGTCGTGCCGCCCTACTGCTTCAAGGTTAATTTTAAGCCTGTCGGCTTTGGTCTTCCCACCGATGAAAGGGAGTGGCAGGAGGAACTGGAAAGAATAACCGGAAAGACGGCAGAACTGGTGGCACAAAAGCCGGATTTACTCATCTCAGTCTATACCCTCTTGGATAGAATCCAGCACTTCCACTGGGGTGAGGGTTGTGTTGTGGAATGGTATAAGAAGTTAGACGATAAAATTGGGAAAATCATATTTGATACTGGCTTTCTAAATAGCAAGGAAAATCGGCTGATTGTAATCTCAGACCATGGCTTTTGCTCCTTTGGCGAAGCCAAAATACAAACATTGCCCAAGGAGACTGAGGAGGGGACATTGAAGGGGGACCACCATGAAAACGCCCTCCTCATTACTGTGAACCTTGATTACAAGATTGATAGACCGCAGGATGTGTTTTACGCCATTAAGAAGTATTTAAGTGATAGGTGAAATTGAAGCTGGCAATAGCAGCTATCGTAAAGGGTCATCTCACATACTCAAAAATCTTTACCTCAGAAATCTTACCACCAGCCGGTTGCGTTATGGTGCTAGCTGAGCTATAAGCTAGCTTATAATGCTTCAGTGCTTCTAAGGGCACCGGGCTGACAAAGGGGTTATCGCTAACTATCCTATAGTTGCCTGATTTCTGGCTCGAAATGTAGGCTTCAGCCTCTTTGTAGCTGGAAAAGGATTTTGAGCTTGCAATCTGCTTGTAACGTATGCCGTCAGGGCTTACCTTATCCTGGTAGGAAATCACCGTGGGGCTTTCGGAGGCTACCTTGCCGTCAAAGTTATATAGCCTGACGGCTAACGAACGGTAGTATTCAGGGTAGTATAGTATTCCCGGCGTAAGCACAAGCTTGCTCCCCTGTTGCTGAGACTGATAGTAGACATCATAAAACTTAACTGGGCTGCTGCCGCTTGACACTGCCACAGCGC
>Ga0315282_10004149_pt1 | contig 25388 bp, 24 predicted proteins | sample YL17G07_20_MG_FD_203693 | JGI IMG/M metagenome (GOLD analysis project Ga0315282, IMG submission 203693) | Sediment microbial communities from Yellowstone Lake, YNP, Wyoming, USA - YL17G07_20 | ecosystem: Environmental > Aquatic > Freshwater > Lake > Sediment | place: USA: Wyoming | collected... | reverse complement strand
CCTCTGTCGCCCCGTTCGGGGCTTGCCGACGAGGGAGGTCGGTTTCCGGGGGTTCCGCCTCGCTGCGCGAGCCGATCACCCCCGGCTACTTGCTGCTACCCCTTCGGGGCTTTCCGGGCGCGACGAACGCAGGAATGCGACATCTCCATCAAATGCAACTTGAAGCGATACTAGCCGCTCCTCGCAATGACGGGGTGTCATCCTTTTTCCCTGCTACACGTCAATAAGCAGAAGAGTAGAGGAAGTGGCCACGCATTGTTGAAACGAAATCAAGACGGCGGTGATCCATGAGGCAAATCGTTTGGTCGGTCGCATTTGTGAGTCTGTGGGTCGGTCTTGCCTGCGGCCGATCGGATGAGATGCGAGCGATGCCGCCGGCCGCGCCCGCGGCCAGCACTGCCGCCTCCACTCTCTCCGCTGTTTCGACTCCTGCCCCCACCGTTCCGCCCAAGCCGATTGCCGACGATCCGGTGGTGAACCAATTCGCCGACGATCCGCTGATGAAGGCGCTGCTGGAATTGAGGCAGAAGGAGGGTCGCGACAATGCGATGGTCTATTATGTTGCCGCCGGCAAGATCCTGCCCACGGCTCCGGACAAACCGACGATGGACTTGATGCAGGCGGTGCTGAACAACGGCTGCACGGCACAATCCGCGCCGTTGCTTTCCCTGCGTTCGGAATACCAGGCGGGATTCGAGGAGATCCGGAAAGGGGCCGCCATAGATTACGCGAGAAATGTTGGATGGGTACTTGGACTTGGCCCCGCTACGCCGATGCCGAACTACCGTGCGGCTTCAATGGCCGCGAAAATGATGTGCGCCGAGGGACGCTACCTTGAAGCGCGGGGCCAATACGCCCACGCGCTGGACAACTATCTAACCGTACTCACGATGGGGCGCGACTACACCGCACCGAGACCCCTCCTGATCGGCTTCCTCGTCGGGAGTGCCATTCAGAACATCTCGCTCAAACAGGTCCATCGGATGGCCACCAATGGTCTCCTCGACCGTCCCGCGCTCGAGCGTCTGCTCGCGCGGCTCAAGGCGATCGAGAACACGGAAGGCTCGCTCGTCGAGGCGTTCCGTGGCGAGAGCGAGATGCTGGGCCAGCAGTTGAAAGATTTTCGCGAACACCCGGCGGAAGCGCGCAAGTCGCTGCAGGATCTCCCAGGTGTTTCACCCGATGATGTGATTCAGCAACTGGATCGCATTGAAGCCGAACACAAGCAGATCTGGGATCTCATCTTCAAGCAACTGGGAACGCCGTATTGGCAGCGCGACGATGCGGCGTTTCGGCGGCAATGCGATCGGATGCTCGAGCGCTTCCACCCTCTGCTGAGGAATGTGGTGCCACCCTACGCTGAGATTGACGCACGAAACCTGGTGGTGAAAACGAACTTGCTCGAAGTGCAGCTCGCCACCGCCTTGGCGGCCTACAAGTTGGAGAAGGGGAAGTATCCGCCGCAGCTCGCGGGACTTGCGCCGGCTTTCTTCCAAACGTTGCCGCAAGACCCGTTTGTGGGCAGCGACTTCAAGTATTTCGCCACGCCCGACGGCAGCCGCTATAGTCTGTACAGCGTCGGACCCGACAGGACCGACAATGGCGGGAAGGTGCGTTACGATCCGCAAAACGACGCGGTCAGCGCCGGGGATGTCTTTTACTGATTTTGGATTTTGGATTGATAACCATCACGAACCACCGATTTCCCACAAAGCATTTGTAGCATAGCCCCTCGTGGGCGTTCCAACATTTGCCGATGGGCGCATCGCGTGGAGACGGAACGAACACCCAGGAGGGGCCAGGCTACTATTCACTGGCGTTTAATGGGTTGTGGGCCGTGAGTTCTTTTTTTTGACAGGATTCACGGGATTTGAACTTCGGGAGATGGCTGGCCGATCATCATTTCCTCTTTTCCCTCCATCCAGTTCATCCTCTGATCCTGTCAAAAAGGAACTCCCAGCTGTAAAGCCGTTAGGCGCTCGTCGTTCGCATCGAGATACGCATCCATGCGCTTTCGCCCTTTTTCGGGGATCGCCTTGCTTTCGTGGCTCATGGGTTCACTCCTTCCAAGAAATTGTTGACGGCCCTGGAAATCTCCTTCCAGTAACCAGCCATCTCGCGCAGTCGCTCCTGCCCGTGGGCGGTCAGCTGATAATAGCGCCGAGGCGGACCGGCCGGCGAGGGTGCGACCCGGACCGTCAAGGAACCCTCGTTGGCCAGTCGCGCCAGAATCGGGTAGACCGTGCTTTCCGTAATCGCCAGACCCGCGGCGGCACCGAGGCGCTGAAGGACTTCGTAGCCGTAAGCCTCGCCGTGGCGGAGAACCCCCAAGACACAGAGTTCGACCAGACCTTTTCGGAGCTGAGAGACCCAGGATTGCACGAGGTTTTCTGCCTCCGCGCTACTACGAATGGCGCTATAGTGTATAGCATAGTAGATGAAGTCAAGGCTTTTTTTCGGTTTTTTTGGCCGTAAGCGAGCTTCTGAATCTGGGGGATGAACTCTTTGCCGTCATGACTATCCTCTCTGAAGCGGCGTCCGAAAGTAACACAAAACGTTCCCCACAGAACGTATTCATCGGAGTCCACGTGGAGAACGGCCTCTCTTCGTCCAGAAATGATTGGACAAACACCGCTTACATACAGTTAAGATGGGCCGCTGGGAAAACCTCTTTCGGCCCGGATTTTGCTCCTACCTTAACGGGGGAGTCGGCAGATTTCTCTCGATCATAAATCTCAATACGCTGGTTAAAAGCCCAGCCGGGCTGCTTTCGGGTACGGTTGGGACAAAGGACATCCTTTTTCGAGGAAGGGGGCTGAGACGGAAGCGGGACAAACGGGAATCTCTGGGTCTATTTACGCGATGGGGACAGCTTTTACCGCGGAGGGGGGAGAGAGAATCCGCCATCACGGCTCGCCGAGGCGGCACCAGGACCTAATCATCGAGTCGTGATCGCGGAGGATTTCGTTTCGCAACAGACACACACCTACACAGGAGGAAAAAACAGATGAGGAATTACAGATGGATCCTTTGGTTTTCGGCGATGTTTGTGGCGGTGGCGATGGTGGGTTTTGGCGCCGAGAGTGCGGGCGAAGCAAAAGCGCCCGGACGGCGCGGCCCCGGCGTCGAAATTCCGGCAAAAGTAATGAAGGCGGCATCCACTATGGTGGCCAAACTGGTGGCCAAGGAAGTCGGGCTGGAGGGGGAGAAGGCCGACAAGTTTATCTCCGCCTATGTGGCTGAACGCGAGGCGGCAAATACGCGGTTGGCCGAAGCCGTCAAGGCCAACGATCCCGAGGCAAGGCGCAAGGTTTTCACCGATAACCGGGAAAAGATGCAGGCCGTCATGGAAGCCAATCTCTCCGCGGACCAGGCCAAGAAGGCCCAGGAAATGCTCGGTTTTGGCGGGCTGGAGGCACGCGTGGCCGTGTTGATGCAGGCCAAGGTGGAAGACGCCAAAGTCGAACAGGCGCTGCCGATTCTCGCCAAGTACAACAAGGCCTCTTCGGATCTGTTCGCCAAGGTTCGCTCTAACGAGCTGTCGCAGGAAGACGCTCAGGCCAAGGGCAAAGAATTGCGCGAAGCGGCCATCAAGGACCTGACTCCCATCGTCGGCGAAGAGAACGCGACCAAGGCTCTGGCGCAAGGAATGCGTGGCGGCAGAAAAGGGGGCGGCGGCGGTGGTGGCGCCGAGAAGTAAGGCGGTGGTCCCCCGGCGCCCCGGTGCGCCGTGACGGAGGTTTCCACACTCGATCCCCACGAGCTATCGAAAGGCAAGAAACGAAAGAAGGGCACAGGAATTCCCGTTGAACCACTCGCCCGAAGCGAGCACTCCACAGGCCCGCTTCGGGCGCTTTTATTGGGATGTGGGAAGTGAGAGGCGGGAGGCGTGAGAGAAATGAAAAACGGACAACCGACAACCGACAACGAGAAAAGCAACAGATTGCGAAAGTGGCGTAGGCTGTTAGCCTGCGAAAATCTCAATCCCAGCCTAACAGCCTGCGCCGCGGTGATTCCGCCGCTCCCTCGTTCCGAAATCGCTTGAAGCTGGCGGTGAAGGGGGCCTATGCTCCATTTCACGGTTGGGGTGAGCGTTGTGCAACGGAAAAAAGCCAGCCGGGGCGGTTTCCTTCTCTTAGCGAGTGCCTTATGCACCGGTTTGGTGGGGTTCTCGGTCGCACGCGCGGCCGCCGACTTTGTCCTCCTCAAAAACGGCAAACGCATGAACGGGCTGGTGCGCGCCGAGACGCCCGAACGGGTCGTCTTCGAAACGGCCGAGGGGATCACGTTGACCTTCGACCGCGCGACCATTGACCGAATCGAGAAACAGATGACGGGTGAGAATCTTCTCCTGTCGGGCGCGCTGGCCCTGCGGAAGCCCGATTTTGTCGAAGCCGCCGACCTGTTCAACCGTTCGCTGGAAACCGGCGTTGACGCCGGGCGAATGCGCACCGCCATCCTCGAAACCTCGCCCCATTTTCTCGACAAGATGGCTTACATGTCGAACACGGAAAGAAAGCAATGGCGGGCGTTGTGCGACGAGCTTTCGCGCCGCGGCGCCAATGACGCCGATTGGACCTACTTCCGCGGCGACATGGCCCTGGCGATAGGCGACCCGGCGGCGGCGCTCGCGGCCTGGCGTTCGCTGGATGCCGCTCATTTCGCCGCCCATCCCGAGCGGCGCGACCGGATCATCAAGTGGGCGCTTCCCCGCCTCAGCCAGGCGGTCAACAGCGGGAAACTGGAGGAGAGCATCGGGATGCTGGAGCTGATCAATGCGCTCGATCCGGTGCGCGCCAAATCGTGCCGCGTGGTGCTGGCGATGGAGAAGGCGAGGGCGGCGCGCGAACGCGGCACCATCGCCGAGGCTTGTCGGATCTATGCCGAAGAGGTCATGCCGCTGGCGCCCGAGGTCGGCAAGGTGTGCCTGCGGGCGTCGGCCGAACCCGAGGGGGACGTGCTTTGCGATCACGGGAATTTCAACGAGGCCATTGCGCTGGTGCGCAGCTGCGTCAAGCCCCACGTGCCGGAGTTGGCCACGCGCCTGCTGGCGAAAATCTATCGGGCCTACATCGCCCGGATGCTGGCCGACGGGAAGTGGGAAACGGCGCGCGGGCTTTTGGCCGAAAGCAGCGAGGTCTTCGACGATGCCGAATTGCGTCGCCTCAAGGCCGAGTGCGAGTATGCGGAAATGCGGTCGCGGATCGCCGCCGAGGATTATGGCGGTCACTTCAAGCTGGGCATGGAGCTCCAGGAGAAAAAAATGAACGGCGCCGCGATCGAGGAATTCATCCTCGCCGGCCGTTCGCCCAAGCTCAAGGAGCTGGCCGAAAAGCAGATCGCCCTCATTCAGGAGGGCGGGGCCCTGGCGTTGCTCGAAAAGATCGTCAGCCAGTACGGCGAGGGGAAGTACCTCGAGGTGCTCGACGCGGTGGGCGAGTTTCGGCAGAAGTTTCCCAACTCCGATTTGTCGAGCAAAGTGGACGCAATCTCCAAACTGTCGCATCAGAAACTGGCCGAGCAGGCCAAAACCGCCGAAGCGCTGGCCCTGAGCCGGCTCGAACAAGCCCGCCGTCTCCTCTATCAAAACAAGGCCAACGCCGCGCTCGAACTGGTGGACGGCGTTCTCCACGACCAGTTCACCACGGCCACGGTGGCCACGGAACCGCTGATCCAGGCGCGGGCGCTGAAGCAGGAGATTCTCAAGAACCAGATCGCCGAAGGGGTGGGAGGGACGCGCGTACCGGCGGCGATGCAACCGACCAGCTCGCCCGTGCAGTCGCTTCTGCCCAACATTGACCCCGCACTTCTCAACCAGCTGAATGAGGATGCGTTCAAAAAAGAGATACAAGAAATCTTGAAACAGCTACAGCTTTAGGGAGACAATCCCGTGACTTGGCAGGATAGGTTCACCCTGTCCCATGTAGAATTATGCAAGCGATTATCGAAAAACATAGCCCCTTGGTTCTCTCGGTGCTGCTCCACGCGGTGCTGCTTCTGGCACTCTGGACCACCTGGTCGGAGGCGCCGCGACCGACGCAGATCACCCTGCCGATCCTGATGCACGTGCTGCCCCCTCCGCCTCCCGAGCCGCCTGCGCCTTCGGGCAACGAGCCGGCCAGAGGATCGGTGCTTCAGCAAACCTCGCCCAATCCTTCGGAAAAGCAACTCTCCCCGGTACAGCGCACTTCGCCCGACGCCACGGAAGAGGAAAAACCGGAAGTCGCCGTCAAGATCGAAAAGCCCGAACCCCCGCCGACGCCCGAAGAGAAGAAGCCCGAAGAGCAACCAACTCCGCCTCAACCGGTGCCCACCCCGGCGCCCACGCCCACACCCGGACCCACCATGCAGCTTCCCGACAACCGACAAGTCGCCACCATCACGCTGGACGACAGGACGCTCGAACAGTTTCGGGCTAATCTGCAAAAGACCGAAGCCGAGCAGGAGGCGCGCAAGTCCAATGTCATGTCGAAGCTGACCACGATCACCGAGGCCGAAGGGGGGGGCCCGGGAGTCAAACGGCCGTATGCCAGCGCCGGCAGCGACCGCGGCACCGTGCGCGAGATTGACCTGACGCGCTATCCCAAGAGCGTGCAGGAACGCTTCATGACCCGCTACCGGATCAAGATCCAGACCAGGTTCGTTCAGGGCGGATCGCGCCAGTCCTATGTCAACGCCGTGACCACCGACGACGGGACCTATCTGAACAGCGGCGGCTCCGGTTATTATCAGGTGATGACGCTCTCCAAAGAGGTGCTCGCGCGCATGGCCCAGCTCGAAGAGCAGGAATTGATCAAACGCAACCTCAACCCCGAACGCAGTCTCGTGCGCGAGGTGGTCTTCGGCCTGCGCGAGGATGGCAACCGCCAAGTGGACATTTACGTCGCGCGCTTCCGCGCCGAGCCGATCCGCTAACGCATCCCCCAGACCTCTTGATTGGCCCTTTGACCCTCCAAACGGAACAGCCTTTTGAGAGCTGCCTTAGTACGCTGGCTCGCAAATTCGGTGACGTATTGTGACTCGTGGGTTCTGCTTTCGCCGCCGCCGGCCCTGTGCCGGTGGCGGCGAAAGCAATCCCCACCACCTTCTGCAATACGTCATCGAATTCATGAAACGGTGTACGTAGAACCCCTAAAAGAAGGAACCGCCGAGTGCGCAGAGGGACGCAGAGGCTGTTGAGAAAGCTGCATCAACAGGGTCGCTTTTCTCTGCGTTTCTCCGCGTCCTCGGCGGTGAGGTCTTTGTTTTAGAGCGTGTCTTGAAACCACACCCTTTGCCCGTCATTGCGAGGAGCGGCATGTGTTTAGCGCGCATAAGCAACAACGACAAAGGCACCCTGCGCACTGGGAAAACTGAGGGTGCGAGCCAACTTTTGGAGTGCGGTGGCCCTCCGCCGCTTTGCTTTTTTGGTCACTGGTCGCTCCAGAGAACGGCAAAGCGGCGGAGGGCCACCGCACTCCAAAGGGTCACTAAACACATGCGAGGAGCGGCTCCTCGCAATGACGGAAGGGAGGCGTACGGTTTCCACCAAAATCCCGGAAGAACCCTGTTTTTGGGACTCTTAATGCGGGAGGATCTGCGCGCGGTCGAAGTAGGTGTAGCCCAGGGCGTTTCGCTGGTAGTCTTTCACGTAGGATTTCTCCATCCACAGGACCACGTAGTAGAACAGCGGCGAGATGGGCATTTCGTCCATCAGGAGTTTTTCGGCCTGGTGGAGCGTCGCCATGCGCCTGTGTGGGTCAAGCTCGGTTCGCGACTGCGTGATCAGGCGGTCGTATTCGGCGTTGGACCAGTGAGCGTCGTTCAGGCCGCTGCTCGAAAGAAAGAGGTCGAGAAAAGTCATCGGGTCGGCGTAGTCGCCGGTCCAGCCGTGGCGGCAGAGGTCATACTCGCCCGCGCGGCGATGAGCGAGCAGGACCTTCCATTCCTCGACGCGAAGTTCGACCTCGATGCCCAGGTTCTTCTTCCACATGTTCTGGAGCACCATGCCGATTTTGCGGTGACGTTCGTCGTCGTTGTAGAGATAAGCGACGTGGGGGAAGCCGCGGCCCTCGGGATAGCCCGCCTCGGCGAGCAGGCGGCGCGCCTCTTCGACGTTGGGCGCCTGGAAAAGATCGCCGCCCCCGTCGCGAAAATCCTTTTCCCCGTCGGCGTCGCGAATGCTCGGCGGCACGAGCGCGAAAGCGGGCCGTTCGCCGCCCAGGCAGATCTTGTCGGTGAGCACGCGGCGGTCAATCGCCAGGGCGAGCGCGCGCCGAACCCGCGCGTCGGTGAACGGCGGACGGCGCGCGTTGAAGCAGGCAAAATAGGTGGCGATCTCGGGCCGCGAGCGAAACTCCGGCGAGGTGCGAACGCGCTCGATGGACTCGGTCGGCACCTGGTAGGTCACGTCCAGCTCGCCGGTTTCGAACATCGCCAGCTCGGTGGACACCGATTGGATCGTGCGGAAGATCAGCTCGTCGAGAATGACGTTTTTCGCATCCCAATAGCGCGGGTTCTTTTTGAAGATCAGGCGATCGTTGTGGACCCACTCGGCGAGGGTGAAGGCTCCGTTGCCGACGTAGGTTTTGGGCGAAAGCGCCCAGTCGGGGTTCTTCTCGACGACGTGGCGCGGCAGCGGCATGAAAACCTGATGGGGCAGGAGCTTGAGGAAATACGGCGTCGGGGCGCGCAGGCGAATCTCCAGCGTTCGCGGATCGAGCGCCCGCACACCGACGCGCGAGGGGTCTTTCAGCTTGCCGGTGTTGTAGTCTTCGGCCCCGTCAATAGGGTAGAGCATGACGGCGTACTCGGCCGCGACCTTGGGATCGAGAATGCGCTTGTAGGCAAACTCGAAATCCGCGGCGGTGAGCGGCCGGCCGTCGGACCATTGCGATTCACGAAGGTGAAAGGTGTAGGTCCGGCCGTCGGGCGAAAGGTCCCATCGCTCGGCCAGATGGGGAATGATTTCGTTGCCGCTGGGGTCGGTGCGGGCCAGTCCGTCGAAGCAGTTGATGATGACGGTGGCTTCGGGAATGCCGGTGGCCATGGAGGGGTCGAGCGTTTCGGGCTCGGCGGCGACGTTATAGCGCAGGACTTGGGCGACCGGGCCCTTTTGACCCTCCTGGCCGGTGCTGTTTTTTCCGCGGCTCGATTTTTCCTGCCCGCCCTTTTGACAGGCAACAAAGGCGCAAATCGCCGCCACGGCAACAAGAGAGATTCCTCGTTTCGTCATCTGATCCCTTCTCTGGCCCGCACGTGCGGCAAGCGTCCTGCCGCCTTGGACTGGTGTTGCAAAAGCATTTGACGCTCCCTCGACCCGTTCACTACTTTCACTGATGGGTAGTCCGGCGATCAATAGCATTTTGACCTCTGGTGTGGAGTGCGGCCAGCTCGCTGCCGCTGCTTGAGCGCAAGGTTCTGTCGGCGGGACATCGTTCTTGGAAAACACAGCGGTAGCGAGCTGGCCGCATTCCACACATAAGGAAGAGATCGGACATGGCGAAACGAGACGGCATCGCGTTGGCCGGCAATTGGATCATGGACCACGTGAAGATCGTGGATTGTTGGCCGGCCGAAAACACTCTGGCCAACATCCTCTCGGAAGGCCGCGGCACCGGCGGCGCGCCGTACAACGTCGCGGTGGATCTCCACAAACTCGACCCCGAGATTCCGCTCGAGTGCATCGGCCTGATCGGGCGCGATCCCGACGGCGAATTCATCCTGGGCAACATGCGCGCGCTCGGTTGCGACACCCGCCAGTTGCGCCAGACGCGCGCCGCACCGACCTCCTACACCGACGTGATGACCGTTCAGGGCACGGGCAACCGCACGTTTTTCCACAACCGCGGCACGAACGCGCGCTTCGGCTATGAACATTTCAACTTCGACGCGATCCGCTCGCGCATCTTTCACCTCGGCTATCTGTTGCTCCTCGACCAACTGGACCGCAGCGATCCGGAGTATCGGACCGTCGCGGCGCGGGTGCTCTGTGAACTGCGCCAGCAAGGAATCAAGACTTCGGTGGACGTCGTCAGCGAAGACAGCCAGCGGTTCGAGCGGATCGTCAATCCCGCGCTGCCGCACATTGACTACCTGATCCTCAACGAAATCGAATCCTGCCGCACGACCGGCCATCAGCCGCGCAAGGGCAAGCAGCTCGACCTGGCGGCAATTCGCGCGAGCGCCAAAGAACTGCTCCAGCGCGGGGTCCACGAGCTGGTGGTCATCCACATGCCCGAGGGCGGCTATGCCCTCGAGCGCAAAGGCCGCGAGGTCTTCCAACCGTCGCTCGATCTGCCGTCGGGATATATCAAGGGCGGCGCGGGCGCGGGCGATGCGTTTTGCGCGGGCGTTCTCTACGGCCTCTATCAGCGCTGGCCGGTCAAGAAATGCCTGCTGCTCGCGGTGTGTGCGGGGGCGGCCTGTCTGAGCGATCCGACCTGCACGGCGGGAATGCGCTCGCTGGCCGAAACGCTGGCGCTGGCCAGGGAATTCCCGTTCAAGGCGAACCTGCTGACGTGAAGGGTGCCGTGGATTCTCGCGCTTTCAGGCCGCCGGGGAAAAAACCCTCTTGCGACGTAAAGCGGATCGCTGAGCATCTCAGTGTCGCTTTGGCTGAGCAGCATCCACCAGCGCGGCGTATTTCGCCGAATACTCGTCAATCTGGGGCGCGAGGCGGGTGAGGAAAGCGTCGGCATCGGGGTGGGTGGGCCGCGGGTGGCAGCGCGCGACCGCCTGGCGCAGGTATTGCGGGTTGTCGAGAATCATGCAGGGGCGAAGGGGGTTGGAATTGTAGGGCTGGTTCTTGCGCAGCTCGCGGAAGAAGTCGGAGCAGAGCGTCTCGCCCAGCGATTTGTCGTGGATGTTGTCGGTGGCGAAGTGAACGAAAACGCAAGGCTCCACGTCGCCGCGGTGATTGATGTGAATGTAGCGCCGCCCCGCGCTCATGCAACCGTCCACCAGCGCGCCGTCGTTGAGAAAATCCACAATCAGGATGGGCATATCGCGTCGCGCCGCTTGCAAGCGCAACCGCATTTCGGCGCGTTGCTCGGGCGTCGGCAGGGATTCCATCTGCGGACAGCGCCCCGTCGGCTGGTAGTGGAAATACCAGCCCAGGTGCGCGCCGTGATCGAGCATGAGGCGGACAAACGACGGATCGGTGACCTCGTCCACGTTCTCGCGCGTCACGGTCACCGAATAGGCGATCAGCATCCGCTCGCGCCGCATCTGGTCCATGAGCGCCAGGACGCGGTCGAAGCTGCCCGACCCGCGCCGCCGTTCGGTCGTCTCGCGCCAGCCTTCGATCGCCAGCACGACGAGCACGTTGGCTGCGGCCGCCAGTCGTTTGATCATCGCCGGATCGAGGAGCGACCCGTTGGTGAACACCTGAAATGCCGCGCCAGGATGAGCTTCGAACAGTTCGGGCAGCTCGGGCCACAGAAACGGCTCGCCGCCCAGAATCGTGAACACATTGATGCCGATTTCCTGCGACTCGGCGATGATGCGATCCAGGGTCGGGCGATCGAGTTCTTCTTCGCGCGAATATCGCGCCGCATAGCAGCCCTCGCAGTCGAAGTTGCAGCGCATGGTGGGCGAGAAGAGCAGCGCGGCCGGCGGGGCGATCTGATACTTTTCCCAAAAGCCATAGCGGCGGCGATAGCCTTCAACGAGGTTGCCGAGGATCAGGTTGTTCACGAGGCACCCGACGGTCGCGCGCGAGGGTTCGGTCAGGATGCGGCGCACGGCACCCATCCCCTGGTGGCCCTCCTCGAACATCCGGCGAATGGCCGCCAGACCGCTCTGGTAGAACTCAATCTTGGGGAAGAGGCGCCGGAGGGCAACGATGAGACGAACGAGGTTTTTGTCCGAGGTGCGGGCGGCAATGTCGAGCAGGCGCCGCGCGGTGGCGGACAACACACGCCGTTTGATCCTTGGCGTAAGGCCCATACTGCCCTCGTCTTTTAGACGCGTGCCGCGCTCCGAGCCGTAAAACGGCAACGCTCATTAGCTAGGGTCTTCACCCGCCAGACTGTCAACGGCAAAAAGGTAACATAGGCTATCAGCCGGCTAAGTACAGCCCAACACAATAGAGGGATCAAATTCCTCCCTTTCAGAGGTGGGTCGTGATTCTCGCGGCCCCGAAGGGGCGAAGGCCAGTAGCCGGGGGTGATGCGGAGTGCAACGGAGCGAACCCCCGGACCCGATCTCCCCGGATCAAGCCCCGAACGGGGCGTAGGAAACCGCGCCGCCCGGATTGTCTCGGCCGCCCCGTTCGGGGCTTGACCGGAAGGGAGGGCGTCTGTTCCGGGGGTTCGCTTCACTTGGTTTCGCATCACCCCCGGCTACTGGCCTTTGCCCCTTTGGGGCCGCCGAAAATCGCGCATGCCAGCGCCTACCCTAATTTAACCCCGCTATTGTGTTGAGGTGTCCTAAGTGGCGCGGGCTGTTAGCCTGCGAAGGCCGGCGGACTGAACAGTCCACCCCGCCCTGTACGCGGATGCCCGTTTCAACCGGCTTCTTTTTCCCAGAAACCGCGACGTGCGGCGCGCGCTTCATCCTCGTAAGCCTCGAAGCGCTTGCGGTGGCGGTAGTCGCGGCTTTGGTCGGCCCGAGCGAAGCCTTCGCTGATCATGCGGGCATTGACGAACTTCTTGTTGGCCAGGTGAACGTAGGCGGGACCGGTGGCGCCGTTGTTGAGCGGTCCGTTGTCGTCGCTGAGAGCCAGACTGTTCCCGCGAATCATCCGGTGGAGATGGTGGACGGCGCGCTCGCGGACATCGGGCGAACTGCCGCTTTCCGGCCAGGGCTCCACGCCCAGCAATCGGATTGTCCGCCCGTCGGTGAGCTCCAACTCGCTGGGACCCAAAACGCTCTTCATCCGGGCCGACGGGCTTTTTGGCGGGGTCTCCACGGTAACTCTCGAACCAAAGCTCTGCTCCCGCGAATCAACGCTGCGACTGATTTGAGACTTTCCCAGCGCCGCGCTCTCGCTCCAGCGCCGGATTCGCTCGGAAAAGTCCGTGGGATTCTCACGCCGCTCGACAAACTCGATCCGCGGTGGTTCGTTCGAGTCGAACAGATCGCCCGTTTCGGTGAGCCTCTTTTCGATCGTCGCGCGAAACTCGGGGTTCAACTCATAGCCGATCGAGTGGCGCTCGAGGCGGTGGGCGGCAACCGACGTGGTGCCGCTCCCCAGAAAAGGATCGAGCACCGTTTCGCCGGGGAAGGTGAACATGCGAATCAGCCGGCGGGGCAGTTCGAGCGGAAAGGCCGCCGGGTGGTCGCCCTGGCGAACGCCCGGAAAATTCCAGTGGCCGTAAAAGTATTCGTTCCATTCGTCGGTTGTGAGACGAGCGGCTTCTTTGGCTTCGGGCGAGGGCGGCTCCGGCCCTTTCCCCGGCTTTTTGAAAATCAGAATGAACTCGTAGTCTATCTTGATGATGCCGTTGCGCGGGAAGGGGAACGATCCCATGATCGTCGCGCCGCCCGAGGTGTTGCACGTCGTGACCTTTTGCCATATAATCGCGCCCATGTAGTCGAAGCCGAGCCGCTTTTCGCAAAAGCCGACGATCTCTTCGCGGATGGGAATGACCTTGTAGCGGCCGTAGTGGGCGGCGCGGGCGAACTGATCGCCGATGTTGACGCAGAGGCGGCAGCCGTCGTGCAGCGCGCGCGCGCACTCTTCCCAAACGAGATTCAGATTCTCGATGTACTGGCGATAGTCGTCGTGGAAGCCGATTTGGTTCTTCGCGCCGTAGTCCTTGATCTGCCAATACGGCGGCGACGTCACCACGAGATGGACGCTGCGGTCGGCCAGCTCGGTCATCGCGCGCGCATCGCCGAGGATGATTCTGTGGGTGGTCATTTTCGCCTTGAGCGTTGAACTTGTTCGATGTAGGTTTACTGCATTCGCTTCGGAGTTCCGGTTTACGAGTACCAGAGAAGGTGCCACTGCGCAACCGTTACTTTCATGAGCGACTCTGCTCAGAGGACCTGCTGCTCTTGTACAGATCCACTGGAGGAGGAAAATGGCTTACTGGCTCTTCTACATCATGGGTTTTGTGAGTCGGGGAGACGGTTGGAAGAAGCAAGTAGAAGAGGGAGTTGCCGCCCAGCACTTCGCCCACGATTCGTGGGCTGCGCATCGGAACATGCCGCTTCTTCAACAGATCAAACGCGGCGATTGGATTGTCGCAGGGCGAGCGTGCCGCTTCGCCGGCTACGGAAAGGCAACGTCAGACTTCTATCAAGGGGGCCGGTCCCTCAAAATAGTGCAGCGAGACGAAAACGATGAACCGTACGCGTTTCGTGAACGGGTTGACGTGAACTGGCATGTTGTACCCGGATATGAAAACTGGAAGAACTGGTTGGACTTGCACGATTTCAAACGCCAGTTGCTGAAGGTTCAGCGAAGAAGGGGAGGAAGATCATCATATAGTCCCATTGACTTCCTTCGTGGGACGTGCCTCAAGGAAATTCCCGCGGGTCTATTTAAGAAGCTACGGAAACGGCTTGACGAGGCCGGGGCACTGCCCGTTGTAGGAAAGACAGCCCCCATTCGCACGACAGGGAGAACGGTCCGTCCCACATCTTGGGATGAACTGGCCGACGAGGAGCCATCACCGGCTCGTCAAGCCACTGTCACGGTGACGGGACCCGTTCGCGATCCGCGAATTCGACTGGCCGCCAAGAAACGGGCAAATTGGAACTGTGAGGTGCCCAAGTGCCGGATTCCGAAGTTTGAGCAAAGAGATACCGGAAGGACATATGTTGAGGCCCACCATCTCGTTCCGCTTGGCAAAAGAGGGGTGGAACATCTCTCAAACATCGCTGTCGTATGCGCATGGCATCACGCGTTGTTGACACACGGTCCAAAGGAAGACGCCGAAAGGATTGCCGACCAACTGAGAGATGTCCGGCGCGCGGAGAGATAAGTATTCTGATCGCTCGCTGGGTCGTGGGAGCCGTTCAACAGGGATGGGGACGCACTGTTAGCCGTCATTGCTTTTTCGGGGGACGCAGCGCCGTAGTGGGTTCCTCCCTTTCGTGAGAATGGCGGTCACGTATCAGCGCTTCTTCGGTGCCCGCTGCGCAGGCTGGCGGAACACAGGCCACTTGCGCTCCTTCTGTCTCTTCATCAGCATCCTTACAAAGGATTCCATCGTACCCCCGGACTCTTCGAAGAGTTTCTGTCCAGCTTCACGAACTTCTTTTACAATCGGATCGTCTATCATATTCCATCCTCCATCATTTCTTCCGGCGTGCAGACAATCGGCGTACTCAGATTCAGGAATCCGTTGATTTCCGCCAATTTCCGTCGGATCAGGGCATTGGCGATGTGTGTGCAGTTCCAAGTCACAAGATAATCCACCCCATGCAACGATGCAATGGCCAAATGGAGCGCATCGCGTGCCATGCGCTTTGAAAGGGGAAGGTCTTTGACGTAGCAGTCGGCGATTTCCGAACATTGGGGAGTCACGAACAAGAGTGGGAGTCCGCGGATGGTTTGCAGGCGCTTCCGCGCTGCTTCGGGATCGCCTGCTCCGGCCTCATCGATTACCAGTTCCGAAACAACTAATTGGAATCGCTCTCCTGCCCGCGGCCACCATTGCCGGGTTGTTTCCTGATGGCCGCGCACCACATAATCCCGGCTTGGGCGCGCTGTGTAATAGCTGACCACCGAGGTTTCGACATAGACCACCGGCTTGGCGGCAACAGCCATTGGAGTTACCTTCTACTTGTGAGTTCCGCGTTTGCGCCCTCACGTCAAACCCAATGCTGGTCAATCGTTGCCATATAAATCAACAGAAAACCGGCGGCGCGGGCGAACTGATCGCCGATGTTGACACACAGCCGGCAGCCGTCGTGGAGAACGCGCGCGCACTCTTCCCAGACCAAATTGAGATTGTTGATGTAGGCGCGATAGTCGTCGTGAAAGCCGATCTGATTCTTCGCGCCGTAGTCCTTGATCTGCCAATACGGCGGCGACGTGACAACAAGATGAACGCTCTGGTCGGCCAGCTCAGTCATCGCGCGGGCGTCGCCTACGATTATTCTGTGGTTCGTCATTTCGCATCTCCGTCACAAAACCCGTATTCCACTGGAAGTCTGCTCTTCGTCACTCCGCCTCACTTCGTCAAGGCAGGTCTCCAAGAGCCACCCTTCGCGAGCGCCGAAAAACCCCATGGAGTCGTGTTGGAGTTGCAGCCCCTGGACACCTGCAAGAACGGCGTCCCGCTCAGGTCGCAGGTCGGCCTGCGTGATGCAGAGAAATACTGTGAGCGACCGTCCCATGCCACCTCAGCGACCTAACGTCAGCACTCACCCTCCGAGTGCCTCGTTTGCGGGGCACGAGGTAGTGGTGCAGTGCTTTGTTCGGAGTCTCTTCAGTGTTTACCCTGAACCGATAACCCGAATTCCTGAGTCTGGCCCTGCTGTGGTTGCTCCCAGTTCCGGATTGCCGCTTGGATCTCGGTCGTAGTTACGTCGAAAGCGAATTGGTTGCCACCAAACTCCTCGTTTGGGGCCTTGACCTGCCGCACGATCAATGGACCTCTTTCCTGCCGTGCAACCCGGTCAAGGAATTCGCCTGGCTGTTCGTTGAGTAGGATTTGATGAGCTCGTGCATACTTCGCGAGTCTCGCAGACCCAACTACAGCACGACCAAGCAACGTCGTGGCCATCGCCACGGGTTCTATTCCGACCTTTACGCCGTCAACTCCGAAGGTCCCGCTTGGTTTCAAGTCACTCAGCATACAGCGGCCCCAATCCATGCCAATGCCGAGGCCGAAGTTCTCGGGGACGCATCCTGCGGACAGTCGAAATATCGGCAGAAAGTGCTGAATGAAGTTCATCTGAATGTTGACTGCCACCTGCGTTGCCGCAAGAAGTTGTTTCGCGACCAGCACATCACTGTCACTCACCCAAAAGAACATCGCCCCATCACCAGTGAACTTGTCGAACCATCCACCCTTTGAGGTACAACTCTGTTTCACGTACGTCGCGAATCCGGCGAGATTGTCGGCAAAGCGCGGGAAGTCCTCAACATGGAGCATGAAAGTTGTTGAGGACCGTATGTCCAAGTTTACCACGATCGCATGCGTGAAGTTGCCGCCGGAATACTGTGCAGTCGCGAAAGCTTCGGCTTCCTTCTTGCACTTTCCTGAACTGGCCATGATCGCGCCAATGTCCAGCCGCGGTGCGGCATGCCGAGGTTTCTCCTCTTTCGGGGCTTGATCTGTCTGCGTTGGTGCCATCTTGTTTGTCTCGGACTTCTTCTTCATTGTTCCTCCTCCGAACAATAATTAGATTGATCCGCATGAGATGCGGAGTTTCGTCTGCCCGTCCGCACAACACGCCTTTGGAGCGCTTGCCATAGGCGCGCTAACTCCTCTATCTTCAGTTACTTGTGTTCCATCCGGCGGTTTATCACGGCATCTTATGCGGATCGGCACAAGACCCCACACGCCCGGTGTTGTCAAAGCGTGTCGGCCGGACTGGCGTCAGGCGCTCACTTTCTTTCCTTCTTGGGAGCGGGTGGAGTGCGCCTGCGGAAGATGGGGCGCTTGTCTTTGGCTTCTTTTCGACGGAGCATCTCAAAATAGCCTTCCAGAGTTCCCCCGGCTTCCTCAAACAGCTTCCGTCGGGCCTCGCGGACTTCTTTCACGATTGGATCGTCGTTCATGGTTATTCCTTCAACATCGTTCCGCTCATCGTGGATCGGCTTAGCGGGTTTTTTGACGACGGAGATGGAACGGTTTTCGGATAATGGGGCGTTTCTCCTTGGCCTCTTCGCGTCTCAGCATCTCGACGAGTGACTCGAAGGTTCCGCCGGATTGCTCGAAGAGTTTCTTCCCCGCGGCTCGGGCTTCCCTGACAATTGGGTCGTCTTTCATGTTCTATTTCTCCATCAGTTCTTTCGGCGTCAGGATGATCGGCGTGGGCAAGACCAATCGCTCGTTGACTTCCGCCAATTTCCGCCGCAACGACGCATTCGCAAGGTGCGCACAATTCCAAGTTAGAAGATAGTCCACGCCATAGACCGATGCAATAGCCAAATGGATGGCGTCACGCGCCGCGTCATCAGGAAGCGGCAACTCCTTCAGATACCACTTTCCGACCTCATCGCACCGCTCGGTCTGCGCCAGGACCGGCAACTCGCGAATTGCATCCAACCGTTTCCGAGCGGCACTGGAATCTCCAAGTCCGATTTCGAGCACCACCATCTCGGAGGCAACGAGTCGGAAGCGGTCTGGCGCCGACGCCCACCACCGCCGGGTAATCTCCTGGCGCTCAAGTAGCCAGATATCGCGGCTGGGCCGCGCCGTGTAGTAGCTGACGACCGATGTCTCGACATAAACCGTAGGCTTCATGCGGAGACTGCCTGCCGATCAAGACGCTCTTCGTTTCGCCTTCCGGGCGCGAGAAGCCGTTCTTCGAAAAATCGGCCGTTTGTCTTTGGCTTCCTCGCGCCTCAGCATTTCGAAATACGGTTTCACCGTGCCGCCGGATTCTTCAAAAGGTTTCGGACCGGCGTTCCGCACGTCTTCGACTACGGGGTCGTTCTTCATTCCGGGGGCTCCAGCATTTCCTCGGGGGCCATAATAATCACACTCCCAGCGCGGCTTCAACGGGGGTGTAAGGCAGGCCGAACTGTTCGGCGACGGGACGGAGGGTTAGCTGGCCGGCGACAATGTTCACGCCCGCGCGGATGGCCGGGTCTGCGGCGGCCGCCCGCTTCAGCCCCAACGCCGCCAGCTTGCGCGCATAGGGGAACGTAGCGTTGGTTAGCGCAAACGTTGAGGTGCGGCCCACCGCGCCGGGCATGTTGGTGACACAATAGTGGATGATGCCGTCAACTTCATAAATGGGATCGGCGTGGGTGGTCGGGCGCGACGTTTCGAGGCATCCGCCCTGGTCAATGCAGACATCCACAACCACCGCGCCCGGTTTCATGGTCTTGAGCATGTCGCGCGTGATGAGGACGGGCGCTTTCGCGCCGGCGACCAGCACCGCGCCGATCACCAGGTCGGTGTGCGGCAAATGGCGGCGCAGATTGTCCTCGTTGCTCATCAGCGTGATGACGTTCGGCGGCATCATGTCGGCCAAATAGCGCAGCCGTTCGAGATTGACGTCCAGCACGATCACCCGTGCGCCCAGCCCGGCCGCCACCCGCGCCGCGCTCGCTCCCACCACCCCGCCGCCGATCACCAGCACTTCGGCCGGCGGGACGCCCGGCACGCCGCTCAACAGGATGCCGCGGCCGTGCATGGGTTTTTCGAGATACTTCGCCCCCTCCTGGACCGCCATGCAGCCGGCCACTTCGCTCATCGGCGTGAGGCAGGGCAGGTGGCCCTCGGGCGTCTGGATCGTCTCATAGGCGATGCAATGGGCGCCCGAGGCCAGCATCGCGCGAGTCAGAGGCTGCGAGGAGGCGAAATGAAAATAGGTGAACAGCATCTGGCCCGCGCGGATCAGCGGATATTCGGTGGGTTGCGGCTCTTTGACCTTCACGACCAGATCGGCCTGCGAATAGACGGCGGCGCCACCCGCCACGATCTCCGCACCGGCCTCGCGATACTGGTTGTCGCCGAGGCCACTCCCTTCGCCGGCGCGGGTTTCGACCAGCACGCGGTGGCCGTCGGCGACCAGCTGCCTTACACTGCCCGGAACGACTCCCACGCGGTATTCGTCTTCACGGATCTCGCGGACGATTCCGACGATCATGAGGCGCCTCTTTGTTGTAGTCTAGCCCCTCGTGGGCGGTCGCTGTATTGTCATAGAACACGCTTATTGGCAAATCAGCGACCGCCCACGAGGGGCTAGACTACGAAGGCAAACCGGATCCGGGATCAGGCGGTTTCGCTAGGCACTCTGATAGGCGTATTCCGAATTCGTTTCCCGGCCCCAATCATACTCCATTTGGATTCGGTCGTGCAGCCGGTAGGTGCGTTTGACGTTTTCTGGTTTTTCCCCTTGGATCTCGATTTTCGCCAACTCGGCCTGTCCCAGACCACCGCGCCAGCAGAAGTTCAGATAGCCCACTTTGGCGAAATCAATGCCCATGACTTCGACCGCGATCCGGTCGGCCGCCAGAAAGTCGGTGCTGGTGATGGCGATCCGGTGATCCACCGCCGTCCCGCCGGTTGGCCCGTTGCCTTCCATGCCTTGGAAACCGTCAATGACCGCCAGATGCGGCCGCAGCGTCTCGGCCATTTTGAACAAATTGAAATTGATGCCGCGAATCGTGTCGCCGCCGTGGATGATCGGCTTGTCGTTTTTGCCGAATTTTCCCTGGCCCCAACCCGCGGTGGTGTCTTTGATCACCGAGCCGACGAGAAGGTTCTTGAGCGAGAGCGTGGCGACCACCCGGTCGTGGGTTTTCATGCGCGCCGCCGAGATGATATAGGTGTCGGGATCGAACACCCGCTTCGTCGCTCGAACCGCAACGGGTCGGAACTTGTCGTCTATGCAGTAGATATAGGTGAACGGCTCGACGTCGAAATCCACCAGCTTGACCGGGTACTTCTTCGCCAGCTCGAGATAGCCGTAGTTCTTGAACCCCTCGGTCGCGGGGGCGTTGGCCGACGACTCGCCGACGATGATCTCACCCTTGAAAATCGGCTTGAGGAACTCGATGATCCCCTCGGCCACCGGCGCCTGGGTCGCGCAGAGCGGGATCGCCGTGTGAACGAAGTTGGGCTTGATGAGCACGCGCTTTTTCCCCTCGAGCCCACGTTTGACGTCGGCCTCGATTGCTTTGAGCGCCTCGATGGTGTTGCGCTTTTGGTCGTCGCCCTTGATCAGGGCCGCGCGGCTGGGCCCGACGGGAACTACCGGAGCATAGGGAGGCTTGGCTTCCGCCGGCTCGGCTTGCGCCCAACGGCTGGAGCCCAGAAGCGCGACGCCCCCTCCTGCCAGAAATACGTTTCTCAAAAACTCGCGCCGTGATCGGAACTCTTCCTGATGCTTCATTCCCCATGTCCTCCTTTTGCCTACAGTGTTGGGCCATCATCGCCGAGCGCGAGGCCGTTTCAAGTTCTAAATTCGAAAGTGGCGCAGGCTGTCAGCCTGTGAGGTGGTGCGGGCTATTAGCCTGCGAAGTGGCGCGGGCTGTCAGCCTGTGAGATGAACAGAAAGCAACGGACAACGGACAAACCGACAACTGAGAATGAGAAAACAGCGGAATGCAAAAACCGGCTCGCGGCCGGAAGGGGCGGCGTCAAGATCGCGGCTGGGGAAGAGACTTCGAAGAACGGAAGGGAACACGGGACATCATCTGCCAGGATCGCCTCACGGTCCGCAATCTGCAACCCAAAATCCAAAATCCAAAATCGAAAATCGCTCGCGGTTACAGCTCAAACTTCCGCATCGGGATGACCTGGTTGCGATTGGGGCCGACCGAAACGGCGGCAATCGGAACGCCGACCAGTGTTTCGAGCCGTTCGAGATAGTGACGTGCGGCAGCGGGCAGATCGCGCTTGGTCGTCGCGCCGACCAGCGAGGTTTTCCATCCCTTCACCGTCTCATACTGCGGCTCGACCTTGTCCTCGCAGGTCAGGCCGAACGGAAACAGGCCGATCTTTTTCCCGCCCCATTTGTAGGAGTGGCAAATCTTCAGCTCATCGAGCGTATCGAGAACGTCAATCTTGGTGATGAACAACTGTTTCACGCCGGCGATCTGGACCGCGCGCCGAACCACCACCGCGTCAAACCATCCGCAGCGTCGCGGCCGGCCCGTCGTGGCTCCGAATTCGTTCCCGAGGTCGCGCACCCTGGCGCCGAACACCTCGTCGAACTCGGTCGGGAACGGGCCCGAACCCACGCGCGTGGTGTAGGCCTTGGTGACACCATAGACGTGGTTGATCAGGGTCGGCGGTATTCCCAGTCCCGTCGAAACCCCGCCGGTCGAGGAACTGGACGAGGTGACGTAGGGATAGGTGCCGAAATCCACGTCCAGCATGACGCCCTGGGCGCCCTCGCACAGAATCTTTTTCCCCTTGGCGGCCAACTCGTTGATCAGCGTGACGCCGTCGGTGACAAAGGGTGAGACAATCGCGGCGCTTTCTTCGAGCATGGCGAAGAACTGATCGCGGGTCATGACGGCGTCCTGGTCATACATGGCCAGCAAACCATTGTAGTGACTGAGGTTGCGGTCGGACAAGGCGGCCCACCGATCGCGCCTCAGGAGGTCGAGCATCCGGATGCCATAGCGGGCGATCTTGTCGGCATACGCATTGCCGATGCCGCGGCCGGTTGTCCCGATGGCGCCTTTGCCCCGCGCCTTTTCCTGGAAAACGTCGAGCTGGCGATGGAAAGGCAGGATGGTGTGAGCGTTTTCGCTGATGAACAGGCGGCCTTTGACCTTGATGCCGAGCTTTGCCAGCGCCTCGAGTTCGCCCTTGAACGCCTCGGCGCTGACCACCACACCATTGCCGATGAGGCAGACGGTCTGGGGCCGCAAAATGCCCGACGGGATGAGGTGGAAAATGATCTGCTGGCCGTCAATCTTGACCGTGTGACCGGCGTTGGCCCCCCCCTGGTAGCGGGCCACCACGTCCACGCGGTCGGCCAGCCAGTCAACCAATTTCCCCTTCCCCTCGTCTCCCCACTGGCAGCCGAGAACCACAGAGACAGACACGGCGAGTTCCTCCTGCCCCACATAATAAATCCCGGAGTGGACCTCCGGGTGGATCAACCGAAGCAACCGGTCGGTTAGTGTGGTCGGAACGCCGCGCGATTGCAAGCGAAATCATCGGCCTGAATGGTGTTAACATTCCTTGTGTGTGGAGTGCGGTCAGCTTGGCACCGCTGTTTTAGAACGAGGTCTTGCCAACAGAACCACGTCTTAAGACAGCGGTAGCAAGCTGACCGCACTCCACAGGTTGGCAGCATTCTTGTCCGTTGGAAAAACTCAATGTCTTCTCACCCTTGGTGTGACTGTTGGGACTTCCTGCGCCGAGGGCCCGTACGGGGTTCCACCAAAAAAAGCGTTGCAATCACGGCCCCGTCCGGCATATAAGGCCCTCAACTCAGCGCCCCGAAAGCCGAGACGCCGATGAGACATTCCCTCCGCCATAAGCTTCACGCGCTGGCCGTTGTGTTTTGCTTCCTGTCCAGCGCGTTTCCGCTCTTTGCCCAGAACGCCCCCGACCGACCCACCACCCACGTTTTCCGTCTCCAGCACGTCAGCGCCGAGTTCGCGCTTTTCTCCAACAAGATTGAAACCCTGCCGACCACCCAGCCGCTCGCCAAAGAACCTGTTTATCGCTCTCAACAGGTCATCCGGGGGTTTTTGCTGCCGAGCCCCGACCCGAACTTCCGCATACCGTTCGTGTGGGACAAGGATGGGCAGAAGCTCTATCTCGACCTCAATCGCAACGGCGACCTGACGGATGATCCGGTCTTTGAGAACAAGGGGCAGAAGGACGCCGCGAAGTCCTCGCAGGTGTTCAAAACCATTCCCATCCCGTCGTCGCGCGGGCCGCAGTATGGCCTGTGGGGGATTGACCTCACGCTCAACGTTTCCGGCCCGTCGGGGTTTTACGCCACGGTGTCGGTGAGCTCCGGCTGGGAGTCGGAGATTGAGCTTCACGGCAAAAAAGTCTTGTTGGCGGTTCTGCGCGATTTCGAAACCAGCCCGATTTACTCCAACGCCCTGGTTCTCCGCGAATCCGGAAAACCCTATCACGAGATGTACAAGATTGCACCTCCTCCCAGGAAACTATTCTTTGACGGGCATCTCTACGCGCTGTCATTCGATTTCGAGCCGGCCGAAGCCGGTGGCGTGATGGTCGCGCGCCTGGCCGAACGGACTGTTCCGCTGGGCGAATGCGAGGTCGCGGGAAAACACGTCGCGCGCCTGGTCCTCACCGAACCGAAGGTGACGGCCAGGGACCATGCGATCATCACCGAATCGAACGAGGTGGTCGCCATTGTGGACCAGCCGCGAGGCCGGATCCCGATTCCGCTCGGCCAGTACAGCGAGCAGCAGGTGTTCCTCGATGCGGGAACATCGGTCGGCGTGTTTTCGGCAACCTGCCGAACCAAGGTGGCGGCCACCACCACCGGGCCGCTGGTCCTCCGTCTGGGCGCGCCGTTGCGCAATTCTGTTGAGGCAAACTGGTATGGAAAAGGCGGCCCGTTGCGGCTCGAACACCGTTTGACGGGCATCGGCGGCGAGGTGTACAGCCTGCCCTCGCGCGATCCCGCCCGTGCGCCGAGGTTCGCCATCTACGAGAACGAAAAGAAGCTCGCTTCCGGCTCGTTCGAGTATGGGTGAGGCGGCACGTGCTCGTACTCGTGGAGAGTACCGCCAACGGTTTTCGGCAAATTGAAGCTGGTGGCCTCGCTGGACCTGGGCGATCTGGGCGCCAGTGAAGGGGAACCGCTGGTCTATAGTTGGCCGCTGACGCGAAACATCCCCTGGCTGCTTCCCTGGCTGTTCATGCTGGCCTTCCTCTTTTTGCCCTCCAACTACAGTCTCCGGGCTTATGCCGCGATCGCCGTTGCCGCAGGGCTTTTTGCCGCCGGTTCCCTGATGCATCTTGTTCCTTTTTTCCGGCAAATAGGCTTTGAGGAGATCCTTGTCCTCTACCAGCACATGGCGATGGGCCTGTGCGTGCTTTGGCTGGTCTCCCACTCCGCCCGCGGACGCAATCGGGCGCTGGTGTTCCTGCTGGCCGCAGTTGCTTTGGCTCTGGCCTGCTTCATGATCATTGCGAGCGACGAGGCGTTCAAGCTCGGGGATGTCGGTCGTATTTCGGCCATTGTGGCTTCTTTGGAATCGCTCGCGATCATAGGGGCAATGGCCTTGGGCGGGATTTCCTGCCGCAAGAAGTACACGCCCTTGCGGTTTGCGTTGTGGAACGCCCTCTGGCTGCCGGTCGCCAACACACTCTGCGTCCTGGGCGTTGCCGTCATTGTGCTGCTAACGGGTGGGGGCGCTCCGTCGCTTCGGGAAATGGTTTTTGGCGTGGCGATGATCGTCCTGGTCACGACGATCGGCTCCGTGGCCATCCTCTTGCCGTTTCTTGTCCTGACTTTCAAGAACCGCCTCTATCGCGAGCGGTTCTATGCCATCTTTCGCCTGCCGGGGATGGTCGAACAGAGCGCCGGCAGTGCCGTCGTGCCCGAGTCCGCGGCGAAATAGACGCAGAAATCCTTATAGTCTCGCGGCCGCGCGTTTCTCCTTTTTGTCCGCCCTGACCCGAGCCGGAACTAATCCGTTGACAGGCCGAAGCTGTATGTGGCCACATAAGTCCAACTCCACGGGAGGCAGCCATGGACGCAATCCGCAGAAACAGAGGCCCTTGGACACACCGCGTTCTCATCGGTGTGTTCACCGTTTTTCTCGTGCTCCTCGCTTACTGGTTGCTCGGATTCATCATGAAGGACATCGGCACGCT
>Ga0315282_10004147_pt1 | contig 25393 bp, 16 predicted proteins | sample YL17G07_20_MG_FD_203693 | JGI IMG/M metagenome (GOLD analysis project Ga0315282, IMG submission 203693) | Sediment microbial communities from Yellowstone Lake, YNP, Wyoming, USA - YL17G07_20 | ecosystem: Environmental > Aquatic > Freshwater > Lake > Sediment | place: USA: Wyoming | collected... | reverse complement strand
CCATGTTTCCCAAATCTCTTGGGTCATCTGAATACTGTTGTATTTTCATAAAGTGTTTGTTGTTTCTCAAATCTGCTCTTATGCTTTTGTTCAATCTTGGTCTTGTCAACATATTTGCGTAAGGAGGAGATGTTATGCATAAAGAAATAGTTTCATTTTTCAAATATTTTGGTATGTTTATAGCGTCGTCACAAATAGCAATTTGTTTTGTATCACCCAATCTTTTTTGTTCTAATCTCTTTTTTACAAAATCTACATATTCTTTTTTTAAATCGAAACCAACTGCATTTCTTCCTAAATCTTGTGCCGCAATTAATGTAGTTCCAATTCCAACAAAAGGATCTAAAACAAGTTCACCTTTATGCGTAAATAATTGGATACATTTAGCAGGAAGGCTAATTGGAAATACGGCTGGGTGTATGCTCTTATCTCTAATATCTCTTTTTTCATAAAAAAATTCCCAAATTGCTACTTGAGATTTGACCCATTCTTTTGCAGTTAAACAATTAATATGAGTATCAGGACATTTACATGTTTTTTTATACCCAATATCTAATTTATTTTTCATCGTTATCACTTCCCTATTCTTTATTCCTCCATTTGCAGAACTCGCAATCCTTCCCGCATTCAGGCATCTCCCCTTTCAATATTTCTATCGCCTCCATAAATATTTTTTCCGCATTCTCCACGGAAATTTCAACTTTCACCAAATCCACATGGAAGGCGACATCCCCGTCATCCTCGACTTCTTTTGGATGGTAGAACAGAAGGTACGCATAGTCTTCCGTTTCAAAACCGTTCTTTCTCAACAAGAAATTATAGACATCCAGCTGGTCTTGATAATGCTCTGCAGTATCATCGTGTAATGGAAATCCCCTTGTCTTGAAATCCAAGACAATTAATTTTTCTCCCTTCTGGAGGATGTTGTCAACTGCACCTCTAAGTATATTTCCCTCTTCATCAACCCATTGTATTCCTTTTCTATTATTCCTCCAAGTCTCCAGCAATTCAACATCATCAAATAATTTAATATTTTTCAATTTAGAAAGTTCTGGAGGCAATAATCCTCTATCGCGGAACGAATCAAAATGTTTTTTGAGAATTTTGTCCATCCCGCTTGGAAGAGAGGGGAACGCACCGTTCGGCCTTTTGATTCCCTTGTTGAACTGTATCCAGAAGCATCTAGGACAGTCTTTTAATAAATTCAATGAAGATGGTGAAAGCGTTACAGTCATTTGGAAAGCCTCTCTCTTATTTTATTATTCCCTCTCATATTTTTAATCCCGAATGCCTTCCTTATGTGACCGAGTTCGCCGTAGTTTATGACACGCCTGCCACTCTTTTTTAGGAACGCCTCCATGGCCTCCCTTTCCATACCTTCCAAGACCCAGACGCTTCTCCTGTCGGCCCTTATCCTCTTCACTGGAAAATATTTTCTTATTGTCATCATGTCTGAAACGGACTCCTTTACCTCGTCGGACATGACATATCCTCTCTGGACAAGAATCTTCATGAACTCGAGCGATTTCCCCCTTATTCCTGACTGGCCGAGCCTGCCTTTCATGTCCCTTGTGAAGTAATAGACAGTGCTCCGCTTCAAGCCCATTATTTTGACTATGTCGCATTTCGGGACACCCTTCCTCACGAGCCTTCTTACATACTTCTTCAACCGTTCGGGATAATTTCTCCTCCTTTTTATGTCAATAGTCCAATCCATCACGGTCGGATAAGGAACGCCACTCGTCCTTGACGCCTCTCTTTTCGGTATTCCTTTCGACACCAGACTAATGACATGTTGTTTAATTTCCTCGGGATATTTTTTCATAAGAAGATATTGACAAAGTTACAATAAGTCACTTTTTATCATTGGTAAAAACAGCTTTCGGCTGAGTGTATTTTTCAAAATATCTTTTGTTCAAAAACTGCGCCTGTTCGGCTTGAAATTTAAGTTTATGCTCTTGATTGGTAGTTTTTTACATTCGGAACTACTGTCATCTAAGGTATCTCAGCGTATTCCTCACACATAATTGAAAACTAAACTTTCGATGAATTAAATATTTACTTTTTTTTTTGACAAATTGGCTTTGTTAGTACTTTTAGAACCAGTTTTTATCACAAAGATTGTTAGAATAGCCTAGATTATAGAAAAACTTTAAATATGTAATATCCAAGTAAGTTTTAGAGTTTTAGTCCCTAAGGTATGAGCCCTACGGGTCGTGGCCTTAAGGACGCTTGAAAACTCGTCCTCCTGCCGTAAAAGGCGGGAGTTATACTATTTTTTGAATTATTTTTTGAATATATTCCAATAGTGGAGTTTACCTCTGTTGAAATCCCTACAACTCTCCTGTATGTAGTAGCCAAGAATCATATCAATAATTTGCACAATCTTCGAGTCGCCTGATTTCACGACATTCCCATAGAAGTTGAGTATTCCTCTTTTTTGTTTTATCGTTGCTTTTATTGTGCCTTTATCTTCTCTGGCACCAATCTGTTTTCCGACAAGCACAAAGCACATACTTTCTACAAGGGCCCTGAGAAACTTTTTTGTGATATTTGGAGATTCACCCAACCTGTAGTCATCGTCTACCTCGATATTCATCTCTCCAGCCAACTCTTTGATCCATGGGATACTCTTAGAGATATATGATAAGGCAGAAATTCATAAAAAACGATTTTCTTTCCATTTTGGCAAGTCTTTCATGTTTGAAAATATTGATTATAAGCCTGCTACTGTTTAAAGTCTCGACAATTTCATTTTTACAAGACGTCTTTACTTTCCTCGAAATTTTTCTCCAATGGAATGGTGGATTCACATTTTTTCTTTTGAATATTTCGACAAATTTTTTATATACAGAATTAACATCATTTAAACTTCCGGAAATCACACCGGTGTAAATCATATTCTCCGCACTGTCTATACCCAAAATCATAATTAAACATGTGTATAAGTTACAAATAAAACAATATCATTATTTTTAAATGAACTTTGCTCTATTCAGACTTTGAAAAATTTATTTCTCATTCTTATCGCATATCTTAATCAATTTATGTGCTGCCAAGTATTTTTCAGGAAATATAGTTTCAGGTTCATCTAAGAAAGATTAGTAATACCTCATATTATCAAATTTAACAACCTACGGTAGTCCGAAAACTATATCCTATCACAAATCTCCATAGTTAGTTTGATCAAAAGCTTAAATATTGGTGTTATATATACTTATATAATATGAAGCAGAGAACGATCTTGCACAGCCCGACCCTTGAATCAGTACTGATGGTCGAGGAGACGATACGCAAGCACAGCCAGGAGTTTGGCAAGTATCAGCTTTGGAAGAGATTACCGAAGAAGATGATGTACCAGACCTTCCTGATCATACTAGACTACCTGGAGAAATCTAACAAGATAATGGTATGTAAGGATGGCATCGTGATATGGACCTGGAACCCAAAGAGGATAAGAGATTTGGAGGCAAGAGGACTGGCCGCAAGGTAAAGAAGATTTTAGTAGAGTTCATATCAGAAGAAGTCAAGAAAAAGTTCGAATCTTTGAAGGAAGGTAAGTTCGAAGACAGAAGGCTTCATGGTTTCATATCTAGAGCGATAGCAGATTTGGAAAAAGATCCTGAATCCGGAACTAAGATACCAAATAAGTTTTGGCCCAGATTCTATGTTCAGAAGTATGTGGTAAGTAATCTCTGGAAATATGATTTACCAAACGGGTGGAGACTGATTTACACAATTGAAACAAACGAAGTGAAGATTGTCGGAATAATTCTGGAATGGTTCGATCACAAAAATTATGAAAAGAGGTTCAGATATTAAGGTAGCTTAAATTTATTTTTTATTTGGTCTGAGTACATAGATGTGAAAAGACCGGCTATACTGATTTAAAAATTTTACTGTCTTATAAGAAACCAAAAATATCTTAAGTATATTCCCAGTCAATACTAATTCATGCAAATCTCAAAAATCATCTCTATCCTCTCCAAAAAATATAAAATAAAATCCAGAAAATCCAAGCCGTTCGAAACTTTGATTCACGGAATTCTCTCTACCAGAACAAAGGGCGAAGTCAGTTTTCCCGCAGCAGAAAAATTGCTGAAGAAAGCAAACACTCCAGAGAAAATTTTAAAATTATCAACAAAAGAAATACAAAAGTTAATTTATCCGGTAGGATTCTACAGAGTAAAAGCAAAAAACATAAGAAAGGCATGCAAATTCTTGATAGACAATTTTGGAGGAAAAATTCCAAATACAAGAAAAAAATTGATGGAAATTCCAGGAGTTGGAGGAAAAATCGCCGACATAATTTTGCTATTTTCATTTGGTGAGAAAGTTATACCAGTTGATGTGCATGTTGAGGTCGTTTCAAAAAGGTTGGGATTTGTTGACAAAAAAGACGATCCTGAAAGGGTTAGAAAAAAATTACATAAGATTATTCCGAAAAATTTTAGGACTGTAGTAAATGTTCTGTTTGTAAATTTTGGTCGAGATGTCTGCCAGACAAGAAAGCCACTATGCTTCAAGTGTCCTGTGATTAAATTGTGCCCGTATGAGCCGAAGAATTTGGAAAAATAATTCCATTGGAGAAATAATTTCGATTGGTTATAGATTTGTTAATTTTTATTATTTTTGTAATTTTTTTATTTTTTGTCACTGAGGTCCGGTGAAATTTATAAGCATTGCTGTTCGCGAGTATAGAAAAATTTATATGACCTTGAAATTTTCCGATAATTCTCACAAAACACAATCCTACAAATCGCTAAATAAAAAATCTAAAAAATCTAACCACCTAAAAGAGTTCTAAATCAATATGCTGGATGAAAAGCGTGTCTAATCCTGATAAGTATGAAAACAAAAATTCTGATCACTTTGGCTATCTTAGGTTTGATGTCAATATCACCAACAGTCCTGGCTTTAACTACATCAATAAATAATGGACAAATCACAGACCTAGGAGTCAATCAGTTTTTGACAGACTTTGGAATGGTTACAGGGGCGATAACATTTAAACTAGCAAATTTGACTTGGGTGCCTTCTACAATTTGGTTACTACCAGTGGAAATTGACCCTGACATATTCTCAAAAAACTTGACAATAAAGAGCTACCTAGAGCTTCCAGAGAACATCACTTTCAGCACGTGCAGAACAGCAATATATTTCAATCAAACTTCAGGCTACGGTTTTAAAATCTACAACACCGAAAGCACAGAACAAATCTTGACAAACGGAACATTCTGCGGACTAGCATACAACGGGACTTACTACGTCTATGCAAAGTACTGAGTGAGAAAAATGTTGAAAATAATGATAATGTTGGCTTTACTTTTTCTTTTTATTTTTGTTATTATTTTTTTAGTCAGCAAAAATTATACTGGTTTTTTTGCGAGCAAATATTCCAATAATTTCAATACAGATGTTTTTGAAGATAATGGAGAAGACAAAAGTTCTAACTGGCATATCATTGGCACAATAAAAATTGAGAATGGAAAGATCGTAGCTCTAAGCCTGCAAAACTTCTCTGGCAGCCCTTAAAATCAAAAGAATTCTGGATTTGCTCATCCCTGTTTTTTTCCGAATTTTATCCACATCCATTTCCACAAGTTGCTTAAGTGTCAGTATGTCTGCATTTCCCAACCTCTCTAGCTCACCTCTTTTCAGCGTTTTCAAGAAAGTTATGGGATAGAATTTTTTCTCTAAAATCATAGATTCAATTCCTTTTTCCTCAGGAGATTTCCATCCCAAGTAGTCTATGCCTGAACAGTCTGCATACCTTTTCCCATGGTCAGAAATTTTTGTATTACAGACAACCATGGCTCTGCTAAAGTTATAATTGTTCTTTCTCAGAAGATAGCCTTCTTTCAGATCGTCAAAAGTCGCTTTTGCTTCTAGTAAGATGCCCACTCCAGTGTAAGTGTGTGACTGGAAATGATGCTTTATTTCTATATATATTGTCGAATTGTCCTTCCTTGCGATTATGTCTATCTCGTGCTCCACGCACTTTCCCATTACAATCTGGTTTGTCTCGACCTCATATCCGTACTCACTTAAAAGTAGGGCTATGAAATGCTCGAAATCTGGTTTGGGCCTTAACAATGAGATTGATTCTCTTAGATCTATCTCGTGCTTTACCTCTGGTCTGTACTCTTTAAGATAGGAAAATATCATTCTCATGATTTCTTTTGTTGGCATGCCGTCGTAGAGCTTCTTTTCTATCTTATTAGCCACTGCTTGTGCCTGGTCTGGAGAAGCGTGCATTCTCAGACAAGTTCTCACGATTTTTTGCTTGTCAAAGGGCTGCTCGCTACCGTCGAACTTTGTTACAAAGATCATCAGAGTCAACAATTAATACATCATTTTACCGGGTTATAATATTTTAACATGATAAGTAAGAAGATTTTAACATAAGAAGTAAGAAGGACTGAATGATTTACTGAAAAAAGACTCGATAAACCAATAGAAAAGCTTTTTATTAAGGGAAAACAAAAAATTAAAAAGGTCATCTGATGTATTTAAATCTTTTTAAGATGGAAAAACAAAATCTTTTTATAAGTTTCGGTGATTCTTCAGTGAAAATTGCTCTCAATAGAAAAGGTTTGATGAAGATTGGGAAATGGAGCTTAAGTATTTTATCAATATTTTTCCTTGGATATTTCTTTGTTAATTATGTTTTTCCTGTAATTGCTCAAGCGTTAACTAGTGTAACGTTAGTAGCTCCAGCTAGCAATTCATATATAAAAGGGACATACACGCTTAATGCAAATGTAAATTCTGATGCTGAAAATGTTATGAATGTTACTTTTTGGTATATTAATTCTACTAACACTTACAGTGCATGTAATGCTACTAATTCTACTCCAAATCAAATTAATTTTAATTGTTCTTGGAATACCGCTTCAACACCAGATGGGGTTTATAACTTTACTGCAAATGCAACAAATTCTACTGGTGATAAAACATCAATTGTAAACACAAACATAACAATCGACAATACTGCACCAACTATAGAGTTAACTTACCCACCCAACAATGCTTATCTCAAAGGATCATCGGTTAATCTCACAGGTACTGCTTCTGATACAAATAATGCTACAGTTGTGACGAATGACACTCATTTTGCAACAATGGGTGGAACTTATGCAAGTTGGAATTTCACAAACACATCTGCTCTAACTGACGGTATTTACCATGTTCAAATAACTGCTAACGACTCGGCTGGAAATTCAAATTCTGTTATCGCTAATTTTACTGTTGATAATACTAACCCAGTTTTAATAAATCCCATACCAACTAATAATAGTTATGTCTATGGCAGAACAAATCAACTTTTCCAAATTACAGCTATAGAAGCTAATTTAAATACATCCTCTAACGCAACACTTTACTATAAAAGATCTGGAGTACCGGCTTGGAATTCTGAAACTTTAAACTGTTGGGGCACAGCTCCAAATTATGTGTGTAATGATACTGTTAATTTATATGGTGCATATGCAGAGGGTGATGTAATACAATTTTACTTTTCTTTAACTGATTTAGCTGGAAATACTGGTACAAATGGAACAGCAGCTAATCCATTAAGAACAACTATCGATAGAACTGCTCCTACACCTTCGAGTGATGGACAAAACGCGTCTGTTATAGGAAGGTATGATTCTGTTTTACTTTATGCAAATTGGAATGATAATTATGCTCTAGATTATGCAGTACTAGCAACAAACGAAACTGGTGAATGGGAAAACAAAACTGTTAATTATAGCTCACCATATAATATAAATCTGACAACCGGACAAACATGGTCCAACTTTACTTGGTCTAATTCTTCTATGCCAGTTGGCTCGGTCATAGCATGGAAGATATACGGTAACGATACTGCTGGAAATGAAGCCGTCACGAGCGAACATACATTTAGTATAGACGATACACCACCAAAGTGGGATTTGAATTCTACAAATGTTACAAACGGTACGACAATAGCAAAAGGAACTGTTATAGAGGTTAGAGCAAATTGGACTGATAACGTCGCTTTAGGTTATTATTGGTTATCAAATAAAACAAGTGGTGATTGGACAAATGATACAGCTGTAGCATTTGGCACTGAAACTTGGTCGAATACTACAATAGACACATCGATATTCGATGCAGGAGCCACGTTGCAAGTAAAGATATATGCGAATGATACTTCAGGAAATGAGAATGTTACTGATGTATGGCAATGGGCAATAGATGGAACAGCACCAACATGGTCAGCTAATAATACTTCACCACCTAGTGGAGTAATTTACTCTGCTGATGCAAATTATCAGTTCAATGTTACATGGAATGATGACATAGCTATAGACAAGGTATTGATAGAAGAAAACTTCACTAGTACTGGTGCACCTCAAAACTATACTGTAACCACAAACGATAGCTCAGTTTATTATCATATTGTTACAGACCTACCAGCAGGAACATATGCCTGGAGAATGTATGCAAACGACACTTCTGGTAACGAGAATAAAACTGACCAATGGACTTATACCGTGGCTCAAGTAACTAGTGATGTTAAATTATGGTTGAATGATTCTAAAGAGAATAAAACTTATGAGAAAGGACAAATTGCAAACATAACAGCAAGTATTAATGTTACTGGCAAAACTGTTAAAATAAATGCAAACTTTACTGGCTCCGATAAAGAAATAGCTTCTGGTACAAATAGCGCTACCAACATAACTGATACGACAAATCTTGGTGTGGGCATATACAACATTACTGCCTATTTTGCTGGTGACACAAATACAACCGCAGATCCCGTTACTTATTATCTAACTGTTGAAGATGCGACACCACCAGTTCTGACAAATCCTGTACCAGCTAATGGAACTTATATCTATGGCTCGGCCACAACTCAATTTAACATCAGTATTTACGATTTGACACTTAACACAAGCAATGTTACCGTGCACTACAGAAGGTCAGGCGTACCAACATGGACTGATAGATATTTAGTATGTAGCGAGAGTGCTCCAAACTTTGTGTGCACAAATACTAGCGACTTATATTCTGGTTATGCAGATAATGATGTCATACAATATTACTTTGAAGCAACAGACAATTCAACTAACTATGGAAGTAACGGAACAGCAGCTAATCCATTAACAGTTAGGATAGATAGAACTGTCCCATCAGTTTCTAGTGTTACCTTAAATGATACTGTCATTAAAGCTGGTGAAAGTATACAAATTGATGCAGTTGCAACAGATCTCAATCCTATCGCCCCTGTAAACGTCACGATCAATAACGTTCAATATCAAATGACAAATACAGGAGGAAACAATTATCAATACAACTACACTGCAATTGAGCTAACTTCTGGTAATAGCTATACGGTAAATGTTACAGCATACGATGCTGCAAATAACATTGGATTTAACGATACACAAAGCTTCACTTATGATTCGACAGTGCCAGCTGTTAGCATAGTTTCGCCTACAACAAACCAAAACGTTACAGGTAATCTGTTAATAAATGCCTCTGCTACAGATAACGTGGAAGTTTCTGTAGTTCAATATAACATATCCAACTCGACATGGTCTTCTACAGCTACTATGACAAATGTTACACCTGATTATTACAATGCTACTTTCAATACCGCAACAGCTGCAGACGGTCTATATAATGTAACAATTCTATCGAATGACACTGCTGGTAACAGAAACGATACAGAATACGTGACGATAAGAATAGATAATACTAACCCGTCAGTGGTGTTTGTTTCCCCAACTTCTAGTCAAAATATAACAGGAACTATTACTGTTAATGCAAGTGTTTCAGATGGCGAAGGTTCTGGAGCTCAAGCAGTTGGATTTAATATTTCAAACTCAAGTTGGGGATTAGATAGTTGGCAGGCCTTAACTCAATCCGGCAACTATTGGAGCGGAACATATAATGGAGCTACTCTAAAAGACGGAAAGTATAACATCACTATAAATGCTACGGATTATGCCGGACATGAAAATATAACAGAATACGTTGAAATAACTGCCGATAACACTGCTCCTACTTTGTTGTTATACAATCTAACCGGAGACGGTTGGTTTGATAATGCGACAGCTAAGAAGAGAGAAGATTCGCTTAACTTCAACATCTCAGTTTCAGACGGAACAGGCTCAGGCGCTACTGGAGCATGCAATGTTTCATTCCAGAATACTAGTAGATTCTACGCATCTCCATTAATTTCATTAGTCTCAGGTTGGTGCAACGGAACTGTAACTATACCTACTTCATTAGTGGTAGATGGCAATTATACCATCAACGTTACAATAGCCGATTACGTAGGTCTAACAGGATATAACGACAGCTATGTTGTTTGGATTGATAATACCGGACCAGCTGTAACTAATTTAGCTATAAACGATACTGATAGTAAAGTTAAATCCACAGATGCTTTGAACATAACAGTTGATGTTAGCGATGTACCTGCTGGTGTTGATAAGGTATTACTAAATGGTACTGTCATGCAAGAGATAGATTCAAGTGGTACTTGGTATACTATTAATACAACTGAACAATTTAACTGTGGCTCTACAGGTACTTGTGTATTACTTGTTACAGCAAATGATACTTTGGGAAATGTAAACAATACAGAGTACATCACACTAACAGTAGATAACACTTATCCACAAATTACCATAATTTCACCTGTAACGAATCAAAATATATCCGGGTCTTTCTTAATCAATGCTAGCGTGACGGATAACATTGAGCCCTCTTATGTACAGTACAGATTGGTGAATGTATCTTGGGCTGGCGATTGGTTCCAGATGACAAATGATACTTTGAAAGATTATTATAATGCAACAAACGATACTACCTCTGTAGCAGATGGTATTTACAATGTTACTGTCTGGGCAAACGATACTGTGAATAACATCAACCAAACAAATGTTACGATAAGAATTGATAACACTGCACCAACAGTTCTGCTGCCCGATTATGTAAATGGAACACAGAAGATTGTTGGTCAATCACTTACTCTTAACATATCTGTAGCAGATTCAGGCTCTGGTGCCACCGGATCCTGTAATGTTTCTATAGGGACAGGTGATAATAGAAAATATGCAACACCATTAATCTCACTATCCTCAGGCTGGTGCAATGGTACAATAACGATACCGACAGACGCATCAACCGGAAATCAAACACTTAATGCAACAATAATTGATTATGCTGGCAACCTAGGATTTAATGACAGCTATGTAGTCAATGTGGCTGAGGATAGCACTTCCCCAACAGTATTAGTTTACAATGCTTCTGGGTTGCCGTTGGAAAATGCAACTTACATGAAGAGCGGTCAAACTTTAGTATTAAATGTTTCTGTAATAGAACAAGAATCCGGAATAACCACCAACACTTGTACTGTGGCAGTAGGCAGTAATTATAGTACTGGTAATTTAACTTATGTTAACGGTTGGTGCAATGGTACAATAACGATACCATATCTCACAGATGGTAATAAAACCCTAAACATCAGCATTGCTGATGCTGCATTAAATACAGGATTCAATGATAGTTATGTTATTCAGATAGATAATACAGGTCCAGAGATAATAATTTATGAGGAAGGTGTACTTCTCGAAAATGCAACATTCAGAAAGTCTGGAGATCCAATTAATCTCAACATTTCAGTATCAGATGGTGCTGGCAGTGGACCAACAGGAAGTTGTGGAGTGTATATAAACGAAACTTCTGCTGTTAGCATTCCATATTCATTGGGCTGGTGTAATGGAACAGCTACCGTGCCAGACTTTTCAGGTTATCCGAATGGAAACTACACACTCAAAGTAAATGTGTCAGACACTCTAGGAAATGTAGGAACAAACAGCTCATTAGTTCTAACTATAGACGATACAAAGCCAGTAATTACAATAACAACACCAGCTAACAATACCTATAATAATTCCATCGCAGGATACGGATGGGTTAACGGGACTGTATACGATCTGTTAGGAATGAGTACAGCAAATATTTCGGTCACAGGAATAAACGCTAGCTCTTATGAGGTATATAACTTTACTGGAGGAAATAACACGGAATTCTCAGTCAAGAATAAAACTGTGTTAGCAGATGGACAAATAACATTGACAATTGGTTATGTTGATAAGGCAGGAAATATAGAAAATGTGACGATGAACTTCTATAAGGATACTACAGCACCAACAGCTACTGGTTTAACAAACGGTACTAAAGCTGGAAATTCGATCCAAGCTATACAAGTCACAGTTACAGATATGATGACCAATGCTACGATAACTTTGAATTACAAGAGAGGAAGCTTTGACACTAGCTGGCAATCAACAGCTGTAAGCGGAACGCCATCCACATCCACAACATACACTGCAACAATCGATACATCAATGCTTGGCAGTGGTGAGACTGTTTATTATTATGTCACAGGAACAGACAATGCTACCAATAGCATTTCTGCGGTAGGAAATAATGCAAACTATTCATTAAATAAGTTTGATATTGGAGAAAAAGGTGCAATCGATGGCTACATATTCCTAACGGATACAACAACTGGAATAGAAGGAGTGACTGTGAGCACTGGAACAACTGGAACCGACCTAGGATATTCAGGTCCAACTGGTTATTATCACATATCTGGTGTGCCAGCAGGAACATACACATTAACAGCATCTAAAACTGGCTACTACACTAATTCAACAACTGCAACAGTGACAGTTGGTCAAACAACACAAGCCAATATAACCATGGCAGCAACTGATACTACACCACCAACAATAACAGTTAACACTTATTCATATGGTCCATATGGCTCAGATCCAGGTGCGGTTATAGATGTTGATTTCAATGATAATTCAAACTTGGATTATGTTCAGTATAAAATAAATGCAAACGGGACTTGGACAAATATAACTACTGGAATTTCCGGAACATCTTATACCAATAACTGGTCTGTGAGTTGGAACAGTCTTTCTGAGGGCACGAACTACATATATGTGAAAGCTTATGATGATGCTGGAAATGTTTATCAATCACCTGAGTTCGTCACGATAGTGAAGGATACCACATATCCTGGAATGACTATATTTAATCCAACTGCTTACAGTACAAGTGGTCCAAGTGTTACATTAATAGTTAAAACTACTGAAAGTGACACAACATGCAAATATAATTTAGAGACTGATGCGACATACGATAGTATGACAACCTTTGACTCTACAGGAGTTGGCTATCCAACAAGTATGGCATACTTGAACGGTCTCTCTGGTGGTGAACATATAGTTTATGTGAAATGTAGCGATGTAGTAGGAAATATCAATAACAATACTGCACCAGTAAGATGGGTTGTAGATACTAGTTCACCTACAGTATCAGCATATGTAACACCTCCTCAAGGATCATCAAATCCAACGTTAGTCGCTGTAATTACAACAAGTGTACTTGGTCAAACTATAAACGGAAGCCAGTATAGAATAAGAAATACAACAGGACAAACTGTCTTGGACTGGACGGACATAACTGTGCCAAGTGGACGAACAAATCAAGTAAATGTTAGCACTACGATAAGTATTAGCGGTATGAGAGATGGGCAATATTTTGTGGACATAAGGGGAAACACAACGAATATAGGTTATAATGCAATAGGTGGACCAGCTGACTTTTGGATAGACACAAGATCACTATATAATATAACCAGACCATGCCCAGCAGGTGGACAATATGGAGAGCCGTCGACTTATCCGTGCTACTTTGCAGTTGGTTGGAATGCATTTGCACTACCATTGTGGGCACTTCAGAACACTACACTTACATATTATAATGTTACCAGTGTGTTAGCTTCTGTAGCTGGAAATTATGATAGTTTCTATGCAGATATAGGTAACAATAACACTTGGAGATCTTATGTTCCAGGAGCACTCGCAAACAGTTTCATAAACTTTACTTATAATGGAGCAGCTGCAGTCTATTTCATACATATGAACGCAACAGACAGAATAGAGATCAACTGATCTTCATGTTAAGTGAGGTCCAATGATGATAGAAAAAGATTTAATGGGAATAACCTTTTTTTTGTCTTTTGTTATTCTTCTTCAGTTTGTATTTGCGCAACCACCAGTGGCCACTTGGTGGGGAACTGTAGCCATTAATGGAAATTCTTCTACAAACGGAGAAATAATAACAGCTTATGTAAATGGCGTTGCGACTCTTAATTCAACAGTAGGTGAGTATACTTCTGGCTATTATATATCAGATGTTCCTTGTTCTAATGGTCAATCAGTTTATTTCAAATATTATGATATAGTAGCGTATCCAACGAATGTAACAAATCAAACATGTTCTCAAGGAACTAGAACCGAATTGAATTTAACTATTACCAAACTAGCAAATGGTCAATCATGCACTGATGCCCATTCGTGTTCCGGAGGTTACTGTAATTCTGGAGTTTGTGCGAGCTCCCCACCAACTACGACCACAACATCACCAGGTGGCGGAGGAGGCGCAACAACTACTACAATAGCAACAACTACTACAACTTTGCCAACGACAACCACTACAACAATTCCTCCTGTGAAAGAGACTGAGACTATTTCGACCATGCAGGCAAACACTACTGGTACTTTTAATTACACGACAGTGCCAATCACTGAAGTAAAGGTTGATGTTAAAAATACTGTTAATAATGTTCAAGTTGAGATAACACAAACAAGCACTGCTCCAGCGACTGTAGCTATCTCAGCTCCCGGTTACACATATGCTTACCTGACTGTCACTAAAACTAATATTGCTGATGCAGACATATCAAAAGTTAAAATAACGTTTAAAGTAGAAAAGTCTTGGGTCACTGCTAATAACATTGATACAGCAACCATTGCACTGAACAGATATGTTGATGGAAGTTGGGTGTCATTACCGACTGTTAAAGTGAACGAGGATGCAAACTACATTTACTTTGAGGCAGAGTCGCCAGGTTTGTCAGTTTTTGCTGTAAGCGCACAAAAAATCCCAGTTACAACAACCACTACAACAACAACCACCACATTGCCTGCTTTGCCATCTACAGAAAAAATAATTACCGGGATTGTTTTGTTGATAATCGCAATAGCAATTGTTGCTTACTTCATTCTCAAGCCAGGAAAGAAGTTTTTCTTACAAAAATAAATATATAAATAAAATTAGGATTGCCGAAGTGTGGATAGATAAGATTTATAAGCCACCAAATCAAAAAAATCAAAAGATTAAATGAAGATTTTAAGTGTTTTTTTGTTTGCAGTAGCAGTTTTTTCTCTGCTTTCTCTCTTTCCAATCAACGCAAAAGCTGATTCTATCTCTGTTATAACAAATAAGATCATTTATGCCTGGGGTAATACACTAACCATTATTGGCACGGTCAATACGACCAGTTCTGTAAACCTAATTGCAACTATATACAATTCTACTGGTTCTCATATGAACTCCTCCTCTACTACAAGTTCTGGTGGCACATCAAATTCATTTTCTATAACAAACACAATCAACAGCAGCTACTTACCAGGCAGCTATCTCGTAATCCTTACTGATGAGACAGATACTGTTAACATGAGTTTTAGAGTTATGAGTGAGTCGATTTCCTTAGAACCTCAGTTTATCAATGCTTTAGGAGATGTGATCAATATAAGCACGAACACGATTATTGGCAATTCCAACTTGGACTATCTTGATGGAAATTTCACTGATTTAATTAATCTTTCTATATCAAAGCAACTTCACTACGGCAATTATTCAGTCGAAGGCAAGACATACCATTTTGTTTTGGTCGATCAAACTAACACAAGCAGTTACGACAGACTTTATGCGGATGATGACACGCGCTTTAACCTTTTCAATGACACAGAAGATTCTGACAGTGGGGTTGATGTTGAGTATCAGGCATTGAGAAAAGGCAGTTTATTCAGCAACGGAACATTCAGGTATATCGTGGGTGAAATAGAGAGAACAACGGGAAATAAAATGATTCTATTCAAGCCAGCTGTCGGCAAACCACCTTATTCAATTTCTGATACTGTCAACTTTTTTGTCATAGCAAAAAATGCTACTCACTTACTTTCTAATCGAGCTGTTGCTGTGGACATATCGAATTCAACTGGAAATGTTACTCCAACAACTGCCTACACAACAAATGAATTTGGTTGGTTCAATGCAAGCAAAAACCTATCAAATGTTCCTGCTGGTTTTTATGTTTTGAATCTAAATGAAAGTTTGGGAATTTTACCATTCCCAGTAGAGGCATTCAAACTGTTTGTCAGCACTGCCGATCAGTCAGGCAACCCAACTTCAAGCTTTGCTCCAAATTCCAAAGTGAGGGTCGCTGTTACTTCAAGAAATTCCACATCACCAATAAATCTGACCAACTTTACTGTTACTGTTTATTATCCGAATGCTTCTACAGCTAGCAAATCAAAAAGTGATTTCTCTCAAGTTGCTGACGGAATCTACAGATATGATTTTGATTTGGCAAATGCTCCTACTGGAAGATATGGAGTATCTATTGCTGGCAGCGATGGAACAAACACACAAACCGCTTCTGCTGGATTCGAAATTCAGTCTGTCAATTTTGAGGCAATGGCAATCAACACAAGATATATGGAAGAGGCGGAATCGAGTGGTGTGATGGTAAACGCTTTCGCACCAAATTCCAATGTCACAATAATGACATTTCTATCAAACATTTCTGCTGGCGGGATGATGGCTAAAGGTCCAAAAGGCTTCACCGGTTTGATAATTCCGGGGAATTGTGATTCTACTGTTACACTAACAGAAGTGAAAGATGAGAATGATGCTTCGTATTCTGTCAGTTATCGGGCTATGAATCTAAGTGATGCTCTTGGCTATTTTGGAATGACTCCATCCGAGCTACCACCTCAGCAAATGTTGAGTCAATGTATAGTAATATTCACAACACCGAATAAAACAGGAATATACAGAGCAGAAGTCAAAATCAATTATCAGGGAGAAGAAAAATATTCCGGAGTGATATTTGGTATACAGAGGCTTTATGCACGTGGAGCTACGGTTGATTTTAAAGGTGATGACTTTTCTTTCTTTGCTCCCAATTCTACTGTGAGAATTAAACTGAAAGTTAGAGATTTAGTTACAGATCAAGAATTAAATGCGAGCAACATAACAAGTGGAAAAATAATTGAGTTGTATAGAGTATATCCTTCATTTAAAAATATTCTAGCTAATTTTACCCTGAGAGATAACTTGAACGAGAGTATAACAAATGGTATAATTTCATTCACCTCACCAGTTGATGAGGGGTTCTACATGATGAAGTTCAGGTTTACAGCTGATGTTGCTGGCAGTAGCGAAACAGGCATGGGCGATGCTTTCTTTATGCTTAAAAAATACATGATATGGGGTCAGTTAGCTGGCGCTCAACAAGGGCAATGGTTTGTCAAGCAGAATCAAAACATTACTTTGACTGTTACCGTAATGGATATAGATAAAGCTCAAAGTGTTTTCGGTGGCTATAGCACTGAGAAAACTTGTACTGGTTGCGGTGGGTTTGTTGTAAATGTTTCTGAAGTGAGGAACGATCAACAATTCAAAACTGTTACAGGATATACTATTCAAACTGGTACAATAATAAATTCTACTAATCCTGTGGCCAATGTTACTATCGTTCCGACTGCTGGCAGTGACATGCAGTCTGGTTGGTATAGTGTTGATCTGATTGTTAACGACACGAGTACCGGAGCCACATACTTTGGTTGGGGCGGATTTGAGATTAGAAACTTCTGGGTTGATCTTCAGAAAGTTAACTACAACGGCACACATTATAATATGTCTGGTGAGCAAGGTCCTAGCAGAGGAGAGGTATATGAGGTTGGGCGGTCAATAGTATTTGCAGTTTTACCAAGAGAACCAAATTCACCTAATATCTATACCCCTAATTCTGTATCAGTAGAAAGTGTTCAGTGGTTTGTTGGATGGCCTCCTGTCCCAGTATCAGGATACACAGCTTCGGTTACTCAATCACCCGCAAATATACTCGTGTGCAGAGATTCAAATTGTCAACCAATTCAAGCACATATTGTTAACATAACTGGCTTGCCAGTAGATAAAAAAGGTGAGTTTCAAGCCAATGTTAAAGTTACTGTTAATGATACAAGCGATGTAGGAAGCTTCTCGTTCAGTACATCCACGTATAAGATTAGTGTTGGATACAGAGCAAGGTCATGGCCACCACTGTTTGCAACCACAGAAAATCTAACTGTGAACTTTACTGCTATAGATTTTAATACCCCACCACGTCCAGTTAACATAACAAATGTAACTGTAGAGGATCTCTACTCGATCAAAGTTGGAAGACCAGTCAAGATGAGATATGGGCAGAACTATACCACCACCTGTAATTTCATCAACTTCTGTCAGGTTAACGTTAACATTTCTTACCTGTCAAGCGGAGAGTATAATGCAAGATTTGCAGTTGTTGATACTTCAGGTAATCAAAAAATGCAAGAAGTGTTTTTCAAAATACAGGGAGTGATAGTTACCATTCCTTCTATAGAAGAGGCATGGGTATGGGAAACTGAAACTGTGAGTAAGAAAGTTGAGCAGGATGTGAGAAGAGGGCAGTGGTCAAACTGTGAGCAGTTTGGGCAGAATGTTAATAGAAGTTGGATTCCGGATGCTTCGTTCTTCTGTGGTGAGTATACTCTACCATGTCAAGGTGTATGCCAATCCCAGCAATTCAATCTAACTGCACCAAACGTTTCGTACACAAAAGAAGTATACGGATATATTCCGTTGATGGAAGGATGGGCTGTAGGAAGATTTGGCAGTGTAGCAAATAAAAGCAACATGTGCATGTACGCTAACGGCTCGCATATGTGGATTAATGTTACTCCTGCCAGTCCTAATAATTGTGATTTGAGATACACAGATCCGATAGCAATTGGTAGTAATTTTAATGATAACAGAGGTGGACTGTGGAGATTGGATGCTATTGGTGACCAGAGCATAACACTCACTGGGCTAAGCACTTTATACAAAACAGGAGTCTTAATCAACACAAGCTATTCAAAAAGCGGTATTATCAAGCTCGGACAAATTGAAGAAAGAAACTTAGGAGCATACACTCAACAAGGAAGAACTGGATTAGATTTGAACGGCGACGGCTTCACCAACGGAACAGTATATTTTGCTATAGCTGATAATGCTTCTGCAGGCGTGTACGATACTTTCTTCTTCTCAACAGATGGTAATTTTACCGGCAATGCCTCTGAATCAGTAGTTAATCCAATTTTTGTTAATGATATGAATAGAGAAAACAGGGAGTTTGGTTTTGGCCAGTCAAATCAAAGACTAACTCTCTTTACCATAGACCCAAGAGCCCAAGGCTTAAGATTCTACTCTCGTCAAGTTGGTGATCGGAATAATTTAGGAGAAATAAAATGGGGCAACAACATAACTATTCCGCTAATAGTAGCTTCACCTGACGGAACTCCGCAGAGTGCTAATGCTTCTGTTACAGGATACAAGAATGTGAGAAATTGGTTGTTCAATCAGACAACCCTTGTCGCAGATCAAAACATCACTGGAGTGGGTGAGATTAAGTTTAACAGCAGCAGTCTAGTTGGTACAGGCGAGTATGCTTTTGCGATTAAAACTGATGAGACGATGGAAGAGTGGAAGTGGCCTGTGGTTACTGTGAGAGGATTTTTGGTTGACGGCGAAACAGGTGAAGCTTTGTACGTGAGCAACTTCCAACCATTACCACTGGTAACAAGGAATTGGGAAGATGGTGTGATAAGAATACAATCTGATAGAAGAAATGCAAGTTCTATTATTGATGGTGTGCTGGCAAATGCAAATCAAATAGACTATTATTCTGAACATTGTCAGGTATTTAATGCAACCAACAATATAACCGATGAAGTTTTCTCTCAATCACCAACAATTTACGCTTTTATGAAAGATGGCAGTCCAAATAACAATGATTACTTCTTCTACAATTCGACATCCGGTTTACTGTACAGAAACACAACTTCATGCTGGTTCAATACCATTACAACCCCAAGCTATCAACAAGGAAGTTACTTCACAGTCAGTAAAGATGGAAGAAACTACAACGTATCAGTTCTTGCTATCGATTTCAGCCCCTATAATAATAACACTGTACCTTCTTGGGTTGTAGCCATTAATGACAATGATACATGGAATCCTTTCCCAAACACAAATGTTTACAGTGTGATTTCTGTTCAAAATGTAAGCACAGGCATAGTTTTGCCAAGCGACCAATACCAGTGGAATTCAATTCACTTTAAGTTAACTGTGAATTCAAGCTACAGCACTGGTGTATACAACATCACTTACCAATATAATAACAACTATTGGAGAGCCGATTTTGGTGTGGCTGGTGTAAATTCCTCAGTTATTCTTCCAATGGTCAACAATCCTTCCGGTGATCCAAGCTGGGCAATAGAATGGGGTTACATGCAAAATGTGAATATGTTCGGAAGCTATTACGATGTGATCCTTGCTAACGACACTTATAATTATCAAAGATGTGTGCTCGAACCTCAACAAGATGGACAATGCGCTAAAAAAGCATGGTTGATTCCAAAATCCATTGCTAATTTCAGCGACAGTTCTGTTCAAGGCCTAAGACCTGGACAAAACTTTACCAGTAGCTTATACCTATCTTCAGTCGGTCCTAATGATGGAGACGGGATAACCGTTGGTAACTTTTCTTCTGTAAATTCTACCTTTGGCCTATCTCAACTTCCGATGATAGCAGGAATAGGCATGGAATTCCCAAACATCACAAGATTCAACGTTTTGAGCGAATCTGTGTTAAACTATGATTTAGACAGAGACGGTGGAAAGAACAGAACATATTACATGCTTCTGTTTGACAGCGACTTCAATGGACAACAGAACCCATCGCACATACTTATCGACGACGATCTGCAAATCGTTACTTGGGGTCATGGTGACACTCCTCTAGATTTGTATCAAAACGAAATTTACAACGGAGCCAATTTCGATGGAATAAACAGAACAGATGAAAGATGGAATAATTTACCTTCTGGAATATACAATGGGAATGCTTGCTTCGGTCAAGATTACAATGTCTCTAATAGACAATGGGAATACCAACCCTGTTGGGATATGCCCTTCTTCAATACTTCGCACATGCTACTAAAGAAATCTATGTGGAGAATCAACTCAGACCAAAATGTGAGTTTGCTATTGAAAGTTTACAATTTCGACCAAACTCCAATATCTGGTGCAAGTGTTGGTGTGATGCAGATGGCTAGGTCATTGCCATTGATAGGATTCCAAGTTCTGTCCCCATCAGATTACACAGTCGATACAACATACAATGTGACAGACTCTTACGGTTTCAGCTTGCTAAAGATATCACCCACAACTGTGACATGGGCTGATGGAAACTATCAGATTATAGCCAACATCCAATCTTCTCAAGGGAATGAAACTCTTGAAAGATGGTTCTGTGTAGGGAGTTGTTCATAGTGAAGATAAAAATTTTATTACCAATTTTATTTGTATTACTTTTACTTTTGTTGCCAGCTTTAGTCACAGCCACAGTTACTGTAAGCATTATCCAGTCTGGAGCTGACCCAGGAAGTGTGATAGCTGGGAAAGCTTTCACTGTTACTGCTTCGGGCTGGTCTGGCACTTGCAATTCTGCTTATCTTGATTTGAGCGGTTGTAGTGTTTGCAACATATCAGAAAGCCAGACCAAAACAATCAGTGGCTCAAGCATATCTTGGACAACTCTTACTGCAAGCAAAGCAACCTCGCAATCAATAGCAGTTAGCATCTCTGGCACTTGTACTCCAGATTCTGGGAGCAGTTCTTTTGATGTAAAGACTTCTCCTTCTCTTTCAGCAAGTGTTAGCCCAACATCAACAAGTGTGACACAGGGTTCAACCTTTGATATGAGTTTGAACATCCAGAATTCTGGAGAAACCACAGCACAATTTGGATCGATAACTGTGTCTCCTTCAGATTTTAGCATATCTTCCGGTTGCTCACCCTCAAGCATCCTAGGTGGTCAGAATGCTGGAATCTCATGCACGATTTTAGCATCCTCTTCTGCCACAACTGGAAGCAGAACATTGACATTAACCATCACTCCAAGTAATGCTGATGCAATAACAAAAACTGTCACAGTTACAGTCAATGCTCCATCTGCAACCACAACAACTCAACCAGAAGGAGGGGCAGGAGGAACAACAACTACTACAATAGCAACAACTACTACAATAGCAACAACTACTACAACTTTGCCAACGACAACTACTACAACGATACCAATTGTAATAATACCAGTGACAACTGGTTGGATGATTTTAATATTTATTATAATTGTCATAGTAATAATCCTAGTCTTGACTTACAAGTCCACTATTTTCAGAAGGAGGTTATAGAAGACATTGAATTAGTTTATCGATTTCCGATTTGTTAGAAGTTTTTTCGGTTTATGTTTTGTATTTTTGAAATTTGGTTTGTGTTTTTGAAATTTTTGTAATTTCTCTGAATTTTTTATTTTTTGTCACTGAAGTTTGGTGAAGTTTATAAGCATTGCTGTTCGCGAGTATAGAAAAATTTATATGACCTTAAAATTTTCCGACAATTCTCACAAAACTCAACCGGCCGATCGCTAAATAAAAAAATTAAGATTTTTCGTTTTTATTTTCGCTGTTCAAAGCTTTTTTAATCTCTTCACTACTCATACCAAAATATTTTTCAAAATCAGAAGTCGTGTAGACAAGTTTCGTTCTTCCATACTTTTCTGTCCTTACCAGACCTTTTTCCTCCAAGCTTGCTATGTATCCGTACGCCTTGTTTCCCTGATACCTGACTATAACAGACTGCTTTGCTGGGTTCTTAGCTGCCACTATAGCCAGAGTTCTCATCATCCCCTCTCCCAAATCTGCGAAAGGAGCGAGCTTTGCAACCCTGTCCCTGTATTCAATCTTCAGCCTGAACTCAAACCCCTGCGGCGTTTCTACAAGCTGATATCCTCTATCCTCTTTTTCTAATTCTATCTGCAGAAGTCTAAGTGTCTGCTTTATGTCATCTTCCTCCAAGCCAGTTATGGATTTAATTTGATTCACGCTAAGCGGCTTGTCCGAGACGAAGAGCGCAGCCTCTATCAGAGCTTTTTTGTTCATATGTTATATTTTATCTTTTCGTTATGTATATTTCTTTGAAAATTTCTGGCTGATCCGTTTTAATCTTCTCACTCTGATCCAGATGTAACAGAGGTACAAAGTTGCTGACTATTTCCTCCCTTGTCCACTTGTTAACGAGTCTTCTGAACTCTAATCTGTTTGATTTTGACTCTTTCCAGATTTTTTCGATCTTTTCCATAAGAATTTTTATTTTCCAGGTTATGTCTTCCTCGATATCCAATTCTGCACGAACCTCTGCCTGCCAGACTCTCTTCCTTTCCAACTTTTTCTCGCTGATTGTCAGTGCCTTCCTCAGCGCTACAACAAGCTCGTTGAGAGTTATCTGCCTCTTCGGAACTCTCTTTACTGCATAACCTAACTGTATAAGATTTGGGTCTATTCCCAGTTCCTCAAAAGGTCTACGTTCTCTCAAAGCCTCTTTTATTTCTTCGGTCTCAAAAATTGAAAGGTGGTCTGCCTTCAGCTTGAGTAGAATTGTAGCTACAAAAACTATTTTTGCCGGAATCCTGAAGTCCAATTCTTGTACACTCTTCAAAAATCTCAAAAAACTTTCCGAGAGTTTTACAAGGTCAACGTTCCACGGGTCCAAGTTCTCCAAGCTCACTATATAATATAAAATTTCTTCCCAGCTATCTTTTTCCAGTATCATTTTCAGAATATCTTCTTCTGATTTTTTTTCTTCTTCCTTTACATCTTCCTTTTTATTTTTTTCTATTTTTTCTTTTGTCATTTGCTCAACCTACTCAGCCTATTATTGTCGGCATCTCAATTCCGAGTATCTTTGACTCACCTTGCTCCATAGTTACACCGAAAATCCTGTCACCGTATTTTATTGTCTGGTCATTATGAGTGATCAGTACAAACTGTCCTTCGTTCGAAAGACTCTTTATGAGTTCTGCAATTTTTATACTGTTCTCTTTGTCTAGCGCAGCATCCACCTCGTCAAGAATGTAGAACGGTGCAGGTTTGTATTTTTGTAAAGCGAATATAAATGCCAATGCAGTCAGGCTTTTCTCCCCACCCGACATGCTATCAATATTTAACGTCCTTTTCCCTTTCGGATTGGCCTGCATAACGAGACCGGATTCGATGTTATTTGGATCTTCCAATAAAAGGCTTGCGGTACCGTTTGTCATTTTTGTAAAAATAGCGTTGAACTGTATGCTGACTTCTTCCAAAGTTTTCTGGAACACTTCTTTTCTCTTCATTTCTATCTGATCAATCATGTCTAGTACAGCCTTCTTCTCCTCAAGTATCTTCTCATACTTTTTCTTGTACTCATCAAATTCAGTTCTCAATTTTTCAAACTCGTCTATGGCTCTGAGGTTTATTGGGCCTAACTCACCCAACTCCCTTTCAGTTTTTTGTATCAAGTTTTCCAGAACATGCAACTTCTCGTCAACATACCTCATACTCCCGTATTTGTCCCTTTCAGCCTGCGCAGATATCATCTCTGTTTCCAACTTGGCCTGTTCTATCTTCAGTCTATTTATATCAATTTCTATGTTAACTCTTCTCTCGTGTAACTTCCTTCTTTTCTCTCTCAGATCATCCATCTCTCTTTCAGACGATATTCTAAGTTTCTGCAGGTCGATGAATTCCTTTGTTGTCTCGGAGACACCTTTCTCTTTCAGTCGCTTTTCAAGATCAGCAACCTCATCTTTCAAAACTTCTATATCCTGCAGTAGACTCCTTCTAATGTCGCGATACTTCTCTATATCCTGTTTGGTTGCTGTTTCAAGGAACTTTGGATGGCTTTTTATGTAATGGCCACCTATCATGACTCCGCTTCTCTCTGTTAGATCACCGTCCAATGTCACCATCCTTGCTTTTCCTATGCCGACGCTTTTAGCCGAGTCCAAATTTTCAACGATAAGGGTATTTCCAAAAACAAACTCCATGGCCGACATGAACTTTGTGTCGTACTTTATCAACCTACTCGCAATGTTGTGAACTCCAGGTCTGTTCAGCAGTTCTGTATCTTTGAACATCATCGGCCTTATTTTTGTCAACGGAAGGAATGTCGCTCTACCGATTTTTTCCCTTTTCAAAAAGTCTATGCAATACGCAGCGACCTCTTCGTTCTCTGTTATTATGTCATAAAGATGTGGGCCTGCACAAACTTCTATGGCAATCCTGTACTTTTCTGGAACAGATATCAGTTCAGCCACTGATCC
>Ga0315282_10004146_pt1 | contig 25393 bp, 20 predicted proteins | sample YL17G07_20_MG_FD_203693 | JGI IMG/M metagenome (GOLD analysis project Ga0315282, IMG submission 203693) | Sediment microbial communities from Yellowstone Lake, YNP, Wyoming, USA - YL17G07_20 | ecosystem: Environmental > Aquatic > Freshwater > Lake > Sediment | place: USA: Wyoming | collected... | reverse complement strand
CGCGCAGTCTCCGCCGGAGGCCGATCTCCGCCACAGGCGGATGAGCCTCTGGCTGAGAAGGGTGCTCTGAGATGGCAGCTTTGAGCATCCATCGGCATTCTTGCAAGTGGGAAGGCGCGAAAAATTGTCTTGATGCGTCTTGAAATTTGCGATACTTTTTGGCTCGGCATTCGTTCATGAACCAGTCAATTCTCCTACCTCTACTGACCAACGTTCCTCTCAACAAAACGGAGGCACCATGAACAAACGTTCAATTGCATTCTTCCTCTTCTTTCTCATCTTCATCGTCGTCCCAGCGTCGGGTCAACGCTTCGGCCCACCCACGCTAGGCCCGACATTCCCGACCGATGACCAGGTAATCAAGAACATCTGGACAGAAGCCGAGGATTCGTCTCAGTTGGCGCCCCTGGCGCACGAGCTCTTCGATGTCATCGGTCCCCGCCTGGTCGGCTCGCCTCAGATCATCAAGGCGAACAATTGGGCTTTGGCACACTATCAGCAATGGGGGATCGAGGCAAAGAACGAGGAGTATGGCAAATGGCGCGGCTGGGAACGCGGAACGACACACATCGATCTGCTGCAGCCGCGTGTGCGGTCGCTCGAGGGATTGATGCTCGCCTGGAGTCCCGCCACAAAGAAGGGAGGCGTCACGGCAGGGTTGATCATTCTCGCCGACGTTCCCGACTCGCTCGCTTTCCTGCAGTGGCTACCTTCGGTCAAAGGGAAGTTCGTTCTCATCTCGCAGCCGCAGCCCACGGGGCGTCCGGATAATGATTGGGAAGAGTTCGGCACGAAAGAATCTTTCGATAGCCTGAAAGCGCTTCGCACGAAGATCACCGACGCCTGGCGGGAGCGCGGGAGAAAGACTGGCTTCAAGCAGGATACTCTCGCGGCAGTTCTTGAAGGGGCGGGAGCTGTCGGCGTGCTAAGCTCGCAGTGGTCGATGGGATGGGGAACGTACAGGATCTTCGGCACCAACACGAAGAAGATCCCCGTCCTCGCCGTCGGCCTGGAGGACTACAATCTTCTCTATCGATTGGCGGAATTTGGCAACAACGCCGTCATCAGAGTCGAGACGGAATCGAAATTCCTCGATCCGGCCCCGGCTTTCAATACCATCGCGATGATCCGCGGCAGCGAAAAGCCGGATGAGTATGTGATCCTTTCCGCACATCTCGATTCGTGGGACGGCGCCTCCGGCGCGACCGACAACGGGACAGGGACGCTCACGATGATGGAGGCGATGCGGATTCTGAAGAAATACTATCCGAATCCAAAGCGAACAATTCTCGTGGGACACTGGTGCAGCGAGGAACAGGGTCTGAACGGATCCCGGGCCTTCGTGAAAGACCACCCCGACATCGTCGAGAAGATCCAGGCGGTGTTCAATCAGGATAACGGCACGGGACGGGTGGTAAGCATCGGCGCACAGGGACTGATCGATGCAGGTGAGCACCTGGCTCGATGGCTGTCAAGAGCGCCGGATCAGGTAACGCGGGATCTGAGGCTCGGACTCCCCGGAATTCCCTTCGGTGGTGGAAGCGACCACGCGCCCTTCGTCGCGGCGGGAGCACCCGCATTCGGACTCGGCTCGAACTCCTGGGATTATTTCAGCTACACATGGCACACCAACCGCGACACCTACGACAAGCTTGTGTTCGATGATTTGAAGAACAACGTTGTGCTCACGGCGTGCCTGGTGTATCAGGCTTGCGAAGACCCGCAGTTCGTTCCGCGTGAGCGGCGGGTCATGCCGATCGATCCGCGCACCGGTAAGCCGCGCCCGTGGCCCGAACCGCGCGATCCCGAACGTGCGGGGGGATTGAAGTAAGACGCGAAGAAGTCCGACTTCTCAGGGAAACGGCGAAGAGAGAAGTCGGACTTCTGCCTGTTGAATTCACTTCTGGACGATCTTCATCAACCCGGCCTTCTCGAACGCCTGGAAGTAGAGGATAAGCGCCTCGACGTCCATCGGTCCGTAGTCGACGGCAAACTCGTTCCGGATCTCCAGGATCGACCGCTTGCCGTCGGGATAGTGGGCAGGCGCATCAGGAAGACCCATAAGCCGCAGAGAACTCACCCCTTTTGCACTCAACCCCATGATCGTCTGAGAAAGGGCAACCCAGACTTTCCGGATCGTCGTATCCTGTGCAAACTTCCTCGCGACGTAGTTGACGTTGTACAGCTCCTTCCCCTTCTCGCGGACGGGGATCATTCGGGAAGCGCGGCGCTCAGCCTCGGTGAGAGCAGCGGGCTTTCGCGAAACTCCGAGCTCGTTCGCCCGGAGGAGAGCAATCTCATCGATGTTCTTCAGCGACGTGTTCTCATCGTCGTCGAGCATGGCAGCGACCTGCTCGATCTTCTTCCGCGACTCCGCTGTTCTGGAAAACGTTTCTGCCGACCGGACAGCCTCCCGTTCCCGGCTGTACACGTGCTTCACGAGTATCTTGGCAAAGAAATCACTCTCGACAAACGCCTCCTTTGAGGAGCTCAAGAGCGACGCCGTGGCCTCAGATTCGCTGCCGGCGATCCTCTTACGTCCATAGGTCAGGGCAAGGCGGGCAACGTCATTGGCGTTCTGGTCGTCAGCGTACGCAAGCATCGTGACCGCGCCAAGACCTGTGAAGATAACCCGATGGAGCTGTGTCGGATCGACCTTGTCGAGTCTGTCCTCGCTCGAATGGTAGAAGTAATCCGGCCATCCGAGAGGACCGGTGCCGGGGATCTTCGCGCTGTTGAAGACCTCGTGATCGGTGCCGGTCTCATACGGCAGCATTCTGCCCTGCAGACGGTTGCGCGATCCATTGATGGAGATAATGTGGAAGTCCTTTTGCGGCGGATACCTCTCGTCGTTGTACTTGTTCATAAAGTCGAGGATCGACTCCATGACGGCGTTCAGATACGACGGGCCGGAATCCGGCGTGTACATGATCGCGAAGACTGCGTTCGTCGTCTTCAGATTCTCGCCCAGCATATCAAAATTCAGATTCGCCAGTCGCTTGATGGGGTCATCGAGATGCTTGGAGAACCAGGCATAGGAGCCGCTGTATTCCGGCAGCCAGAGGAACCGGATAGTCCTCAGAGGGGGTGGAAGCTCCTTGGCTGCGATCAGTTGGCTGATCGTCCGGGCAATCTCAAGCGTCGACGCGCAGCCCGAAGCGTTGTCGTTCGCGCCCGGTTTGTAGTGATCCAGATGAGCGGTTAAGACGATCTCTTCGTTCGGATACTTCGATCCGGGAATCACACCGCTGACGATCTTCATCGTACCTGGAGAAAATTCCGCTTCCACGACCGCCCTCATGCGAATCGGCTGTCCCCGCATCAACGTCTTCAGTTCCTGGGCACGCCGGGATGAGATCAGAAAGGCGAAGCTCCCCTGCGTCTTTTCGTCAGGCGGTGGGACCCCTCCCCAGCCGACTTGATCTGGAAAATCCCCCGGCAGGCGGTTCAGATTGTCGAACTCCGGTACCGACCACGAAGTGACAATCCCGAGCGCCCCACGTTGCAGGACGGCGCGTTGAGACACCACGCCGGGATTGCCGGTCGTGAGGACGATCTTTCCTTTGACGTCCTTCCTGTAGTCGTCGTCACTGACACCGCCGCCAACATCCACCACCTCTGCCTCCACGTTGGCAGAGCTGCTGTTGCGGGCGAGCGACATGGGGAGCTCCGCGTACGACGTGAGTTTCACATCGAATGGCGAGGTCATCCACAGTTCCGCCTTCTTCACCGTCCATATCGGCTGTGTCTGATTCCCGAAATTGTCAACCTTGCCATCCGACGGATATTGCTCGATTGTGACCTGCTCGAGGCCGAACTCCTTCGCCTGTTGAAGGACCCATTCAGCCGCGCGGTCGTACCCCGGCGTATACTGCGAGCGATCCCAGAGTGCGATATGTGACACGTAATCGAGCGCCAGGTCACCCGAACTTGTCTGTATCAGCTTGACTGTGACGCTGTCCTGCAGGAGGAGGCCGGTTCGGGCGCTGAGCGAGCCGAGGGGCGAGGGTGCCTGTTCCTGTGCGAACGAAGGATACGATAGAATGGATGTAATCAGCACACAGAGGAGGAGGATGCATCTCCCCTGTTCGATCAGAACGCCATAAGATCTTTTCATGATACCTCCCGTGTAAGATCGGTGCACACAGAGTCTAGAATGAACGACCATCGTTAGAAGCGGTGGCTTCTTATCTCACACCCCCCTGTCTCTCCCCCTTGTGAAGGGGGAGATGTCTCGCGTTGTCTGCCAGATATTGGGTCAATAACCGACAAAGCCGTGTACGCTCAACACTGTCAAAGGCAGTGGGCTTTTTCGTCGTACTAAATGCAGCCGAATCCTTGGCCCCGTTTGCACAATGGTCTCTTCGGCACGCCCACAACCTCAGCTGTCCCTGCCAAACGAAATCAGTGCTCGCAGCAACTTGTATCCCGCCACGTAATCGTCCGACTCGATCTGGACGGCCCGGGCGTTGAGCCTTTTCACACCGGGGATTGACATCGCGTTATCCGCTTGAGAACTCCGGAGATAGGCAAGCTCAAACGTGTAGGGACCACTGAGCTTGTACGGCTTCATCTCTTTGCGTTTTTCGATCGCGGACTTCGCCTGCTGGCGAATCAATTGACGCGCCTTCTCGAAGGAGAGAGTCTTCGCGGCGTAGCGTCCGATGGCCTCCTTGACCTGGGCCGTCACGACCTCATCACCCAGGATTTGTCCCGCCTGCCTGCAGACCGCTTTGTCACCTGATAACATCACGACCGGAACGCCGAAGTAACCTGCCACGAGAGCGTTGATGCCCAATTCGGGCAGTTCCGTCCCGTTGATCTTGATGGAGTAGACCGTCCCGCCCGAGATCGTATGATCCAGAACCCCATCCAACGTCCCTGCCTTCGCGTGATACCCGATGAACATCACCGCATCGAACGTGCCGTCGATCCCCTCCATCATACCCATCGGTTTCGGCGAGCCGGTGATCAGCGTTGCAGCCGGGTGCAGGTCGTTCAGCAGGATGTTTCGCATAGTGCCATGCGAGTCATTGACGACGATCTCCGTTGCGCCGGCGTCCAGCGCGCCCAGGATCGCAGCGTTGACATCCTCCGCCATCCACTTGCGTGCAATGTTGTAGTCCGGCCCCGTCCCGGTCTGTTCCGCGTTCACGACACCGGTGATGCCTTCCATATCCACGGAGATATACACTTTAAGCTTCTGTGCCTGCGCCAGAGCGGCGGAGAGGCAGATCAACAACAGGAGAGCACTCGCCCTCCCAAGAGTCGTGTCAGACATGATGTTTTCCTCCCTGGAATTTTGAGATGAGGTAAGATCGTCCTCGGTGAGTCGATACGAGCAGCCAGCCTCCAAGCATCAATCTTGAATCGAAACTACTCCGCCACAAAGGCCCAAAGACACAAAGAATTCAGAGAATAATCCTCTTAATTCCCTAGACTCCTCTTTCTCCGACAACGGTTCGAATCTCTTTTCAACATCTTTTCTTGGCGTCTTCGCGTCTTTGTGGCTATTGATCCAAGGAAACTGAGTCGTCACCTTCAACCTACCTCCCGATCCCGTAGTAATAAAATCCCATCCCCTTCATCTCGTCGGGATCGTAGATGTTGCGACCGTCGAAGATCACCGGGTGCTTCATCAGCTTCTTCATCCTGGCGAAATCGGGGCGGCGGAACTCGTTCCATTCCGTCACCACGAGAAGCGCGTCCGCGTCCTTGAGGGCATCATAGCTCGTCTCGTGGAAGCTGACTCTGCCGCCAAAGAGCCCCTTGACCGACGGGATCGCAATCGGATCATGGGCTTTCACGTTCACGCCCATTTCAAGCAGCCTGTTCATGATAGCCAACGACGGGGCTTCTCGGGTATCGTCCGTCTGAGGCTTGAAGGAAAGGCCCCAGAGAGCGACCGTCCTCCCTTTCAGCCGGTTCTTGAAATGCGTCGCAAACTTCTTCAGAAGAATCGTTTTTTGAATTTCGTTGACTTCGTCGACGGCGCTCAAGATCTTGAGATCGCTGCCGTGTTCCTCAGCGATTTTGACGAGCGCTTTCACATCCTTCGGCAGACACGAGCCACCGTAGCCGACGCCTGGAAAGAGGAAGAGCTTCCCGATGCGCGGATCCGCGGCAATCCCCTTCCGTACCAAGTCGACATCCGCACCGACCGCTTCACAGAGGTTGGCCAGCTCATTCATGAAAGAGATCTTCGTCGCCAGGAACGCGTTCGCAGCGTACTTCGTCATCTCGGCGCTTCGTTCATCCATCACCAGAATAGGGTTGCCCGTCCTGACGAACGGGCCGAAGAGCTCCTTGAGAACCTCGACCGCTTTCTTGCTCCTGGAGCCGATCACGACGCGATCGGGCTTCAGCGAGTCCTGCAACGCCGTGCCCTCCTTCAGAAACTCCGGATTGAAGGCCACCTCAACCGGATGCTTTGCTCTCCTCTTCACGATCTGCCTGATCTCGTCGACTGTTCCGACAGGTACCGTGCTCTTGCTGACAAGGAGTTTCTCGCCGTTCACAAGTCCAGCGATCTGCTCGACGACTTGCAGCACGCGAGACAGGTCGGCAGAGCCGTCCTCCGATTGGGGCGTCGGGAGACAGAGGAAGATGACGTCACTCTTCTGAACGGCCGTCTTCAGAGAGGTCGTGAACTCGAGGCGTCCCTCGTGGGCGTTCTTCTTGACCATCTCCTCCAGGCCGGGCTCGTAGATCGGGATCGTGCCTTTCCGCAGCGCGTTGATTTTCTTTTCGTCGATGTCCATGCAAATGACATGATTGCCCGTGTCAGCCAGACACGCGCCCTGCACGAGACCAACGTAACCGGTTCCGATGATCGAGAGTTTCATTGAGAGACGCCTAAAGATAAGAAACGGGGAGGAGGAATGAAAGTCCGTTAACAGCCGCAATGATGGGGAAAGCGGTCCTGACCCGAGTCCTCTTCCGATGCCGAGCAATCTCAAATGTGGTCCCCACCGTTCCGTCCGCCGCCTTCGGAACGAACCTCAGAACCAGCGATCGTCGTCTGATCATTTCTTCTTTTTGCCTAACTTCTCGCTCAATTCCGCCGCAATTGTCTTAATCTCCGTCAGGTCCCGCTGCATCTCGCTCCAACCGTACCACATGGCATAGTCCGGGCTGGCGTGAAATGTCCCCTGGAACGCGCGCATGCGATGCTCCAGGAACATCACAAACAGCTTCTGTTCGATCACGGTCGGCGCATCGTGGAAGGTCAAAAGGTCGGGAAAGGCATAGGCGTAGTTCTTCGGCTTCGGAAGCATTCCATCCTTATACAACGACGCCACGGTGCGTATGGCTTCCGCCATGAGCCGGTCGGACTCCCTGATCATCCGGTCTCCCTTCTCCAATTCGCCTTTCGCAAAGTCGACCGAATGGCACTGGTTGCACGTCTTCACCATCTTGTCCCGCTCATTCTGCCACGCTTCTTGCGAAAGGCGCGCAACGTCGGCTGCCTTCACGACGTCGAGGCGTCCGGTCGGCTTGCCCTGCGGGTCGAGGACGCCAAGGGCCTGGAGGATAGTCGCGCGATCGGCCGCCCAAGCTTTGTCGTCAGGCATCGGCAGACGCACAGCAAGAAATCCCCACGCGGTCCGGACTTCGTGATTCCCCTCCTGCATATGGCATGTCTGGCAGGTCGGCGCCGGGGTCTGCTCGGGAAGCGTGCCGGTCTGTTTCAAGAGGAACCGCACGCCGTGCTTCGATCCGGAGTACATCTCCCATTGAGGATGATCGAATCCCATATGGCACGTCTGACACGCCTGGGGTTGCGAGGCCTCCTTCACGGAGAACGTGTGCCGGGTATGGCACGCATCGCAGGACGCAACTCCGAAACCCGCGCCATTCTTTTGCAGGTCCTTGATTTCCGCTTCAGTCTTTACGCCGATCTTGTGGCAGCCCCCGCACCCCTTCATCCCCTCCATCATCGCCATCGGCTGCATATGAGCTGCGGGCATCGCCTTCATCGCCGCCCAAGCCGAGGCATGCTTGCCCCTCTTGTATTGAGCGACCTGCTCCTGGTGGCACTGAGCACAGGTTTCGGGCGTCGGAATGAGAACGCTGGCGACATCATCTGCCGAAACATGTTTGTCTCCGTGACATGCGGAACACTCGACGCCGTTCTGGCTGTGCTTGCTGACCTGCCAGTCGATCACGATATTCGGCGTGATCTTCTTGTGGCAATCGATGCACACCTGGGCCGAAGAACTCTGCACGAGAAGAAAACCGAGGGTGGTCACAAACAGAACAGCGATTCGGGGCGCTTTCATGGTGGCTCCTGCCTCTGGAGTGGTTGTTTGGAGGCAACTGGTTTAAGCTATTCTCCTGTTCGGGCTCAAAGCAAATGAGGCTGTGCATAATGTAGGTCGGGATGCTATCCCGACCACGCTGGGGTTGTCCCGACTCCGTCGGGAAACCGAATTCCTCAACTTTTGAACTCACGCAAACGGTCGATCGCACTTTTTGCACAGCCTCACTCGTGATACTGTCGCTCAGCGGGAAAAGGTCAAGCGCGGAGTTTTGGATCACCCTCCCCTTCATCCCCTCCCGTCGAGGGAGGGGAGGTAAGACTCGGTAGGTTTGCGAGCAATCGTACGTCTCGGACAGCCTCAGAACCGAACATCAGCTCTTCCTCGACCGTCGAGGGAGGGGGACGTTTTCCACCTTCGGGGCGTCGATTCAAGCAGCTTCACTTGTTGAGCTTCATCTTGAGATACTCACCGATGAGGATGGCTGTCGGGTACGACACCTCCTCTTCGGTCTGTGCATGAAGGGTGAGTTTTTCGGCAAATCGAACATACTTCGGCTTCTTCGCCCTTTTGGCCGCAGTTTTCAGCTTCTCCAGCGCAGCGACGATCTCCTGGTGCTCCTGGAGCATTTTCGGAAGTTCCTGCTTCAGCCTCTCGGTCATTTGGAGAACATCGCTCATCTCCTCGGAAATCTTGCCCTCTGCCAACGATCGCAGCAAACCGAGCGGAGGAATGGCGAACGCCTCCTCGTTGACGAAATGCGCATGCAGAACCTTCGCGACCGCCTTGGCCGCTTCTCCCAGCTTCCCTCGTTCTTTCGTTGCCTTCACGAGCTGAGCGTGAAGCTCATCATGCTCAACTTTCATTGTGTGAGGAATCTTGAATTCCATTGCCAGGTCTCCTTATTCTTGACTGAAAAAATAAATTACGAGGCGGATGATCGCCGACCAGATCAGACTCCGGCCGCACACTTAGGCCTAATCCTCATGTAAGCTGCCTTCCTCGGTTTCGTGATAATGCCCCTCCACGGGTTGCTTGGTCGATTGATAGAGCCGCCTTCAAGCCGGTGTACGGCGCACCTTCGCCCGCTCGGTGTATGCGGACGAGCGTCTCGAGGACGAGGTCGACGTTCCCGGTCTCGAGCGCCTTCTGAGCGGCTTTCACGACCGGACCGTTCATCGTATCGCAATGCGCGACGGCTTTGTTCGGAATAAGCGTTACCGCCGAGAACGCCAGAACTGCGAGGGTCAACATCATCAAGATCCTTTTCGGTCTCATGGCAATGCCTCCTCTCATATGTGAATAGTGATCCATTGGAAGCATCGGATCGGTAGGAACTTCACCACACAAGGCCCCACGAAATGCGGCGCGGAATTCACAGATCGAACTCCTACCCCGCGGACTCCGGCTTGAGCTGAACGAGTCCGCGACTCTTGCAACTCGACCTGGTGCTTTCAGCGATGTCGGTCTTACTGCAGCGCGCGAATATTCGGCAAAAGGAGAAAGAAAAGCAACTTTTCCGACCTGGAGATCAAGAACCATTTTTCCCCTCTGGCGTCTCGACCTATGCAAGGGTGGGATGGGCGCGGCAGTGCACGATCAGAGAGACGCATTGCCCGCTGGCGACTTTCCTACTATTTGACGAGGGTCATCTTCTTCGCCTCAACGTACTCGCCTGCGCTAATCTGGTAGAAATACACGCCGCTCGGCAGGTCTGACCCATCGAAGGTCACCGTATGCTTCCCTGCGCTCAGCCTCTTGCTCAGTACCATCGCTACCTCCTGCCCCATCACGTTGAATACCTTGATCTCCACCATTCCTTCTTTGGGAAGCGTGAACCGTATGGTGGTCGAGGGATTGAACGGGTTTGGGTAGTTCTGATCGAGCTCAAACTTCCCCGGAACGCCTTCTGCGGCGACATCCTCGATCCCGGTTACAACGAGCCCGGCCTTTTGGATCGCGTCATTCAGCAGTGATACCGTGTACAGATGGTTATGGACTCCGCCCCCCTCGTCCAGTTCGGCATACTGAAGGTTGTGCTGCGCTTGAGCAAGATAGTGGAGTTTTGCGGTATCCTGGCTCGCATTCATGAAGGTCTCCGCCGCCGTCACCTTCGCTTGAGCGACGGAATCGAGCGTGCAGTATTCCTGCTTCCACGACGAGACTGCAGCGCTTGCTGAATCAGCACCCATCCCGGCATGACAGCTCGTGCAGGCGGTGGTTGTGCCCCCATCCGGTTCGCGGATGAAAACAGACCACGAGTGTCCTTTGTACATCTGCGAATTTGTCCCATCAACGTCGCTCTTGAGCATATGGCAATCTGTGCATTGGATGCCCGGCATGGTCACCTTGTTCGGAACACCCATCCCGCCTGTGCCGAGTTCGACATCGTAAGTACCATGATCGGTGTCGGCAAAGCGCAGTCTTCCGTGACATTGTCCGCACAACAGATCCGAAGAAGCCAACTCCTGGTAGCCGCCGGTCGTCGTATTAAAGAAAGAAATCGCACCGGGCTTGTGAGGATTGTGACAAGTGGCGCATCCCACCTCGGGCCAGTGTGTTGTATCGGCGGGGGCGGTGGCGCTGGTGAAGACACCGGCAGCAGTGGTAAAATAACGAGCCAGTGCCTGCACCTCCGTGATACCAGACTTCACAGCCGTGGGAGCATGACATGCGACACAATTCTCCGCCTGAGAACCGTTGATGAGCGAGTCGGGCAGCTGCCCCGCCCAACTGCTAGCCAGCTCTCCCGCAACATCGAACTGCCCGCCGTGTCCGTGCTTGCTTGATCGCCAGGCATCAAAAGCCCTGTGGTCCGTATCGGCAAAACGCAGCGTACCATGGCATTGGCCACAGAGCGATGAAGAGAGCTGCACGGGTTCATAGCCCCGCGTAGTCGAATTGAACGACGAGAGCGTCGGCGTGCTGATGGGGTGATCGCTCGGAACGTCGTGGCAAGCAACACATGCGACATGCGGCCAGTTCGCCGTATCAGCGGACCGTGTAGAATCCGAATACAAGCCAGCCGCCGTTGTGAAGAAATGCGACATTACCTGCACCTCGCTCATTCCACCGCTGACCGCAACAGCCGTCGGGCCGTGACAAGCCACGCAATTTTCAGCCGATGCACCTTTGATCACCGAATCCGGCGGCAAGCCTTTCCAGTTGGCGGCGAGCTCACTCGCCACGTCATCTTGGGTGCTTGCGTGCTTACCCGACAGCCAGAGACTCTCTTGAGTGTTATGGCAGTTGCCACAGGGAAGCGTGGATTGCGCAAAGGAAATATTCTCGCAGAGAAAAAAAGAAAAGAAAGCGGCAACGAGGATTCTGAGAAATTGAATTCTACTTTTCATTACGGTTTCTCCTTATGTGGCGCGATTCTGCGCTGAGGCTCGAACACGGTTAGAAGCTTGATTCGAAAGTTCAGGTAGGTCGCGATGTTTGAATGTTGGAGCAGCATGATGCTTACTATCAATATCCCGTACAAACATAGGCAAAAGAAAGTTGCGAGCGCGTGAATGGTAGGTTAAAAAAAATTCACGCAGCCGTTCGTCGGATGACTCAGGAAAAATTCTCAGTTGTGACAAGACTTCAGTTCTGCATTTGAGTCGAAAGGGGTAATTCTCACCATCGCTTTGGCGTTTCTGTGAAAAGCGATAGCCTCCGCAGTACGAATTAATGGAACGTCGGGTCCTACGAGGGGCTTGGCAATCGTTGCATCCCTTTCCGTCGGGCGTGTACGGAGACAAGCCGATGACGCACGGGCTAGCGAGGAGAGTCACCCAAGCGAGTTGGGGTCGGTGAGGTTGATGCGACAACGGCAGCATCATCTAGGCCGGAAGGTGAACCACCACGGTCGTTCCAGGTCCTCCGTCCAGATCGAACTCCATTCTTCCGCCGTGGAGTTCGGTCAACCGTTTCGCAATGCTGAGGCCGAGCCCCGTCCCTTTCTGCTCGTAGAACTTCCGCTCAAACTGCATGTACGCGCCGAGTCTGGCCACATGGTCCGGCGACACGAGCTGAGAGACCTGCTTGTCCGGAAACTGTGCCGGAACTCCTCGTTCACCGACCGTGAGATTTTATGTATTCAAACTTAACGGGAGGGGGAAGGAAGAGCAACTGAGGTCAAATGCGGGACTGCAGAACGTTCACATCAGAGTCAATTGAGGGAGGAGGAAAGCCGCTCGACGGGTTCGACCATTGCAGGTTCTTGAAATTGGCTTGCGTTGACTTCCACATCGTCTCATCTTGGGATGACCGCAGCTATCGAGAAAGTAGCGAAGACCTCTGTGGGGGGGCGTCCTCAGTTCCGTTTTGGCGGGTGATGGGTTGGAGAGGCGCGAAGCGCGCACTGGGGGTGTTAGAAGGCAATGCCTCTCGCGCAACGAGGTGGGGCGAGCCCCGAGAGTAAGGAATACATCGCTCATGCAGAAGGGACGGCATCGTAGCGGAGCACCCTGTCGAACTGGGTGTCCATCTTGCAACCAGGGCATTGCGGACAGCCGTCAAAACAGCGTCAATGGTATACGGTTTCAGAAGAAATGCGTTCGCACGACTTCCACTCGTGTCGGATGCCGAGCATTCTGCTGGATAGCCACTCGTGACAATGACCTTGACGTGTGGATTCACCTGCTGCATCTTCTTCAGAACGTCCCGCCCCGACATCTTGGGGAGGTTAAGGTCAAGCAGGACAGCTCCTATGCTCTCCTGATACCTCGTGTAGACAGAGAGCGCTTCCTGACCATCACCCGCGGTCTGCACGCTGTACCCTGCCTCCCCGAGAATACCACACAGTAGGTCCCTCAACGCTTTTTCATCGTCTACCACAAGGATTGATCCCATTCCTTCTTCAGTTTTCATCGGTGTCTTGCCCTCTACGTCGCAGCAATGAACTGCGCTCTCCTCTCTTGAATTTCTATGATGCGTCGTCTGGTGATCTGTGCTACGCATGCTGCATCGTTGGTTCTGCGCCAAGAGGCACAGCCAGACTCGTGACGTTTTCGCAGCCAAGCCCCATAGTCCTCTTGATCATCTCTCCAAGCGCTTCTGCTGAAACCGGTTTCACAAGCACAGCCGCTGCACCGCTGAGCAGCAATGCCTCTCTCCCCGCAGTCGAATCCGAAGCTGTTATGACGAACACTGGGATGTCCTTGGTCGCAGAGTCATGTTTCAACAGATTTAAGAATTCATAACCATCCATCTCTGGCATGGCATAATCAGTCATGATCAGCTGCGGGCGATACTTCTTGGCGCATTCAAACGCTTCCTTACCGCCTGAGGCGTAAAGGATATTTGCTTGCGGAAGGGCTCGCTTGACGTATCGAGCGTGCAACACGCAGACCCCTTGCTCATCATCCACAATCAAGACGCTTTGCTCGTCAGCCAGGAGGATTCTCGGAAACGTTACCGTGAATGTCGTTCCCTTCCCCACCTCGCTCTCGACAGCAATGGAGCCGGAGTGCGCTTGCACGATTTCTCGAACGACCGACAATCCTAATCCGGTTCCCACCTCGCCGCCAAGGCCGCGTCGTGTGTACCTTTCCTCGACTTTGAAGAGCTTGCCGAGGTCTTTTTGAGGGACACCAATTCCTGTATCTTTCACAGCGACCGCCCACCTGTCGTCAGCCTCTCCACTCAGTTCGACGGCAACCACACCCTTCGGGGGCGTAAACTTCAGCGCGTTGCCGATCAAGTTGTTAAAGACCTGCGTCAATTGAGATTCATCACCACGGATAGTCACTCCTGGTTTAAGGCTGGAATACAGCAGAATATCCTTTTGCTTGGCAATGCCCAGGATCGCATTGATCGTGTTTCTGACGATTGTGTGAAGATCCACTTCTTTGATATCAAATTGTGCACGGCCTGTCTCAAGCCTGGACCAGTCCAGCGACCTGTTGACCAGGGAGAGCTGCTGTTGCGCCGACTCCTTGATGTACGTCACGAACTCGGTCTTCTCAGACTCTGTCACTTTCTCCGCCTCATTGAGCAAGATCTCGCAAAAGCCCAAGACGCTCGCCAGCGGTGATCGCAAGTCGTGGGAGAGGATCGACATCAGCTTGTTCTTTTGTGCGTTAAGCGCCTCCAGCGATTCCCTCGAGGCCTTGAGAGCTGCAACGTGCTCCTGAACTCTTGCCTCCAGCGCTTTGCGAGCGCTGATGTCTTCTATGATACCTTCGAAGAGAACAACACTACCGCTTGAGTCTTTCACTGTGTGCGAATGCTCAAGAACCGTGATGACTTTCCCATCTTTCGTTTTAAGCTGCAACTCAATGTTTGAACACAAGTCCTCCTCCTTCAATGTGCTGCTGAGTTTTTTCCTGTCGTCGGGATTGACATATGCCGCCTGTGCCAAGTCCACCTCTGCAAGCTCACTGAGGGATGAATAGCCAAGCATCTTGAGCAGTGCAGCGTTCGCCATGACTATCTTCCCGTCAACGGTGCTCTGGAATATTCCCTGCACGGCATTTTCAAACAACTCGTGGTATTTCCGCTCAGCGCGCGTCAAAGCCTCTTCCACGGCTTTGCGCTCGGTGATGTCTCTGGAGATGCCAAAAGTGCCGATGATCTGCCCATCAGTATCACGGAGAGGCACCTTGGTTGTTGAGACCCACGTCTCTCCTCCATCGGGCCACGTCTCCTTTTCTTCCAGACCCACCAAAGGCTGGCCGGTTCTTATGATTTCCTGTTCATTCTCATACGCTGGCCGTGCGTGTTCTCCCGTGTAGAAGTCAAAAGCCGTCTTCCCGGCTGCTTGCGCGGGATCGGCGAGGCCAAACATGCCAGCTAGAGCCTTGTTTATTCTTATGTAGCGGCTGCCAGTATCTTTGAAATAGATTTGGTCAGGGATGTTGTCCATGAGGCCCAGTAGTAGGTTCCGCTCCTGGGTCAGCGCCTCCTCCGCCTGCTTGCGCTCGGTGACGTCACGATCAATTCCGATCGTGAGCATCTTTCCCTGCATCTGAGTCGGCACAGCGGTGTATTCAACGATGTTGTCCTTCCCATCAGGTCGCAGCCACGTAAACGACCCATGAAATGCAGTCCCCTGCTCAATAGATTGGGTATTGTCCTGACTGAGCGTCATCGCCAAGTCCCGCGTATTTCCGATCCTTAACAATTCTTCACGACTCCGTCCAGCCATCTCAGCATAGCGTGCGTTACACTCTACAAGCCTGCGCTGATCTGGATCAGGGGCCTCCTCGAAAATGCTCATTCCGTCGAGAGCGTTGTCAAAGATCAGGCGGAATTTCTCCTCCGATTCCCGAAGCGCTTCCTCAGTCAAAACCCTCGCGGTCACATCGCGAAAGACGCTGAGCAAGAGATCGGTGCCGTCGCCGGCGCTCACGTACGAGTTGCTGGCCTCCAGATACACGACCCGACCGTCGCGAAGCTTGATCTCCTGGCTCAAGAGCGCCTCTACACCGCGGGATCGAAATCGTCGCTGAAATGTTTCCGCGATGTTCGGGGTGAGGCAGGATTGATCGTAGACAACGGTGAACGGCTTTCCGATGAGCTCATGCGAGGATATCCCAACGAGCCTGCAATAGGCCTCGTTCACATAGAGCAATGTCCCGTCGGCGTCGGTGATGCGCATTCCATCAAGCGAGTTCGCCCACACCGATTCGAAAAGCCTGCCAAAATCCCACCGGGGCTGCTTGACCACTTCGCTGGCTCTCGAAAACCTGGACCGCAAAGGGGAAACCACCATCGAAGGGTAGGTAGGAATACTCGCAGATAATGTCGGAGCGTTCATACTAGCCTCTCTCACTGAGTCGTTGCACTCATGGCGTCAAACCAGATGCCATGGGAAAGGCCAGTTTCTCCCGTGAAAGCTCAACGAGTGAAATGAGTGAGCAAGTCACTTCTACAAACCAAGAGTTTTTCAACTCAGTTGCGGGTCTCCTTGAATGAGAGAGTCCTGAAACCATGTAGACTCCCGACAATCAATTGGCGAGATCTACGCACTTCTTGCTCAGCGGTAAAAACAGGAGAAGGGGAGAGGAGAAGAAGTCTTGGAGGATTTACTCGGTGATCGTTACAACGAGAGGCGTTCGGTCGAAAGTCGACCATTCCTTTGAGATGAGAATAGACCTAACATCCAACTGAATATCTGATGTGTTGCGTCGAGTCGTGGATATGGGGGGAACTGATCTGGCGTGCATTGTTTCAGGGACTGATGGCTGGGGGGACGACTGTAATGCGGTCATCGACGCGTCCTTCCCTGGAAGCATTGAAGGAGCGGTAACTGTTACTTTCGTTGGGCCCGTCGAAATCTCGTTCTGCAGAATGTTCATTTGAGAACCGCGCGGTGAATGAGCGGCGCCCTCGACGAGCGACAGACTATTGAGAACTGACTGGTAAGAACGGTTGACACCAAAAGTCACGGTCTGATTTGCTGAACTTGTTCGCTGTGCTACTGCCGTGCTGCCGATGACAACCATCAAAACCAATATTCTGCCAATCGAAGTGATGTTCTTCATGACTCTATCCCTAGTTCGTAAGCGTGAGAGTAACAACTCGTGTTTGAGTGGGGATTTCGTAAACGTCTGAATTCGCTGCAAAGGTGTAGCTGATTGATTGATTCACGTCGCTCGCTCTACTGAGACCTGTGACGACATCCACCGGACTCAAAGCGCCCGACAAATCGATCAATCCCATGCTCGCAGCCTTGCTGCTCGACAATTTGACCATCAATTTTGTACCGGCCGGCATCCTGTCATTGATGGATGCAACGATCTTCATATCACCTAAATTCGTTATCAGACTATACTTCGTATTCTCGTCACTGACAGATAAGAGGTTGGATCCAGGAACGGCGTCGGTGATGATAAGGCGATTGGGAGTTCCCGTGACAGAGAGTCTGGTGATCGGCTTCACTTCAATCGTCACGGTCTGAGAAACGCTGCTGTTGCCGGCTTGTGCCCAAACAGTCCCGGTCGTCATAAGCACCAATAGGATTATGGGAGTGAAGATCCTCACAATCCAGAGACTCGAATGAAGGTAACTAAGAGGGCCTTTCTTGGTCGTTGCGTGAAAGAAAGAGGAGGTTACTGCCAAGATCGTGGTTATCTCAGGAACCGACTTCGACACCTTAGTGAGCCTGGTTGTGGGTTTCATGTTCGTGTGACCTTTCTGCTATCAAATAGAGCACACGAGAGGCCACCTCGATCAGCCGGTTGCTCCTGTTCGGCGTCTCGCTAACCTGTTGAAAAGAAATGCCTTGTCGGGTTGAATAGGACTGGGGGGATTACTCGGTATTGTAAGTTATACAAAACCTGAAGTGAGGAGTCTAACGCCACCACGCAAACGCTCGCGCTAGATGTTATCGGTGCAGTATTTTAGAGTTGTCAATCGTGCTGGCCTCGTAACGACGAATCCCTTATCCATAGAAGTCCGCCTTTTGTCATTTGTATTTGGGATTGTGGCCGGGTTTCTTACCGGAATAATCATGAAGGGCGGCGTGTTCGAGCTGGTAGGAGATTTGATCATTGGAGTGACAGGAGCATTCAGCCGAGTCTGGTTGTCAGGCTTGCTCGGCACCTCGGCCGGAGGGGTTCTCGGTCTGCTGGCGGACGCGATTGCCGGCTCACCATCACTCTTGCAGGTGATCCGGTTGGTCAAGAAAGGCTGACGCGTTCGTTGTTTGGGCCGGGGATTGAAGAAGACGCCCGGACCTGGGGCGAAAAACATTACCCTCCCTCCCCGTCACGATCTCCCCACCGCTACCGAATCAACCACCGAGGTATGGACTTTCAACTGGGCTCGCAGTGCAAACCTCGAGTATTTCATGCTTGGACATAAGCTGTCAGCGGAGGATCCAGGTTCGACGAGAACAATCAAATCCTCGGAGAGATTGGCAGGTAGGCACGAACAATGGTTCCGCGCCCTTCGTTGGGTGCGAACTCCATCCTGCCTCCGTGCAATTCGGTCAGGCGTTTTGCGATAATGAGGCCCAGTCCGGTGCCTTTCTGCTCATAGAACTTGCGCTCGAATTGGATGTATGCACCGAGGTTTGCCACCTGCTGAAGTGACATGCCTCGCCCCTGGTCTTGTATCGACAAGACGAAATCGTCCTTGTTGGTCGAAGTGATTAGGTGTACAGAAGAGCCGGCTTCGGAAAACTTGAAGGCGTTGTCGAGCAGCTCCTCAACTATCTTGGTCAGGGCTTCCGCAGAAACTGCAACCGGACCATCGGAGAGTTCGAGCGTCAGATCAGCAAGGCGCTTGTGGGACTCGGCCCTTCTCCGGCTCAGGGGCTCGATCAGCTCGGAGCAATGTGAAAGTTGACTTTTCCTCAGCGATTCAACCTTCTTCGAATCTGTTGCGATGACTTCAATCTGAGCGTAGATCAAGAAATTCTCGATCACTCGCTGAAGGCCTACTCCAGCCCGGAGGATCGCTTTTCCCATATGAGCAATCTCAGCCTGACTAAGAGTGCCTGTTTCATCTGATAGGATCTCGGAAAACCCCAGTATAGCAATGAGCGGGGTGCGAAGCTCATGCGGTAATGCCAGACTAATGCTCGTGCGCAGTTGTGTGAGCTTTCGTTCGGATTCGTCGCTCAGTTCCTGATGCTTGGTGAGGCGCGCCTCAACGGCGGAGAGGAGAACCTCTCCTGTAAAAGGCTTGACAAGGAAATCGTCCGCTCCGAGCGTCATGCCTTTTCGCATGCTCTCCTTGTCCGACAAGCCCGTCATGAAAATAAACGGAATTGTGCTCGTAGCTGGATCCATTCGAAGCCTGTCGAGAACGCCAAAACCATCGAGGTCTTCCATCATCACGTCGCAAATGACGAGGTCAAGAGCATGGGCTTGAGCAAGTTCAATGCCGTTCTGGCCGTTGTTCGCCTCCAGCACAGAAAACCCCGACTGTTTCAATACAGCACTCACCATCAGGCGATACGATTGATCATCGTCAATCACTAGAATCCGTTTCATGCCATTCTCCTTTTGATTCTTGGCTAGTACCTCGCGGCTGCAAGAGCTTGACCCCTCCTGCGATAATTGGATTTTCCCCTCCGAACACCCACCGTCCAGGACCCCAACCTCGGCCCCGCATTCCCCTGAGCTGCTGGTATGATATAAGCGCCGGTTCGGATCGTGGGACATGTCCAACTTCTTTCTTTCTCCGTCGGCCTGGAAAGACGTTGTTTCTATCTCCCGATCTCTCTGACAGTTTTCAGTAGCGCGTCCGCGAGATGGGTCAACGAGCTTTTGTAAACATTTACGTACTCTTCGGGTTGATCAATCGAACGAATCCGAACAAAAGCATTGCAGTAGTCGACAACATCAAGATATGGGGTACCACCTACTTCAATTTTATGTAGACTTTGTTCTAGCATACGATGACTCCGTGTATTGATTGTTCGGGAGATTCAGCACGCCACATGACTGTTTTCACAAATTTCTATCCGGTGCGTGCCGCATAACCAGTAGAAAAACGAAATCTGTTTGTCTCGCCTATCGATGTATTCCTTTCTTGCCGATGAGGACCTTTCCATGGATCGAACGAATGAATTCCCGCAAACCCTTCGAATGCTTTCAGCTTTTGAAGTGGTGTCTTCCCTCCAAGCCAAGGGAGCGAACGATAGTTATTATGGAAGAAGAGAAAGCGAGCCAGCTCTCTGAGCATCTCCTCCTTTGAGGCACAAACAAGAGAACCCTCACAGATGCCGCCGAATGTGAGTTTCGAAACGAGTGAGAGCAACACCTCGTCCGATGGACGTGTAAAGGTCGAGTGAAACAAGCCCCGCTCGCGCATGATGGATGTGAAGTCACGAAGGGAACCGGCACCTGCAGAAGTGTGAAACGGTGACTGGTCGAGAGTTCTGATTTGGGAAATGCCAAACGGGAAGCTCTGCGACACAAAGTCGACGAAGTCAACTGCCGCCGCCGACGTCGCCGCAAGATAAACTTGTGCAACCTGCAAGTGAGTGTTCAGATCAACCGCCGAGAAGATCACTGGTTCCATACCGTTCAACCGAATTGAGAGTTTCTTTGCCTGGGCATAGACGAGAAATCCAGGCCGCGGTGCCGCCGCCTCGATCGCCAGAGTTAAGCCGTCAGGATACACTCGGCCAGCGTGAGTAAGCTCCTTGCAGAGGCCTTCAAACCGCATGGGAATCTGAAATACGGAGGAGCTAAAACCGTCGGTTCCGATATCTCTTGTCATATTGCCCATCCTTGGTCGACTATTTGGTGAAGATCATCTGTTTGAACCCCACTTGGCCACTCAAGCGGTTTGTTCTAGCAGCGGATTCTGCCAGGCGTCTGTACGGAAGCAAGAATAGAACAGGCCTAGCAGCTGAATGTACCTCTGCCATTCCCATGTCGCTTTAGTGAGTACAAATGACTGATCGCCAAAAAGCTTGGCCTTCAGGTCTTTGTACTCGACCATCAAGGTCTGCGGTTTCTCGGTATATCGTCTCATAGCTTTCATGTGTGTGGCCTTTCCACTCGATAGCCCGAACTACTTCATCAGTAACAGTTTCTTGGTTGCCACTTCATCGCTAACCTTCAACCGGGCAATGTACATGCCTGATGGGAGCACCGCGCCTTCGTCATCGACAGCATTCCACTTGACAGCGTACTGACCCTCGGTCTGTTGTTGGCTCACAAGCGTCCGAACTTCCCGACCTGTGATGTCATAGATCACAAGCTGCACTTGTGCGGGCTTCGAAAGCTTGTAGGCGATCGTGGTCGACGGATTGAACGGATTCGGAAAATTCTGTTCAAGACGAAACGAAGAGGAGGCGTTTTGATTGTTCTGACGGAGACTCCAGCAGAGTTGCTCTGCTGTCACTTCGAGAGTTTTGGCATCAGCATTGCAGATCGATACGTTGGTCAAGAAGACGCGAGCGCTGTCGGCTGAGCTGCCAGGAGCAGGCTCGAAAGAAACCTTCCCAATTACACCCTGGCCTGCCGAAAGAGACGCCCGAAACGGTGCAAGCAGCACAATGTTGAGTGTCGAGCCATCCTTCAGATACTGATAGATTGCCAGCCCGGCCCCAAACGTTCGCTCTGTGCCTTCAAACGCCTGCAGCGCAATACCTCCGCGAGCATTGATCGAGAACTGGAACCCTGCGATGGGGTCCGTGTTTGCGAGCTCAACGAGAATCACATTGTCCGAAATCTTCTTTAAGCTGAATTTGTTTTCGGCGAGCAGGTGATTCGAGGTTAAGAGGGCAATGATCAAAGCAAAGCCTGCCTTCCTGCGAATTCCTTGTATTGAGTTTGCGAACATCGTGGTCTCCTTGTCCTGCGTGCGTTGCTGCCGTCATGGGTGCACCGCGCATGCCGGATTTCGCAGCCAGGTGTGTCCGAGACAGCACACCTGTAACTCAAAGGAAGACAACGAGAAGGCCAGAGCTGCGCGGAGCCAGGTTCGAGCCTCTGGCGACCAGGTGGGTGCAGTATCTACAAACCAAGAGCGAATGGATCGGGAGTCGGGCGAAGAAGATGCCGGCAGGCCACATCTCAAGCTGCGGTATCTCAAATAGGGGGCCGAGTGGCCGTGAAGAATGACGAGAGAGGTCGCCTCAGGTGAATGCAGACTGATCGTAGGGTATCAGACGGGGGCATCCAGCTGCGCTTCTCCATGGGTGCGAGGACTTGACGAAGACAAAAGTGCCGCCGGACGAGCACCCACGCGATGACACCCCGCGAAGAAGTCCCGGTGGAAGCCGATGGTGAGTTCCTTCCTCACCTTCCCTGTGCTATAATAGAAGCTCTTCCGCGGTCCCTGCAGTGGAATTCCGTGAACTCATCTCGCAAAGCCCACCTGTTCTTGTGGCTCCGATGAAGCAGCGGGGTAAAAATTAGTGCACTTTGATGCTCCTGTGTGCTCACGCGAATGGCACCGCCCTTCTCAGCCGGCTCAGTTTGTAGAACCTACATTCACGTAGTAGCCCTACCGCACAACCTACCGCAAGACATAAGCTGTGACCGAGCACGAGTTGCCGTCGGAGAGGCAAAAACAGATTGGCGTAATCTTCATGGCACCCTTCGTGCCCCATTCTTACTTGAACTTACTTTCAGGAGGCGGCAATATGAATTCCGGTCAAACGATACTCGTCATTGGGGCATTTGTCATCCTCTCGACGATGACTCTGAACGTGAACGCCACGTTGGTGAACACGAGCACGACGGGGCTAGAAATGGAAGCTACCCTTGATGCCGTTTCCATCGCTCAGACAATGATGGATGAGATCCTCGCTCAGGATTTCGATCAACATACAGCTGCAGGAGTCCGTGTGTTCTCCTACAGCGATCTGACACCAACTATCAACTTTGGTCCCGATGGGAGCAGCGAGACAATCGTCGGAGACTATGGAGTTGATACCTCGAGCACGGAGAACTTCGAATCAAAACTCAGGTTCAACGACCTGGATGACTACAATGGTTATACACGAAAGTCGTGGAACACCCGCCTCGGGTGGTTCACCGTCACTGTTCACGTTGACTACGCCAATGAAGATAACCCGGATCTAGGGACGACGGATCAGACGTTCTGCAAGCGCGTCAGTCTCACCGTCTCACACCCGAACCTTGTGAAGGATTTCAAGAACAACGTCATTCCGCTGGCCATCCAAGGTGTGGCAGTGTACCGACGTTATTTCTAGCAAAGGAGCAGAGCAATGTCATCCGTACTCATTGATATTGTAACTTCAGCAGTGATATTTGGAGTTCTGGCTCTGACTGTGGGGCGCGTACAGACAAATATCAATGCCACAATGTATGAAAACCAGAACGACGTCGTAACACAAACAAACGCGGTGGAATTCGCCCGTCAGATTGAATGGGATTTCGCGAAAATCGGTCACCACGAGTCAGGTCAGAAGGTCTTGTTGGCGGATTCGACAGAGATTCGATTCAGGGCTGATCTCGATAACAAGCTGGTCGTCAATACTGTTCAATATATCATCGGTGATACAAACCAATGCGCGATGACGAAGAACGGGGATGACTTTCCGATCTTCCGGACTCAAGATGGAAAAGCAGTTAAGCAGAACTGGGGTCTGACGTATTTCAAGATTACCTACTACGATAATGCAGACAAGGAGCTCTCAACGCCTATCACGAGCGCGGTTGACTTGGCAAAGATCCATTCAATCAATGTAGCATTTCGGCTGGAGAGTGCCGAACCAGTTGTGACGATGCAGGGTGCAACGTGGGCGGCAGTCACGTGGCGGAAAACAATCGTACCAAGAAATCTAGGGAATCTCAATTACTAGGACTAAGGAGTCACGTTATGGGAAGAACAGCGTTAATATTGGTGGCGGCACTCGGAATGGTCTTTGGCGCTATCGGCCTGAGCATCCGAGGTTCAACCAACCATCTGGTAACAGCACAGACGGGATACGCAAAGTACTCAACAGCCCGCAACCTTGCCCGGATGGCCGTCCACATGACACTACGCGCATACGACCGCAATCTGTCGCCTATTCCTACGAGCGGAAGCCTCGACGGGGGCACATACACGGTTGCTCATACAGAGTCTGGAGACACCCTGTGGCTGACCACGAAGGGGATCTATGCTGACTCAACCTACACGATGAACGTGAAGCTGCTGCGAACCACGAAGCCGTTTCCGGGTGTGAATGCAGCGATCGGTCTGCGGGCAACGCCCGTTAGTTTTTCTCTTTCGGGGAAGGCATCAGTGGACGGTCACAACTATGACTCCACGGGAACAAACCTCATCGGCAGCGGAGATTTGGCCGGTGTCGCCACAATGAACGAATCAGACTCAACAGCAGTCAAGAATGCCGGCGGGACTGACATTACAGGTGTCCCTGCGGTGAACGTCGACACGACGACTATCGATCCCTTGGCGTCTCTGGACGAATACAAATCAAATGCGGATTATTCGTATAACAGTGGTGGTGTCTACAACAACGTCTCGTGGGGAAGCCCATCTGCGCCGGCTATCGTCTACTGCAATGCAGGTGATGATACCAGCTTCAGCATCAAGTTCGCAGGCAATGTTGTCGGGTATGGGATCCTGGTTGTCCGCGGAAATGTCCAGTTCAACGGCAACTTCAGTTTCTACGGGCTCGTTGTGGTCGATGGATTCAATACCACAGTACAAGTTGGCGCATCAGGAACACCGCAGATTGTGGGGGGAGTCATCGTGGCAGGCAATGCTGGAGCGTCAGTTACCCTGAAGGGAACGGGTACCACCGGAAAAGTCAAGTACAGTTCACAAGCGCTCGCAAAAGCCAGGAACATCAACAAACTTCGCTACTACAGCATCATGGAGTGGTATGAGTGAAAAGTCCATTCTGAGTTTGGTGGAAGGGTGCCGACCGAGCGGAGATTGACTGAGGGGAGAGCAAGGCCTCCGCACCCCGTTTTTCCGCTGGGCATACCATATGAGTCTCTCGCACAATGAAAAATCCCTACCAGCTTTCGCCAATAGGGATTTCCACACAACTCGATTCCAAGAAGGTCTCCTCTGCATTGCTGCTTCCAAGAAAGCCTTTTCTTACCCTCTTCCTTTTTCGCCCGCGTTCCTGCCGGCAATTTGCCGACCTTGCAGCGTGCAGGGACATATTCTTGAGGAGAATGTTCATCTAAGCAACGCAAGGGATCCTCGCCGCACACGCAGTGCCTGAAGATCTTCGCACGGAGCAAACGGTAGTCCCGCTCTTGGCTCCGCTCGCGGAAGCAGCAACTCCCAACAGGGAGTGCAATATCCCTCGACACGGCTCACGAAGCGCTCGGCTCCAGAGGCACTTAGAGATCTAGGGTCCGGTGAGGTCATATGCTTGAATCTTGGCATAGAGCGTCTTCACATTGATGCCGAGGATCTTCGCAGCCAAGGGCTTGTTCCAACTTACAGATTCCAGAACACCTTCAACATGAGCTTTCTGCATTTCCGCCAACGTAATGGCACCGCCGGCTCGAATTCTCACCGATGACGCATCTGCGGCGGATTCCAGCATCGACCTCGCGCGAAGAGGCAGCGCCAGGTCATCGATGCCGATCACATCGTCTTGGCACAGAACGGTAGCCCGCTCCACGACGTTTTCGAGCTCGCGTACATTGCCCGGCCAGTCATACTTCATCAAGATCTCAAGTGCCTTTTCATCAATCTTCTTGGGCTCCTTTACTCCAGCATGGCTTTTGAGAAAATGC
>Ga0315282_10004145_pt1 | contig 25395 bp, 21 predicted proteins | sample YL17G07_20_MG_FD_203693 | JGI IMG/M metagenome (GOLD analysis project Ga0315282, IMG submission 203693) | Sediment microbial communities from Yellowstone Lake, YNP, Wyoming, USA - YL17G07_20 | ecosystem: Environmental > Aquatic > Freshwater > Lake > Sediment | place: USA: Wyoming | collected... | reverse complement strand
TGCGCCCTCTCCAACAAATTCAGGTGTTAGCGCCAATGTACCGCGGTCTGGCTGGGGTGCATGCCTTGAACGCCCGTTTACAGCAAGCCCTTAACCCCGAAAATCAGGCAAAATCTGAAAAAATATTGTTCGGTCAGCTCTATCGCCAGGGCGATAAGGTCATGCAAATCCAAAATAATTACGACAAAGACGTGTTCAACGGCGACATCGGTATAATCACCAACATCGATCTGATTAACCACACCCTAGTGGTTGATTTCGAAGGTCAGCAAGTGTCTTATGACTGGAGTGAAGCCGACCAACTGGCGCTGGCTTACGCCGTCTCGGTGCATAAAGCCCAGGGATCTGAGTTTCCAGCAGTAGTAATCCCGATTTTGACCGCCCACTACCTGATGTTGCAGCGCAACCTGCTCTATACGGCAGTGACCCGCGCCCGCCAACTGTGCGTCTTGGTGGGAAGCAGCCGGGCGATTAACATTGCTGTGAACAATGATAAAGTTGCCAGCCGTTATACGGCGTTGAACTGGAGATTAAGAGGGAACTAAGTCTCTAAGGTTGAACGAACTCAAGCCGCCAGTTGCCCCAGTAAGGAGAGCCAGCCACATTCTCACATGAGTAGGCTGCCAACCCGCTGATGGTTTGGCCAGCCTCTGCGATGCGCAGGGTGTAGGTTATACCGGGCGTCATGCTGAAATCAGCGTAACCCACGCTAACCGCCGGGTTCAAGCCGGTGAAAAAATGATTTTCTCCACCCTGCCAGGTAACGATGATTTCCACTCCCGGCACGGGCTGTCCGGCAGCATCTTGGGTAAAAACCTGGATTAAATTTTGACCCTGATTCTGATCGCAAATTTGCTCCCGGTTTGCCAGTGCGTAAGGCGCGCCTGGGGTGGCGGTCGGTGTGAGCGTAGCAAGTGGGACGCCGGTCGAGATCATGGTAGGTTTGAATTCAGAGGTGGCGATTGAGGCGGTGGGCGTCGGTGGGCTTTCCGTTGGATTAGATGGGGTAGGGGAGGGCTGGATAGTAGTTTGTCCAGATGCTTCTGATTGGGTCGTGGGAGGAGTGGGGGTATCCTGGGTAAGGATCGGATTAACAGAAGGCGCTGGAATAGTTGGTTGGCTGGCAACGCCTTTCTGGATGGCCGCCGCCAGCATACCCAGAACACGAGCCTGTTCGAAGTTCTTACCTTCGGCGAGGGTGCGCTGGGCTTGTTCAGCCAGCGAGCGGTACATGTCGGCGTCTTTCAGCAATTCCAGCCGGGCTTTAGCCCGCACCAAATCACCATTCGCCATGTAAGCCGAGGCGATCATGAGGCGGTAATAATCTTTGAAGTCAGCGCGCAACGAAGCTGGCGAGGTATTGGTATATTGCACCGGTTGGACAACCCAGGCGTAGAGCAACCCCATGACGGCGCCAATCAGCACTCCAGTCAGTAAATACCAGTGCCCACGCTCGTCGTTCATGGCGTCAATGTCCCCAAGATCGGGTTCCAGGATTGCAGCGCTCGCAGTAAGGCCGACATGCTTGCCAGGTCATTCTCACTATAGCCATGTTCCTGGGCAAAGGTAAGCGCTTTTTGAACCAATTCGACCGGAGCGGTATCGCCAAGCAGCGCCAGACGTTGTATAGCATTGGGCAGATTTTTTTCTGATCCGTAAATCTCCGCTACCATCAGCGTGTAATCGCTCTGATAATCGATGCGCAGGGAATTAGGAGCCGTGTCGACATATTTTACCGGGTCGACCACCCAGCCATATAAAAGACCCCCGGCTGCGCCAATCACCAATGCAATAAAAAAGCCAATCCAGCGCTTCATGTCCTAGATATTGTGCCACAGGTGGGTAAGCAAGGCAAGAGGAAAAGCCGATCTGGTAATAAAACCCGCCCGGTTGGGACAGGAAAGCATTGACAATTCTATAATCTGACGTTAAAATATTATTTAACGTTAGATATATTTTTATGGATTTCCCCTGATGATAAATATCGAATCGATCCAGAACTTCGCTCAGTTCGAAGTCCTGGCAGACCCCCGGCGTTTGTATATCTTGAAGTTGTTAATGAGCCGGGCCGCCACGCTTACCCAGCTAGGCGAGAGGCTTGGAGAACACCCGGCCTGGGTACGCCACCATGTGAAACGGTTGGAGCAAGATGGGCTGATCGAAATGGTGGATGTCCGGGTAGTAAGCGGTTATGTCGAGAAGTACTACCGCGCCAAAGCCGGCGCTTTTCTGTTTCAGCAGATTATCTTGCCAGATTTCTCCGGGCAAAATGCTGTTGTTCTTTTGGGCAGCGATGATCTGGCCCTCAACCTGCTCGCCCTCCATCTCCAACAGCATGACGCCCCTTTCCAACTGGTGGTTTTGCCGGTTGGCAGCCTGGATGGGCTGGTGGCGCTCCGCCAGGGCCTGACCCAACTCAGCGGGTGCCACTTGTTGGACCGGGAAAGCGGCGAGTATAACCGCCCCTACGTGCGCCACATATTCCCCGGTTGCAGCATGATCTTGGTGACTCTCGCCCAGCGTGAGCAGGGATTGGCGGTCTCACCCGGCAATCCGCTTGGCTTGCGAAGCCTGGAGGATCTGGTTAGCAAGGAAGCCAGAATAATTAACCGCAACCCTGGTTCGGGCACCCGCATCTGGTTAGATCAACAGCTTACCCAAATGGGAGTGGAAACCGATCAAGTACGCGGTTATAACCAGGAAGCCTACACCCATAAGGCAGTCGCCCAGGCTGTGCTGGAAGGAGTGGCAGACGCTGGGATCGTCCTGGCAGCGGTAGCCCGGCAGTACAGTTTGGGATTCATCCCCCTTTTCCAGGAGCGTTATGACCTGGTCATACCAGCTTCAACCTTTCCTGACCCGCACATTCAAAGCCTGTTAGCATTCCTGCGCAGCCACGAGTTTCGCCGGTCGGCCAATCAATTAGACGGGTATCACACCGAAATGATGGGAGAAGAATTACGGGTTTGAGAGAGGTTTTTCATCTGATGAGTTCAAAACCGGGCAGCTCTATGCCTGGAATGTGTACTTGTGGAGGAATCATAAATGCTTCGAAACCGTCAATCTATTAGATTGTTTACCGCAATGCTGATCCTTGCGTTATGGCTGGGTGCTTGCGCTCAAACGACGTCAACGGATTTCATAGCACTTCAAGATCAATCCACTGAACCAGCGGTTAAAGATGTCATCCTGGCGACCACCACCAGCACCCAAGATTCGGGCTTGCTGGATGTCCTTGTGCCGATGTTCGAAGGACAAAGCGGCTACGTACTCAAAGTTGTGGCTGTTGGTACTGGTCAGGCGCTCAAGATGGGCGAGGAGGGCAATGCCGACGTTTTGCTGGTGCACGCTCCAACTTCGGAAAAGGAGCTGATGGAGAAAGGCTTTGGCTCCGAACGCCGGCTGGTGATGCACAACGATTTTGTGATCGTTGGACCCACCAATGACCCTGCCGGGATTAAAGGGATATCATCCGCGATGGAGGCTTTTCAAAAAATCTCAGAAGTTCAGGCGGCTTTCATTTCAAGAGGCGATGACTCGGGGACGAATAAAATGGAGATAGGCTTGTGGCAAAAAGCCGGGGTAACCCCGCCGGGCGCCTGGTATCAGGAATCAGGCCAGGGGATGGGCGCCACGCTGACCATTGCCTCCGAGAAGAAGGCTTATACCCTCACCGATCGGGCTACCTACCTGGCAAACAAAGGCAACCTGCAACTGGAAATCCTGGTCGAGGGGGATGCATCCCTTTTGAACGTTTATCACGTTATCGTGGTCAACCCCGAAAAATGGCCCAAAGTGAACTATAGCGGAGCCAAGGCGTTTACTCAGTTCTTGATCGATCCTGGAACCCAGGCAGTGATTGGCAAATTCGGGGTGGATAAATTCGGACAACCCTTGTTCTTCCCGGATGCAGATAAAACCGACGTCGACCTTGGCCTGTAATCATCTCAAGAGTTGGTCTCTTCATTTGCGGACATGATAGTAATAAGGACAGTGCAATGAACTTTATCTGGGAAGGTATCCAGCGAGCCGTCTACCTGCTATTCAGCGGCGATCGCGAGGTATGGGAAATCACCGTCCTTTCGATCAAGGTTTCCGGTGCAGCGACGGCGGTAAGCTTGCTGCTGGGTTTGCCCGCGGGTACCTGGCTGGCGCTGGGGCAGTTTCCGGGGCGGCGGTTTCTGCTCAGCCTGGTCAATACCGGTATGGCGCTGCCGCCGGTGGTGGTTGGTCTATGGGTCTCGATCTTTCTCTGGCGCAGTGGCCCGTTGGGAGACTTGCACTGGATATACACACCCACTGCCATCATCATTGCCCAAACCATCATCGCTGCGCCAGTGGTCACCGGGCTCACCGTTGCGGCTTTGCAGCAATTAGACCCGCGCCTGCGCCTGCAACTGCTGGGGTTGGGAGCCTCACGCCTGCAAATGATCGTCATGTTGTGGCGCGAAGCGCGTTTACCACTCCTGGCAGCCTTGATGGCTGGGTTTGGTAGCGTAATCTCCGAGGTCGGGGCCTCGATGATGGTGGGCGGCAACATCCGCCACCAGACACGCGTGTTGACCACCGCTATCGTTCTCGAAACAGGCAAAGGGGAGTTTGCTCCCGCAATTGCCCTCAGCGTCTTATTGCTTCTACTGGCGTACCTGGTTAATCTGGCAATGACCTGGATTCAACAATCTGGGGTTCGAAAATGATGGGGATCAATCAGGAAATTAGAACCGCCAACCCGGATAATGGAAAAGCTATCCTGGAAATAGATCATTTAGGGATAAACTTCGGCAATCAGAAGGTGTTAGAGATCGATCATTTAAGCGTGAAAGAAGGTGAATCGCTGGCAGTGATTGGCCCGAATGGGGCCGGAAAAAGCACCCTGTTGCTGGCGTTGGCAAGGTTAGTGCCCTATACGCAGGGGCAGGTTATATTTCGCAACCAGCTTGTGGAGAAGCTGGATGAATTGAGCTATCGCCGGCGGATTGGTCTGGTGCTGCAGGAAGCACTGTTGTTAGACGCCAGCGTTTTCGAGAATGTAGCTGCCGGGCTACGCTTCCGGGGTCTAAACCGGCTTGAGATCAACCGACAGACAGGAGAATGGCTAGCTCGCCTGGGAATCAGCCATCTCCAGAATCGATCGGCTCGCCAGCTCTCCGGTGGGGAGGCTCAACGCGTCAGTTTGGCGCGGGCTTTCGTCTTGCAGCCTGAAATCTTGCTGCTGGATGAACCCTTCAGCTCGCTGGATACCCCTACTCGCCTGCAATTGCTCGCCGATTTGCAACAACTACTAAAAGCCACCTCGATTACCACAATCTTTGTCACGCATGATCTGGATGAAGCCCTCTATTTGGGTAACCGGGTGGCGGTAATTCTAGCGGGCAGATTACGCCAGGTGGGGCCGCCCAATGTGGTTTTCAACGCGCCGACCGATCTTGAGGTGGCAACCTTTGTTGGGGTCGAAACGGTCATCGCCGGACAGGTGATTTCTAGCCAGGAAGGACAGGTCTTGGTCCAAGCCGGTAATTTACGCCTGGAGGCAGTCGGCGATATGGCTATCGGGCGAGAGGTGTTGTTTTGCCTGCGACCCGAAGACGTCACTTTGTGGCCAGAAGATAGCTCGCCTCAATCCAGCGCTCGTAATCGCCTCAAAGGTCGGATTCAGCGTGTAGCGCCCCAAGGCGGGTTGGTGCGGGTGGCGGTGGATTGTGGCTTTTTGGTAACGGCATTAATCACCCGCGCTTCTTACCAGGAGATGGCATTGGCTGAGGGTCAAAGTGTCATTGCCGCATTCAAAGCCACGGCGGTGCATTTAATCCCGCGCTGATATAGGTTTGGTCTTGAATTGATTCTTACCTGAAGCAGTATTATGCCACTTCCCAGGGTGGCGTGCCGCTGCCGCCTTCGCTGCGCAGCGAAGCGCGGATGGGCTCAGCCAGCTCCGGCAGCACGTCAGCTATAGCTGCCAGTAAGCCGAAGCAACCTGTAATCATCATATCGCCGAAAGGGACCGCAAAATGAGGGTTTAGGCTTGATCGGCGCAGCATGTTCCGGCGCGGTCCGGTGACCGCCACGCCAAATCCGCTTTCATCGAGCGGTAAAGGATCCGGCGAATAAATGAGCGCTCCATGCCCATGATCTTCAAACACGGTTTCGGGCTTTAGGCTGCCATCTGCCAGGGCTCTCAAAAAGCTTTCCAGCTTTGGTAAGTCGATCAACCCGGTATGGTGCTCAAAAACGCCTTCGATGCCAGTCTCGCCCAGGCGGAATGCTAGGGTGTGGAAGTTTCCCACGTTAGCCACCAGCAGGCGTCTACGGGTTGCAACTTCAGGATCAAAGGATGCCCCTAACACCGCGGCTGGGGCGGAATCCATTACCACCAGCGGAGCATCTACGCCGCCGGCTGAATCTGCCACAGCCTGCAGGCGGGTCATGATTGCCGGGATATCCTGTGACCGGTACGCAAACGCGCTCAACCGGTTTTCCTGGCGAATGCGCCGGTCGAGATAATCGAAGCGAAATTGGCGATCGGAGTATCCCGGTGGGGCGTTACCGTGATCGAATACCGCCACCCCCACGGCCGCCAGCCCGTCCAGCGAAACGCCAAAGCACTCCAGAGTCCGCGCAATGGCTGAGAAATAAAAGTCGCCCATTTCCAGACGCACGACTTCATCCCCCAGGTGGGCGGCTTCATCCTGGCTCACAATCGTAATACCCATTTCCCGCACCGCCTCCAGGTCATCGTTGAAAGAACGAGCGGCTTCCGGTGTGGCGTAAACCGATAAGCCGGCCCGGACGTGGTCTTCCGCTGCCCACTGGCTGGGACCGCCTCCCATGATGACCCCGGTGAGGAGCACCGCCTGTTTATGGCGCGTGGCAGCTTGCAATTTGCGGTAAATGATCATGGTCGGCGAGGGCAGCACCAGCTTTAGACCATTTTCGAGGTCAAGCCGCGAGTCATACAGGAAAATATCTTGAGTGCCGGTCCCAACGTCGATAGCAAGGATTTGCATAATAGGTAGGAAAGAGAAGATCAGGAATTTGTTATTCGGAGAAAACCGTATGGTGGGTTGCTACATCAAAATGATTACCAAGGGAAAAGAGGAAAAACTCTGTGTGCCTTGTAGAATTAGATATCGATGTGGTAATGAGTTTACCATAATTTGGTTCGGTATCTAAACAAACAGCCCGGCTGGCTTCGTGCCTCTCACCTGCGCTCGAGACAAGCCAGCGGGATGGCGCACAGGCGACATGGCGTCGCCTGGCTGCTCCGCCGGGTGGGGAATGATGCGCTACTGGCCCTTGGAGATAGATTCCCCGGTGGATGCAGCTAATGGACATGAATACTGATTTCATTATCCGAGGCAGCGTTGGGGTATACTTTAGAAAATTTTGCTCAAGGTAAAACCCCGATGAATTTGAAATCTGAACAACAACGCTGGGAAGAAGAAACCCTCAAACCTTTGTTAGAACACCTGCCAGAGCGTAAAACCGGGTTCTTCACCTCATCAGGCATCCCATTACCGCGCGTGCTGCTGCCACAAGAACCGCCTAAAGATTACATGGAAGAACTGGGTTTCCCGGGAGAATATCCCTTCACCCGCGGCGTGCAACCCAGCATGTACCGGGGAAGGTTGTGGACCATGCGCCAGTATGCCGGCTACGCCAGCGCCGAGCAATCCAACCGGCGATACCGCTATCTGCTAGATCATGGGCAGACCGGCATTTCGGTAGCCTTTGACCTGCCCACCCAGATCGGTTATGACGCCGATGACCCGCTCGCTCAGGGCGAGGTGGGCCGGGTGGGGGTCTCAATCTCATCCCTCCAGGATATGGAAACCCTGTTCCAGGAGATCCCCCTGGCAAAAGTCTCCACCAGTATGACCATCAACGCCCCGGCTTCCATCTTGCTGGCGATGTACATTGCAGTCGCCAAGCGCCAGGGGGTTGAACCGCGCCAGCTCCGCGGTACGGTGCAGAATGACTTGCTCAAAGAGTATATCGCTCGCGGCACCTACATTTTCCCTCCCAAACCCTCAATGCGCCTGATCACAGATGTCTTTCGCTATTGCCAGGCGGAGGCACCTCACTGGAACACGATCAGTATCTCCGGTTACCACATTCGGGAAGCCGGCTCGACCGCCGTGCAGGAGGTCGCTTTTACCCTGGCGAACGCCATCGCCTATGTCCAGGCTGCCATCGATGCCGGGCTGGATGTGGATAGCTTCGCCGACCAGTTATCTTTCTTTTTCAACGCTCACAACAATTTCCTGGAAGAAATCGCCAAATTCCGGGCCGCCCGGCGTTTATGGGCCCGCATCATGCGTCATCGCTTCGGGGCGCGCAACCCGCGTTCCTGGATGTTGCGCTTTCACACCCAAACTGGCGGTTCAACCTTAACCGCCCAACAACCCGAGAACAACGCGGTGCGGGTCGCTTTGCAGGCTCTGGCAGCCGTATTGGGCGGATCCCAATCCCTGCATACCAATAGTATGGACGAAGCTTTATGGCTGCCCACCGAGAAATCGGTTCGATTAGCGCTGCGCACCCAGCAGGTCATTGCTTATGAATCTGGGGTGGCAGACAGCGTCGATCCTTTGGCAGGCGCCTACCTGATTGAATACCTGACCGACGAAATCGAGCGCCGCGCCCAGGAGTATATCGATAAGATTGATTCCATGGGCGGAGCCTTAGCCGCCATCGAGCAGGGTTATATCCAGCGCGAGATTCAGGAAGCTGCTTACCGTTATCAGCAGTCTATCGAGCGCGGCGAGCAGGTGGTGGTGGGGCTGAACGCCTTTCAGGTAGATGAGAAAATCACCCTGGAACGCCTGGAGGTCGACCCGGTTATCGAGCAAGCCCAGCGCGAACGCCTGCAAGAGCTGCGTAAAAATCGCAACGCTGCCCGGGTCAGTGAGCTACTGGCGCGCCTGGAGAACGCCGCCCGTGGCACTGATAACCTGATACCTTTGTTAATCGAATGTGTCGAAAACGACATCACCTTAGGTGAAATTTGTAACCTGTTACGCAAATTATGGGGTGAGTATGAACCATCAACCTGGGTATAACTTTTTAGCTTTTTAAGGCTCTCCTTTGCGTTTCTTCGTGACCATCGTGGATGAATCTTTTTCGGCTTGTTCGAGTTAGGTGCGTATTTTAAAAAGAAATCGAGGCATGATGAGTTCAGTTAAAAAGATAGACCATGTTGCCATCGTGGTAAACGACATTCAAGCCGCGCTGGGGTTCTGGCAGGATGCCTTAGGGTTGACGCTCGCGCACGAGGAGGAAGTCGCTGAGCAACACGCCCGGGTGGCTTTCCTACCCCTTGGCGAGTGTGAAATCGAGCTGGTAAAACCCACCACCGAAGATTCGGGCATAGCGCGTTACTTGCAAAAACACGGACCCGGCTTTCACCACATTTGTTTCCAGGTCGATGATATCCATGCAACGCTGGAGCGATTGAAACTTAAGTCGATCCGCTTGATCAATGAACAACCTCTCACCCTGCCGGAAGGTAAAAAAATTGCCTTCATCCACCCTGAAAGCGCTGGGGGGGTTCTGGTAGAATTGTACGAACTACCGAAACCCTAAATTCTGGAGGTTGGCGCTTGAACGAGTCGGTTTTATCAAAAATTCGCAGTCGCAGCGCATTTCCAGCTCACGGTTGGATTGGGCTATTGCTGGTTGGCGCCTTCTGGTGGGTAAACTGGGGTCTGCAAGGAGCCCGCACCCATTGGGCTTTCTTCCCCATGTGGTTGGGTTATTGTCTTGCAGTAGATGGAGTGGTCTATCTGCGGCGGGGCGATTCGTTATTAACGCGCAGTGGGAAGAAATATATTGGCTTGTTTTTCCTATCCGCGCCGGTTTGGTGGCTGTTTGAGGTTTTTAATGCCCGCTTGCAGAACTGGTATTACCAGGGCGGCGAGTTGTTCACGCCCTTCCAGTTCTGGGCGTGGGCGACGCTCAGTTTCACCACTGTCATCCCAGCGGTCTTCGGCAGCGCTGAACTGGCTTCCAGCTTTGAATGGATAAAGCGCCTGGGCAAGGGACCGCTCATTCAACCCAACCGCCGCACCACCCTGGTTTTCTTCCTGGCAGGTTGGCTGATGCTTGGGCTGATGCTGATCTGGCCGCGCCGGTTCTTCCCCTTCGTGTGGATCTCCGTTTTCTTTATCACCGAACCCATCAACGTTTGGCTGGGCCATCCCAATCTGGCGCGCTGGACCGGTGAGCGCGATTGGCGCCCGGTGATCGCCTTATGGGTAGGAGTACTGATGACCGCTTTCTTCTGGGAGATGTGGAATTACTTCTCGTACCCAAAATGGATCTACCAGATCCCGTGGGGGAATGGCTTGCACATCTTTGAGATGCCTCTTCTCGGTTATGGCGGTTACCTGCCCTTTGCACTTGAGCTTTATGCTTTATATAACCTGGTCGCTGGCTTGTTGGGGGTAAAAGATAAAGAGTATGTGCAATTGGTCGGCGGGTGCGATTGATCTTACCAGTCGGTTTGGAGAAGCGGATCGTTAGCGACCTGAAGGAGGCAGACGCTGTGCTCAATGCGCCGGGAGGGCGCAGCAACTGTCTGTTGCTGGTGACGGGAGAGGTGATCAAATTTCGAGTTTACTATACAGCTTGCGGTGCACCGCGCTCAGGGCGCGCACCTGCTCGGCAGCGTGATAAGACGAACGTACCAGCGGCGCGCTTTCCACCCATTGGAAACCGACCTCCAGACCATAACGTTTCAGCTCAGCGAACTCCTCCAGAGTGTAATAGCGCTCGATGGGTAGGTGCTTTTTACTGGGTTGCAGGTATTGCCCAATGGTTAAGATATCTACCCCCCAGTCGCGCTGGTCGCGCATGACCGCTTTAATTTCCTCAATCGTCTCACCTAACCCTACCATGATGCCCGATTTGGCGAGGACTTCCGCATCGAGCTTTTTGGCGTTGCTCAGGGTGGCAGCCGCCCATTCGTAGCGATCCTGGGGTTGGACGCGCTTGAACAGGCGCGGCACGGTTTCGACATTATGGTTGAGGATTTCGGGGCGGGCATCCATGACGATTTTCAACGCCTCCAGGCTGCCTTTGAAATCTGGGATCAGCACCTCAACCGAGCAGCCCGGGTGAATCTGGCGGATACGCTGGATGACCATCGCAAAGACCGGGGCGCCGCCATCTTTACGGTCATCGCGGTTCACGCTGGTAATAACGGCATGCTTGAGCTGCATGGCTTTTACCGCTTGCGCCACGCGTTCTGGCTCTAACCAATCCAACGCTGCCGGGCGGCCGCGCTTGACGTCACAAAATCCGCACGAGCGGGTGCAAACATCGCCCAGCATCAGGAAGGTGGCAGTGCCAGCACCCCAGCACTCCCCCATATTGGGACACATAGCCTCCTCGCAAACCGTGTGCAAGGACTTACTGCGCATCAAATCGTGCAGCCATTCATAGGTTTCGCCAGCCGGAGCGCGCACCCGAATCCAATCCGGGCGGCGCAATGGTCGGGTATCGACTTCTTCGGGATTAACCCGCCCACGGGTAGGGATTGGGGAATGTCCCGAATGTTCTTCGGGTGGGGTAAATGACATATATTTCCTCAAGTATTCGCACCGCTAAAATCAGTAATGCAGATATGGTCGTACTTATATTTTCATTCTTCGTCGAAGCTAGATTTTACCCGTTTTCGGTAAGTTCTACTAGCCAACGATGGGTTCCTGAATCTAGCGCACCCGGCGGAGAAAGAGCACGCTGAACAATGAGCATATCGCTCCAAAAACGAACATCGCTAGGTAACCGCGATAAGCACCAGGAGAAGCATTGTTCAACAGGTCGATCAGCGAGCCGCCAAGCCGGCCCAATGCCCCGGCTCCGGCGGTGGCCAGGTTGGTCAGGCCCAAATATTTACCCGCTGAACCGGCTGGTGCGTGTAGATTAGCCAAAGCCCAGTTCGAGGTCAGAAACAATCCGATCCCCACCCCAAGGACAGCTCCAAAAACCAGCAATTTATCTGGTGTGCGCGCCAGTAGCAGCAGCAGGCAACCCAATGCCCCAACTCCGCTGGCGATATACAACATCCGCTTGTGACTGAAGCGATCGCCAAGCCAGCCGCCCGCCAGGGCGAAGACGATCAAAGCCAGGGTGATAGCTGCCAGCAGGTTGCCGGTCAGTTCGACCGGGTTGGGGACCTTGAGCACATCCCGGATATAGTACTGGGCAAAAACTTGAATATCGTAAATGCCCAGTAAAAAGATGAATCGCGATGCAATCAGCCAGCGATAGGCAGGGTGAATTGTGAGGATGCTTTCCAATATCGACGCCCGCCTGCCCGGCTGGCTTCGTGCCAGCGGGATGGCGCACAGGCGACATGACGTCGCCTGGCTGGTTTTCCAGACAGGTTGCGGCTCACCTTGCTCAGGCAGGTTAGGCGCCTCCCGGACCCCAAGGATGGTTATCGCGGTTCCCAGCAACACAAAACCTCCCACTACTAACATCGGGATGACCGGTTGGCGAGTATTTGGGTCAAGCAGTTGTCCCATAAGCAATGAGGAGATCACCAACCCGCTCATATCCATCAGGTTCTTCACACCACTGGCTGCGCCGTGCTGCTGGGGCGGGATATTATCGGGGATCAAACCCTGAGCCGGACCGTGCGCCAGGTTGGAGGAGATTTGCAGCCCAATGTATCCCAGCGCCAGCCAGACAAGCCCGCCCGACCATCCCAAAATTGCCAGGAAGACAAAATCAAATAATGTGCCGATGAGCATCAATGGGCGGCGTTTACCAAAGCGCGAGCGCCAGCCGTCGCTCCACGCCCCGGCGATCGGCTGCAGGATCATGGCGATGACCAACCCGACGAAGGTGAGGAGTCCCAGGTAAGTGTTCTTTAAGTTTTCAGGGATAAAGTTGAGTAGGATTGCGGGAAGTATCAAGACATGCAGACTGTTCCACTTGAAAGACAACCCGACCCAATAAGCGTTCACTAACAAAAGGTCAAGCAGGGAAGCGCGTTTTATTTCCATATGCACCTCGCAATTCAGGAGGCAGCACCGTTGGCGGCATGAAGCCGCCAGGCTGAGGGCAGTTTTCCAGGGAATGGGAAACGCCGGCGGCATTCTTAACCCAAACTGCCTACTTCTTTCTCGACCTCTTCCAGAATTTCGCCCGATTTAACCAGCTCTTTCATCGTGTTGTGGTCGGGATAAAGCGGGCGGTCTTCATCCAGATAAGCCACATGTCGCCTGATCACCTGGCGAGCCTTCTGGACGCCCTTACCAGGGGTGAATTCTCGAAAATCCAGAGCCTGGGCGGCTGCCATGAACTCTATTCCCAGGATGCCATAAGCGTCTTCCAGGATTTGCCCGTTCTTGATGGCGGTATTCATACCCATGGAGACGAAGTCCTCCTGGTCGGCGGCAGCCGGGATAGACTGGACGCTGGCAGGCATGCTGAGGATTCGTTGCTCGACGATCAGACTATCAGCGGTGTACTGGCTGAGCATCAAACCCGAAAACATCCCGGCGCCTTTGGTCAGAAAAGCCGGCAAACCCACGCTGAGGGCCGGGTTAGTCAGGCGGTTCAAGCGGCGTTCGGAGAGCACACAGACCATCGTGATGGCTGCGCCAGCCATATCCATAGGCAGCGATACCGGGGAACCCTGAAAATTAGCGCCCGTCAGGGCCAGTTTATACTCAGGCAGGAAGATGGGGTTGTCGCCAACCCCATTCAACTCAATCTCCACCTGGCTGCGAGCGTAGTCAATGGCGTCATGAGCTGCGCCGATCACCTGCGGGGAGGACCGCATCGAGTAAGCGTCTTGCACCTTGGTTTTCATCTTGCCGGTGGTAAGGTCGGAGCCCTGGATGCACCGCATGATTGCCCGGGCGGTTCGGATGGCGCCCGGAAAACCGCGCAGCTCGTGGAGGCGTAAATCGTAGGGTTTTAAATTTGCCAGAAGCGCTTCCAGGCTCATCGCACAGGCAATTTCAGCCTGCTTCAACCAGCGGTCCATGTCATACAAATGTAAAGCGCTCATCGCGGTCAGCAGATTTGCCCCGTTGATAGCTGCCAGCCCATCCCGGGCTTTCAAATCGGGGATTGGGATTACCGCTTTTTTCATAGCCTGGCGGGTGGGCATACGTTTACCCTGGTAATAAGCTTCGCCTTCGCCCATTAAGGAGAGCGCCATTTGCGCCATGGGCGCTAGGTCGCCACATGCTCCAACCGAGCCTTTCTGGCAGACTACGGGGGTAACTCCCTTGTTGAGCATCTCGATCAGCGTCAGGGTGATCTCGGGGCGACATCCCGAATTACCATGGGCATGTACGTTGACGCGGCCAGCCATTGCACCGCGCACATACTCGATAGGCGCCGGTTCGCCGATACCCGCGGCGTGGTTATAGATCAGATAGCGCTGGAATTGTGAGACCTGCTCGTCAGTCAGCACGACCTCGGAAAACTCGCCGATGCCGGTATTGACGCCGTACATGATCTCGTGCGCCTGGATCTTCTCTTCCAGCATCAGACGACAGGCTTTGATGCGTTCCAGGGCATCCGGGTGCAGCGCTACCTTCTCGCTATTCCGGGCGATAGCGACCAGCTTTCTAACATCCAGACCAGAACCATCCAGTGTAATTGTCATAGGTTACTCCTTGATTTAGGGCTAGTTTTTCGTTTCGGCTGTCATCAATTTCTTATCGCTCTGATACCCACTCCCCTCTCCACCTATCCAGCTCATTTTCACGCCGATTCGATAGCCTGAATACTATTCCGGTTAGGCCGGGGTGGAGCCACAAATTTGCCCAACAAGCCAGCTCGATTTGAATGCGCCAGATATGGGGAATAGGATCCGATGATTGGGTCTTCGAGGCCATAGATTTCACGCCTGATGAGCTACATTCTACCAGAATGCTGAGCATTTCCGATTTCACCTCTGGTTTTTTTGACAATTCGATAATAATTTCGTGAAAATGGGATTGATTTTGCTTGACAATCCTATATTTCACAGGTAAAATCAAATTGTCCGAATGTTCAACGATTAATTGTTTGACAATCCTGATATTATTATTGGAGCGTCGCGGAATAGAAAAGGGCTTTGTTTATGAAACAAATCGTCCGTCCACCTAGCCTGGTAGTGGCTGCTGCGAAAAGCATTCGTCAGGAGATCATCCGAGGGAAACTTTTACCCGGCGAGCCGTTACATGAAATCGATTTAAGCAGGACGCTGAACATCTCGCGCGGTACGGTCCGCGAAGCTTTGCGCTTGCTTCAACAAGAGGGTTTGGTAGAAGCCATTCCTTATCGCGGCGCGTTCGTCGCCAAATTGACGCCTCAAAAAGTGAAAGAAATATATACCTTACGCTCCATTCTGGAGCCGTATGCTGTACGCCTTTCTATGGAAAATAACGCCTTCAGCGCTGAGGATGTAGAAGAGATGAAGAACCTGGTCAAGCGATTGGGGGATCTGGAAGCTGACGGAGACTATTCTGAAAACATCCAGGCCGACATCAAGTTTCACGAAGTGATCAGCCAGCGTTGCCAGCATGGGTTGCTCCTGGATGTGCTGAGCAACCTGCAATCCATGACCTTGATGTTCATTTTGAACACCAAACTTTACCAATCCGATATGGTGACAGATGAGGTTTCGCATCAAGCCATCCTGGATGGCATCTTGAGCGGAGACCCTGAAACCGCCGAGAAAGTCGTCCAGCAGCATATCGTGGATGCTGGGTCTTGGTTAATCAAGCGCATGGAAGCGATCGATTGGGAGAAGGAATACATTACCTATAAATAAAAGGACAAAATTGTGACCACCGCCTTTGAAGATCGAATATTAAAAGAGCGCGCCAGGATGCGTGGCGACCAAAATGCTTTGCTAGATCGCGTGGCAGAGAATGCCCGCGGCCCACGAAGCAAAGCGATCATGGAAAAGACCCTGGCTTATGAATCGACCGGGCACCTGGATTTTGCACTTTTCCCCAGCCCGCCCGTCTTGGATTATGGCAAAGGAGCCAAAGTGTACGATGTGGACGGCAACGAGTACATCGACTTGCACGCCGGATTCACAGTGAATGTACTCGGGCATGGATTCAAAGAAGTCAACGATGCGATGAAAGCCCAGATGGATAAACTGAACCATTTCGCTGAACTGCCCATGGAATCAAGAGCTGAATTAGCCCGCTTGCTGGTTGAACGCCATCCGGGCGATTTTCCCAAGAAGGTCATGTGGGCGGTCACCGGCGGGGAAGCTATCGAGATCTGCATCAAGCTATCCCGCTGGTATACCGGCAAGCCCATCATCGTCACCCATTGGGGCGACTATCACGGGCGCACGGCCGGCGCGATGGGGTTGACCAGCAAAGCTTTTATGATGGCATATAGCTATCCCATCCCGCCTATGGATACTGCGGTGGTGCGCATTCCCTTCCCTTATTGCTACCGCTGCCCGTTTGGCAAGGAATATCCAGCTTGCGACCTGTTCTGCGCCGACCAATATGAAAAGATGTTTGAGAGCAAAGAAACCTGGTTGAATAACCCAAAAGCCGGAATTACCAACGTGGCTGCGATGATCATCGAGCCTTTTCAAAGCTCGGCTGGTTACATGTTGGCGCCGCTGCCGTATCTCGCCCGCATGAAAGAGATTTCCGAAAAATATGACTATATCTTTGTCAGCGATGAGGTCCAGAACGGCATGGGGCGCACCGGTAAGCTATGGGCGATTGAGCATGCTGGGGTAGCTCCCGATTTGATTGCCATAGCGAAATCTTTGTGCAACGGGCTGCCCCTCTCGGCGGTCAGCGGGCGAAGAGAAATCCTGGATTCGTGGGGGCCCGGCGCTCACTCTTCGACCTTCACCGCTTACCCCACGGCCTGCGCTGGCGGCGTGAAGCTGTTCGAAGTCTTCGAACGGGACAAGATCATCGAGGGTGCAGCCGAAAAAGGGATTTACTTTTTGAATGGTCTGGAAGATCTTGCCAGGCGTCATCCTTCTATTGGACACATCGATGGCTTGGGATTATATCTGAGCATCGAGCTGGTCAAGGATCGCAAGACGAAGGAGCCGGCTGGCGACGCCACCGCTTGGGCGACCGGTGAGCTGGTCAATGAAGGCGTGCTGTGTATGTACTCAGGCTACTACTATAACCGTTTATGCTTTGCCCCGCCGCTCGTAATCCAGAAGGCTGAGATCGACCTGGCGCTGCAAGCAATGGATCGTGTCCTGGCAAAGATGGAAAATAAGTTTGGTATACCAGCCTTGTGAAGAAAGGAGAGACCCCAACTGTGATGATGAGCCGATTACTAAAATTCAAGGATTGGTTTTCCGATAGCCGTAACACGGTCATTTTTGTCATCGGTTTCTTATTGTTTTGGGAGCTTGCGGTAATCGTTTTCAAGATTCCGCGCTACATTTTGCCTTCCCTATCAAGCATAGTCCGCCAATTCATCAGAAATTTTCAACTCATCTGGGACTATACCCTGGTTACCGGCTGGGAGACGTTGGTTGGTTTCATTATTGCGGTGAGCATTGGCGTCCCGCTGGCAATGCTGACCGCATTTTCCAGGATTCTACGACAGACCTTTTATCCTTTTGCGGTGGCGCTCGAGATGGTGCCAAAAATCGCCTTCGCTCCCTTGTTTGTCACCTGGTTTGGGTTTGGGTTCATCCCCAAGATGATCATCGTCTTCCTGGTGTGTTTCTTTCCCATCCTGCTCAATGGCATCCTGGGTTTTACCTCCCTTAGCCCCGAGATGGGTCACTTCAGCCGCTCGACTGGCGCCGATACCTTGACCATGTTTTGGAAGATTCGTCTGCCAGCAGCCTTGCCGGAGTTGTTCGTTGGCCTCAAGGGCGCTGCGGTCAACGCAACCGTTGGAGCTACCATCGCCGAGTGGATTGGCGGGGATGCCGGTTTGGGTTATTACATCCAGATCGCCACCGGGCAATTACGGATGGATCTGGCGTTTGCGATCATCTTTATGCTGGCTTTCTTAGGTTTGTTACTGTTTTACATCGTTGTGTTCTTTGAGCGGCGCATCATCCCCTGGCATGTATCCCAACGGGCGCCTGTGGTCGGACCGACTGGCATGTAGTCCGCATCGAATTATGATTGAGCTGATTGAGTATAAAGGAGGTGATCAGAGATCGTTTCATGTGAACAGATTGAGTTTTGAGCGTTTTCAGAAAAAGTGTCGTAAATTATCCAAAATCCAAATTGATGTTTTGACAAGGAGAAGATAGGATGAAAACAATTTATAAACTTATGGCTCTCTTAGCGCTGCTATCTATTCTGGCAGCCTGCGCGCCTGCACCCACCCCCGAAAAAGTGGTCGAAACAGTTACTGTAGTTGAAACGGTTGTGGTCGAAGGCGCCCCTGTAATTCAGGAGAAGATCATCACCGCCACACCGTTGCCTCCGATGGACAAAGTTACGTTGCGAATAAACTGGTCATATTACGGGATTCATGCCGCGTTCATTTATGGCGTGGAGCAAGGGATTTATGCCAAGCATGGCATCGACCTGACCGTCAAGCAAGGCAATGGCTCCGGTAATGCCGTCAAGCTGGTAGCGAATAAAGACAGCACCTTTGCTTACGGCTCCAATGGCGCTTTGATTAACAATGCAGCTGGCGGCGCTCCGGTAATCGCGGTGGCTTCGATCGATGCCATGGGCACAGACGCGGTTTTGTGCCGGCCCGATTCCGGAATCAAAGAATTCAAAGACTTGAAGGGTAAAACAATTATGACCACCGCTGGGGCGGGCGTTAACAACTACTTCCCAGTAGCTTTGGCGAATCAAGGAATGACCGTAGAGGATGTCAAACTGACCAACGTGGCTGAGAGCGCATTGGTATCCAGCTATCTCCAAAACCTGGCGCCTTGCATCCTGGCGGGCATCGATGATAAACCCGCCCAGATCGAGCAAGAAGGCGGTGACCCACCCATAATCTTCAACTATGCTGATTACGGAGTTGCCCAACCAGGTTATGTCATCGTGGCGCACAAGGACATGGTCGCCGAGAATCCTGACCTGGTACAGCGTATGGTCACCGCCACGCTCGAGTCGGTACAGGCTTGCCTGGACAATCGCGAAGCCTGCACCAAAGCGTTGGTGGATTATAACTCACAGTTAGCGGATACAGAGACCATGGTTCGGAAGCAGTTGGATGTTTCGTTGGATATCTTGTACTCTCCGAACAACAAGGATAAATGCCTGGGCTTGAATGTTCCGGAAGACTGGGCGGGCGTCTTGGACCTGATGAAGCAATACCTGCAATTCGAGACCACTATGGCTCCCGAGGATTTCTATACCAACCAATTCATCGCCTGCGCGCCAAAATAACCAGGCGCTAGCTTGTCTTTAGCGGTTGTCGAAAAAGTAATTAACATCTTGTCGAGCGAAGCGAATTTTCTCAATTTACAAAAGGGGAGAAAATCGCTTCGCTCACAAAATGATGTCCCTCGTTGGGATAGCCTTCCCGGAATAATTCAATGAGGTGGAAGAATTTGATTGAACTGATCACAATCAAAGGATTGAAAAAGGTATATCAAAGCCGGATAGGCCCAGTCCATGCTTTGGGTCCGATTGACCTGAGCGTGCGCCAGGGGGAATTCGTTTCTATCGTTGGCCCTTCTGGATGTGGAAAAAGCACCCTTCTTTTGCTGGTCGCCGGATTATTGGAGTACGAAGCCGGAGAAATTAAGATCAACGATCTGTTGGTCAACAAACCCCAGACCGATATTGGAATTGTCTTTCAGACGCCGGTTCTGGTGGATTGGCGAGATGTGTTAGGAAATGTGCTGCTTCAGATTGAAATGCGAAAATTGAAAACCGCCGACTACCTCAACCGTGCCAGGGGGCTGCTGGCATCAGTAGGGTTATCCGATTTCGAGAAACGTTATCCTTTCGAGCTTTCTGGCGGTATGCAGCAACGCACCGCGTTCTGTCGAGCGTTGATTCATGACCCACCTCTGGTGCTGATGGATGAACCCCTGGGCGCATTGGACGCTATGACCCGCGAGCAGCTACGCGTTGACCTGGAGCAGTTGTGGTTGAAAACCAAAAAGACGGTGCTTTTTGTCACCCATAGCATCCCCGAATCGATCCAATTATCCGATCGGGTGGTGGTTTTCACCCCTCGCCCGGGGTTGATCGAGCGGATTATCGATATCGACTTGCCCAGGCCGCGCACCATGGCGGTGCGTGAGAGCCCCGAATTTCAACATTACGTCCATGAATTGACCAGTATCTTCATGGGTTTTGGCGTTTTGAAAGAAAGCTACCAGGTCACTCCCTAAGCTTTTATTGATTCCTATGGCAGAAACCTGTCCCGCAAAAGCGCGTCTACCGTTGCTCACAAAACTTTCGTATGGTGTGGGCGACTTTGGCTTTGCCATGAGCGACAGTATGATCGGCGTGCTGTTCGCTATCTACCTGGCGGATGTGGTGGGTCTCAACCCCGCCCTGGCAGCGGTCTCGGTCTTCGTGGGGCGCACGGCGGATTATGTCAACGATCCGATCGTGGGTTATATCTCGGACCGCATACGCAGCCGTTGGGGGAGGCGACGACCTTTCATATTATTCGGCTTTCTCCCCTACGCGCTTTCCTTTGCATTGATGTGGTGGATTCCACCGATCGCCAACCCGCTGGGGCTGGCGATCTACTATGGGGCAGCTTATTTATTGTATGACACCTGTGCTACATTTGTGTATATGCCTTATTACGCCCTGACGCCTGAATTGACCCAGGATTATGATGAGCGTACCTCGCTAACCAGCATCCGCATGGTGTTTTCGATCATCGGCACCATGCTGGCTTTCACCCTTCCTCTTGCGATCATCGGTAAGATGCGCCCGGAGAATGCCGCCACGATCTTCATGGTAGGCGCGGCGATGGGGTTGCTGGCGGCATTTCCCCTACTCTTCACTTTCTTTGGCGTGCACGAGCGCCCCGAGTTTCAGACAAAATCTCAGTCTTCCCTCAAGGAAGCGCTGCAGGCAGCGCTGCGCAACCGCCCATTCATGTACACCATGGGAATTTTCCTGTTCACGTGGGCGGCGCTGGAGGTGGTACAGGCGATGCTGCTCTTCTTCCTGAAATATCGGATGGGTCTCGAAGAGCAGAGCGATATGATCTTCGCTTCGCTCTTTGTGGCATCTTTGATCTCATTACCATTCTGGAACCGTCTCTCGGCGCGCACCGATAAGCGCCTGGCTTATATTGCCGGCATGCTCTTCATGTCGGCTGTGCTGGTGTTCTTGATTTTTACCCTGCCGGAGTGGGGTTTGCCGGCAGTGCTGGTGATGGCAGTCCTGGCGGGGGTGGGTTTCGGCGGGGTGCAGGTGTTGCCCTGGGCGATCCTGCCAGATTCGATCGAATGGGACGAGCTGCAAACCGGGCAGCGGCACGAGGGCATGTTCTATAGCTTGGTGACCCTCTTTCGTAAGATCGCCGCTTCGCTATCGATTCCCGTGTTGCTGCTGATGCTAAGCTGGACTGGCTACATCCCGAATGCAACCACACAACCGCCCTCAGCCATCCTGGGCATTCGGCTGCTGACCGGACCCTATCCGGCGGTTCTGTTGTTGGTTGGAGTGGTATTCGCCACCCGCTATCCGCTCTCCCGGGAGCGTTTTGCCCAGGTGCGACAACAACTGGCGGAGCGGCGGCAGGTCGCAGAAGGGTTACCGAAATGAATGCGACTGCCAAAAGCCTGCAAATACTCTATGCATTCTTCCGCTACCTCGGCGTTGTGGTAGGGGCAGCGCTCTTGATATTGGGAGTGCTCGCCCAGCCTGTTCCCCTCAAGCTGGCCGGTATACTACTGGGGCTGTCGCTGTTTGGGTTTAGCCTCCTGGTCGTTTATTGGATTTTGCGCCAGAATGAAGCGGACGTATCCCCTTCGATCGTTCTTGACTCTTGGGACGCCGTGGCAGACGGATTACATAATTCCAACACCGACCTCATCTTCTGGAAAGGAGCATTTTATCTGGTCCATGCCGCCGCGCCCTATCACCTGGGTAGCTCAGACTGCAAGCTGGTGGTGCGGCGCTCGCCGGATGCGCGCACCTGGGAGCAATTGTGCACCTTACAAGTTGCACCGGCCGACATCCGCGATCCAAAGTTCGCGGTCATACAGGAGCGTCTGGTTCTGTATGCGTTGAAGAACGTCACCTGGAATCCGGAGCCCTATACGACCGTGGTCACCACCAGCCTGGACGGTGTGCATTGGGATACTTTTCAGGAGATCGAGCCAAAGGGCTGGTTGTTCTGGAAGCCCAAATCGTTGGATGGGCACACATTCTACGTTCCCGCTTACTGGTGGGAGCATGGCAAGTCAGCCCTCTTCAGCTCAACCGATGGCATCCACTGGAGCCTGGTATCGGATATCTATAACGGTGACCGCAATGACGAGACGGATATCGAGTTCCTCCCGGATGGGAGCATGATCGCTACGGGCCGGCTCGAATTCAGTGAGAGTATCCTGGGGCACCCACAAGGTTCCACCCTGATTGCGACCTCCAAGCCCCCCTATGATTCCTGGCAAGTGCGGGCAAAAAGCCCACTTACCCGGCTGGATGGGCCATCCTTGTTTCGATACCAGGATCGTGTCTACGCTATTGGACGCTACCAACCCGTTGTGCGCGGTCCATTCTCGAATATGGGGAGCGTCTTCGCCCGCAAGCGAACTTCGCTCTTTCGGGTTAATGAGGATGGTCTGGTTCACCTTTCGGACTTGCCCAGCGCAGGGGATACGTCCTACTCGGGTGCCGTTGTGCAGGGCGACGAACTGTTCGTATCCTATTACACCAGTGATATTCGCAAAGATTATGTGTGGATTGCCGGGATGTTGAGCCCATCCAACATCCGCATCGCTCGGGTTTCTTTGTTTTCATTGGATACTTTATAATTAGGAATATACAGTTGAGAGTGAATCACCTTCCAACCACCTACGTGCGATCTGATTATAAGAGAGGAGGCTATGATGGTTCTCAAGTGCGTTAATGGAAAAATCTTGCATGTTGATCTGACTCAGGGCAAGACCTGGGTTGAAACGCCCCCTGAACAGTTCTACCGCAAGTATGGCGGCGGCAGCGCGATGGGCGTTTATTATGTTCTCAAGGAGGTTCCTCGGGGCATCGATCCGCTGGCTCCTGAGAACATTTTGACTTTATTCGTGGGAGTGCCTACCGGCTTGCCTATCTCTGGCCAGTCGCGCATGGTCGCCAGTGCCAAATCTCCATTGACTGGCGCGATCGGCGATGGACAGTGCGGCGGTTTCTTCCCGGCTGAGATGAAATTCGCCGGTTATGATGGCATCGTCATCCGGGGTCGAGCGCCAAAGCCAGTTTACCTTTGGATTAAAGATGGTAAGGTTGAAATCCACGCCGCCAGCCATCTATGGGGTAAACCTACCGGAGAGGCGGAAGATATCCTCAAGAAAGAGCTGGGCGACGATAAGGTCGAGATTGCCCAGATCGGGCCGGCGGGCGAAAAGCTGGTGCGCTTTGCGTCCATCATGAACATGGTCAACCGCGCTAATGGTCGCACCGGAATGGGCGCGGTGATGGGTTCTAAAAACCTCAAAGCGGTAGTGGTGCGCGGTTCCCAAAAGATCAATGCTGCCGATGCAAAGAAATTGACGGCCCTATTTAGAGACGGCACCAAGCGTATTCCGGATACCCCGGCAGTTCAATTTTTGCATGTGCATGGCACCACCGGCGATGTGGCGGGCAATCAAGCGGTCGGCATGTTGCCCACCCGCAACTGTAATGAAGGTCAGTTTGAGGGCTACGAGACGATCAGCGGCGAGCTGATGACCGAGACCATTCTCAAAGAGCGAGATACCTGCTTCTCTTGCACGGTGCGCTGCAAACGGGTGGTCGAAACCGAGTTCATGAACCGCAAAGTATTGCCGCGCTTCGGCGGTCCGGAATATGAGACCATGGCTAGCCTCGGTTCGTATTGTGGGGTCGATAACATGCATGCGGTGGCTCTGGGTAACCAACTCTGCAACCAATATGGTCTGGATACTATTTCCTGCGGGGCGACCATCGCCTGGGCAATGGAATGCTTTGAAAACGGCGTCATCGATGAGAAAGATACCGGCGGCGTCGATTTGCATTTTGGGAATGCCGAATCGATGGTCAAGATGGTCGAGATGATCGGTAAGCGCCAAGGATTCGGAAAGCTCCTGGGTGAAGGTTCCGAGCGCGCCGCCAAAACCATCGGCAAGAACGCCGCCGATTTCCTGATTACTGTAAAAGGGCAAGAGATCCCAGCCCACATGCCGGAGTTCAAACGCAGCCTGGGCTTGATCTATGCCGTCAATCCCTTTGGTGCCGACCACATGTCTTCGGAGCATGACCCATTCTATGAAGAAGGCAATGCCGATGATATGGCCAGGCGAAACATGGCGCAGCTTGGGCTTACTCAACTTCAACCTCCTGGGAGCATCACTGCTGAAAAGGTGAAGATGGCTTTTACGACCCAGAAAGTGTTCTCGGCTCTGGATTCATTTGCGCTGTGTGCTTTCGTCTATGGGGTGGGTTGGCAATTGTATAGCCCCTTGGAAACGGTAGAAATGCTCAACGCGGCTGCCGGTTGGGATATGAGCCTGGATGAATTCCTCAAGCTGGGTGAGCGCCGCATCAACATGATGCGGGCTTTCAACGCTCGCGAAGGCTTTAGCAGTAAGGACGATAAGCTGCAGAAGAAGTATTTTGAACCTCTCAAAGGCAGCGGCCCCACGGCTGGAAGATATTTCAAACCAGGCGAGTTTGAATTCATGCGCGATACTTACTACCAGATCGCCGGATGGGACGCGATCACAGGCAACCCCACCAAAGAGAAACTGGCTTCCTTGGGTCTGGATTGGATCGAGCTTTAGAGCCTGGCAAACCGGCCGGGATTTAAATGTTGGATTGCAGGTATGGTAGATGAAGCGAGTCTGCGCCGAAAAAGCGACCTTACTTTTGAATTTGCAACCCGGCAATTACAGCGCCTGGTAGAAAATAAACCCGGTTTTTTTCCGACCTTCACCGAACAAAGCAAGTGGCGGCCTCAGGAAATCATCGATTGGAGCGTGAGAAACAGGTATGAATATGAAAACAACCCGGCATACTCAAGAAGAGTTGGATGCCATCCGGTCGTTTACCGTGCCGACCCTGGCGAATGCCATCGAAACGTTTGGCGTGATTCCCTCCAACGAGGGTTATTGCGACGGTAGGCTTGAATGTCATTTTCCCGATCTGCCCCTTATGCTGGGATATGCGGTTACCGCTCGGGTTTCGACCGATTTACCGCCCAGCGCCGTACGGCCGGGCATCCATGAACCGGATTACTGGCGTTTTATCGAGGCGCAACCGGGACCTAAGGTGGCGGTTGTCCAGGATATCGACGATCCGC
>Ga0315282_10004144_pt1 | contig 25398 bp, 24 predicted proteins | sample YL17G07_20_MG_FD_203693 | JGI IMG/M metagenome (GOLD analysis project Ga0315282, IMG submission 203693) | Sediment microbial communities from Yellowstone Lake, YNP, Wyoming, USA - YL17G07_20 | ecosystem: Environmental > Aquatic > Freshwater > Lake > Sediment | place: USA: Wyoming | collected... | reverse complement strand
CAGCTAGCCGCGTTTCCCCAGCGTCCGGACCAGGTGCGCGGGATCGATCGGCATCTCTGTCACCCGCACGCCACACGCGTGATGGACGGCATTGGCGACCGCGGCGGCGGTTGGAATCGTCGCCGGTTCTCCGAGTCCCTTGGCGCCAACGCTGTTGCACTCGGTATCGTGCGGATCGATCGGCAGGCAGGTGAAGTCGGCCGGCACGTCGAGCGAGGTTGGGACCTTGTAGTCGTGCCAGTTCGTGTTGACGACGCGACCGCTCGGCCGATCGACGACTCGCTGCTCCATCATCGCGTAGCCCACGCCCATCGTCATCCCGCCAAACACCTGGTTCTCGTAGGTGGCCAGGTTCATCACGCGCCCGCTGTCGTGAGCTCCCAGGAGGCGCAGGACGCGGACCTCTCCGGTCCGCGCATTCACTTCGACTTCGGCGAACTGCGCGGCGAACGGCAACGCGACTTTCCCCTCGGGAAGCGGCGCGCGGTGGCCGATGCCGAGCAGCACCCGCTGTTCCTGCAGTCCCTTCAGATCCGCCACCGCGACCTTCACCTGCGGCGTGCTCGTCGACACGACGTCGCCGCCGGCCATCGTCAGATCGGCCGGCGCCACTTTCAGTTGCGTCGCCGCCATGTCGAGCAGTTGCTTTTTGAGGGCCGCGGCGGCTTCGCGCACCGCCGGCGCGTTCACGAGCACGGTCTGGCTTCCGCCCGACGCGACCGCGTAGGGTGAGGTGGCCGAGTCCGCGTGCTCGACGCGGATTCGTTCGAGGGGAACACCCAGCTCCTCGGCGGCGACCATCGCCAGCACCGTCTTGGTGCCCGTGCCGATATCCGACGCGCCGGACCCTCGCGTGGGCATGCGGGCAGCGGAGGATCGCGGCGTGAAGCATGCCCGGCGGCGCGACGTCAACCGAAAAGGTTGCCGCCCCGCTCGCGCGTTGGTTCGCGTCGATGCGTGGCAGGCGGCGGCCGACGACTGTCGTCTCCTTCCACTCGGGGAGCTGGACGCCGGGATTCGCCTCGCCACCGTCGCCAGGGCTCTGCTGCCCGCGTGCCATGCTGCACCTCGCTGCGGGGCTTTCCAGATTCGGAATCGGCGACCCGCCCGGCGATTCCGAATCGCGCCCTCTGATCTAGGCACCCTCGAGGCGGAACTCCTGGAAGTCGAACCAGTATCCCAGGCCGGTGAGCGCGTCGATTTCGGCCTGCACGATCGCTTCGTGCCCCTCCTCGATCTCCACGAACCGCGCAAACAGCCGGCGCTCGTCCGCCTGCAGCTCGCCGACCACGCGCTTGAAGAACCGTGTTGCCTCGATCTCGAGGTGCAACGCCTTCTTCAGCATCTCCAGTTCGGCGCTGTAATCCTGCTGGGCCATCCGCCGCTGCAGGCGCCGGACGCTCGATTCGATCGCCGCCTTCGACGGAATCGCGGTCTCCAGCTTCTCGGCCGTCACGACTCCCTCGCGCTGCCACTCGTCCAGGCGGCTCTCCAGATACGCCACGTGACGATCCTCCTCGTCGGCGAGCACGTTGAAGATCTTCCGTGCGACGGGATCGGAGAACTTCCTGGCCGCCTCGGAATACACCTTGCGTACCTGCATCTCGTACTCGAGACCGCTCCTGATCGCCTCTTCGATCGTCACCGGACACCTCCAACTCCGCAGATTCACGCGGGAAGTGCGATCCACAGATTCACGCGAATTCACGCAGATTCGATTCATCAACCGACTGCGCCGATTTCTTTTCCGCTGCGGCACGCGGCATGGGGCGAGGGCCGCAAAGAACGCCGGAGCGCGCTTCCACAGCCGCCGATGGCGGCTGGCGCGGTGGGCCGAGCAGACGTTCACGAAAGCCTCTCGATCATAGGGCTCTCGCGAACGGCTGCCCCGCCCACCGCGCCGGCGGACGGCCCCGCCGTCCGCCGCGGAAGCGCACCGACGCGCCGAGTCGGTGTAATCGGTGAAATCGGCGGATCCGTACGTGACGCGCCAGAGCCTCGAGGATTCGCACAGATTTCACCCGCCCTCGCGCGGAGTTCGGCGCACCGTTTCACAGGTCGCGACGCGTGAACAGCACGAACGCCAAAGCCATGCCCAAGGCTCCCGCGATGCCCAGCAGCGCCACGTGCGAGGCGGGCAGCGGCCGCCCGACGACCATCGCCATCGCGTCGAAGTAGTGAAACGGCGACGCCCAGGCAATCGAGGCCGCGGGTTTCCAGATCCGCGCCAGGTAATCGAGAAAGAACAGCGCGAGCATCGCGATGCCCGCCACCCCGGCGGCCGAACTGCGCCGGCGCGACGCCGCGGCCACCGCGAGCGACACGCCGCCGATGCACTCGAGCAGCACCCAGAGGTTCACCGCCAGCGCGGCGATGAGGGGCGCGTGCACGCCGGCGCCTCGAGGCGCCAGCCAGCGCAGGCCGAGAAGTGTCGCGACGAGCATGACGGCCACGACGAGGGCCGGCAGCGCGAAGAGGAGCAGCACCGACCGCGCGATGAGGGCGGCGCGCCGAAGCGGCCGGGCGAGGACAACGTCGATGAACCTCGTCTCGATCTCGGCCACCGGCTCGGTCGCAATCGCGATGACGAACGCCCCCAGCGCAGCCACGATCATCGGGTGGAAATAGCCGAAGCAGACGATGCCCGCAAACGACATGAACACGATGAGCGAATCGCCGAACACCTGCCGCACGAACGGCGGCACGAGCGCCGCGAAGTTCGCGAACGTGCCCGTTTCCTGCAGCGTTGTCGCGCCGGCGACAAGCAGGATTTCAAAGCCCGCGAGCACGACGACGAGCACCGCCAGCAGCGTGCGCGAGCGTCGCAACGAGTGCGCGGCGAGTGCCGCTACACCGTGCATCGGTTCCTCCCCCTCACCCCTCGCGCCGGCGTCACGACCGGCTCGATTCCCGGTAGTAGTTGATCACCACGTCTTCCAGCCGCGGCTCCTCCACCGTCAGGTCGGCGATGGGCATGGACGACACCTGCGCGAGCAGCGGGCCGAGCGGGCCGCGTATTGTGAACGACCAGCAGCGCGGGAGCGCCGAGACAAGCGACACGCCAGGCGCCAGCGACGATGACACGGGCGCGGGCACGTCGGCGGCGAAGATCACCTGGACGCGCCGCGGCGCGAGGTGGCGCACCTGCTCGACGGGCGCGACCAGCGTCAGCTCGCCCTTGCGCAGCACCCCGATACGGTCGCAGACGCGTTCCACCTCGGACAGGACGTGCGAAGACATGAAGACCGTGCGGCCACGGCCCCGCACCTCCCCGAGCAGCGCGTAGAAGGCCTCCTGCATTACCGGGTCCAGTCCTTCGGTCGGCTCGTCGAGAATCAGCAGCGGCGCATCCGCCTGGAACGCCTGAACGATTCCCAGCTTGCGTTTCATGCCGGTGCTGTATTCGCGCAGGCGGCGATCGAGATCCGCCGCGGCGAATTCGAAGCGATCGAGCAGCTGCTGCACGTAGCCGGGCGCCGGCCGGGTCGCGCCCAGCCGGCCCAGCAGGTCGAGAACCTGGCGTCCCGTCATGTCCTGGTAGAAGCTGATTTCGCCCGGCAGGTACCCGATCGCCGCGCGCACCGCGAGTCCTTCGCGCTGGCAATCTCGGCCGAGCACCGATGCGCGGCCGGAGGTTGGCCGCAGCAGATCGAGGAGCACCCGGATGGTGGTGGTCTTGCCCGCACCGTTGAGGCCGAGAAAGCCGAACGTCTCGCCCGGACGAACCTCGAGCGTCAGCTGCCGGACGGCGGGCGTCCGTCCGTACCGCTTCGTGAGATCGTCGAGCACGATGACCGGCGTCTGGTCCATGTTCGAATGGCGGGGTCCCCTGCACCCCGCCAAGCTCCTCGCTCGCGGGGGCCCCTCGCCCCGCTCCGCTTCGTCGCCTTTTGGATCGTTCCTGCGCGGCTATCTTACCGCCTTGCGCCGCCCCGCTGTCTCGGTTATCGTGTGACGCGGTGTCCGATCCGCCGATTACGCCGATTACGCAGAACAGCGACTCGTGTTCGGCGGTGCCCCCGCCGTGGGCACCGCCTGTGTGCGCCGGTCTCGCCGCCTCCGCCATCGGCCACGTCGTGTACGTGCCCGACAACCCCCTGTCGCACCTGCTGGCCGGGCTGTCCCGCGACTATCCGCACATCCGTCAGACGCCGGCCACGCGCGAAGAGGAAGCGGTCGGGATCGCATCGGGCCTGTATCTGGGAGGCGTGCGTCCGGCCGTGCTGATGCAGTCGAGTGGCCTCGGCAACTGCGCCAACGCGATCGGCTCGTTGCTCGTCGCGTATCAGATCCCGGTCGTGTTCGTGATGAGCGTGCGTGGAGACCCTGGCGAATGGAACTGCGCGCAGGTGCCCATGGGGCGTGCGGTGCACCCGATTCTCGATTCGCTCGGCGTGCCGCACGCCTCCGTGGACCGTCCCGAGGAAGCGGAGTCGATCGTGCGCGCAATCTGCGAGACGGCGTTCAGCGCGCGCGTGCCAGCCGCATGTTTGCTGCCGCGACGGTTGACGGCCGGCGAATAGGAGACCGAATGACCCGATCCGACGCCACGGCCTGCCTGACGCGGCGCCTTCGCGATTACGCGGTCGTCGTGAGCCTCGGTCATCCGGCCTACGACCTGTATGTCGCCGGCGACCGCGCGGAGAACTTCTACACGTGGGGCAGCATGGGCCTCACCTCCTCGATTGCCCTGGGCCTCGCGATGGCGCGGCCGGACCGCCGCGTCGTCGCGGTCGATGGCGACGGCTCACTGCTGATGAACCTCGGCACGCTGGCGACGATCGGCTCGTGCCGTCCGCCCAACCTGCTCATCGTCGTGTGGGACAACCAGGCGTACGGCACCACCGGGGGACAGCCGACGGCAACCGCACGAGGCGCGGATCTCGCCGGCGCGGCCGCCGCCATGGGTCTCGAGAGCATGACGACGAGAACGGCCGACGAGTTCGACCGCGCCCTCGACCAGGTCGAGGCGCGCCGCCGGACGACGGCGATCGTCGTGAAGGTGGATGAATCAGCGCCGCAGGGAAGGCCGCCGCTCGATTGTGTTTTCATCAAGCAGCGATTCATGGCGGCGCTCGGCGTGCCGGAAGGCGGCACACAGGGACAGACGAACACCGTGAACGAACCGCCTTCGCCGTAGGGGCGACCCCGCGCCCGCCACGCGGACAATTCCATGAGGCAAATCGGCCGCGGCAATCGCCGGGCCGCCCGCCGTCGCTCGCCGCGATTCAGGCGAGCGACGGCGAGGCCATGCCGGGGCCGCGCCGGCCGTCGACGCAGCGGAGGCGGGACCGGAACGCCATGCTATAGTGACGTGTTTGCTCGATTTCGGAACGCGGGGGACGGGGAGCGCGACTGGTGAACCTGATTCAGGAATTCTTCCGGCTGATTTACAACGTTCCCGAGCTCATCCGGCTCGTGGGACTCGCCGGCATCGCCTTCATCATCTTTTCCGAAACCGGCCTGATGGTGGGCTTCTTCCTGCCGGGCGATTCGCTGCTGGTCACCGCCGGCGTCTTCGCGGCCGGCGGCCTGCTGAACATCTACGCGCTCGTCCCACTGCTGCTGTGCGCGGCCGTCTGCGGCAATGCCACCGGCTACTGGATCGGCAAACGGGCGGGCCAGGCGCTCTACAACCGGCCCAATTCGTTCTTCTTCCGGCGCGAACACCTGATCAAGACGCACGCGTTCTACGAGCGGCACGGCGGCAAGACGATCATCCTCGCACAGTTCATGCCGATCGTGCGCACCTTCGCGCCCGTCGTGGCCGGCGCCGCCGGCATGACGTACCGGCGCTTCGCCACGTTCAACATCGTCGGGGCCGCGTGCTGGATCCCGAGCATGACGCTGACCGGCTATTTTCTGGGCCGGGCGATCCCGGATATCGAGAAGCGGATCCACCTCGTCGTCGCCGCCGTGATCTTCCTCTCGCTGCTGCCGGCCATCATCTCGGTCGCGCGGGCGAAACTCCGCCGCGGCGGGGCGCCGCAGCCGCCGCACGACACCGGCGTGCGTTAGCCCCGCCGCAGGTCCTCGATCGCGCCGAACATGAGGACTTTCTTCCGCTTTCCGCGAAACGTTCTCCGAAAGGCACCCCCGCCGTGGCCCGCCTGCACTTGCGCGAGCGAAGGCGGCGGCCGGCCCTCCGAAGGTACCTCGGCGGTGGCGTGCGGCGGTCCGGCAGCCGGAATCGCCGTGCTACGATAGAGGTGTAGCGTCGATTCCGAAGCTGGTAAATGGCGATGACTCGCGACGACTGCCCCCGCCTGCTGTCCCTCGCCGTCCACGAATTCCGCACGCCGGTCACCGTGGTCGCCGGCTACCTCCGCATGCTGCTCAAGATGCAGGCGGGCATCGGCGACCAGCCGCGCAAGCTGCTCGAAGAAGCCGAAAAATCCTGCACCCGGCTGGCCGCGCTGATCGCCGAGCTGAGCGAAGTGTCGAACTTCGAGGCCGGGCATCTGGCGCTCGATCGGCGCGACGTCGGCTGGTTCGCGCTGGTCGACGAGGTGGCCGGCGCCGTGCATGAAGGGGCCGATCGCGGCGTGCGCGTCGAGGTGCGGCATCCCGATCGTGAGGCGGTGGTGACGGCGGATCGCAAACAGCTCGGCCGCGCGCTGGAAGCGGTGGCCACCGCAACGCTGCGGGAACGGGCCGACCCGGGCGTCATCGTCGCCGCCTGCGGCACGGCCCGCATCCAGGACGGCGCCGTCGCGTACGTGACGATTGCGCCCCGCGGGGCCGGCGACGACGCCGCCGGGTTCGAGGCTGGCCAGTGGGACACGTTCGAGCGGTGGCGTGGCGGACTCGGCTTTCGGCTGGTGCTCGCGCAGGCGATCGTCGCGGCGCACGGTGGCACGCTGTTCTCGGGCCGCGGACCCCGGGCTCGCGCGGCCTGCGCGGCGATCCTCCCGCTGAAGGAGTCGTGAGGTGAGAAAGCCGTTCGTCGCCATCGTGGACGACGACCCCGCGTTTGCGGCCTACCTGCGCACGTTCCTGTCGTTGCGCGGGTACGAGGCCCGCACCTACTCGCGCGGCGACGAGATGCTGGCGGCCATCCGCCAGGGCGATCCGCCCGACGTCGTGCTGCTCGACGTGATGATGCCCGGCCTCGACGGCCTTGCGACGCTGCGCGCGCTGAAGGCGGCCCGGCCCGAGACGCAGGCGATCATGTTGTCGGGACGCGAGCAGGCGTCGATCATCGTCGAAGCGGTCCACCTGGGTGCGGCCGACTACGTGGTGAAGCCGGACGATCCCGAAGGGCTCGGCGAGATCGCGCTGGACGTCGCGATCAAGAACGCGATCGAGAAGAACGAGCTGGTGTCGGAGATCACCGAGCTGCGCCGGCAGCTGAACGACGACCAGGACGGCGTGTTTCTCTTCTGGGGCAACAGCGAGAAGATGCGGGCGGTCGCGACCATGATCGAGCAGGTCGCCGACAGCGACGTGACGGTGCTCATTCGCGGCGACAGCGGAGTCGGCAAAGAGCTGGTGGCGCGCGCCATCCACCAGAAGTCGCCGCGGCGCCACCATACGCTGGTGCGGGTGAACTGCGCGGCGCTGCCCGGCGAGCTGCTCGAGAGCGAACTGTTCGGGCACGAGAAGGGTTCGTTCACCGGCGCGGCCACCACCCGCATCGGCAAGTTCGAGCAGGCCGACGGCGGCACGATCTTCCTCGACGAGATCGCCGAGATGAAGCCGGCGCTGCAGGCGAAGCTGCTGCACGTGCTGCAGGACGGCGAGTTCTCGCGCCTGGGCAGCAACAAGCGCCAGACGGTCGACGTGCGCGCGCTGGCGGCGTCCAACCGCGATCTCGAGAAGATGATGATCGCGGGCGAATTCCGCGAGGATCTGTACTACCGGCTGAAGGTGATCGAGATCGTCGTGCCGGCGCTGCGCGAGCGCCGCGACGAGATCGCGCCGCTCACCGACTTCTTCCTCGCGAAGTACACCCGGAAGTACAACCGTCCGCTGCCGGAGATCTCCCACGAGTTGCGCCAGCTGTTCCACGATTACGACTGGCCGGGAAACGTCCGCGAACTCGAGAACTTCATCAAGCGCCTCGTCATCCTCCAGGACGAGCAGCTGGTGATCCGCGAGATCCGTCGCGTCGCGGCGCGCGTGCCCGCGCTGGCCGGCGCCGGTCCCTCCCCCGTTGCCGAGGAGATGGACGCCGGCGAGCTCGACGCGGGCGCGATCGAGCCGGCCGACCAGGTTCAGGTCCCGGCCGGTGTGACCGCGGGCGACCGCGGCCAGGCCGCCGCGGCGACGACCACGCGCACGCTCTCGGAAGTGGCCAAGGAGGCCGCGCTGCGCGCCGAGCGGACGGTGATCGAGGACACGTTGCGCCAGGTGCACTGGAACCGGCGCAAGGCCGCTCAACTGCTCGGCGTGAGCTACAAGACGCTGCTCAACAAGATCAAGGAGTGCGGCATCAGCCAGCGGTAGGCGGTTCTCCTCCCGTGAGGCCCCGTTCCGCAGGCCGCGCTCTTCCTGCCAATCGTCGGGCGGTCGCACGTCAATACGTCGATCACAGACCAGAGATCGCACCGGGAGAAACGGTTGACGTTGACACTTGTCTGCCCGGCCGGCGACTTGTCCGGACACAAGTGGAACGCGTCCTTCCCGGGTGAACCGGGCCATTGAAAGACGGAACCGGGCCCTGCCAGTCCTCCACGGTTTTCCGTGGCTTTGCACACAAACCGGCCGAGGCTGCTGGCACCTCGCTTGCTCATCCGATCGGCTGTGAGCGCGCCCCCACGGATTCCGGTCGCGGTCTTCCTGACGAGCTTCGATTCCGGCGGCACCGAACGGCAGATGACCGAGTTGATCCGCCGTCTCGATCGAAACACCTTCGACGTGCACGTCGCCTGTTTTCACCGCCATGGCTGAACTCGCCCGCCGCGGCTACCGGACGAGCGTCCGGGATCTCAAGCGACACCTTCAGACCGCAGTGTCCTGACATGTGCGGCATCGCCGGCAAGGTGGTCTTCGGGCGCGACGACCAGGTGAGGCGCGACGTCGTCGTCGCCATGACGAATGCGCTCGCGTATCGCGGGCCGGATGGAGCCGGGTTTCACTTCGCGCGTCAGGTCGGCCTCGGGCACCGGCGCCTCGATGTCGCGGGCCACCGCCGAGAGCGCCAGCCGCTCGGCAGCTACGCGCAGACCGTGTGGGTGGCGCTCGACGGCGAAATCCAGAACGCCGCAGAGCTGCGCGCCCAGCTTCAACGGCGTGGGCGCGTCTTCTGCACGACCGGCGGCGCCGAGGTGCTCGTCCAGGGCTACGAGCAGTGGGGCGACCAGGTGGTGGACCGACTGCGCGGCGTGTTTGCATTTGCGCTGTGGGACGAGCCACGGAAGCGTCTGATCCTGGGTCGCGATCGACTGGGCGTCCAGCCGCTCTGCTACTCGGTGCTCGACGGGCGTGGCCTGGTGTTCGCCTCGGACATCCGGGCCCTCCTCGAAGACCCTGACGTATCTCGCGACTGGGATCCGGCGGCGGTCAGGGAGTACCTCGCCCTCGGCTACGTGCCATCTCCGGGCACGATCTTCTCTCGCCTCGTGAAGCTCCTGCCGGGACGCCTGCTGACACTCGAACACGGACGAGCGCGCGTCAGGCGGTACTGGGACGTCCCGTTCGACGCCGGTCAGGGACGGCCGGAGGGCGAGTACGTCGCAGCCCTCGGCGAACTGGTCGACGACGTGACGCGAATGGAGGGGCCGACCGACCGTGGTTTTTCCGTACTGATGCCGCCGCGTCCCGCATCAGCCGCGCTCGTGGCCAGCCTGGCGGCCACGCAGGGTTCCCTGGCTGTGGCGACGACCGTCGCGCTCGACCGGCTGCCGATGAACGAAGTTCAACAGGCACGTGCGATCGCGAAGCGGTTCGGGCGCGGGCACCACGCGGAACTCGTCACGCTTCGCCTGAGCGAGTTGCTGCCCCGCCTTGCCTGGTACTTCGATGAACCGTTCGGGGATGCGTCGGCCGTCACGACCTACTACCTGACGTCGGCGGCACGCGCGCAGGGACCGGTGGCGCTGGCCGCGGCTGGCAGCAACCATCTGTGGGCCGGCGAACCGCACCACCGCATCGAGCAGATGGAGGCGCAGGCGCGCCGGTGGCTCGGTCCTCTCGGCCCTGGTGTCGGGCTGGTCGGACAGCTGGCGCCCCTGCCGTTCGATCTCGTTCGCTCGGCCCGCCGCCTCGTCTTTCGTGACGTCGAGGCCTGCGCGCGCCATCGCTCGGCGCCCCGTTCACGCCTGCGCCGGCTCTGCTCGGGCGATTTCCTTCGCGAGACGGCCGGCGTCGATCCGCTGTCGTCCCTCCGGTCCGCCTACCTCAACTGCGCCTCGCACGACGGCCTCGCACGGGCCCTGTACGTCGACCTGAAAACGCACCTCGTGGATAACGCTCTGACGAGAATCGACAGGATGAGCGCCGCATCCGCGCTGCGGATGCGACTGCCGATGATCGATCACCGGATGGTGGAGTTCGCGGCAACCGTTCCTTCCAGTCTCAAGGTGCATGGCAAGCAACGGCACCACCTGTTCCGGCGGCTTCTCGAAGGGCGCGTACCGCCTGGTCTGCTGCGGGACGTCCGGCAGCCGTTCCAGGCGGATCCGGCCGCCTGGCTGCGGGGGCCGCTCGCGTCGATGGCGTCCGACGTGCTGTTCAGCGGACGGTTCCGCCAGCGCGGGCTGTTCGATTCGAAGGCGGTGACCAGGGCATGGCAGGCGCACCTGACCGGGCGTCGCGACCATCATCGGGAGCTGTGGTCGCTGCTCATGCTCGAGTTGTGGTTCGAACGGGTGGTGGACGGCGGCGAGCGCCGGCTGCGAGCAGCCTGAGGGCGCACGATTTTCCACGTCTTTCGCACGCAACTATCTTGGGCGCCCGCGCGTCAGCCGCGTGCTAACATTCGGTCGCTCAGCCCTTCCCCGCTCGGCCCCCGTATTGACGTCGTCCCCGGTCATGTGCACCGCCAAGGAACAGGGACGGGGCGTGCAACCTACTGCTAGCCGGTCAAAGCTCCCGGCCGACGGGCGAGATCGGGGAACGACTTGAGAATCTTGGCGTCGAAGGTGGCCAGGAGCAGGTGTTCCCGGAAGGCGAGTTCGACGAACAGCGTGTCGTAGACCGCGATACCTGAGCTGAGAGCTTTGGCGAGGGCGCCATGCCACAGGGACTTGCTCGAAACAGACTCGATTCCCAGGCCGGCGGCGAGCGTCAGCCGCTTCGGGGCCTCTTCGGGAGCGAGCACCTTGGCTCTCACCGCCATCCACACGACGTTGGCCAGCTCCGCCTCCCACACCGTCGGAGCGATCGGCTCCTTCACGCGTCGCCAGAACCGGCTGGCCTCGGAGACGAACTCTTCCGTGCCGAGCAGGAAGTACGCCACAACGTTCGTGTCGACGACGGCCCTCATGCGCGTCCGGTGGTGATCCAGCCGTCGACCTCATCGGCGCGGGGCCGCCGCGCCTGGGTCGCCCAGCCCGCCTCAATCTGTTCGAGGACAGCCGCCCGCTCGGTGACCGAGGTTTCGAGGAGATCGCGGACTTCTTGCTCCATCGAATGGCCGTTTCGACGAGCGAGGGCCTTGAGCGACTTCACCGTTCGTTGGGGTACGTTCCGAATGGTAAGGGTAGCCATCCATCACCTCGCTGCTAGCACATATGCTAGCATGCGGGGTGCCGGGTAACAAGCGCATGCACCCGACGGCCGTCGCGCTCTGACGCCGCACGGCCGCGGGTGAGCCGCAGCCGTCAGGCGGCCACGAGGGAGTCTCGCCATGAGCCAGAAGCTGTACCTGGTCGTGTCCGGCGCGATTTTCCTTCTGGTGGGTCTCTTCCACTTCTTCCGTCTGGTCTACCAATGGCCGATCGTCGTGGGGTCGCGCACGATCCCCTTTGCGTTGTCGTACGTCGGTTGCCCAGTGTCCACTGGTTACTGCCTCTGGGCGTGCTGGATTCTCTGGGCCACCGGCAAGCGCCATCGCTTTGCCGCCTAACCTGCGTTCGCACTCGACGCCGGCCGGGGCGATCATGAGCGGCTGCGGGTGAGCGCCCGTCGACCGAAGAAAGACTGTGATGTCCAACGAGATCAATGTTGTGCAGGCCTTCATCGCGGCGATCAACCGGAGGAGCCCTCCCGAGATCTCCGACTTGATGACTGAGGATCACACCTTCGTGGACTCTGCCGGCAGAGTCGAGTCGGGGCGCGAGAACATGGTGGCTGGTTGGCACGCGTACTTCGGGATGTTCCCGGACTACACAATCCTGGTCGAGAGCATCCTGGGAGACCGAGGGCTCGTGGCCGTCTTTGGGTCAGCCGCCGGAACGTACAAGGGCAAGCGGGGATGTGTCCCCGAGAACAGAATCGAGATGCCAGCCGCGTGGAGAGCTGTGGTCGAGAACGGCAAGGTGAAGGTGTGGCAGGTCTACGCGGACTGGACAGAAGGGAGCAGAATAATCGGCGAAGACGCTGCCGGTGGTGGAGCGCGTGGAGGCGGGCGACAGGCGGCCAGCCGAGTCGCGAGATAGAATATCGATCATGGCTTCCGCGACATCGCCGCGATTCACCAACGCGACGCTCACGTTCCTGCGGGCGCTGCGGCGCAACAACGACAGCGAGTGGTTCCGCGCCCGTAAGGGCGTCTACGAGGCGCACGTGCGGGCGCCGATGATCGCCCTCATCGAACGGCTCGCTGCCGACTTCGCGCGCCTCGCGCCGGAGCTCCTCGCCTCGCCGAAGGTGTCGCTGTTCCGTCCGTACCGCGACACCCGCTTCAGCGAAGACAAGCGGCCGCTGAAGACGCACGTCTCGGCGGTCTTTCCCTGCCGGGGCCTGGCCAGGCACGAAGGGGCGGGGCTGTACCTCGAGGTGAACTGCGAGCGGGTGCTGGTGGCGGGTGGCCTCCATACGCCGCAAACGCCCGAGTTGCAGCGGCTGCGCGAACACCTGGCCGGCAACTACCTGCAGTGGCGCGCGCTGGTCGAGTCGCCGTCGTTCCGGCGCGTGTTCGGCCGCATCCAGGGCGAATCGCTCGTGCGCGTCCCGCGCGGCTTCCCGCCGGACCACCCGGCCGCCGAGTATCTGAAGCTGCGGCAGTTCCTCGCCTTCCGCGAGTATCCGGCTGCCTTTTGCACAACCGCCCGCTTCTACCCGGCGGTGGTCAGACTCTTCGAGCGGCTCGCACCGGTGATACGGTTCCTGAACGAACCGCTGCTCTCGGCGACAAAGCCGGCCGACCCGCTGCTGTTTTCCTCGCCCGTCGGCGGCGGCGTCTAGCGAGTCCTGCCTGGCGCCGGCAGCAGCGCGATTTCCGTCCCCGGAAAATACTCCGCCAGAATCTTCGCCGCGCTCTTGCCTTCTGCGGCCATCCGCGCGGAGCCGATGACGCACAAACCGACGCCGTGGCCCGAGCCGCGACCGGTGAACCGATAGCCGATGGAGGTCCGCTTCACGTCGAACGCGGTGCTCCTGATGAGCTGCCAGCCGAGCGTGCGCCCCACGGCGAAGCGCAGGTCGTCGCCGGTGATTTCCCCGGGTTCGAGCCCTTCGATGCGCAGCGTCGAGGCGCGGCCAGACGCGCTGCGGCGCGCCACGCGCACGTTGCGGACCTCGTCCCCTTTCAACCCCGCGGTCCTGAACGCGCGCAGCAGCTCCGTCGCCGCAATCTCGGTCGTCCACTCCGGCAGGCGCCTGCAGTCGGCGTCCTTGTGGCGGGTCAGAAACGGCTGGTCCTGGGCGCGCGGCCACACCTCCGACGGCAGCTCGCTCTGACCGCCGCAGGAAGCCGTGTAGAAGATCGCGGCCGGCTGCCCGCGATAGGTCAGGATCCGGCCCGCCGTCGCCGCGGCCGCCGCCCGCGTCGCCGCCGTGGACGTCGCCATCACCTGGCAGTGCGTCAGGTCGCACAGGTCGAATCCGTCATTCCTGTGGCGTCCCAGGTTCGCAACCGCGAACGTTCGCACGGCGATCGCCAGCGCTTCGAGAGCCGCCGGCGCACTGCGTGCCGCCGCTTCGCCCGCCAGCACGCGGGCGACGTAATCCTCGAGCGGCACCTGCATCAAATCGTACCCGCCGGTCAGTCGCGGGTGCCCGACGCGGATCGTCATGCCGCCGATCGCCGGCGTGGCCGCCGGCGCCGCGCCCCTCGCGGGTATCGCGGGAGAACGCACCGTCTCAGCGGGTTTCGGACCTTCGGACCCCTTGGCCGAACCACTCGGTCCCTGCCAGTAGCTTCCCTCGATCAGCTCGGCCAGCGTCTGGGCCGCGACCGAGGCCGCTTCGCCGGCCGATCCGCCCGGCACCACGATGGCGACGGCGCGCGACGAACGGGCGGACGGCGAGATGGCCAGGGCGAGACCCTGCGGACCACCGTCAAGCGTCTTGACGCTGGCTGTCACCGCCAGCGCGTCGATCGCGCGCTCTCCGATGACGCGGGCGGTCCCCTCGCGCGCCGCGCCCCGTAACCCCGCGAGCAGCACCTCGCGCGTCTCGCGTCGCATGCGCGTTCCGGAGGTCGCGTCCACCGAGCGTACCAGCGCACGCAACAGATGCTCGGGGCTCGCCTCGGCGCCGTCCAGGCCCACGGCCGCCAGCGGCACGGAAGCTCTGGGTGGGAGCGGGTCGAGGCCGAGCGCGGTCATCGTCGCGCTGAGCGCCTCGCGAGGCAGTCGTTGCCCGACGCTTGCGAAGAAGTCGGTGCAGGAGAGCGCAAGCGCCTCGGCCGGCGACATCGGCCTGCCAGGGTCCTGGTGAGTGCAGAACAGCTGTCGGCCGTCCACGACGACGCGACGCCGGCAGGTGAACGTCGTGTCTGGAGAAACGACGCCCGATTCGAGAGCGGCGACGAGCGTCGCGACATGGAGAACGGCGCCGGGCGAAACCCTCGTCGCGATCACATCGGGTTGGACCGCGCTGAGCGTGCGACCGGAGGGCAGGTCGAGGACCAGGATCGCCGCCCGATCGCGGGGCGCGGGACATGGGCGTTGACCACCGGCGCGCGGGCCACCGAGCAGGGCTGAAGACGAGACGAGGGCAGCAAGCAGGCAGAAGGCGCGCCCACGCCGGCCGATCATCTGTGGTCCTCGAGGCCCAGAAACGCCGCGGTTTGGCGCCAGATCTCGTCCAGGCTCGACAGCAACTGGTGATCGTCGTCCAGCATCCGCAGCATCACGTTCGGACGGCTGCGCGCGAAGGCCTCGACCGACAGCGGGTCGACCGACTCGTCGCGGCGGCCGTGGAAGACCAGGATCGGAAAATCGAGGTACGAGGCGAACGGATCATACCTCGCCGCGTCCTCGTACAGGCCGTAGTACACCTGCATGGGGCGTCCTTCGCCGTGGTGGTACACCTCCATCCTGCCCGACGTCTTCCACCGTTCCAGGTCTTCGTCGGCGAGGCTCTGCGGAAAATCGAGCGCCGGGGCGAGCAGCACGAGGCGGTCGATCGCGTGCGCCGCCAGCAGCCCCCCCTCGCCGCCGGCGCAGCGCTTCGCCCACCGGCTGGCCACTTCGACGGCGAGCCGCCCGCCGAAGCTGGATCCGATCAGCACGGTGGGCGCGGGCGGCAGCGCGAGGATCGCCTGCTGCACCTGCGACATCATGCGCGTGATCGTGAGCGTTTCGAAGTCCGGAGCGTTCAGGTCGGGACAGTGCAGCCTCAGGCCGTGCTCCGCGAGGTGCCGCTCGAAGAACCTCGCTTTCGTGGAGGCCGGAGAGGAGGCGAAGCCGTGCAGGTAGAAGATGTGTGGCGTCACAATTGCGCGTCGCATTCTGGCCGGCAGCGGCACCGGATCGTCGCGTCGCCGTCGGTCTGGTAATCGTACCATTCCTTCCTCTGTGTCGAGGCCTGCGATCAATTGTAGCGAAGCTTGGTTTGAATGGCGGAGGCCCCTGCGCCCCGTTCAGCTCGTCGCGCCGCAAAACGGCGAGCGACGAGCGACAGGGGCTGTAGAATGTGCGGACGTGGAGGCGAGATGATAGAAGCGCGCGGCCTCGGCCGCTGGTTCGGTACCCTGCACGCGGTCGACACGCTCAGCTTCGACGTCCCCCCGGGCGAGATCTTCGGGTTCCTGGGGCCCAACGGCGCAGGCAAGTCCACCACCGTGAAGATGCTCACCGGGATGCTGCGCCCCTCCTACGGCACCGCGCGCGTCGCCGGGTTCGACATCGCGTCCCAGCCGCTCGAGGTCAAGCGCCGCATCGGGTACGTCCCGGAATCGGGCGCGATCTACGACAGCCTGACCGGCACGGAGTACCTCGAACTGGTCGCGAGTCTGCACCACCTGGATCTGGCCCGCGCGCGCGTGCGCGCCGGCGAACTGCTTCAGCTGTTCGCGCTTGCGCAGGACCAGGACCGGCGCATCGCCGAGTACTCGAAGGGCATGCGCCAGAAGGTGCTCCTCGCCGCGGCCCTCCTGCACAACCCCGACATCCTCTTCCTCGACGAGCCGCTGACCGGTCTCGATGCCAACGCCGCGCTGATGGTGAAGGAACTGCTTCGCTCGCTGGCCGCCCAGGGCAAGACGATTTTCTTCTGCTCCCACATCCTCGAGGTCGTCGAGCGGATCTGCTCGCGGATCATGATCATCAACAAGGGAGCCACCATCATCGAGGGGGACGCGGCCAACATCTGCGCGCAAACCGGCACCACGTCGCTGGAACAGGCGTTCTCACAACTCACCGGGATTCGCGATGTCGCGTCGGTGACCCGCGACTTCCTCGCCGCCCTGGAGAACTCGTGATGGAGGCGCCGACTGCCAGGCCACGCGGCAACGGCGAGAACCCGCGGGGGATCGCCCGACTGCTCGCGCGGTTCGACATCGACGCCACGCAGTGGCGGGCGCTCGTCATAGCCGGCCTGAAGCTCGACTTCCGGGCGCCGCTCGGGCAAAGCGCCGCCCGTGGCACGCAACGCCTCATCGGGCAGGTCGCGATGTACCTGATGTTGGGCGGGCCGCTCGGCGTCTTTGCCCTCTTCGTGCCCGACGTCTTCCTCAGCGGGTCGCTGGCGCTGTCGGCCATCATGTTCTTCATCGCCTCGGCGGTCCTCGTCGAGTTCGCGGTCGTCGTCATCTCGCCGCTCGACTATGACGTCCTCGGCTACCAGCCGATCTCGTCCTCCACCTACTTCGCGGCGCGTTTCGCCAACGTCCTCTTCTACACGACGGCGATCACGACGGCCATCGGCATCCCCGCGATCGCCGCTTACTTCTTCGCGCGCGGCTTCAACCCGATTCTCGGCCTCGCCGCGATCCCGGCCTTCTATTTCGCGTCTACGGTGACGACGCTGGCGGTGATCGTCGCCTACGTCGGAATTGCCCAGGTGGTGCATCCTCACCGCCTGAAGCGGGCCTTCACGTACCTGCAGCTCGTCGCCTCCTTCGCCGTGTACGGCGCCTACTTCATACTCCCCAGCATTTTCAAGCTGAAGACGCTCGGGACGTTGACGATCCGCAAGTCGCCCTGGATGCTCCTGTATCCGCCGACCTGGTTCGCCAGCTACCTCGATCTCGCCGTCGGACGCTGGTCGCTGCTCGAGATCGTGCCGGCGCTCGCCGGCCTCGCCGCGCTCGCAGGGCTCGCGTGGCTCTCGGCCGCGCGTCTCTCCCTCAACTATTCGGAACTGCTGTCGCGCCAGGCGGCTGCCAGCGAAGGGCAGCGCGCCACCAGGAGGCGGCTGCCCCGCTTCCGCCTTGCGCGTGGCGAACAGCGCGCGATCGCGTTGCTGCTCGGCGCGCAGTTCAGGCACGACCAACGCTTCCGCCTGACGGTGCTCAGCATCGTGCCGCTGACGCTCCTCTATCTCTTCATGGGGGTGCGCGAGGGCGGGTTGCAGGATCCGTTCCTTCAGCCCATCCTTCAGCCCAGGGCGGCCGGCAACGCGTTCCTGCTGTACTTCGCCATGGTGATGTTCCCTGCGATGCTGATGGCCGGGATCACCCGCAGCGACGCGTACCGCGCCGCCTGGGTGTTCTTCGTCACGCCGGCGCGCCGCGCAGATCTCGTCGTCGCGGTGAAGAATCTTGCCTTCGTGTACTTCCTCGGCCCGTACCTGCTCGGCCTCGCCCTCATCCTGACGTATTTCTTCGGCAGCGCCCTGCATGCGTTCCTGCACATCGTCGTCGAAGCCCTGATCGTGAATCTCGTGCTGCTGCTCGTCGTCGCGCTGCAGCCCGGCCTGCCTTTTTCGCAGCCCCCGCAGAAAGGAAAGACGAGCGGCTGGATGTTCATGGTGATGATCGTCGGCGGCGCGGTGCAGTCGGTGTCGACGCAGGTGCTGGGGTTTGCCGTGTACCCGTACCCGGTTGTCCTCGCCGGCGTCATCGCCTTCCTGCTGGCGGCCGGGGTGCTGGGCCAATGGTTGCTGCGCCGCCGCCTGGAGAAGGCGACGGCCGATCTGGAATTTGCCGCCTAAGTCAAAAACCGCGATTCTGGATCGCGGCGAAGGGAGCGGGTGCCCCACCGAACGAGCCGTGCGCAGCAGGCGGCGGGCAAGGCCGGAGAACGACGAGCAGGTGCGGCGTCTTCCCCGGCGCAGCGCGCCGGCGGGGTCCCCAACGCGGCCGTACAGCGGGGTCCCCACGGCGGCAGCCGCGCCAGCCGCCGTGGGGTGCCATAGCGGGTTCCGCGTTGCGGGAGCCGTCGCGCCAGCCGGAGGGGGAGATCCGGAAGACGACGCACTGCGAGGAGTTCTCCCCGCCTGCGGAGCCCGGCTCGGGCGGTGGGGCACCCGCTCTGTCGCCGACTCAGAATCGTCGCGTGCTATTTGGTGAGGTGATGATGCGCGCAGTTGCTGGATCTATCGCAGCGTTCACCGTGCTGGTGATGATGGGAGCCGGGGCACCTGCCGCGTCGCGCCAGGCGGCCACCGCTCCGCCGCCCGCCCTGAGCGGAGTCGAAGGGCCGTTTCGGCCCGCCGTGCGCGCGGGCAACTTCCTCTACGTCTCCGGCGCGTTGCCCACGGGCGCCGACGGGAAGATCGTAACCGGCGACATCAGGACACAGACGCGGCAGGCGCTCGACAACCTCAAAGCGGTACTGCAGGCCAACGGCGCGCGCATCCAACGGGTCGCGGCCGTTACCGTCTACCTGAAGCGCGCGCGCGATTTCGCGGCGATGAACGACGTCTATCGGACGTACTGGCCCGCCGATCCGCCGGTGCGGACCACGGTGGTCGCGAACCTCGTCGTACCCGATGCGCTGCTGGAGATATCGATGATTGCGCTCACCGACGCGGCCGATCGCGTCGTGGTACATCCGGCAGGCTGGGTGAAATCGCCCAATCCGTACAGCTATGGCGTGCGCTCCGGCGACACCTTGTTCACGGCCGGGCTCGTCGCAAGAAACGGGAAGGACAACACGACCGTGCCAGGCGACATCACCGTCCAGACGAACGCGGCGCTCGGCAACGCCGGCGAGATCCTGAAGGCGGCCGGCATGGCCTACGCCGACGTGGTCAGCGCTCGCGTGTTCCTGACCGACACCGCGCTGTTCGAACCGATGAACGCCGCGTACCGCTCGCACTTTCCCGCCAACCCGCCGGCACGCGCCACGGTGCGCGCGGGACTGACGGCTCCCGACTACCTCGTCGAGATTGCGCTGACCGCTGTCGCCTCGAGAGACCGCCAGGCCGTGACGACGCCGAATGCGGACGGCAGCGCGGGACGCGCCAATCCGAACCTCAGCTCGGCGATTCGCGTCGGAAACCGGCTGTTCCTCTCCGGCATGCTGGGAAACACGGACGCCAACACCGGCGACGTGCGGACCCAGACGGGCGAAGCGCTGGCGCGCATCGGTCGCACGCTGAAAGCGGCCGGATTTGGCTGGAGCGACGTGGCGGACAGCACGGTGTATCTGAGGGATGCGACCCGCGTCGGCCAGATGAACGGGGCCTATCGCCAGGCGGTGCCGACGCCGTTCCCGGCCAGGGCCACGATCGAGGCGGGGCTCGTCAGCCCGACGGCGCTCGTCGAGATCATGATGACGGCTCGCAGAAATGAAGAAGGAAAAATGTAGAAGGGATAAGTGTGGTGGGCGCGACCTTGCGCACCGCGCCTGCCTTGTTCGAATGAAGCCGCGCCCAAGCGACGCCGGCGCCACCTGACTTCTCCCTTCTCCCTGCTACCTTCCGTCAGAACTCCCATCGAATTCCCCCGATGGGCTGGCGGGGCCATTGATAGATGGGACGTGCCTGACGGGTCGAGCGATTCCACTCGTAGACATACAGGTTGTCGCGGTTGTAGACGTTGTCCAGCTCCCCGTAGACCACCAGGCGGGTGCGGCCGAGTGTGAAGGTGCGATCGACGCGCATGTCGAGGCGGTGGTACGCAGGGTACACGGCGCCGTTGAACGAAGCGATGGGCGTCGTGCCGGTGCGCCGGCGGATCGACGTGGCGACGTCGTAGGGGGTGTACGGCCGGCCACTCGCGTAACGGAACTGCGTTGCGAACCGCCATTTTCCCGCGGCGTCGTACGCGAAGTCCGTCCGCACCTGGTGCCGGATGTCGTAATCCGCGCGCAGCCATCCCTGCCACACGACCGGGCCCGTATACCACGCGGGCACGTAGCTGCTCTGCTGGCTGACGCGCCAGTACGAGTACGATGCGCCGAGGTCGACGCGACCTGCGAAGCGGCGGCTGATGCTGGCGTCGATGCCGCGCGCGACCAACCTGCCCGCCGCAGCCAGCTGCCCCACGAAGGGCGATTCGTAGTCGGCCGCCGCGTCCACCAGCACGTGCCACCACTGCGTGGACGCGTCCACGGGGTAGCCGGCGTACCGCTTGTCGAACCCCTCGACGACGAGGCGAGCGCGACCGGGCAGTTGCAGCGAAATGCCGGCAAGCGCCTGGCGCGAACGCACCGGGTCGAGCGAGGCGTTGCGCACGTCGGACCCGATCCACACGTACGGCAGCGTCTGCCGATACACCCCGTACGCGCCGGTCAGGCGCACGGCGTCGCTGATCCGGTACTCGCCGTTCACACGCGGGCTCGCGTAGAAGCGGTCTGTCGTGCCCATGCGATCCGCCCGGATGCCGGGCGTCAGCCGCAGCCGCGCCAGGGTGGGCAGCCGCAGTTCGGCGTACGCGCCGACGTCCGTGAACGAATACGGGAAATGCGCGTGCAGCGGACTGACGTACACGTCGAAGGTGTTGCGGAAGCTCTTCGCGTCCAGGCCAAACAGGATGTCGGGGTGTTTCATCGCAACACCGGCCATCAGTTCGCCGTCGCGGCCAAGACGTCGCCGGACCTCGCCCCTCACGCGCAATTCGACCTCGGTGGACCGATCGCTGCCGTCCGACTCGTTCGCTCCCCCGACCTCCGCGTCAACACCCGTGCGCGCATAACTCGCGAACAGCGCGCTGGTGGTCGTCGGCGTCCATTGGCTGCGGAGGCTGACGCCGAAGACGGTGACCGCCTGGTTGTCGCGGACGACGCTCGAGCCCGTCGAGGTCACGATCACATCGTCCACGGCGCCGATGCCGAGGATTTCGACGCGATGTGCGGGCGACAGCGAGTAGTCGAACCGGCCGACGACGTCGCCGTAGTGGGGTACGGCGCGATCGCCGCCGCGCGAAAAAGACAGCTCGAGAAAACTGCGCCGGGCCGAGACGAGCCACGAACCGCGCCCGGCGCCGAAGCCGCCTTCCGCTTCAGCCATCGCGCCGCCGACGCTGGCGCCCGCCTGTGCGCGCACCTGGTCGTTCGCGGCCGGTTTCAACGTGAGATCGAGCACCGAAGAGGCGCGCTCGCCCAGTTCCACGGAGAAGCCGCCTGCGCGCAGCACTGCGCGATCGATCAGCCACGGAGCGATGATGGAAAAGGCGCCGCCAGAACTGCCCGGCGTGCCGAAGTGACTGGGGTTGGGAATGTCGAACCCGTCGATGCGGGTGGCGTTCTCGATGGCGCCGCCGCCGCGCACCAGCATGTCGTTGCGGTCGTCCTGCGACGCGGCAACACCCGGCCGCGCCTGGAAGGTTCGCATCACGTCTTCCAACGCGCCCGGTGCAACCACCACCGCGTGTCCAGGCAGCGCGTTCATCTCCGATCCCGCCGCTGTATCGGCCGGGGCCGCCTTGGCGCGCGCCTGCACCTCGATCGCCACGCGAAGCGGATAGGCGATCACGACCGGCGGCGGATCTGAATCGTCGGCGACAGCAATCTCCCGGGGATCGCCGAACGGTTGGAATCCGTCGAGGTCCACGGCCAGGCGGTATCGCCCGAGGGCGACGGTGTCGAACACGAATCGACCCTCGGCGTTGGTGACCACTTCCCCCCTGACCAGCGCGGGGCCGGGCGCCACGCTGTCCGGCGGCGGCGCGGTGCCGGGCGCTGCGCTTCTTGCCGGGTTCCCGGTGTGGCCGGCGGGCACGGCGATCAGACGGACCCGGACGCCGACGAGGGCGACCGTGGTGCGCCCGTCCACGACGGTACCCGCAATCCGGCGGGACGGCGCCTGCGCGAGGGCCGCACAGGGAGCAAGCAGCAGGACGAGAGCGCAGGCATGAATCACATGCGCAACCATGGGATTCCGGGGAGGCCGCCGGTATTGTACGGGGAATCGGTGAGGGAGGGAACGAGTTACGATTCCGCCGGTTCCGCTTCGCCCGGCAGATCCTCCTGCCGGGGCTTGAAGGAGAAGAACCCGCCGACGTACTCGGAGACGAGGCGCGGAAAACTCTTGTCGAGCATCGACCGGATCGACACGTAGCACTGGTCGCACGTGTTGTGCGCCGCGAACCGCTCGATCATCTGCTGCTGCTCGCCCAGGCGGAACCGCTCGAACTGCATCGAGCACGGCTGCATCGCGCCATCGGGGGTGATCACCAGCCAGCGAAGACCGGCCTTGCAGCCCGGCGTCCCGTGATTCGCGAAATACTGCTCGGTCGCGTCGAGCGTCGCCTGCGTCGAGATGATCCAGGGCGCCTGCCGCATGCGGCTCTTCAGCCGCCCCATCTCGCCGCGCAGGACCGCGAGTTGTTCGGGCGTGTTGAGGAAGTAATCCGGACACCCGGTGCGCCGCGGCGAGTAGGCGCTGTAGTTGATGTTGACGCCCCATTCCCGCGCCCGGTCGGCCGCCGCGTTGATCTCGCCGACGTTGTCCGCGGTGATGCACGTGTTCAGCACGATGTCGTCGTAGCCGAGCGTCGCAAGCCTCGGCACGAGCCGGCTCAGGTGCCGATAGAGCCCCGGATGGCGGCGGAACTCGTCGTGCCGCTGGTCGGGAAAATCGAGGCTGACCGAGAACTGATCGATGCCCGCTTCGCGCAGCGCCAGGTAGCGCTCCTCGGTCATCAGCGACCAGTTCGAGACGAGGATCGTGTAGGGGACGCCGGTCGACGCGTTCTTGATGTTACGGACGATGTCGACGACGTCGCGGCGCATGAGCGGCTCGCCGCCCGACACCTGCACGACGGCCGGCTCGAGCGTCTCCATGTAGCGCCGGTAGTCGGTGGGCTTCAGGTTCTTCGAGGTGTCCTTCGGACCGCCGTGGTCGCAGTGCTTGCACCAGCAGGTGCACGAGTTCGTGACCTCGAACGAAACGACCAGCGGCCGCTGGCTGAACCAGTTGACGGTGCCCCGTCCGATGATCCGAAGCGACTCGCCCAGCGGAACCTTGTGCATGCGCAGACCTCGAACGCCTCGCCACCGCGTCGCCACATCCGCGCGACCCCGTTGCCCGCACGTCCGGAAGGCAGGCCGGGCGCCACTGCCGGCGGCGAGAAGTAACGTAGCAGAACCGATTGGCCGTGACAAGCGCTGAACTCGCAAAAACAGGCCTGTTTTTGCGAGTTTCGATGAGGGCTGGAAGGGGGCTGGGCCGTTCGGGCGGGACACCTGCCACTTGGCCCCCGGTTTCTGCCCGGTGAGTGCAAAAAAGGCGGTCGGCCAAAAAAAGCAGCAGGCGTCTTTTCCCGCCTTCCGCCTCCCGCCTTCCGCCTACTCCCGGTAGTTCCCGAATTGCAGCGCCACGCCGAAATCCTCTTCGCGCAGCAGCGCGATCACCTGCTGCAATTCGTCGCGCGACGGCGAAGAAATGCGCACTTCGTCGCCCTGGATGGCCGCCTGGACCTTCTTCAGCTTGCGGTCCTTCAGGAACTTCACGATGCCGCGGCCGGCCTCGGTCGGGATGCCGATCTGCAGGGCGATCTCGCGCCGGACGGTGTCATTGGCGCCGTGCTGGATCTCGCCGGGTTTCAGGTTCTTGATTGGCACCTTGCGCTTGACGAGCCGCCCTTCGAGCAGCTCCCACAAGGAGCGCATCTTGAACTCGTCGTCTGCAACGAGCGTCAGCGTCGACTCGGCGCGGTTGAACTCGATCGCCGCTTTCGACCCCTTGAAGTCGTAGCGCTGGCTCACTTCCTTGCGCGCCTGGTTGACGGCGTTGTCAACTTCCTGCAGGTCGATCTTGGACGTGACATCGAAGGATGGCATGGGGGCGATGGTAACACGCGCCATGGCTGCATCGCTCGTCACAACCAGCGCGAGCAACGAGCAATCCAGCCACTTCGTCGCTCCCCTCATCGAGCCGTCCCCTCCCGTCGTTCAGTACACGAACGGAATGAGCTTGCGCACGCGTCTCTGGTAGGCGGCGTAGCCTGGGAATTTCGCCCGCAGCCACCGCTCTTCGCGCCGTGACTTGATGTCCACGAAAACAGCCACCACGAAGCTGGAGAGGAGCGTGAGAGGACCCCACACCCAGATCGTCCAGCCGAACGCGATCAGGATCCCGCCGGTGTACATCGGATGGCGGACGAGACGGTACGGGCCGCAGTCCACCATCCTCGCTTTGTCGCGGGGGTACGGCAGCGGCGTGATGTTCCGCCGCCCGAGCCAGAGGCCGCCAGTGAGCATGAGCAGGGCGCCGGCGATGATGAGAACGAGGCCGGCAACCGGCGAGGCCCGCGGATACGGAAATGACACGAGGCCGGCGCCCGGCCAGGTGCGCGGCCCGAAGAGCACCAAGGCCATCAACGCGACCTGCGCGACGACGTACCACTCACCGCGCGTCCCCTTCCACCAGGGGGCGCGAGACATGGCACGTGTCGTCTCGCGCATGTCGGCTGCCATGCAACGCTCGCAGCGATGACCGGGAACCTGTGGCGCAGTCTAGCACGGCGGTGTTGGGACGGCGGGGAATCCAGGAAGCCGACCGGCCGAGCCTGCGTGAATCCGGCTGCTAGCGAAGATGCACGACGTTCGCCGTGACGAGTCTCGCGTGATCCGAGCACAGGAACGCGATGACCTCGGCAACTTCGTCCGCGGCAACGATGTGGATGAGATCGGCGCGGGTCTTCACGTACTCCCGTACGGCATCAGTCACCCAGCCGGTGTCGGTGACCGGCGGATAGACGATGTTCGCGGTGACGCCGAACGGCGCGAGCTCGAA
>Ga0315282_10004143_pt1 | contig 25398 bp, 25 predicted proteins | sample YL17G07_20_MG_FD_203693 | JGI IMG/M metagenome (GOLD analysis project Ga0315282, IMG submission 203693) | Sediment microbial communities from Yellowstone Lake, YNP, Wyoming, USA - YL17G07_20 | ecosystem: Environmental > Aquatic > Freshwater > Lake > Sediment | place: USA: Wyoming | collected... | reverse complement strand
GCCGTGAAGCCTTCGGGTGGTGTCGGCGGGATCGGAGCGGGCGTGATCGCCGGCATCCTCCTCGCCGGGTCGTTCCTGGTCCTGACCCAGCAGTTCGGGGTCGTCTACCCGACGCTGATGGTGGTGATAGTCGCGGTGGCGGTCGGGATCGTGCTCGGCATCCTCATCCCGGTGGGGCTGCACGCGGCTGTGGGGGGTGGCGGAGCGGCTACCGGCGGCGCGCAGTCGCCGCGATAGACGCCCTCGAGGACAACGAACCTGAAGTGCTCCGCTTGACCCGCGGGCGTACGATCGGCAGGAAGGCCGAGAGGAGCGTCCGCCGTGCGGCGTGGCGTTGTGTTCCTAGTGCTCGTTTCGCTCGCCCTGTCGAGCGCGCCCGTCGCCCGCGCAGACGTGTATGTCCCCGCGAAGGCCACGTATCGGCCCTCGCTAGGCTGGGTGTGCTGGCCTCGGCGTGCGATGGGCGACTTCGACGGGAATGGTCGGCCCGATGTCGTCGTGATGTGGGACCGCGTTCGTCCGCACGGGCTCTGCGACGAGTACCAGTCCAAGAACCGCTGGCATGTCGCTCTGCTGCTGGGCGGAGGTGGGCGCGTGCAGCGTCCGCTCCCGTGCGAGGGGTACGTGTTCTGCTCCCCGGCGGCCGGAGACCTTGAGGGCGATGGTCGGGACGAGCTGATCGTCGACACCTGCTGCGGGGCGATCATCGCCGAGTACCACGTTTACCGGCTGGGTGGCTCACGGCTCGCACCGCCGCGGGTGTTGCCACCTAGTGCCGCGAGGGTGCGGGCCGGTCCACTGGTGCTCAGCATCGTGAGCGATTCGGGGACGCACGACGGCTTCGGCTGCCGGACGCACCCCGGCGGCGTACGGGTCCTGGTCGCCTATGCGGGAAAGCGCGGACGCCGCGGGCACTGGCGGTTCGCGAGGGCACGCCTGCGGTCGCAGGGCGGTGCGTTCCGCGTGATCGGCGTCCGCCGGTTCCGGCGGACCCTGCCGCTCGGCGCCTGGCCGCGGGGGCCGCGACTCGACAGCTGCTGGTAGCTACCTCCGCCGACCCCGCTACGATGGAGCGCATGAGCGGCCCCGTCTGGAAGGTCGGCGATCGCGTGTTCGACTGTGGCGAGCGCACGCTCGTGATGGGAGTCCTGAACGTCACGCCGGACTCGTTCTCCGACGCCGGGCGGTTCTTCGGGCCGGTGCTCGCGACGCGGCACGCGGTGCAGATGGTCGCCGACGGCGCGGACATCGTCGACGTCGGCGGCGAGTCCACGCGCCCCGGCTCCGACGCGGTCCCGGTCGAGGAGGAGCTCCGCCGCGTGCTCACGGTGATCGAGCGGTTGGTGGAGGAGACCCCCGGTGTCCCGATCTCGATCGACACGCGCAAGGCCGAAGTCGCGGCCGCGGCGCTCGAGGCCGGTGCCCTGATCGTGAACGATGTTTCGGCCGGTCGCGATCCAAGGGTGCTCGACGTCGTGCGCGAGACCGGAGCGGGGATGGTCCTGATGCACATGAAGGGCGAGCCGAAGACGATGCAGGAGGAGCCGCACTACGATGATGTCGTCGCGGAGGTCCGCGGGTTCCTGCGCGAGCGCATCGAGAGGGCGGGATTCGCCGGCATCGCCCCCATGCGTCTCGCCGTCGACCCCGGGATCGGGTTCGGCAAGAGCCTGGAGCACAACCTCACGCTGATGCGGAACCTCGACGTTCTGCTCGATCTCGGTCGGCCCATCCTCGTCGGCCCGTCGCGGAAGCGGTTCATCGGCACGCTGCTCGACGTGCCGGAGGGCGAGCGGGTCGAGGGTACGGCCGGGGCCGTCGCGTGGCTGGTGGCGAAAGGCGCGCACATCGTCCGCGTGCACGACGTGAAGGAGATGGTGCGCGTGGTGAAGGTTGTCGACGCGATCGCACGGGCGGGCACGTGATCGATCCCTGCGAGCGGTGTGCGCGGGAGACGAGATGAGGAGGGGCACGTGATGACCGACCGACTGTTCCTGACCGGTATCCGCGCGAGCGGCCGCCACGGCGCGAGCCCCGGTGAGAAGGACGCGCCGCAGGAGTTCGTGATCGATCTCGATGTTGAGGTGCGCGTATCGGGCGATGCGCTCGACCGGACGGCCGACTACCGCAAGCTCATCGAGGCAGCTCGCGAGGTCGTCGCGGGTGGGTCATTCGATCTCCTCGAGACGATCGCGAACTCGGTCGCGAGCGCCGTCGCCCGCGTACCCGGCGTCGTGCGAGCGACCGCGATCGTCCACAAGCCGACCGCGGCGCGGTCGAGCGAGGTGCAGGGCATCGCGGCGGCCGCCGCGGTCGACGGGGAGGCCTGATCGGCGGACCGGCCGTGGCGGCGAGGGCGTATCTAGGGCTCGGGTCCAACCTCGGAGATCGTCTGTCGAACCTCCAGCAAGCCGTGGAGCTCCTTGCGGCACAGGCCGGTCTGCGGGTCGTGCGCTCGTCCCGCGTGTACGAGTCCGACCCGGTCGGTGGGCCATCGCAGCCCGAGTACCTGAACGCCGTGATCGAGGTCGATACCGACCGGTCGCCCCAAGAGTTGCTCGATGCCTGCAGAGCCGTCGAGGATGCGCTCGGGCGCGTGCGGGCAGAGCGCTGGGGGCCGCGGACGATCGACGTCGACGTGCTCACGTACGAGGACGAGACGATCGACGAGCCGGATCTCACCGTCCCCCACCCTCGCATGCACGAGCGCACGTTCGTTCTCGTGCCGCTTGCCGAGCTCGACGCTGACCCGCCGCTCCCCGGTGGGCGCCGGTTCTCGACCCTCCGGACGGGTTCGGACGCCGTCCTCGGCGTCCGACCGTTCGCACCGCCGCTCGAGCTACCGTTCGCACCGCCGCTCGAGCTGCCGATCGTCCCGCAGCTCTGACGTGGGAGACTCCGGGCCGATGGACGTCGCGGTCGTGGGCGCGGGCAGGGTTGGGACGGCGCTCGCGGTGCGGCTGCGGGACGCCGGCCATCGCATCGTCGCCGTATCGGGGCGGAAGCCGACCGCCGAGCGCGCGGCGCGGTACCTACCGGGCGTCATCGTCGTTTCCCCTGGGGAAGCCGCGCGTGCGGCGGAGATCGTCCTGATCGGAACCCCCGACGCCGCGATCGAGGAGACATGCGCGGCGCTCGCGAGGGCCCGTGCCGTCGGCCCCGGGCAGGCCGTCGTGCACCTGTCGGGCGCGACGTCGCTCGATGTCCTCGGATCGGCGCGCTCGGCCGGCGCGATGGTCCTCTCGATCCATCCCCTCCAAACCTTCCCCGACGTCGATTCCGCGCTCGCACGGATCCCGGGCGCCGGGGTCGCGGTGACGGCGCTCTCGGAGGAGGGTCACGTGCTCGGCGAGCGGCTGGCCTCCGACGTCGGCGGGCGTCCGTTCCGTCTCGCGGACGAGGTGAAGCCGCTGTATCACGCGGCGGCCGTGTTCGCGTCGAACTACCTCGTGGCGGTGACGGCGCTCGCCGAGGACCTGTTCCGGTCGGCTGGCCTCGCCGATCCGATCGAGTTCGTTATGCCGCTCGAGCGCTCGACGCTCGACAACATCGAGGTGATGGGCGTCGGGGCGGCGCTCACCGGCCCGGTGGTGCGCGCCGACGCCGTGACGGTGCGGCGGAACCTCGAGGCGCTTGAGCAGCACGCGCCGGCGGCGGTGGCTGCCTACGTCGCGCTCGCCGACGTCGCGCTCGAGCTCGCGGAGCGCGACGGTCGGCTCTCGCCTGGGGGTCGCGCCGCGGTCGAGGAGGTGCTCATGCGGTGGAGGTGATCCGCACGGCGGCCGGTGCCCGAGAAGTCTGCGATGCAGCGCGTGCAGCCGGACAGGGCATCGGGTTCGTGCCGACGATGGGTGCCTTCCACGAGGGCCATGTGTCGCTCATGCGGCGCGCCCGCGACGAGCGAGAGACCGTGGTCGTGTCGGTCTTCGTGAACCCGCTGCAGTTCGGGTCGGCCGACGACCTCGCAGCGTATCCGCGCGACGAGGAGCATGATCACGCGATCGCCGAGCGCTTGGGCGTGGACCTCGTCTTCGCTCCGTCGGTCGAGGAGATGTATCCGGACGGTGAGCCCGAGGTGACGATCGACCCCGGGCCGCTGGCCGACCGGCTCGAAGGGGCGAGCCGGCCAGGCCACTTCGGCGGGGTGGTCACGGTCGTAGCGAAGCTCTTCCACGTCGTCGGGCGATGTCGCGCCTACTTCGGCGAGAAGGACGCGCAGCAGCTCGTGGTGGTGCGGCGGACGGTGCGCGACCTCTCGTTCCCTGTCGATATCGTCGCATGCCCGACCGTCCGCGAGGCCGATGGCCTCGCGATGTCGTCGCGGAACGCACGCCTCACGTCCGAGGAGCGAGACGCGGCCGGATGCCTGTTCCTCGCGCTCTCCGAGGCGGCAGAGATGGTCTGCGCGGGCGAGGCCGACGCGAAGAAGCTCGTGTCGGCCATGGCGCGGGAGATCGAAGCGACCCCGCTCGCGCGTCTGGACTACGCGGCGGTCGTAGACGAGGAGACCTTCGAGGAGGTACGCGAGATCACGCGTCCGGCTCGGGCCGTTGTTGCGGGATGGTTCGGCGACACGCGGCTGATCGACAACCTCCTCCTGCACCGCGCCTGAGTCTCCCTTGGAACCTGCCACGTCTACGTGGCGGCGGCCCATCGACCGTGGGAGGATGGCGCCGCATCGAGGGGGTGAGACCGAGTGCTGCTCGCGGTGAACGTCGGCAACACCAACACCGTGCTCGGCGTGTTCCAGGGGACCGAGCTGAAGTGGCACTGGCGCATGTCCACCGATCCGGAGCGCACAGCCGACGAGCTCGCGGTGATCTTCGGCGGCCTGCTCGAGCAGCAGGAGCTCTCGTTCTCACGCCAGATCACCGGCGTCGTGCTCTCCTCAGTGGTGCCGATGTCGACCTCTGCCCTGCGTGACATGGTCGACCGCTACTTCAACTTCCCGCCGATCGTGGTCGAACCCGGGACGCGGACCGGCATCTCGATCCTGACCGACAACCCCCGAGAGGTCGGCTCCGATCGCATCGTGAACGCGCTGGCCGCGTTCGCTCGCTACGGCGGTCCGTGTATCGTGATCGACTTCGGGACCGCGACGACCTACGACGTCGTGTCGGCGAAGGGTGAGTTCCTAGGCGGCGCGATAGCGCCGGGCGTTCAGGTGTCCAACGTCGGCCTCTCGTCGGCGACCGCGCGGCTCCCGGTCGTCGAGCTGCACCCGCCACGCTCGGCGATCGGGAAGAACACGGTCGAGGCGATCCAGTCGGCGTTGATCTATGGGACCGCCGCGGAGACCGACGGCATCGTCGAGCGGTTGAAGGCCGAGCTGAGCGGCGAAGCGAAGGTCGTCGCTACAGGCGGCCTGGCGTCGGTCGTCATCGCACATTGTCGGAGCGTCGACGTGTACGACGAGTGGCTGACGCTGGAAGGGCTGCGACTCGTGTTCGAGCGGAACGCAGGAGCCTCCGATGAGTGACGACGCCGGGTTCCGAGAGCGCGAGGTCCTGCGCTCCCGGCGCGAGAGCCTAGAGCGTCTCCGGGCCAGGGGGATCGAGCCGTTCGCTTTCGGCTTCGTGCCGGACGCGCACGCCGCTGACGTGCGCGAGAAGCACGCGGAGCTCGCGCCCGGCTCGCTGACCGACGATGTCGTCGCCGTCGCCGGTCGCGTCGTGCTCGCGCGGCGGTTCGGCAGACTCGTGTTCCTGACGCTTCGCGACCGCACCGGTGACATGCAGTTGGCGTGCAGCGCCGGGAGCCTTGATGAGGACGGCGTCGCGGTCCTACGGGAGGTCGACCTCGGCGATATCGTGGGCGCCACCGGCCGGGTAGGAAGCACGCGCAAAGGCGAGCTATCGGTCTTCGTGGAGCGGCTGGCGATGCTGTCCAAGGCCCTGCGGCCGCTACCCGAGAAGTGGCATGGCTTGAAGGACCCCGAGCTCCAGCAGCGTCAACGCTACCTGCAGCTCGCGACCGACCCGACCGCGCGCTCATACGTCACCGCGCGGGCGAAGGTGCTCCGCACGATGCGGCGTGAGCTCGACGCGCGCGGTTACACGGAGGTCGAGACGCCGGTGCTACAGGCTGTCGCCGGCGGCGCTCTGGCGAAACCGTTCACCACGCATCACAACGTGCTGGACGTCGAACTGAAGCTCCGGATCTCGCTCGAGCTCTACCTCAAGAGGCTGCTCGTGGGCGGACTGGAGCGCGTATACGAGATCGGTCACAACTTCCGCAACGAGGGCATCGACCGCGAGCACAGCCCCGAGTTCACGATGCTCGAGTTCTACGAAGCCTACGCGGACTACGAGGCGATCATGCGCCTCGCCGAGGAGCTGATCACGGCGTGCGCGACCGAGGTTCGCGGTTCACCCATCTTCGAGTTCCGGGGGCGAACGCTGGATCTGACACCGCCGTGGCGGCGCGCAACCGTGCTCGGCAGCGTGAGTGATGCCGTCGGTGAGGAGGTAGCCCTGGAGCGGTCCGACCTCGGTGCGCTGGCGGACAGGCACGGTGTGTACGTCGACCCAGCGTGGGGGCCGGGCAAGATCGCGCTGGAGCTGTTCGAGAAGCTCGTGGAGGGAACCCTGTGGGAGCCGATCTTCGTCTGTGACTTCCCACGCGAGGTCTCACCGCTCGCACGTCCGCATCGCGCGAACCCAGGGCTGACCGAGCACTTCGATCTGGTGATCGGCGGCGTGGAGCTCGCGACCGCGTTCACCGAACTCACCGACCCGGACGAGCAGCGCGCCAAGTTCGAGCTACAGGCGGCCCAGCGGGCGGCCGGCGAGGAAGAGACGCACCCGTTCGACGAGGACTTCCTGGTGGCGCTCGAGCACGGCATGCCGCCGGCGGGCGGGATCGGGATCGGGATCGACCGGCTCCTGCTGATCCTCACGGACGCGCCGTCGCTCCGCGACGTGATCCTGTTCCCGCAGCTCCGTCCCGAGGAGGATTGAGGCAGCTACTCCGCGCCGACCTCCGCTGCCTCGTGTAGGACGATCACCATGTCCTCGAGCGCGGTGCCCTTCGCCAGGAAACCGGACGCGCCGGCCGCGCGGGCCTCTCTCTCCATGCCGGCGTCGGCGTGGGCGGTGAGGATGACGACGGGCAGGTCGGGGTTCTTGCGATGGATCTCCTGCATGGCGTCGATCCCCGATAGATCGGGCATCGAGAGGTCCATCAGGACGAGGTCGGGTTCGAGCTCGGCCGCCTGCCTGGTGGCGGAGACACCGCCGTCCGCCTCGCCGGCCACCTCTATGTCGTCCACCATCCGAAGGGCGGACGTCAAAGCTCGGAGGAACGCTGGATGATCGTCCACGACCAGCACGCGCAACTTCGTCGTCTCCTAGCAGGGAAGACCGGGGGCGGATGCCCGCGAACGGGCGTTGCATCATCTTGCCCGAGATGCGACCGCGCGGACAACTGGCCGTTCGGGGGGAATCTGAGTAGCCCGTTCGGGTGATGCGCGGGCTTCATCGGCCTAGTGCTTCGATCCTCGTCGGGGACCTCATCCCCAGCCCCGTGCCTTCCGAATACCCAGGTGAGAGACGCGGTTGAAAGGAGAACGGCAGGTCTCGCACCACGGGAGCCGTTCCGGGGCGTATCGGAGGTCGAAGGTATACTGCGAGCGTGGGGCGCTTCGGAGGCGCGACAAGAGCGCCGCCCGAAGCGCTCGACCCGCTTCGTGGGTAGGACGTGGTCCGCTGATCCTCGGGGCGACATGAGCTACGGGCTTCGGCCCGGAGGGCCCTGGGTATGTTTGAACGCTTCACCGACCGAGCCAGGCGGGTAGTGGTCCTCGCGCAAGAAGAAGCGAGGATGTTGAACCACAACTACATCGGCACCGAGCACATCCTGCTCGGGCTGATCCACGAGGGCGAGGGCGTCGCCGCCAAAGCGCTCGAGTCGATGAACATCTCGCTCGAAGCCGTTCGTCAGCAGGTCGAAGAGATCATCGGCCAGGGGCAGGCAGCGCCGACCGGGCACATCCCGTTCACCCCCCGTGCGAAGAAGGTGCTGGAGCTCTCGCTGCGCGAGGCGCTACAGCTCGGGCACAACTACATCGGCACCGAGCACATCCTGCTCGGCCTGATCCGCGAGGGCGAGGGTGTCGCCGCCCAGGTCCTCCAGAAACTCGGTGCCGACCTGAACCGCGTTCGTCAGACCGTCATCCAGCTGCTGTCCGGCTACACGGGCGGCAAGGAGCAAGCCTCATCCGAGCCGGGGGGCGGACCTCAGGGTTCGATGGTCCTTGACCAGTTCGGACGGAACCTCACGCAGCTCGCGCGCGAGCAGAAGCTGGACCCCGTCATCGGCCGCGAGAAGGAGATCGAGCGAGTCATGCAGGTCCTCTCGCGCCGCACGAAGAACAATCCGGTCCTGATCGGAGAGCCCGGGGTCGGCAAGACCGCCATCGTCGAGGGCCTCGCGCAGAACATCGTGAAGGGCGACGTCCCCGAGACCCTGAAGGGCAAGCAGATCTACACGCTAGACCTCGGTGCCCTGGTAGCGGGCTCCCGCTACCGTGGCGATTTCGAGGAGCGCCTGAAGAAGGTTCTGAAGGAGATCCGTACTCGCGGCGACATCGTGCTGTTCATCGACGAGCTGCACACGCTCGTGGGCGCTGGCGCGGCCGAGGGCGCGATCGACGCCGCGAGCATCCTGAAACCGATGCTCGCGCGCGGAGAGCTCCAGACGATCGGCGCGACCACGCGCGATGAGTACCGTAAGCACCTCGAGAAGGATGCGGCGCTCGAGCGCCGGTTCCAGCCGATCGGCGTCGACGAGCCCACGGTCGCCCACACGATCGAGATCCTGAAGGGCCTGCGCGAGCGGTACGAGGCGCACCATCGCGTGTCGTTCACGGACGACGCCTTGGTTGCTGCGGCGAACCTCGCCGACCGCTATATCACCGACCGTTTCCTGCCGGACAAGGCGATCGACCTCATCGATGAGGCCGGCTCGCGCATGCGGATCCGCCGTATGACCGCGCCGCCCGACGTCCGCGAGGTCGACGAGAAGATAGCCGAGATCCGGCTGAAGAAGGAGTCCGCGATCGACGCCCAGGACTTCGAACGGGCGGCGGCCCTCCGCGACGAGGAGCGCCAGCTCCTCGAGGAGCGCCAGCGACGCGAGCGCGAGTGGAAGTCGGGTGAGATGGACGAAGTCTCCGACGTGGATGAGGAGGAGATCGCTGAGGTCCTGTCGACATGGACGGGCATCCCGGTCTTCAAGCTCACCGAGGAGGAGACGGCGAAGCTGCTGCGCATGGAGGAAGAGATCCACAAGCGCATCATCAGCCAGGACGACGCGATCACGGCTGTCTCGAAGGCTATCCGCCGCACGCGGGCCGGCCTGAAGGACCCGAAGCGTCCGTCCGGCTCGTTCATCTTCCTCGGCCCCTCGGGCGTCGGGAAGACCGAGCTCTCGAAGGCCCTCGCTGAGTTCCTTTTCGGCGATGAGGACGCGCTGATCCAGCTCGATATGTCCGAGTACATGGAGAAGCACACGGTGTCGCGCCTGATCGGCTCGCCCCCCGGCTACGTCGGGTACGAGGAGGGCGGACAGCTCACCGAGGCCGTCCGGCGCAAGCCGTTCAGCGTGGTCCTGTTCGACGAGATCGAGAAGGCTCACCCGGACGTGTTCAACACGCTCCTGCAGATCCTAGAGGACGGTCACCTGACCGACGCGCAGGGTCACAAGGTGGACTTCAAGAACACGATCATCATCATGACGTCGAACCTCGGGACCCGGGATATCCAGAAGGGCGCCGCCATCGGCTTCGCGTCTCGGCCCGACGAGAAGATGACCTACGAGAGGATGAGGGACAGGGTCATGGAGGAGCTCAAGCGCTCCTTCAGGCCGGAGTTCCTGAACCGGATCGACGAGGTGATCGTCTTCCACTCGCTCACGCGGGAGGACGTGAAGGACATCGTGGGTCTGATGATGAAGCGCGTCCGCGAGCAGCTGGGAGCGAAGGATCTCGACATCGAGCTCACCGATGCGGTGAAGGAACTTCTCGCCGAGAAGGGCTACGATCAGGCGCTCGGCGCGCGGCCGCTCCGCCGCACGATCCAGCGCCTCGTCGAGGACCCTCTCTCCGAGAGACTCCTCTGGAAGGAGTTCCGCGCCGGCCAGACGATCATCGTCGACGTGAGGGACGGCGAGGTGCTGTTCGAGACGCCGACCCCGCCTGAGACGCCGCCCGTCGAGCTTGCCGGATCCTCGGAGAGCTAGACCGGGTTGTCGGGGCGGCGAGCACTGACGCTGCTCCGGGCGTAACAGCGATCCCCAGTGGCTGTGGCCAGGGGGGAGTACGCGAACGGGCGCGAGCTCGTGCTCACGCCCGTTCGGAGACCCACGCGGGATCAGGCGATCGGCTTGACGTTCGCGGCCTGGGGGCCTTTCTGCCCCGCGGTCACCTCGTACTCGACCTTCTGGCCCTCTTCGAGGTTCTTGTACCCCTCACCCACGATCGAGCTGAAGTGCACGAACACGTCGGCACTGCCGTCGTCGGGGGTCACGAAGCCGTAGCCCTTCTCAGGACTGAACCACTTCACGGTACCGGTTGCCACGAGCGATCCCTCCTTCCTTGGCCGTTCGAGGCCTGCCTTCTGCCTCTCGGCCCCGGCGCAACTGCCGGTTGAGGGAACTGCTCGGAGCAAGCTACGAATCGGTACCCTCGCCAGGACCATACCAGCCCACGAGCGGGGACGCGAGCTACGCTGGGAGGGCGCGCACCTCGGCACCGGTCAACCGCCGGGTCGTCGGCGACAGGCGAAGGCCCATCAGGCGCACGGGGCCCTCGGTCCAAGCGCCCTGCTCGAGGATCTCGACCCTCGGGGCCCCGTCGTCGGACTGGGAGATCCGCAGCGTCCTTCCCTGCTCGGTCCGGTACACGACGGATGCATTCACGTACCCACTGTACCGCTTCCGCCGTTCCCGGGGGGAACCCGGATGTCAGACCCCCGAGCTAGGGTGCCGGCATGGGCAAGGTGCGGACGCTGCTCGCGTGCTCGGAGTGCGGCACGCAGGTCGATCAGTGGGTCGGCCGCTGCCCGAGCTGCGGTGCGTGGGGGGCGGTCGAGGAACGGGCCCGCGGCACGGTTCCCTCTCGGGCTCCCCTGATGACGCTCGCGCACGACGGTGAGGACCCGCGACGGATCTCCTCCGGGTTCCCCGGCATCGACCGGGTCCTCGGAGGCGGTCTCATGCCGGCGACCGTGGCCCTGTTGGCGGGCGAGCCCGGCATCGGCAAGTCGACCCTTCTCCTCCAACTGGTGGCGAACCTGTCGGCCGCCGGGCTCTCCTGCCTGCTCGCTTCAGGAGAGGAATCGCGGGAGCAGGTCGCGGCGCGCGCCCGTCGCCTCGGTATCACCGGTGAGGCGGTCGCGTTCGTCCCGGGGCGTGAGCTCGACTCAGTGGTGGAAGCCGCGCGCGCCAGGCGCCCGTTCCTGCTTGCGGTCGATTCGATCCAGTCGCTGCGGGACCCTGAGGGCGGACAGATGCCCGGAGGTGCGGCACAGGTCCGGGCGTGTACCGACGCGCTCGTCGGTCTCGCGAAGGGCGAGGGTATCGCGGTGCTCCTGACGGGCCACGTTACGAAGGACGGTGACCTTGCCGGGCCGCGGACCCTCGAGCACGCGGTCGACGTCGTCCTGACCTTCGACGGCGAGCCCCGGTCTGGTCTGAGGATGCTCACCGGCGGGAAGAATCGGTTCGGGACCGAAGGGGAGGTCGCCTGGTTCGAGATGGCGGCGGGCGGGCTGCACGAGATCGACCCATCGGAGTTGCTGCTCGCCGGAGAGGGTGAGCCGGGTTCGGCCACCGCGCTGCCCCGGTCGGGACGGCGGGCCCTGGCAGTGGAGGTGCAGGCTCTGGTTGGCCCCACCGACGGGACGGTTCGGAGGCAGGCGACCGGCCTCGACCAGCGGCGGTTCCAGCTCGTGGCGGCTGTCCTCGATCGCCTAGCGGGGGTGCCGCTCGCTCGGGCCGAGTTGTACGGGGCCGTCTCGGGCGGGATCAGGATCGACGACCCATCGTGTGACCTCGCTGTTGCGGCGGCCCTCGCCTCTGCGGCGACGGGCGTCGCGCCCCCCCGGAGCTGCGCGTTCGTGGGCGAGATCGGGCTGACGGGCCTGGTCCGTCCGGCTCCGTCGATGGGTCAGAGGCTCGCGGCGGCCCGGGCTGCGGGCGTGACCGCGGTCTTCGCGCCCGCCGGCGGCTCGGAGGGAGGGGTCCGGGTCGTCCCCGTACGGCGCGTCACCGACGCCCTCGACTGGGCTGTCAGAAGCCGGCCGGCCGCGCGCCGGGACCGATCGGCCTAGGGCCGGGAGCCTGCGGGATCGGACCGAAAGTGGCCTCTGACCTGCGCTTTTCACTTGCGATGCGAAGCGCTCGCGTGCTATCGTGAGTATCGGCTTCCACCAACCGCTCTGCGATCCGAGGGGGTTGTGTGTTCCGCAAAGGTGACACGGTAGTCCACCCTGAACACGGTGCTGCAGTCATCGAGGGGCTCAAGGAGCGGGAGTTCTTCGGCGAGAAGCGGACGTACTTCGTCCTCCGGGTCGCCTACGGCGACCTGACGCTGATGGTGCCCGTCGATAGCACCGAGGAGGTCGGCCTACGGCAGGTCGTCAGCAAGAACGAGGTCAAGAAGGTGTTGAACGTCCTGCGCGAGGACGAGTCGAAGATGGCCGCCAATTGGAGCCGGCGCTTCAAGAACAACATCGAGAAGCTGCGGAGCGGTGACATCTACCAGGTGGCCGAGGTCGTGCGGAACCTGTCGATCCGCGAGCGCGATCGCGGGCTCTCGGCCGGCGAGAAGCGCATGATCACGAAGGCGCGGCAGATCCTCGTCTCCGAGCTCACCTACGCCACCGGGGGTACGGAGGAGAAGGCCGAGGCCATGATCGACAAGGTGCTCGAGGAGTCGCACCGGTCGCGGGCTCTCGCCCAGGCGTAGTCTTCCCAGACGTGCGTTATGAACATCCTTCCCCGCGTGCTCTCGCACGGTGCTTGCGCCCGGAGGATCGGAAGGGCACGGTAGGCGCGTGAACCGGACGAGACAGAGGCGTCGGCCGATCCCACGTGGGCGGCTCGTCGAGTTCGTGCGGTTGATCTTCGTCGCCCTCTTCGCGGCGGCCGGGTACACGACCGCGACCCGCCTGCCGGAGCCGTCCACGCGGCACACGCTGCTCGGTGTGGTCCTCGGCTCGGCGACGGGGTTCGTGGTCGGGGGCGTCTTCGGCCGGCGCACCGCGACGGCTGTGAGCTCGATGGAACGGGAGTTCCGCCGTGTGCCGGCCGCCGAGATCGTGGCCGGGGCGGTCGGGTTGATCACCGGTCTCGCGATCGCCGTACTGCTGTCGATCCCTCTGTTCCGACTGCCCGCTCTCGCCGCGTGGACCAGCGTCGCGTTCATGTACGTCACGCTCGGGTACGCGGGCTATCGGATCGGCAGGATCAAGCACGACGAGCTGTTCGCGCTGATCGGCCTGAAACCGAGGGCGGCAGGCGTCGCCCCCGGCGAGATCAGCGTCGTCGACACCAGCGCGCTGATCGACGGACGCGTCGTCGACCTCGTCAAGACGGGGTTCCTGGTAGGAGATGTGCTGATCCACGGCGGCGTGCTCACGGAGTTGCAGCAGATCGCCGACTCCTCCGATCCGAAGCGGCGGGGCCGGGGCCGCCGAGGCCTAGAGGCTGTTGCCGAGCTCCAACGGGCACCGACCGTGCAGGTGCACCTCGTCGAGGAAGCCGGGGTCTCCGACATCGACGCAGCGCTCGTCCGCCTGGCCCGCGAGCGCGGCGCTTCGCTCATCACGACCGACCACAACCTCGCGAAAGTGGCGGAGGCGCTGTCGGTCCCCGTTCCCCGGCTGAACGATCTCGCCACGGCGTTCCGGCTTCCGGTCGCTCCCGGCGACGAGCTCACGGTCGATCTCGTCAAAGATGGGCGCGAGCACGGACAGGCCGTCGGGTACTTGGAAGACGGCACGATGGTCGTGGTCGAGCAGGCCCGGGACCGGATGGGCTCGGCGGTTCCCGTCGTGGTCCGGAACGTGATCCAGACGACCACCGGCCGGATGGTCTTCGCCTCGCTCCAGGATGGCGGCGGAGCCTGATGGTTCCGGCCGTGGCGATCGTGCTCGCGGCCGGCTCTGGCGAACGGCTCGGGACCTCCGTGCCGAAGGCCTTCGTGGAACTCGCCGGCCGTCCGATCCTCATCCGCTCAGTGGCCGCTGCGCTCGCGAGCCCCGGCATCGGGTGGGTCGTGGTAGCTGTTCCCGCGGGTCACGAGGACCTGGCACACGCGATGCTCGAACATGCGGGCGCCCACGCGGTGGTGACCGGCGGGGGCACGCGGCAGGCATCGGTTCGAGCGGCCATGGCCGTCGTCCCCGACGACGCGCCGTTGGTCGTCTGCCACGATGCGGCGCGACCGTTCGCGTCGGCGGAGCTCTTCTCGGCGGTACTCGGCGCGCTACGGGGGTCACCGGAGGCGGACGGCGCCGTTCCGGTGGTTCCCGTGCCCGACACCGTGAAGCGCGTGCGGGACGGGTTCGTCGTCGGCAGCGAGGCTCGGCAGGAACTCGTGCTGGCCCAGACCCCGCAGGCCTTCCGCGCCCCGGCGCTCCGCGATGCTCACGCACGGGCCGCGGAAGCGGGTCTCGAGTTCACCGACGACGCGGGCGTGCTTGAATGGGCTGGGTATCGGGTGAAGACCGTGGGCGGCGAGCCGGACAACTTCAAGATCACGACGGCGGAGGACCTCGCCCGTGCGGAGGCCCGCGCGGAGGGGATGGGCCGTGGCTGAACAGCGCTTCGGGCTCGGGTTCGACGTGCACCCGCGACGGGTCGGGCGTCCGCTCTTCCTGGGCGGCATCCGCTTCGAGGGCGAGATCGGCCTCGCGGGTCACTCCGACGGCGACGCTGTGTGTCACGCGGTGGCCGATGCGTTGCTCGGCGCCGCCGGTCTCGGCGACATCGGCGAGCACTTCCCCGACACGGACCCGAAGGTGGCTGGCATCGAGGGGATGGAGCTCTTAGCGCGGACGGTCGCGAAGGTGCGGGTTCGCCGCCTCTTCCCGTGGTCGGTGGACGTCACGATCATCGCCGGCCGACCGGCGATCGGACCCCGGCGCGAGGAGATGCGCAAGAAGCTCGCCGGGACGCTCTCGGTGCCGGTCGAGCGTGTCTCTGTGAAGGCCTCCCGGCCGGAGGGGCTCGGGCTGACCGGGGAGGGTGCCGCCTGCCTCGCGCTCGTGGTGTTGACGGCCGGGTGACGCGGCCACCAGCGGTCATCGGGGGACGACGAGCCACGCTCGAGGCCATCCGCGCCGGCCGTGCCCTGGCGGTCCTCGTGGCGTCGGGATCCCGGCAGACCGAGGCGCTCCGGGAGGTGCTTGAGGCGAGTGACGCTGCAGGCGTGGGCGTGAAGGAGGTTCCGCGGCGGGAGCTCGACGCCCTCGGCGCGGATCACCAAGGGGTGGCGGTCAGCTTCCGCGAGCCCGTGTATCTCAGAGAACGCGACCTCGCCACGTACCCGTTCGGGGACGAGGACGTGGTGGTCGTGCTCGATGGCATCACCGACCCGCAGAACCTTGGAGCGGCCGCTCGTTCCGCCGAGGCCGCCGGGGTGACGATGCTCATCACGCGGATACGTCGAGCCGGCGGGCCGACGCCCGCCGCAGTGCGCGCCTCCGCCGGCGCGCTGCTCCACCTTTCCCATGCGCGGGTCGCGAACATCGCGCGTGCGATCGAGAGACTGAAGCAGGTGGGTTTCTTCGTCGTCGGCCTCGACGAGAAAGCGGAGGTCAGCATGTACGCGACTCCTTGTCCGCCGGGGCATGTCGCGATCGTGCTCGGCTCCGAGGGCGAGGGGTTGTCGCGCCTGGCTCGCGAGGCGTGCGACGCGCTCATCTCGCTCCCGATGCGGGGCAAGGTGTCGTCGCTGAACGCTTCCGCCTCGCTCGCTGCCGTTCTCTACGCGTACGTGGTCCCGTCGCGCGGCGCGTGATTGGCCGTGCCTCGAGCCGCTGCTAGCGTGCGGCAGAGGGCTTCGGGCGGGCAACCGGCCTGCGGAGGGAGGAAGCGGGATGGAGCGGGTACCGCAGCGTCCAGATCGTCGACCGGGCGTCGTCACCGCCGTGGGCGTGCTGATGTTGATCCGTGGTGTCTTCTCGATCCTCGGCGGCGTGCTCGCACTCGCCGGCGGTGGCTACCTCGTCGGTTATGCCGGAGGCTCGAGGAGCGGGCCCGCATCGTGGGCTTCGTCATCGCCATCGCGAGCGCCGTGCTCACGGTGCTGAGCATCGCAGGCGCGTCGGGGAGCGGGATCGTGGGTCTCGCGATCGACGTGTTCATCATCTGGGCGCTGTACACGAACCGCAGCCTGTTCCGCTAGCCGTACCTCGATCCAGGCGTGCCCCGATCGGTCGGTGCTAGGCTCGGGTTCCAGCCGGCGTAGCTCAGATGGCAGAGCAGCTGTCCTGTAAACAGCAGGTCGTCGGTTCGAATCCGGCCGCCGGCTCGTGCCGTTCGGGGGCGGTACGTTCCCCGGCCGCGAGGCGATGCCTGCTCTTCGGACCCGTGGTGCTGGCGGTTTCACTCACGGCGTGCCTCGGGGACGCGGGATCCTCGCCACCTCCCACCCACCTGCCGGCCTCCGCCCATGATCTCGGTGGTGCCCTCGACGTGGACACCCGAGCCTTACCCGACGGAGACGGGCGTGCAGCCGCCCGAGCCGTCACCCGAGCGGCAGATGCCCGGTAGGACCGGGGCCGTGACACATGTCGTGGACCGGGGACACCGTCGACGTGCGCTTCCACGGACACGAGGTGCGTGAGTCAAGCCGGAGGCCCCGTGGTGACGATGGGTTCGGTATGAAGCTGCGCGTCGTCCTCGGCGTGGTCGTGCTCGTCGCATCGGTCGTGCTCTGCCTGCCGCCCCCCGTCCACGCGGTGCCGGTCCCGGGCACGGGCTGCACGCTCTTCCCGAAGAACAACATCTGGAACACGCGCGTCGACGGTCTACCGGTCGACCCGAAGAGCGACGTGTGGCTGCGGACGATGGAGGCCGGGACGACGAACCTGCACCCGGACTTCGGACCTCCTGACTACGGGCTGCCGTTCGACGTGGTGACGAACCGGCACAAGACGGTGTGGATCTCGTTCCTCTACTCGAACGAGAGCGACCATGTCCACTACCCGTTGGGGGCCAAGACGCCCATCGAGGGTGGCTCCGATCACCATGCGCTCATCGTGAACGAGAGCACCTGCACGCTCTACGAGCTGTACGACGTGAACTGGAACGGCGGCAAGCCGACCGCCGGCAGCGGTGCCGTGTGGGACCTGTCGTCCAACGCGCTCCGGCCAGACGGCTGGACCTCCGCGGACGCCGCCGGACTGCCGATCCTTCCGGGTCTCGTCCGCTACGACGAGGTGCTCGACGGCCACATCCGCCACGCCATCCGCTTCACCACCGAGCTCACACGCGACACGCACCTCTGGCCGGCGCGCCACGACGCTGGCTCAACGGAGCAGAGCTACCCGCCGATGGGCGCGCGGTTCCGCCTCAAGACCGACTTCGATCTGTCCAGTTTCACGCCGAAGGCCCGCGTGATCCTACGTGCGATGCAGCGGTACGGTTTGATCCTCGCCGACAACGGGGTGAACTGGTTCTTCCAGGGGACGGTCGACGATCGGTGGAGGAACCGCCTGCTTGACCAACTGAAGTCCGTGCCAGCGGCGGCGTTCGAGGCCGTGGACGAGTCAGCCTGCATGGTGACCTCCGACAGCGGCCGGGCCGACTGCCCGTGAGTGCGCGTCAGCCGCGGCTCAGGCCGCGACCGGCGCGCTCGCCGTAGCGCGATCCATCCCACGCGACTCGGCCGTTGACGACGACGAGGTCGATGCCGTCGGCGAAGGCGTGCGGAGCCTCGAACGTTGCACGATCGGCGACGCGCTCCGGGTCGAACAGCACGAGGTCCGCGCACGCGCCCTCCACGATCCTCCCGCGTCCTGTCAGGCCGAACCGGTCGGCGGGGAGCGAGGTCATCTTGCGCACCGCGGATCCGAGGGGAAGGAGCCGCTCCTCGCGCACGTAGCGCGCGAGCACTCGCGGGAAAGTGCCGTAGTAGCGGGGGTGGACGCTGAACCGTCCGAGCGGTCCGTCGGGCGAAACGGCGAGGCCGTCGCTCGCAACCATCACGTCCTCGCGAGCGACGATCGTCCGAACGTCCTCCTCCTGCATCGCGTGCCCGATGATGCTGGTGCGCGGGTCGGAGACCAGGAGGTCGAGCGCGGTGTCCGTCGCGTCCGCACCGGCCACCGCCGCGATCTCGGCGATGTTCTTGCCAGTGTGCTCGGGGGCGCCGGCATGGGCCACCACGACGATCCGGTCCCAGCCGACGCCCTTCACCGTGCTCTGCCAGCCCTCCTCGCCCTCCTCGACCGCGCGCCGTAGGCGCCGACGCATCGCAACGCCGGCGAGCAACCCGGGAAGCTCTGCCGGCGAAGCCCACGGCGGCAGGCACGAGGCGAGCTCGCTCTCCCAGGCGGTGTAGGGGTACTGGTCGACGGACACGTCGTCGCCATCGGCGCGTGCTCGGTCGATCAGCTCGAGCAGCTCCGCGGCACGGCCCCAGGCCATCGACGTCTCGACCTTCAGGTGGCTGACATGAGACGGCACCTGGGCGCGGCGTCCGATCTCGATGCACTCGGCGACCGCGTCGAACACCAACTCGCCCTCGCCGCGGACATGGCTCGCGTACACGCCGCCTGTGCGCGCGAGCACCGAAGCGAGTTCCACGATCTCGTCGGTCGTCGCATGCAGTCCGGGCGTGTAGATGAGACCGGTCGACAGCCCCAGAGCACCCTCGTCCATCGCGCCCTCGAGCAGGCGCTGCATCGCGGCCATCTCGTCGGCGGTCGGCGATCGGCGCTCTTCACCCATCACGGTGAGGCGGAGCGTGCCGTGCCCGATCAGGCTCGCGACGTTCAACGCCGGACGGCACGCGCCCATCCGGTCGAGGTACTCGCCGTAGGTGCGCCACGACGGGTCGAAGTCGTTCACACGGGCCCCGGCGAGCGCCGCCGACTCCTCGGCGCCTTCGGCCGGGAAGGCTGACCCACCGCAGTTGCCGACGACCATCGTCGTCACGCCCTGGCGGAGCATGCTCTCCATCCCCGGCTCGACGAACGGCGTGACGTCGGAGTGGGTGTGAACGTCGATGAACCCGGGCGCAAGGACCCGGCCCTCCGCATCCACGCGCAGGGCGGCGGACGGCTCCGGCTCTCCGGCGAGCAGGATGTGGCTGACTCGGTCTCCCTGGACCGCAACGGATGCCGGGATGGCAGGCCCGCCCGTTCCGTCTAGGACGAACGCGTTCGCGATCAGGAGGTCGGTCACCCGTCAACTCTCGCATGCGGAGCCGGAGGGTGTCAGGGGGGTCGCACGGTCTCGGATCGGGGAGTAGCCTGGACGTAGCGACAGGGAGGAGGAACACGATGGGGATCCTGGACAAGGTGAAGCAGGTCGCCGGGGAGGCCGCGGACGCGGCGAAGAAAGGGGCCTCGCAGGTCCAGTCGAAGGTCGAGGCTGGTCAGACGCGGAAGAAGGCGGACGAGGCCGCGAAGAAGCTCGGCTACCTCGTCTTCAGGGAGCGGACCGGCGGGACGCCGGCGGGCGAGGAGGCGGGCAAGCTCGTGACCGAGATCGCCGACCTCGAGAAACAGCTCGCCGAGATGGCCGCGCGCGGCGAGGGCGACGAGCCCGCCGCCGAGGGCGACAAGCCGGCCGAGGGCGACGAGCCAGCCGGGTAGCGATCGCGTCGCTCAGGTGCCGGGCAGGAACACCTTGAACGAGGCGCCGCCGCCCGGGCGCTCGTCCGCCCATGCGCGGCCGCCGTGGAGCTCGGCGAACTTCGCTACGAGCGAGAGCCCGACTCCGACGCCGGGAGAAGGCGTCGAAGCGCCGGGAGCCTGACGGAAGGGCTCGAAGACCTCCTTGCGGACATCCGACGGGACACCTGGGCCTTCATCCTCGACGGCGATCAGGACGCCGCCGTCGCGCGCCCTCGCATTCACCCAGATACGCGTGCCGGCCGGGGTGTGCCGCACGGCGTTGGCCAAGAGGTTCTCGACGATCCGTTCGACCTTGGCCGCGTCGATCGAGACCACCACGGGCTCGAGATCGAGCTCCAGCGAACGCCCTTTGAGCAGATCGGACTCGGTCAGCACCTGCTGGACTAGCGCTCCCACGTCGGTAGGTCGTCGCTGCGGGGTCACGATCCCGCGCTGGAGGCGGTCGACGTCGAGGAGGTCGGAGAGCAGCCTCTCGAGCTTCCGCGCGTTCGCGGCGATGCGCCGGATCAAGTCGCGGGAGTCCTCGTGCGCGAGGCTCGGGCTGGCCTGCTCCAGCGTGATCGCGGACCCGAGGATGGAGGTGAGCGGCGTCCGGAGGTCGTGTGAGACGGCTTCGAGGAAGGTGTTCTTCATCTCGTCGAGGGCGCGGAGGCGCTGGGTCGCCTCGCGCTCGCGACGGAACGCTTCCGAGTACTTGCGCTCGCTGCGGCGGAGCGCCTGCTCAGCGCGTTTGCGTTGAGTGATATCGACCATGAGGCCCCGGAGCGACGCGGTTCCTCGCTGTGGGTCCCGGACGACGTGGACGAGGTCGCGGAGCCAGATGGTCTCGCCCTCGCGACCGAGCGCTCGGTACTCGAGGGTGTGATCGCTGCCCTCCTCGATCGCGGTCCGCAGCGCCGTGAGCGCGGCACCGCGGTCCTCGGGGTGGACATGGTCGCTCCACTCCCGTGGCGCCTCGCCGCTCTCTCGGCTGCCGAGCGCGAGGGCCGCGCGACGAGACAGGAACGTGAATCGGAACGTGGCGGGGTCGGCCTCCCAGAAGATCGCCTCGAGGCTCTCGACGAGCTCGTGGAAGCGCTCGAGCTCGTGGAAGCGGCGGGCGCTGCCTAGCGCGAGCGAAGCGATGTCGGCGACACCGCGTGCGAGGCGCAGGTCCCGCTGCGTGAAAGATGTCAGTTCGTCCGGTGCGACGAGAACCATCGCCCCGAAGCCGTCGGGCTCCCAGCGCAGCGGAGCGACGAGCGCATCGCGCGGCGGGTCGTCGAAGCGGTACTCGGGCGGCACGTTCGGCGCGAGGTCCTTGGTGAGGACGAACGGCTCCTCGAGGGACAGCAGGAACGTCGCGGCCGTGCCGGCATCGATCTCTGCCGGCAGCGCCAGGTTCAGACGAGTGGGGTCAACGATTCGCTGCGCGGTGACGTCGAATACACCGGTCTCAGGGTCTCGGACGTAGGTGCCGGCGATCGACGTGGGCATGAAGGACGGGACGGCGGCCACTACCCGGTCGAGCACCGTGCCGACGTCGTGGACTCCGGTCAGCGCCTGTGAAAGCTCCAGGAGGGCCGCGGACGTCTCCCCCGCCTCCCTCTCCATCTGGAACAGCCGTGCGTTCTCGAAGGCGACCGCCGCGTGGGACGCGAGCACCTCGAGAAGACGCATGTCCTGCTCGTCGAACTGGTCGATCCCGAGGTTCGAGAGCACGATCACTCCGGTCGCCCGATCGCCGACCAATAGCGGGACCGCGAGTATGGACTCGTCGATATCAGGTGTTCCGGGGATCTGGACGGCGAATGGGACCTGGTTCGCATCCGGTGTGTAGAAGGACTTGCCGGTCAAGGCCACGTGGCCGGTGATGCCTTCTCCGACCTTCGTGACGAGCTCCTCGTAGGTCTCGCCCTCGTACTCGGTTAGTTGCCCGCGGAAGACGACCGGCACCAGGGTCTCGCCGTTGGGTTGCAGCAGGTAGATCCGGCAGTTGTGGTAATCGATCAGGGTCCGGAGCTCAGCGGTGATCGCGTCGGCGATCTCTCGGACGTCGTTCAGGCGGTTCAGGCGGGCCCCGAGGCTGTGGAGCATGTTGAGCTGCGCGAGTGAGCGGAGCGCCGCTCGCTCGGCGGAGGTTCCCTGCCCATCGCGCGCACGCCGCACAGCGCCAGTCATCCCCGCTCCCATCCACGGCCCCGCAGTCGTCATTGTCTCACTCGGCATCCCCCCGCCTGGGGTTGAACGGGCCGCGGCCTGTCGGCGGCGGCTGCTAGCCTCGGAGCGTGAACGCTCTGGGCCTTCGGACCACTGAGGATGCGCAGTTGGGCCAAGGCGCGCGCGAGCTCCTGGGATTCGAGCACGGATGGTGCGGGCTGGCCGGCCCGAAGGAGCGGGCGATCCGCGAGCGGTTCGGGTTCTCAGCGACCCGGTACCAGCAGCTCCTCAACCGGGTCATCGACACGCCGGAGGCCCTGGCCCATGACCCGGTACTGGTCCACAGGCTCCGGCGCCTCCGACAGGTTCGGCGCGAGCAGCGGTTCCGCGCGGGGTTTGGGTCTTCGCGCTAGCTCGGGGTAGGATGTCTGGCAAGCATGAGCCGCCGACGAATAGGAGCTTCTACCTCTCCGTGACCACCAGCACGCTGCGCTTCGTGGTGATCGTCGCTCTGGTCGTGGGCGGGGTCTTCGTCATCACCCGAGCCTTCCCGGAGCCGGTGGTGCCGGGCACGGGCGGGGGCGGTGGCGCGACCGGGTCGCCGACACCCTCGACGTCGCCGACGGAGCCCCCCAAGGAGACACCGAGTCCCCAGATCGCCGGTGTGGTCCTCGGCGTCTACAACGGAACGAGCGTTGCCCTCCTGGCGGCTACGACGGCGACGAAACTGGAGCAGAAGTACGGGTACAGCGTTCCCGTGCAGCCCGGCCACGTTGGCGACGCACCGACCAAGCCCGTGGCGGTGACCACGCTCTTCTATAGGACGACGCAGGACAAGGTCGAGGCCCAGGCCCTCGCGAACAACTTCTTCAAGGGGCTCGACGTCCAGATCCAGAAGCTGGAGGCCGGGACCGGCATCCCGAAAGACGTCCAGGTCGCGATCTACCTCGGCAACGACTACGCCGCGACCCTACCGTAGCCTCCGCGACCTCCGCGCTCGCGCGCCCGGGGCCGGCATCTTCCTGGACTTCGACGGGTCGCTCTCGGCGATCGTCCCGCGGCCCGAACAGGCCCGTCCGGTCACGGGCGCGAGGGAGGTCCTGGCTGCGCTCGTCGGCCGGTACCGGGTCGTGGCGGTCGTTTCCGGACGTCGCTCGGAGGAGGTCGCCGCGCTGCTCGACGTCCCCGGTCTCCGGTACTTCGGGCTCTACGGCATGCAGGAGGCGGCCTCCGAACTGATGGCGATCGTCACGCCGCGGGTCGAGTCGGCCGCGGCCTCGGTCCCGGAGGCCTGGGTGGAGGACAAGGGCGCGTCGGTGGCCGTCCACTACCGCCAGGCGCCCGAGCCCACGGCGGCCCGGGCGACACTCGTCACCGCGCTCCAGGAGGTCGCGACCTCTACGGGGCTCGAGCTCGTCGAGGGGAAGATGGTGGTCGAGCTCGTTCCCGCGAACCGTCCGCGTAAGGGGGGCGCCGTGGAGCGGCTGGTCGGGGAGCACGGCCTGTCTGCGATGCTGTTCGCCGGAGATGACGTCGCCGACATCGACGCGTTCGCCGCGCTCGACCGGCTCGCCGCTGCCGGCCTCGTCGCTGTGAAGGTCGCGGTTCGTGGCGACGAGACACCGGAAGGGCTCCTTGCTTCGGCCGACGTCCGGGTCGACGGCCCCGAGGGGTTGGTCGGACTCCTGCGTCAGCTCGTTTGAGCGGAGGCTCGGCGCCGACGCACGCGCTCGAGGTCCTCGATCTGCCGTCCCACCCACCGTTGGGGCGGGTTCGTGAGCACCAGGCGCGAGAGGCCCCGCGCGCGGCGAGCCCGTTCGGCCTGGGGCATCTCGAGCGCGGTCTCGAGCGCGTCGGCCATCTCCCTGAGGTCGAAGGGGTTGACGGCCAGCGCGTGCCGCCCGAGCCGCCAGTACGCGCCGGCGTTCCTCGACAGCACGAGCACGCCACGGCGGTTGAGCAGCGGCCCCTCCATCGCGACCAGGTTCATCCCGTCGAAGACCGGGTTCACGAACAGCACGTCGTACAGTCCGTAGGCGGCGATCACGCTGGCGTAGTCGTCTTTCACGCGGACCTCGACCGGCTGCCAGTCCTCTTCGCCGAGTTCGCGGTTCACGCGCTCGGCCTCCGCGAGACACTCTTCCGTGTACGTGCGGTACTCGGCGAGGTCCATCCTGGACGGGCTCAGCAGGGCGAGGAACCGCACGCGCCCCCGCCAATCGGGGCGACGCTTGAGGAGCAACTCGTAGGCCTGGAACCCACGGGCGATGTTCTTCGTGAGTTCGAGTCGGTCGACGCGCAGGATGAGCCGGTTGTTGCCGCGCCAGCGGTTCAGTTCGTGCTGGCGGTCCCGAACCTCTTGCGTCGCAGCAGCCGCACGCATGGGTCCGGCGTCTACCGAGATCGGCTGGATGCGCACCATGACCTCGCGCCCCTCGACGGTGATGCGGGATCGTGCAAGATCCGCACGCACGCCCGAGAGCGACCGAGCCGACATCAGGAAGTTCTCCGCCCACATCTGCGAATGGAAGCCGAGGACGTCGGCGCCGAGCATCCCGCGGAGGACGCCCTCACGGATCTTCCCGGGGAGCGTGCGCAGATATGTGAGACCGGCTATGGGCGTGTGCGAGAAATGCGCGATCAGCGCCTGCGGCCGTAGCTCACGGAGGAACCTCGGCACCATCGCGAGGTGGTAGTCCTGCACGAGGTACGCGGGCTCGGAGCGCGTCCGGTCACCCTCCTCGGCGAGCGCCTGCGCGAACATCCGGTTCACGGCGACGTAGCCCGCCCATGAGCGCTCGGTCCCCTCGCCGAAGGACGGCGTCCGCGGCGTATCCCAGAGGTAGTGGTGGACGAACCACAGGACCCCGTTCGAGATGCCGTTGTAGTAGCCGTCGTAGATCTCAGGGGGGATGTCGAGGTAGCGGAGGCCGTAGGTCGCGCCGTACGCGTGCATGTCGATGCGGCCGCCCTCCGAGCCGGCAGCCACCTCACGGTCGCCGCCGGACTTCGCCGCCGCGACCCAGATGCCTCGAGCTTCCTGGAGCGCGCCGATCAGCGCGGTGGCCAGACCGCCGGCCCCACGCCTCGCGACGAGCTCGCCCTTCTCGTCCCGCTCGAATGAGACGGGGCCCCGGTTCGCCGCCACGATGATCGGGGGGCCGAGCGCGCTCATGACACCCGGGTCATCAAGCGGAGATAGTCCTCGATCTCACGAGGGGACAGGAAACGCTCTCGCACACGCTTCCGCCCCGCACGTCCCATGCTCGCGCGCTCCTCGGGGTCCCGCAGCAACTCCGCCACGCGCTCCGCGCACCCCTCGATGGAGTCGACGAGGTAGCCGCTCTGCCCGTCCTCGATCTGCAGCGTGATGCCGCCGACGTTCCCC
>Ga0315282_10004142_pt1 | contig 25402 bp, 26 predicted proteins | sample YL17G07_20_MG_FD_203693 | JGI IMG/M metagenome (GOLD analysis project Ga0315282, IMG submission 203693) | Sediment microbial communities from Yellowstone Lake, YNP, Wyoming, USA - YL17G07_20 | ecosystem: Environmental > Aquatic > Freshwater > Lake > Sediment | place: USA: Wyoming | collected... | reverse complement strand
CCATTTGATTCCCCCCTCAAGAAGTGGTCTGCTACTATATTTATCGTCATAACAGTTCCCGAACTTAAGCACTTTTCAACAGAGCAAAATCCTGTAAATTGGAAGGGGCTAAAATCGCGTAACTTCTGTTTAGCGTTTGAGTTACTAAAAATGGCAATTTACAGGATTCTTACAGGCGTGAGGCGTGAGGGATGAGGCCTGAGGAATGAAGGGAATATTCCTCTTAAGCCTCGCTGCTCAAGCCTCAAGCCTCAAGTCTCAAGCCTCAAGCCTGCAAGACGTGAGGTGTGAGGTCAGGAATTCATCTTGCCTGACACCTGATACCTGTTACCTGACACCTCGCACGAAAGCCGAAAGCCGAAAGCGGGGAGTGGGTGGTAAGCGCGGTGATGCTCCTGTTCTCGTAGAAAAAATGCTTGACCAGCGCGGACCTATACGGTAACATAGAGATTTTTGAGGCAGGGCTGTTCAGGAAAACTTGCGTCTCAGGAGGGGGAAATTTCTATGATTCCGACGGTGAAGGCTTTGATTGAAAGCGGGGCTCACTTTGGTCACCAGACAAGCAGGTGGAATCCGAAAATGAAGAGTTTCATCTTCGGGCGCAGAAACGTCATCCACATCATAGACCTGCGAATGACGCTCAAGGGGCTTATCCGCGGCTCAAATGTTTTGAAGAACATCGCCACGATGGGCGAGCAGATTCTCTTCGTCGGCACAAAGAAGCAGGCTCGCAGTGTGATGCTTGAGGAAGCGAAGCGCTGTGGAATGCCATACGTCTCCGACAGGTGGCTGGGCGGAGCGCTCACAAATTTCACAACAATTCGCTCACGTCTCGCAAGACTTGTGGAGTTGGAAGAGCAGGAGAAAAGCGGCGCATTTGAACTGTTGGGTAAGAAAGAGGCAGCGCGCCTTCAGCGCGAGAAAGGAAAACTGCTCCGCAATCTGGAGGGCATACGAACTATGGAGCGCGTCCCGGGCGCACTCCTCGTGGTTGACCCAAAGAAGGAGCAGATAGCGGTGCGGGAGGGGAGAACTCTTGGAATACCTGTCATCGCGATAATTGACACAGATTCAGACCCGGATAGTGTGGACATCTGTATCCCGGCAAACGATGACGCGTTCCGGTCAATAAAAATTATTGTCTCTCACCTTTCAGACTCTGTCATAGAGGGCAGAAGGATTTTTGAGGAAAGCGCGGGGGCGCAGAGGCGCGAGGCTGCAGCAGCACCTGCAGGAGTTCCACAAGCGCCTGTTCCACGAGCGAGACCGAGACCCGCAAGACCGCGTGCGGGACACCGCAAAATGGAAAGAGCGAAGACCGAGGGTGCGCGCCGAAGAGCCAGACCAGCAGAACCGAAATCAGCGGAACCGGAAGCGGCGCTACAGGCACAACAACCCGAGGCGCCTTCAGAAGAGACGAAGCAGAAGCGTTCTGCAATGGTGGAGCAGAAAAAGGTGGAGGAAAAGCCCGGTAAAGAGTCCCAGCCGCAGGCTGCGACTTCAACTGAACAGAAAAGCGAATAACGGGGGAGACTGTGACGGAAGATACCGAACAAGTAAAGAAGTTGCGTTTGATAACGAACAGCGGAGTACTTGACTGCCGTGACGCGCTGAGAGAGGCTGATGGCAGCATTGATAAGGCTGTGGAGATTCTGCGCAAGAAAGGGCTCGCCAAAGCGGAAAAGAAAGTTACCCGCGAAACCGACCAGGGCAGGGTAGAGAGTTACGTGCACCTGGGCGGAAGAATCGGTGTTCTTCTGGAGATAAAGTGCGAGACAGATTTCGTCGCCAGGAACGAGACTTTTCGCAGCCTCGCGCGCGACCTCTGTATGCACATAGCGGCGATGAAGCCTATCTCTGTCTCAAAAGAGTCTGTGCCGCAGGAGATTCTTGAAAGAGAAAAGTCCATATATCGCGAATCGGATGAGTTGAAGTCAAAGCCGGAAAATGTGCGTGAGAAGATAGTTGAAGGAAGACTGAAAAAATTTTACGCCGATAGCGTTTTTCTTGAACAGCCGTTCGTCAAAGATGAGAAGATGACGGTTGGAGAGTACATAAAACAGAATATAGCGAAGTTTGGCGAGAATATCGCTGTCACGCGGTTTATTCGGTTTGAACTCGGCGAAGAGTGCAAATGAGGAATCTCTTATGGCGCTCGGCAGACAGAATTATAAGAGAATACTTCTGAAGATTAGCGGCGAGGGGTTCTGCAAAGAAGGCGGCTTTGGAGTTGAGGCAGAAGAGGTCTCGTTTCTTGCAAACGAAGTCACTTCCTGCCTGCACGTCGGCAAAGAACTGGCTATAGTCCTGGGGGCGGGCAACTTTATCCGCGGGCAGGTCGCAAGCGAAAAGGCGGGAATAGGTCGCGCCACAGCAGACTATATGGGAATGCTTGCCACAATGATAAACGGGCTCTCGCTTCAGGATGTTCTGGAAAACTCAGGCTTTGAGACCCGCCTTATGACAGCACTCGCAGCGAATGAGGTTGCCGAGCCGTATATTCGCAGACGCGCAATAAGGCATCTTGAAAAGGGAAGAATCCTTATCCTTGTTGGAGGGACAGGAAACCCGTTCTTCACAACAGATACTCAGGCTGCTCTGCGCGCAAGCGAAATCAGCGCAGATGCCCTGCTCAAAGCGACCAAAGTTGACGGCGTCTACGATAAAGACCCGAAGAAATTTCCCGATGCCCAGCGATTCACCTCCCTCACATACGAGGAGGCTCTCCAGCGAAAACTTGAGGTGATGGACAGGACAGCGTTCTCTATGTGCGCTGAAAACAAAATACCGATAATCGTCTTCAAGTTGAAAGTTCCGGGAAATCTCCTTCGCGTCGCAAGCGGCGAGGAGATTGGAACAATAATTAGATAATTTGCGGAGTTGGTATGGACAGAGACAAAATTCTTCGCGAAGTTGAGGAGAAGATGGAGAAGACAATTTCTGTTCTTCAGGGCGAGTTTCGCGGAATGCGCACAGGTCGCGCCTCCCCGGGACTTGTGGAAAACATCAAAGTGGAATATTACGGCTCTCCCACTCCTCTGAAGCAAATCGCAAGCATAGTGGCTCCTGAAGCGCAACTCCTCGTCGTAAGACCCTACGATGTGGCGGCGGTCCCGGAGATAATGAAAGCGATTCAGAAAAGTGATATAGGTATAAACCCTTCAAGCGACGGCAAAGTGATTCGCCTCAACGTGCCGCCACTTTCAGAGGAGCGAAGAAAACAACTCGCGGCAAGAGCAAAAGAGGTTGCAGAAAGCGCCAAAACTTCACTGCGCAATATCAGACGCGACGCGAACAAACACGTTGAACAGTTGAAAGAGGACACAGTTATCAGCGAAGATGACCTTCATACTCTGAAAGATAAGATTCAAGAAGTTCTGAAAAAACACGAAGATAAAGTTGACGCAATGGTGAAGGCAAAATCTCAGGAATTACTCACAATCTAATTACGTCTAATTATCAGAGTTCACAGCGGGGAGACCCGCGTTCTTTGGAATAAAACCGGGGGTATAGCTCAGTAGGTAGAGCAACGGCCTTTTAAGCCGTAGGTCCTGGGTTCGAATCCCAGTGCCCTCACTATGAAAAAGTATGAAGTATAAAGTGTGAAGTATGAAGTATTTTCTTGCGGCTTTTATTGTTCTGCTTTCATACTTCATACTTCAGCCTTTATTTGGTTGGCCCCATCGTCTAGCCAGGTCAAGGATATCACCCTCTCAAGGTGGGGACACGGGTTCAAATCCCGTTGGGGCCATTTAGACTACGCCGCGATACCACCATTGATACGCTGACCTGCTGAGGCGCTCCTTGCTTGACCTGTATCTCGCAGATAGACCTGTAACGCCTGAGAATCTGTATCCTATCGCGAAAGCGCTGAGACAAATCGCGCGCGAATGCGACAGATTCCGCAGTCCAGTCTTTCTCAATTTCCTTCGCGGCTGCGATATCCCTACCAACGTGGTCCGCAAGTTTGTCAATGTTGAGCACACTGTCCTGACAGTTCCGCTCAGTCTTGACGAGGTCGGCTCTCAAGAGGCGCAAATTATACTGAAAGAGTATTTCGGCGAGAGAGACTTCTCGGACTCTCATCTCGTCTGGATAGATGAAGCGCTTTCACTCAGAATGGGCGCTGAGATGCTCGCCCACCTCACAGGTTACCTGGGTGAAAATTTCTCGCGGCTCTCAGTATGGTTTCTCTGTGCAGAAAATGGGAAAATGCTCCAGCCTCATTACCGCAAAAGAGTGGCTGAGTTGGTGACTCGCACGCGCGCGCGAGTCAGCGTCAAATATATAAATGTGCCTGTCCTGCACTGGATGGATAATAACAGAACTCTCGCTATGAACTGGGGGCGCAGATACACTTTCCCTCTGCGACGGGATTGGTTTGCCGACTCTAACGCGTATAACGCTGCCAGCGAAATCAAGGAGAATCTTGACCTTTACAGACCTGGCGCACCGATACAGTTTGTCTGCGCGGACTCCGCCGAATTCTCAGATTATCTGCGCCGGCGTGAAAAGTTTATCACTTTCCTCTTTGAGAAAGTCCCTTACCACGCAAAGCGACTGAAAGATGGCGAAGTCTGGGTCGGCGATATTGCGCTGCCTGTGCCTCATCTGGAGAATCACATCAACGACCCGCACACGCTCTGGTGTAAGGAGTTACCCAAATACAGAGCGCAGTATGAATGGCTGCTGTCAGACCCGAAAACTCTCATACGGCTGGAAACCAGTGACAGAGAGGACTACGAGTCGCGTCTTCTGGCTGATATGAATGCTGCTTGATCTGTCTTGGAAACTACTTGAGACCGCGAAAGAGCGCTGTTCCTATGCGAAGGTGAGTTGCACCCTCCTCCACAGCGACCTCAAAATCATTTGACATTCCCATAGAGAGATAGCGCAGATTGATTCCCGCAATTCGCAGGGAGTTCGCTTCATCTTTCAGTTCTCTCAGTCTGTGAAAGAAAGGTCTCGCATTCTCTTTATCTTCCAGGTAAGGCGCCATAGTCATAAGACCTACCACATCAATGTTGCCGAGCGACGCCACTTCTTTCAGTATATTGGGAAGTTCCTCTGCTGCAATTCCGAACTTGGACTCTTCAGCGCTTGTCTTTACCTCAACAAATACAGGAACTGTTATGCCGCTTCGCTTTGCCACCTTATCTATCTCCAGCGCAAGCCTGACGCTGTCCAGCGAGTGAATGAAAGAAAACAGGGAAAGAGCGTTCTTCACCTTGTTTGTCTGCAGATGACCGATAAAGTGCCACCTCAGAACAGCAGCCGGCTCAATCTGTTTGACCTCGGAAATCTTCTTTTGCCCGGTCTGAACGTAGTTTTCCGCGAAGTCTGTCACCCCGAGTTGCGCAAGTTGCGCGATAACCGGGCTCTCCACGTTCTTGACCACCGCTATCAAGGTAACAGTTGAGGGGTCGCGCGCTGCGCGCGCGCACGAGGATTCTATACTCGTTCTCACTTCTTTGAGGTTTCTGCTGAGAACTGAGATAGAGTTTGTATCTTTCTGGTCAGGCATATTGAGGAACTCCAAACACCGCATTTGGATTTTAGCGTTATCTGAGCATAGGTCAACTGTTTTCGCTATTTTGCGCGCTTGACAGCGCGGTCGGGTGGAATATAATCAAATTATGAACGGGTTGAAAGGGCGGGTAATTTATTTTGCTGCTATTTTTATGCTGGCAGTCTGCGCGGGATGCACTACTGTAGTAGTTCTGCCTGTTGAGTATGATGAGGAATTTCAGCGTGCAGAGGTAGCGTATCTGCGCGGGGATTATGCTCAGGCATTGCGCGGATTTTCCGGTTATGCAGCGCGGCAGACTAATCCGGCTGCTATTTCTGAGGCGCTTTACTGGCAGGGTATGTGCCATTTGGCAAGGAAGGAGTTTGCGCCGGCTGCGGAGATGTTTGAAAAGTCTCTGTCCCAGCAGGCTGCTGAGAAATGGGTGCGAGGTTCTGCGCTTTGTGGGCTCGGGAGCGCGCTTATGGGGAGTGGCAAGCACGATGCGGCGTCTGACATCTACAAGAAGGCGCTTGAAACGGGAGTGGACGGGATACGCAGAGACGAGGTTCTATTTCGCCTGGGACTGTGCTATCAGAGAACAGGACAGTGGGAAAAGGCGGAAGAGTATTTCGGTCTGGTCCGGAAAGAGGCGCCAGACAGTCAGTTTGCCGAGCAGGCTCTTGAGCAGATAGACTACGGCGAGGAGAAGGTTTTTTCGGTTCAGGTTGGTGCGTATGAGAGCGAAGAGGCGGCGTCCAAGCGGGTGGCTCAGTTGAAGCAGATGGGAGTAGAGGCTTACGTGAAAAAGATTGTTCGCGCAGGTAAGGTGCTCTACTGCGCAAGAATCGGGAGGTTTTCAGACTGGGGTGAGGCTAACGTTCAACTGCACAGACTCAGGGGTATGGAACGCATAGATGATGCGATTGTGAAACCATAGAGAAGCCGCGGACTTTAGTTCGCGGGTAACAGAAATGGGTATGGAGGTATAGATGAACCTGACAAGATTTCTCAGAAAGAATATGAACAAGATGCTCTGGGTGCTTATCATTCTTATCGCGGGTGCGTTCGGCATCACCGGCACGATGACGGATGTTTTTCGCCAGTGGTTGGGTTCCTCCTCGGTTGGCAAAGTTTTTGGCCGCGCTGTCTATCCGGGTGAGTTTACAGATACTCGCGCAAAGTTGCAGATAGAGCGTCGGGGGCAGGAGATTAGCGAGGATGATGTGTGGGAGCGAATCGCGCTACTTGAGGAAGCGAAGCGCTGCTCAATTGAGGTCAGCAGCGAAGAAGTTTACGATAACATTCTTCGTGCTTACAAGTTCCTGAAATTGCGAGACGCTGTACTCAGCACATCAAAGGACAGGGAAGAGAGTGCCAGACGATTCCGCGAACTCTCAGAACTTTCAGAGAATCAGGTGAGGCAGAGGCTTGATGCGATACAATTTGATGCGAGCGAGTACGCGCGCCTCATAGACACGTATATTCGCTGCTCAGTGGCTGAATACGAGGAGATAGTGCGCGAGGACCTTATTCTGAGCAAGTTGCAGTCTTTTGTGCGTGGTTGCGCGAAGATGAGCACAAAAAGACTGTATGAAGAGTTTATCAAAGCAGACCATAAGCGAAGGATAGAATACACGGCTATTAGCAGTAGCAGTTTCAAAGACAAGGTGGAGGTCTCGGATTCGCGCCTGAAAGAGTATTACGAGTCCAACAAGGACCGTTATAAGCAGCCAGATAAAATGGCGTTTGAATATGTTATGGCGCGGCTTGACCAGTTCAAGAAAGGCATTCCTGAGCCGAAAGAGGATGAACTGAAAGCGTTTTATCAGAAACAGCGTAACACCGATTTCCGGCGTCCCCCGCACGAAATACCGCAGCCCGCGGAGCCCGAAGATGTTTACAGACCGTACGAAGAAGTGAGGATGGAGGTTTATAGCCACCTCCTTGACGAGAAGGCGAAGGAGGTCGCCGATAAGACGTTGAAGGAACTGAAAGCCGAACTTGATAAAGAAGCGCAACTGCCGTTTGAGAAGGTGCAGGAAATAGCAAAGAAGTTCAACCTGCAGGCAAAGGAAACGGAAATGTTTGAGCAGAACGAATTCCCCTATAAGTTTGAGACCGAGTTCGGAGAATGTCAGGAAGTGGATACAATGTTCTCCCGAAAAGACGAGATTCCTGCGTTAGCGAAAGGGAAATACAGTAGTCCCGCGGAATGTGAACACGGGCTCTTCCTCTACAGACCTTCAAAATTTACAGCCCAGCACATCCCCCCGTTTGAGAACGTGAGGGAAGATGTGAAGACAGGCCTCGTCCGCGAGGAGGCGGGAAAACTCGCGGAACAAAAAGCGAAGGAGTTCGCAAAGGAGATAAAAGAACAGAAAGAGATTACACATCCTCTTCTTCTGAAATACAATACCTACAGCGCTGTAACAGACTTTTTCTCAGCCATCAACCGCGAGGGACGCATACCCTCAATCGCTGATGACTACAAGGTCGTAGTTTCCGCGTTTGCGATGAAAGATGTGGGGGAAGTAAGCGACACTATTGATGTCCAGTCTATGGGCGACCAGATATTCTATATTATCAAATACCTGGAAAGAAAAGACCCCACGCTCAAAGAGTTCAAGGAGAAAAGACTAACTCTTGTCTATCAGGCGCAACAATCCGAGGCTGGTCTCCTGAGCAAAGAGTGGGAAAATGACCTAAAAATAAGAGCCAGAATCACCCCCGTAAAAGAGAAGCGCCCACCTACTCCAGCCCCACCGGTCAAAGAAGAAGAGCCCTCGCTGTAAAGCGGATAGGGATATGTCGAAACGGAGATAGCCAATGAGCATACTCGTTGACAAAGAGACCAGAGTGATAGTTCAAGGAATAACGGGAAGCCAGGGAATCTTCCACGCACGCCTTATGCGCGAGTTGGGAACAAAAGTTGTCGGCGGAGTAACTCCCGGCAAAGGCGGCACAGAGATAGAGGGTTTCCCGGTATTTGAAAGCGTTCAGGATGCTGTGGATTCAACAGGTGCGAACGCGACCTGCATTTTCGTCCCGCCTGCATTTGCCGCTGATGCGATGATGGAAGCGGCTGACGCAGGCATTGAACTGATTATCGTCATCACCGAAGGCATTCCACTTCTGGATGTTCTCAAAGCGAAGAGGTTTATTCGCGAGCGCGGAGTAACGCTGATTGGTCCCAACTCGCCCGGTATAATCACGCCCGGTGAGTGCAAGGTCGGAATACTACCGCAGGCAGCGTTTATGCCCGGACCTGTTGGCGTTCTTTCCCGCTCTGGAACGCTCACCTACGAGGCGACCGCGCAAATGTGCAAACTCGGAATAGGTCAGTCAACAGCGATAGGTCTCGGCGGTGACGCTGTCGTCGGAACTACTTTCGTGGATGGTCTGCGTCTGTTTGCAGATGACCCGCAGACAAAAGCGGTCTTTCTTATTGGCGAAATCGGCGGCACAGCAGAAGAAGAGGCTGCAGATTTCATCGCAGAGGGATACGATAAGCCTGTCGGCGCGTTTATCGCGGGAATCACTGCGCCGCCGGGCAAGCGAATGGGACACGCAGGTGCGATTATATCGGGCGGAAAAGGGACTGCGCCGGAAAAGATCGCGGCGCTCAAAAAAGCAGGCGTTGAAGTCGCTGAAAGTCCAGCACTTATCGGCGCAACCGCCGCAAAACTGCTCAAAAGCCCCGCCGTTCACCGGCGGGGATAAATCAAGTAGGGGGGTAAGAATGGAGAAGCAGAAACCGGCGTTCAAAAAAATCGCGGCAACAGATACGATGAAAAAACTTATGGCAGACCATTTCTATGAACTGGACAAAGCGGCGAAAGAAGGAAAACCGAAAGTCGCCTGGTGCACCTCTGTCGGTCCCGCCGAACTTCTGCGTGCTTTCGGCTTCGTGGTTTACTTCCCTGAAAATCACGGCGCAATGTTGGGAGCCACAAGAATGGCGACCGAGTTCATTCCCGTCGCCAACGCGTTAGGCTATTCGCCTGAAGTCTGCTCATATATGACAAGCGATATAGGCGCTTATCTGAAAAAAACCACGCCCCTTTCAAGTGCGTATCAGGGAATCACATCAATTCCGAAACCTGATGTCCTTGTCTTCAATACAAATCAGTGCAGAGAGGTTCAGGACTGGTTCAACTTTTTCGGACGCGAGTTCAAAGCGCCTGTGGTCGGAATAAACACATACCGCGGCGTAGCAGAAGTAACGAAATCGCACATTGACGGGATTGTCGGACAGTTCAAGTCCCTCATACCGACTCTGGAAAAAGTCTCGGGAACAAAATTTGATATTGACAGACTTCGTGATGTTGTGCGTCTTTCGCGAAGATGCTCTGAGTTGTGGAAAGAAGTTCTGGATACAGCCGCCAATGTGCCCAGCCCATTCACTTTCTTTGATGGCACGATTCATATGGGACTGGCGGTTGTTATGCGCGGCACAGAAGTGGCAAACAAGTATTACGAACTTCTACTTTCTGAACTGAAAGAGCGCGTCAGAAACGGCGTGGCAGCGGTTGACGGCGAAAAGCACAGGCTCTACTGGGAAGGGATGCCTATATGGGGCAAGTTGCGTGACCTGTCAACGCTCTTTCTTGAACTTGGCACCTGCGTTGTCGCCTCAACGTATTGCAACTCGTGGATATTCTCCGCGTTTGACCCGGCACAGCCGTTTGAGTCTATGGCTCGCGCATACACAGAGTTGTTCATAGTGAGAAACGACGCGGCGAAAGAGAAATATATCACGGAAATGCTCAAGTTTTTCAAATGTGACGGGATAGTTTATCACGATTCAAAGACGTGCCCGAATAACACAAATTCCAGACACGGAATGCCGCAGCGCCTCCAAGACGCGACGGGAATTCCGTTTGTTATAATTGCCGGCGACCTGAACGATTTACGCTGCTATTCTGAAGAGCAGGCAAAGACCCAGATAGAAGCGTTCATAGAGCAATTGGAATCAGCCCCCGCCGCCGAAAGGCGCAATAGATAAGCCCCGGCGTCTGTGCCAGGGGTGATTTATCTCCGCCGTGAACTATCAAAAGAAGAGGCAAAAACTTGCAATCAGCGGTTTTTTGTGGTATTATTTATAGCGAAGGAGGTTGGAAAGTTAGAGGATAAAATAAGTGAGAAAACTTGGACTCCTTGCCCTCTTTCTGTTTTTGGCTCTCGCATTTGCGGCAGCGCCCGCCAGGGCAGATGATAAAGACTTGCAAACTCTGTATCTGACCGGGACGCCCAGAGAGATGGGGCTGAAGCACGGGCAAGTGCTCAGTGACGCTATCAAAGAAAACCTCAACCTGTTCTGGAAGAGCGTTGCACGCAAAGGAGTGTCCAAGAAAAAACTGCTGACACAAACTTTAGAGAGAGAACGCTTCCTGTCCCCGGATGCGGTTGAAGAATTGTCCGCTATGGCGCAAGGCGCTTCAGTCAACTACCTTGAACTTGTCGCTATGAACAATTTCGCAGAGGAGTTCACAGAAGATGCCTGCACCAGCGGAATCGCAGCGGGAACTGGCACTCTGACAGGGCAGGCGATAGGTCATAAAAACAGAGATTGGTCAGGCACGCAGGTTCTCATTATTTACGACCCTCGTCCGGATTATCCGTATAGATTCGCTGCAGTGACCAACGCAGGCTCAGACGGGATTGCGTATGGAATAAATGAAGTTGGACTTGGTGAAGGAAACTTGCTTCTGTACGGACCTTCTTCCTCTCAAGACCCAAACAGTGTTGGCAACCTTATGATGAACAGAATTATCCTTGAGAGTTGCGCCTCAGTTGACGAAGCCATAGCCTGCGTAGATGCAACTAACAGGCAAAGCCCCAGTTGCTTTATGGTTGTGGACGCGAATAAGGCAGCCTACATTGAAGCGATTCCTTCTAACCTTCCCCCGCCCGGAACTTTAGTCAACATCGTGGAAAATGGTGTGGCAGCCCACACAAATCACTATATCTACGAACCCTTCAGGACAACATACTGGGGTTCTGCGTCCGCGAGTTCCAGAACGCGTTACGACCGTATGAATACCCTGATGACCACCAACTCAGGCCAGATAACTGTCCAACTTATGATAGGTTTCTCAAGAGACCATACAGGCACCTATACCATAGATAACGGCGGCACAGTCTCCGCTGGCATTATGACCCCGGATGAAACCTACCCGTCAACATTCTCCACTATGTGGACATCAATGTATCGTCCCGGCTATGCGATTTACGTTCCCTTGCACAACGCGATACTTCAGCAGCCCACTCTTGCCAGCACCTTACTTGAATCATATACAAATGGAACAGCCTATTCTACCGCTCAAAGCCTGACAAAATACACCGGTTCTGACTGGAACACGCTCAAGACAATGTTCGCGACAGTAGAAAATGATATTATAGCCAACAATGACTTCAATGAGGATTTGGTCGCCGATTCACTGCAAAAAGGCGCCTCTTCAGAAGACTGCACAGAGCACCTGACCATTCAGGATAGTTGGACCGCGCGCAGGGTTCTCGCCATTGAGCAGTTTATGTATAACTCGCTCACTCCGCCAGTAACCTCGCTAACAGTTCCGCCGCTGGAACCAGCGCCCGCACGCCTGACAGTAACAACAAACCCTCCCGAATGCGCGCCTGTCCTGGGCGAAGGATGGTATGACCTGAACTCAAATGCTTCCTTAGAAGCACCGGCAAGCGTTCTGGTCTCAGTTAGCGTCCAGTACGGGTTTGACCACTGGACAGTTGATGATATAACTGTTCCGGGAAATCCGATAACTGTGCAGATGGATGCCAACCACACAGCAACCGCCTACTATAATCTGCAGTATTATCTTACTGTGGTTTCGCCGCACGGCGCCCCCACCGGCGCAGGCTGGTATAACACCGCCACGCCAGCATCGTCTTCAGTAACCTCTCCCGAAAGCGGCGGCACAGGCATTCAATACGTTTGCACAGGATACGCCGGGACAGGCAGTTGCCCCAACGGCTCAGAAACTTTCGTTACCTTCACAATAACTGAGCCGTCAAGTGTCGCCTGGAACTGGAAGACCCAGTATGAGTTGACCACTGCGGCGAATCCGTCAAACGGTGGTTCAGTAACTCCTGACAGCGCGACCTGGCAAGACGCTGATAGTTCAGTCTATTTGAGCGCGTTTCCGAATGCGGGTTACGTTTTCACCAACTGGAGCGGCGATTTGTCCTGCAGCGAAAACCCCGCTACAGTGATAATGGATGGTTTCAAGTCCATTACAGCGAACTTTGCACCTACGTGCACTCTCACAGTCAGGTCGCGTTATGGCTCGCCAGACCCGCCTGCGGGAAGCCACACATACCCGATAAATACTGAAATCACGGCGAGCGTCGCAACGCCCGTTTCCGGCACTCCCGGAATAAGATACGCCTGCACAGGCTATAGAGCGAGAGGTTCGCCAGAAACGCTGCCGCCCACAGGAGAGGGAAACTCTGTAACGTTCACAATCACAATGAACACAACCCTCACCTGGACTTGGAAGACGCAATATCTTCTTACCACCTCTGCCATTCCTGATGGAAGCGGAACAGTAGAAGTTTCGCCGATAAGCACTGACGGATACTATGATGCGAAGTCAACTATCACGCTGACCGCGATTGAGAACGAGGGCTACTATTTTGGTTACTGGTCAGGCGGGTTGAGAGGCACTGCTAATCCTCAGGTCTTACTACTTCGCGGTCCGAGAAACGTTACCGCAACCTTCATTCCAGAATAGCGGGTTTTTTAGCCGCGTTGCCTGCAACGCGGAATAAACAAAGCAATCGCGTGGTGAAAAAAACACAACAATCTCAACTAACGCACGTATCTATGCACAGAAGTATATTGGAAATGCAGGAGGAAGTGATGAAGAACGCGGTGATGTTGGTTCTGACCGTCGGCGTCTATTTCGGCGCTGTTATTGCGTTCAACCGGTGTAGCACAGAATCGGCTGGACCGGCAGAGATGATTTTCGCGCAGGAGGAGTCTGCGGCGAAGAAAGAGGTCGTAAAGGGCAACAATCAGTTTGCGTTTGACCTTTACGCCAAACTGAAAGAGGAGAAAGGCAACCTCTTTTTCTCGCCTTACAGCATCTCATCCGCGCTGGCAATGACTTATCTGGGTGCGCGCGGCGACACCGCCTCACAGATGGCCAAAGTTCTACATTTTCCCACTGAGCAGGACAAACTGCATCCGTTCTTCAGCGCAATCACAACTGAATTGACTTCAACCAGCCAGAAAGGACTGCAAATAAGCATCGCCAACGCTCTCTGGGGGCAGAAAGGATACAAATTCCTGGATGCGTTTACTGAATCAGTGCGTAAATTCTACGGCGCAGGATTTCAGGAAGTTGACTTCCAAAAAGATTCGGAAGCCGCACGCCAGACTATCAATAAATGGATAGAAGAGCAGACAAAAGACAAAATCAAAGAACCAATAAAACCCGGTGTGCTTGACCCGGCAACGCGGTTGGTCCTGGCAAACGCCATCTATTTCAAGGGAAACTGGCTCCGTCCGTTTGACAAAAACTTCACTCGCGAGGCTAACTTCACTGTGACAGAGAAAGAAAAGGTTCGGGTTCTTATGATGTGTGTGCCAAAAGAAGACGTGGAAAAACACAAGTTCAGATACGCAGAGACAACAGATGTTCAGGTGCTGGAACTTCCTTACTCTGGTAACAGGGTTTCTATGGTAGTCCTGCTGCCTAAGAAAGTGGATGGTCTTGCCGAACTTGAGAAGTCGCTTTCAAATGAGACCCTTCAGAAGTTGTTGTCAGGTCTGGCTCCGTGCAAGGAAATGGAACTGGAGGTCTATCTGCCGAAGTTCAAGATAACGTCCGGATTCAGACTGGACTCTGCGCTGAAGAATATGGGAATGACAGATGCCTTTTCTTCAGATAAAGCCGATTTCTCCGGAATGACCGCGGCAGAGAAGTTGTTTATTTCTGCTGTGCTTCATCAGGCGTTTGTAGATGTGAACGAGGAAGGCACAGAGGCTGCAGCCGCAACAACCGTGTTTTTCCGGTGCTTGTCCTCGGAATTCCGCGCAGACCACCCGTTCCTTTTTCTGATAAGAGACAATGTTTCCGAGAGCATACTGTTCATCGGGCGGCTGGTCAAACCGGAAGAATATGATGCCGTTTCCGACGTAGAGATTGACAGATTGCTCAAAAGACTCAAAAGCGCTGATGCCAAAGAAAGAGAGAAAGCGCTTGCAGAAGCGATAAATATAGAGAAGGGGCTGAACGCGAAAGAGTATCACATAGTTAGAGCGCTTGAAGTTGTCTCTCCAGACCACGATATAAAGGAAGTGACGCCTGTGGTAATGAAAAAAGACGAGATACAATCAAAGATAGATGAAATCCGAAGGCAAGTGAAAGTCGCAGGCGGAGTTACAGCGCCGTTCAACTCCCAACTGATGAGCGCAGCGCTTTACGAGGCAATCGGTGACAATGAGAAATCCGCTGAGTTATACAAGAGTGCGCTTGAGTTTTTCAAAAACGCCGCCGAGAAGGATTGGGCTTGCCTGAAAGACAAAAAAGCCGAGAAGATAATTGAAGAGAGACTGAAGAATGTGAAGAAGTAGCGAAGCCCCGCGTTTCAACGCGGGGGTAATATTTTAGCCGGCGAGTTTACTCGCCGCTTCCTCAGCGCCGCCGATGAGAGCCGCGCTTGCGCAGCCTATGGGGGTTGTCAGTCCGATTGGATTTTCCGAGGTTGCACTTGGAACAAAGCGTCTGAAGATTATCTAATACAGTCTCTCCGCCTTGCGACCACGGCTTGATATGGTCAACCTGTAATGCGACATTCTCATCGGTCGCGGGCGACCTTGCGCACAATCTACATTTGAACCTGTCCCTTGCCAGCACCAAGAGTTTGAGCGTGGCTGAGACACGTCTTCGTGTGCTGTGCCATTTGGGTTGTGAAACAGTGTTCTCTGTTGGACTGATCTTCCTTAGACCACCACTCTTCATCAAGTCCACAAACTTTCTTAGCGCATCTGTCCAGTTCCCAAACCTATAAATATATTGGTCAAAAGTATATTTTGACTGAGGACTGTGCATCTCATATTTCTTCGGTTGCCTCCCCAATTTTACCCATACGTCTTTGAGATTCTCAAACAGTTCGCGGTCACTCACCCTGTAAGTTCTGGCTCTTTTCAGCCCAGCCGCTTTAAAAGCGGCAGTCCACGAACCGAATGCCCTGAAGAATGGTGAGTAACTGTATTTCCCGGTATTCTCATATTCGTTCCAGGTCACGGAGTCCTTCTTCAGTTTTTTCGCCACCCTCTTCAAATCCCGCAGAAGTTCCTCCTTAGGCACATTCCTGTAAGGAAGTTGCAGTTCAAATTTTATTTTGCCGTTCATACCTCTCCCTTCTCATCTTACTTTTTGCCTTCTACCTTCACACTTTTTACTTCTAACTTCTCCCTTTTGCCTTCCCCGCTACTTGCGTGCAGGGCTTGTCTACCGCGGCGATGAACGCCGCGGCTTTGAAATTCCCCACGCTTGCGCGTGGGGCTTCATCTTTTTTGTCCTCCCATCTATTGCTGTGGATATACACACTTTTGCAAAAAATTCTGGAAAATTGGGCAAAAAAGTGTAAGAATGTTCGCTTGCAACCCTGGTTGACTATTTAGGCGAGAGTTAGCGGCAGGAGAGATACTTGGGGACGCAAAAAGACGGCGAGAAATTTTACTGCGGAGTTGATGTCGGCGCGGCTACCACAAAGGTGGTTCTGCTTACCTCGGCGCGCCAAATCGCGGGGCAGGCGGTCGTAAAATCAGGCGTTGACTTCGCCGCCGCGTCTCGCGAAGCGCTTGAGTTGGCGCTGAAATCCGCAGGCACTGATTCCGGGCAGATAAAATACACTGTCGCAACCGGATACGGTCGCAATAATGTGCCGTATCGCAGCCAGTCAAAGACGGAAATCACCTGTCAGGCGAAAGGATGCTATTTCTATTTTCCGAAAGAGATGACAATCGTTGACATAGGCGGACAGGACAGTAAGATAATCAAAGTTCGGCGAGACGGAAGCGTGCTCAACTTCAAGATGAACCGCAAATGCGCGGCGGGAACAGGGACTTTTCTTGAAGAGATTGCCAGCCGCCTCGGTCTCGCTGTTGACAGACTGGAAGAACTTGCGGAGAAGTCCAGCACGGATGTGGAACTCGGCAGTTACTGCACAGTATTTACGCAGACCGAGATTCTTTCAAAGATTCGCGAGGGGGTCAGAATAGAGGATTTGGCGAAAGGCGCGTTCAAATCAATCGTCAAACGCATCCTTGAGATGGACACTCTCGCGCAGGATGTGGTCATAACAGGCGGAGTCGTGGCGCATAACAGGATTGTTGCGCAGATTCTTTCGCAGAAACTGGGAAAAGAGGTTGGCATTCCGCCTTTCCCTCAGGTCAGCGGCGCTCTCGGCGCGGCGATTATTGCAGCGGAAGTGATTCTATGAGATTTCTCCTTTCGTCTGTCTTATTTGGTCTTCTTTTTTTAGCCGCGGGTTGTTCAGGCGACAGGGTTTTTCTCCGGTTCTCCGCTCCCGATGGCACGCCGCTTCAAGGTGGGGATTTGACGGTCAGGTACGGTTACGAGGCAGGTGTTATCAGAGACCCGTCAGGCGTCGCAGTGCCGGAAGTGAGAGATGTGGCGGAGAGATTTTCTGCGTGCAGAGACACAGTCTCTTTTCTTCCTCCCGGCGAGGTGGTCTGGCTGACTGTTGACGCTATCTATCCAGGTTACCTTCCACTTCATTTCAGGATTGACAGGGCCGCCCCCAACGCGCCCAGACTTTATGAACTGTCAGAGATTGACCCGCACTATGTTCCGTCTGACCTCACAATCGTCGGCGAGAAGGAGAGACTTTCTGTCTCGGCTACTCTGCGATTTCCGTAATGCTTCAAGACCAGACAGGCAGCAGGCAATAGGCAATGGAAGCCGCGGGCTTCAGCCCGCGGGTAATAAAAGAAGGATTCGCCCTTGCCTAATGTCTATAGCAGTTATCTATTGAATATATCTTGCTGATATAGCAAGCCCCGCACTTCAGTGCGGGGATGGTCTATACGAGAACGCAGATGTCACTGAGAAAAGGTTACGACCAAACGTGAAGTGCCATAAACAAAGAACGGAGGAGTAAAATGCTGGACGCTTTGTTTTCGCCAAAGTCTGTCGCTGTTATCGGCGCTTCAAATAAGAGACTCACAATCGGCTACCGCATTATCCAGAACCTGATAGAATTTGACTTCAAAGGTCCTGTCTTTCCCGTGAATCCGAAAGACCCGTTTATCAAAAACTTCAAAGCGTATAAATCCATCCTTGAAGTTCCCGACCCTGTTGACCTCGCGCACATAGTCATTCCCGCGAAGTTTGTCCCTTCCGCGGTTGAAGAGTGCGGCAGAAAGGGCGTGAAATTTGTTATCATAAACTCCGCCGGGTTCAAAGAGGTCGGCGGCGAAGGGATAGAACTTGAAAACCAATGCGTCCAAATCGCCCGCAAATATGGGGTCCGCCTCTTCGGTCCAAACTGCCAGGGAATAATAAACACAGACCCGGAGGTGCGCGCATACTGTAACTTCACATTTACGCGCCCTGAAACCGGTCATATCTCTATCGTCGCGCAGTCAGGCGGTGTCGGAGAAGTGATAAATCAGAGGTTCTCCGAGCTGGGCGTAGGTGTCCGTATGTACGCGTCAAACGGGAACGCCTGCGATGTGTCAATCCCGGAAATAATAAAATACTGGGGCGAAGACCCGCAGACGAAAGTGATAATAGTGCATATTGAGAGCCTCTCCAATCCGCGCCAGTTTCTTGAAGTAGCCAGAGATGTCGCTGCCAAAAAACCTATCCTCGGTATGAAGACAGGCAGAACAGAAGAAGGCGCGAAAGCGGTCGCCTCTCACACAGGCGGTCTTATGCGCGAAGATATAACTACTGAAATCATCTTTGAGAAGGCAGGCGTCGTGACCTTCCGCGACCAGGAAGACCTGTGCCAGTCAGCGGCGGCTTTCGCCTCCCAGCCTCTTCCAGAAGGCAACCGCGTAGGTATGATTACAAACACCGGAGGTCCTGCTATTATCGCTACAGACATCCTGATAGAGCGCGGCGCAACTATGCCGCCCCTTTCAAAAGAGTCTGAAGAGTTCCTGAAAAGCAAACTATACGCCGCCGCATCGGTCTCCAATCCGATAGATGTGCTTGCCACAGCGACGCCGGAGCACTTCCGCGCCGCAGTGGATGCGCTCCAGAAAGACCCCGGCGTGGATAGTATCCTGATTTGTTTCGTGACGCCATTCTTTGCCGAAACGGAGGGGATCGCTTCGCAACTTTCCGAAGCGGCGAAAATGGGTTCAAAGCCGATTGTCTGCAACCTTATGACTGACAAACGCCAGTGGACTGAAACGATAAAAATTATGAGAGAGAGCGGCATCCCGTTCTACTCATTTGCCGAGGCCGCTGCTAAAGCGCTCTCATCTATGATTCAGTATAATCGCCTGAAAACCCGCTCCCTCGGCGAGCCGCAGATATTCACCGACGTCCAGAAAGAGAAAGCAGTTTCTGTCCTCGCGCGCGCGAAAGAGGCGAAAAGGCAGTTTCTCACTCAGGGCGAAGCGAACGAAATTATGTTAGCTTACAAGATTCCCACCGCTAAAGGCGCGCTCGTTCAGACAGTGAAAGATGCCTCCGAAGCGGCAAGAAATCTCAGATACCCTCTCGTCCTCAAAATTGACGCTGAAGGCATAATCCACAAAACAGATGCGGGCGGAGTCATACTCAATATCCAGAGCCACGAACAGTTGAGGACTGAAGTCTCCAAGATGGAGAAGAGTTTCGCCGATAAGAAGGTGAAATTTTATCTGCAGGAGCAACTGCCCACTGGCAATGAGATAATTGTGGGCGCATCAAAAGTCCCCGGGCTCGGACATCTTCTTATGTTCGGTCTCGGCGGAATATACGTTGAGGTGCTCAAAGATGTGAAGTTCGCAGTCGCTCCAATAAGCGTAGAAGAAGCGCGCCTGATGATTGAATCTGTCAAAGGATATCCGATACTACGCGGAACGCGCGGCGAAAAAGGCGCACATATTGACTCGCTCATTGAGATTCTCCAACGCGTCTCGCAACTCGTGACAGACATTCCCGAAATCAGCGAACTGGATTTGAATCCGATATTCGCCTATCCCGAAAACGCAAAAGTCGTTGACGCCCGCGTAGCCGTGGAGACATAACAAAGACGGGGTTGAAAGATAAAGCATTTCCGGAGCAACCGCCGAATTGCTTTGAATAGTTCAGTCTGCCACAATACAATCAATACCAGGATTCCGGAGGAAGGTGGTATCTATGCTCAACAAGTGGAAGTCAGCGGTTCAGAAGTTGAAACAGGAGATCAAAGTCTACCGACTAATCCTGAAAGACAGACGCACACCGAGACGGGCAAAAATACTTGTCTGGGTTGCTATCGGCTACGCGCTTTTGCCTTTTGACCTCATTCCCGATTTTATCCCGGTCATCGGTCAACTTGATGACCTGATTATTGTCCCAGCGCTGCTTACTATCGCGCTGAAGATGGCGCCAGGAGAGGTCATCGCCGATTGCCGGGCCAAAGCAAATGCAGAATAACGCGAACCATTTTTGACCGGGTTTTACTGACAAATTTCAATTGGCTCTGTGTGCAAGAAGGAGCGATAAGTATGTTAGGCGCACTTTTGGGCAAAGGTAAAGCGTTTTATGAGATGTTTGAGAAAGCGGCAGATAACAGTATCTGCGCAGCCAATTCGTTGCATAGCCTTTTTGTTGGAATGCGGGACAGACCAGAAACTGTCTCTATTTCGGACAAAGTTAGAGAAGTAAAGGACATTGAACATCAGGGCGACCAGATTACGCACGAGACGTTGGAAATGCTCAACCGCACGTTTGTCACTCCCATTGACCGGGAAGATATTCACCAGTTGATTACCGAGATGGACGACATCGTGGACCTGATGGATGGCGCTGCTAGCCGAATAGAACTTTATGACATAAAGACCATTACCCCGGAAGCGGTTTCATTTGCTGTGATTCTTCAAAAAGCCTGCCAGATTCTCAAGCATAGTGTTACAACTATGCGCCATATTACAAACTGCCGCGAGATTCTCAAACACTGTGTGGAAATTCACACCCTGGAGAATGAAGGCGACCAGTTGATGCGTCAGGCGATGGTCAACCTTTTCAAGACAAATGACGCGATTCTCGTAATCAAGTGGAAAGAGATTTACCAGGACCTGGAATCGGCGACCGACTGCTGTGAAGATGTAGCAAATATCATTGAAGGGATAGTTATGAAATATGCCTGAAATTTCTGTCGGCTTCATTATCGTCCTTTTGCTCATTCTCTGGGCTGAGTTTGTGAATGGCTGGACTGACGCGCCCAACGCGATGGCGACTGTCGTTTCTACCCGTGTTCTTTCACCCCTGCAAGCATTGATTATGACTGTGCTGCTCAATTTTACAGGCGTAATATTAGCAGGCACAGCAGTAGCAATGACCATTGGCAGAGGCATAGTTGAGCCTTCCGCGATAAATCTGACGACCATTGGCGCGGCGATGTCAGGAATTATTATCTTCTCCACAGGCGCATGGTTCTTTGGACTGCCTACCAGTGAATCGCACGCGTTAGTTGCCGGCTTGGCAGGCGCCGGGCTGGCTAAATCCGGCGTGTCAGTCCTTCTCTGGGCTGGCTGGAAAAAGGTCATTATTGGACTGCTTTTTTCCACATTCTTGGGATTCGTCGGCGGGCTGGTCTTGATGTTCATAATCTACAGGCTCTTTGCTCGCGTTCATCTCTCCACGGGACGGAAAATCTTCGGCAAAGCGCAGATTTTTTCGTCCGCTTTTATGGCGTTCAGTCACGGCACCAATGATGGGCAGAAATCAATCGGAGTCTTTGCGCTTGCACTCGCGTTAGCCGGAATTATTCCTATGGAAACTTTCAAAAACCCATCGTTTCAGGTTCCGCTTTGGATTATTGTCGTCTGCGCATTGACTATGGCGCTGGGCACAGCATTCGGCGGATGGAAAATTGTAAAAACTATGGGCTTCAAAATGACCAAACTTGAACCGGTAAACGGCTTCGCCGCAGAGACCGGCGCTGCCGCAACTATTGAGTTAGCCTCCCGCCTGGGCATTCCGCTTTCCACAACTCACACCATCAATACAGCGATAATGGGAGTCGGCGCGACAAAACGACTCTCCGCAGTCCGCTGGGGCGTTAGCGGACAAATGGTTTTTGCCTGGATACTGACATTCCCCTGCTGCGCCCTTATCGCCTATCTGGTAACAAAACTCGTGATGCTATTCTCGGGATGAGAAATACTAAATCTCTGATTGAAAGTTGAGAATAGTGAGGTGGAATGGATTTTACAAGGAGTCTCAGGAGATTACTGTATGGATCGTTCCCGCAACGGCAGACGAATAGTCTCATCAATCGCGGTTTTGGTGGGAACCCCCTTCTACATCTACTGCGCGTTACAACACGTCTGTATTGGCGGTCATATGCAACATCCTCCTTACTCAACGTGGGACTATGTAAATGACGCTGTATGGATAATCTGTTTGTCTGTCGCTGTAGTTTTTTCCCTGAACTCGAATCTGCGCTTCAGGAGACTATTCTTCGGACTTTCAGTATTGCTGCTTATACTTTCAATATTAGGTGGTGGGTCTGATATTGTCCTTGGACCCCTCTTGCTGATAATCCTGATTGCAATATCTGTCGCTTCCTTGACCAGTTCACCAAAGAACTAATTGTCATCTAATCCTGATTCTTCACGACTGTATTATTAGAAGTGTTTAGCCGCCGCATTTATGCGGCGGAATTCCCGCCTCCTCACCTTATCCTTATCCCCGTTCATTTCGGAGAGGGCGGGATTCGAACCCGCGGAAGAGGCTTACGGCCCCTTCAACAGTTTAGCAAACTGTCGCATTCGACCACTCTGCCACCTCTCCTTCTGATAGAATTATCGCGGCGCGGAAACCCAAATTCAAGGAAAAAGAGCCAACAAATGAGAATCCCATTCAAAACATTCGCTCCAAACCAGGATAAGGAAATTGACATCAGCAGGTGGTGGAAGATAAAATCTGAGTGCGAAGAAAGATTTGTTCAAGAATTTCTGTTTGCGGAGGAAGGAAATGAAAGTCATAGCGGCTGGCGAAGGTGAAGTGAAACTGACTGACGCGGATGAGATTCGCCAGTGGCGAAGAACTCAGAAGACTCGCGCGCTCACCGATAAAGTGATAGACGAGCACGAAGCGGTCTCCAGATTCGTCCACGATGGCGACTACGTTAGTTACGATTTGAGTTCTATGGTGCGCGGACCAATGTCTCTTGAGCGCGAAATCATCCGTCAGAAAAAAAGAAACCTCTGGCTTGCCGCGAAGTTTACGCTTCTTGACTCCACAATTCTGGTCGCCGGCGGATGCGTGAGCAAATTGGATGTTGGATTTGCGGGTCTGGGACGCACACTTTTCGCCGCGATAGAGAGCGGTAGGGTAAAGACCATAGACTGGAGCAACGGCACTCTTGCACTTCGGCATCTTGCGGGCGCGATGGGTGTGCCGTTTCTTCCCACGCGCGCGCTCGCGGGAACAGACACTTTCAAACGCTCGGGCGCGAAAGTGGTTGAAGACCCGTTCACAGGGAAAAAGGTCTGCCTCGTTCCCGCGGTTCATCCTGATGTGGCGATAATACACGTGAATCAGAGCGACAGGTCTGGCAACGCGCGAGTATTCGGTCCCAGCATCACGCCGCTTGAGACCGCTACGGCTTCCAAAAACGTCATCATCTCCGCTGAAGAACTGATAAGCACAGAGGAGATTCGCAGAAATCCAGGGCTCACAACTATTCCTTACTATCTTGTGGACGCGGTGGTTCTCGCCCCTTACGGCGCTCACCCCGGGACTGTGCCGGGTCTCTACACGTACGATTCAGAGCATCTCGCGGAATTCTTCAGCGCGCAGGATGATGCCTCTATGCAAAAATATCTTGACAAATACGTTTACGGAACAAAATCGCACACGGAGTATCTGGAACTGATAGGAAAAGAGAGACTTCTCAAACTGCGAGAGAACGAGACTATTAGGGAGGGCTACTATAAATGAGCAAGGCGAAGTTCACAGAAGTGGAATTTATGATTTGTCTCGCCGCGCGCGCGATTGAGGATAACAAAACGGTCTTCATCGGCTACGGTATGCCTCAGATAGCGGCGATACTTGCGCAGCGCCTTTACGCGCCTGGAATATGCCAAGTTTACGAATACGGCGCAATAGGTCCGCAGGTCGCTACGCCATTTATGCGCAATATGATGGCTGACGCGCGTAACTCATACAGGTCTTTCTGCTGGACAACTATGAACACTATGATGGCTCACGCTTCTTCCGGGTTTATAGATTACGGGATTTTGGGCGCAGCGCAGATTGACCCATTCGGCAACATAAACTCCACAATGATTGGCGGAACTTACGAGCGCCCGAAGATAAGGTTCACTGGAAGCGGCGGCGGAAACGAAGTCGCATCTCTATGCTGGCGAACAATAATTCTTATGGAGCACGAAAAACGCAGATTTGTAGAGAGACCAGATTTTATCACTTCGCCCGGCTACCTTGATGGCTCGCCGAACGCGCGCGAGGATGCGGGTCTTCCGCGCAACACTGGTCCTTACAGGCTGATTACGAGCATCGCCACGTTTGACTTTGACTCACAAACGCACAGGATGAGGCTCACAGGCATGAGGGAGAGCGTAACAAAAGAATTCGCATTGCAGAATATGGGGTTTGAGCCGCTTGTGGCAGACAAACTGGAAACCCTTGCTACGCCGACTACGGAAGAACTGAAGATGCTTCGCGAGGTGATAGACCCTCACCGCGTCGTCATCGGCAGAGTCGGGGAGTAAATTGACCTCAATTCAGGTCACACGTGCTGGCGCAGTCGCGCTACCTGACCGCGAAATGGCTGTAAAGGTAGAACAAGAATAATCCGCCGAGAACTACAAGTGAACAGCATAAGGAAGAAATTGTGGAGATGCCACGACTGACTACAATTTCGCAGGCATGAATTGGACGACCTTTTCTTTTTCCTTGAAACGCACTTCAAACCTATTGAAGATATCCAACCGTCCGAGTAGCGGCGGAACGTTTTCTTCCAAAGCCCAAGCGATTCTCGCTTCAAACTCGTGTTTGCCGAGTTTGAGCCACATCTTGCGGATTATTATCGGTACAGTCGCCGCACCAACGCCTTTTATCTCCTCTATTTCCTTTTCATCAAACTGCAAGCCGAGACTCTCACCCAATGCCCGTGGAATAAGCGTTATGTCTGCACCCGAGTCAATATACATAAACGAGACAAGCAAGTTACCATCTTTGTCTTTGAAACCGACCTCTGCGACGGGCCGGTAAATCGTCCCCAGCAAATCCGATTTTTCTTTCTTGTATTTGAATGTTATCATTGTTACGCACCGTTAGAGAACTAACGTCTCTTCTTCAGGGATGCGGGCTATCTTAGGAACATCGGTGGGATATTTTCTTCTGAACTCCGAAAGCAATTTTGTTAGTTTGCGTCCGTGTAGAACTACTTTCTTTCCTCTAATGATTACATACTCGCCCTTGTATTTACTGAGGTCTGCCTTGACAAACCAATTGTAATCCTTGTCGCTCAACGCCTTATCCTCCAAATCATATCCGCACATAATTGATGTTACAGCCAGATGTGAGAGTGTCAAGAAAATTCAACTGTTAGCCTGGATTTTTCACGGAGATTTTGAGAATTTGTGATGAAAGAGGACCTTTCTGTCTGTAAGCTATGAAGTTGTGTTTATCCTCACAGCCTAAAACAGAAAGGTCTCTCTATGACAGAGTG
>Ga0315282_10004141_pt1 | contig 25411 bp, 24 predicted proteins | sample YL17G07_20_MG_FD_203693 | JGI IMG/M metagenome (GOLD analysis project Ga0315282, IMG submission 203693) | Sediment microbial communities from Yellowstone Lake, YNP, Wyoming, USA - YL17G07_20 | ecosystem: Environmental > Aquatic > Freshwater > Lake > Sediment | place: USA: Wyoming | collected... | reverse complement strand
TGAACCATATATTGGTATTGCTCCCTGTCTAAGTATAGGTTGGCTATTGGCAAAAAGAGATGTTACTGCTGCTAGTTGTGAGGGAGATTGGCCTACTGCAATAGCTCAAAGCATTGGGACACTTCTTTCAGGTAAGCCTAGTGCATGTCTTGATTTTGTAAACTATATAGGGAAAAGTCCTGTGGTACAGTTAGGTCACTGTGGAGTAGGGATTGCCGGTTTTATGGCTCCTAACGAACTAGAATCAGAAGGAGAAGTTTCAAAAGAGATAAAAGAGAAGATTATGACTGGTAAGATTAGAGTTAATGATGCCATTGCAGAAAAGAGTCCTGATAGACAGGGAGGACAATATTTGGGACCAGCCCATATAGGTCAGTTCTTATATGGAGTAAAAACGGGAATTAATCTTATACAGGATAGAAATAGTAAATTTAAAATGTTAGTATTTACAGGAGAAAGTAGACCTGAAACAGCTAAAGGGTTACTATATTGTGCCAGTGATATAGAAGTAAAAGACTATTCTATATTGAATGAATTAATATTAGAGCATGGTTTTTCTCATCATCTGGCAGTAGCTTTTGGAGATATAACTAAAGAGTTAAAAGTCCTTTGTGATTATTATGGTATTGAATATATCTTAGCAGATTAATAAAAAAGGAGAGAAAAATTATGGAAACAGGAAAAGCTTTAAGGATAAGGAGATTTTTTAGAAGAAAGAGAACAGTTATAATTCCTCTAGATCATGCTTTATACTCAGGCCCCGTCAAAGGAATAGAAGATCCAAAAAATTTAGTAAAAGTAATTTCTCAATCAGAAGCAGAGGGTATTCTTGTTACACCAGGTATTTTAATGAAGATAAAAGATGTTATTGGAAATCTAGCTGTGGTTCTAAGAATAGATGGAACTCATACTCGACTAGGCTCACATCTAGAAAGAATTGAGTTAATCTCTACTGTGGAAACAGCATTGAAACTCGGAGCCGACATGGTTGCTATAAATGTTTTTGTAGGCACAGAAAACGAAGATATTCTCTTAAAAAAATTAGGGATAATTTCAACAGCCTGCTTAGATTGGGGGATGCCACTAATGGCAGAAATGATTCCAGCTTCTACCTTAAGTTATCACTATGGCAAAAAAGAGGAAGATAATGCAGATATTACTGATGACATCAAACTAGTTGCCCGACTAGGGGCGGAAATTGGAGCAGACATAATAAAGACACATTACACGGGAAGTATAGAAAGTTTTAAGGAAGTAGTAGATACAGCCACTGTACCCATAGTAATAGCTGGAGGGCCCAAAGTATCAAGTGATGAAGAATTTATTAAACTTGTAGAAGAAATTTCTATATCTGAAGCAAGTGGTATATGTATAGGAAGAAATATATGGCAAGCCAAAGACCCTAAGAAGATGCTAGAAGCAGTTTGTACACTAATTCATGGAGAAACAAATGAAACATCAGGAGTGCATAGAGGAAATGCCTGATGTAATTGGTATAGGACATTGTGCAGTAGATTTTCTAGGACTAGTTCCTTATTATCCTTCTCTTGATGAGAAAATAAGGATAATAGAATTTCACCGCCAAGGGGGAGGAGAGGTCGCTACTGCTCTAGTAACTTTATCACGACTTGGAGCAACTACTTCCTTTATTGGTAAGATAGGGGATGACGATTTAGGTAATTTTATCCTTACTGAATTTAATAAAGAGAAAGTAGATACTAGTCACATTGTCATTGAGAAAGGTGCCTCTTCTCTTTGTGCATTTTGTATCATCGATAAAGTAAGTGGTAAAAGGACTATATTTTGGTACAAGGATATGAAACCATTAAGACAAGAAGAATTAGATAAAGAATTTATTCTTTCAGCTAAAATTCTTCTTGTAGATCACCATGAACCAGAAGCTGTAATTATAGCAGCAGAATGGTTCAAAAGAGTAGGGAAAACAGTTGTATTAGATATTGATACTATTAATCCTCAACTTGAAAGATTAGTAAAATCAGTAGACGTAGTAATTGGTTCTGAGGTCTTTGCTAGAAATTTTGCTATTAATGATTACTTTACGGCGGCAGAAATGGTTGCTTCTCTAGGCCCTAGGATAGTAGTATTTACTTTAGGAGAGAAAGGTTGTCTCTGTTATTCTAAAGAAGATAAATTTATTCAACCTGCCTTTGAAATAAACGTAGTAGACACTACTGGATGCGGTGATGTATTTCATGGAGCTTTTGTATATGGTCTTCTAAAAGGCTGGAATTTAAGAAAGATAGCTACATTCTCTAATGCTATTGCTGCTATAAAATGTACTAAAATAGGTGGAAGAGCGGGGATTCCTTCTATTAAGGAGGTAGAAGAATTCCTTAAAACAGCTAAAATGAGAGAATAACTTATATCTAAGAAATATTTAGAAAGGAGTAACATCAATATGACTTCGAGAGAACGTATTATTGCTTCTCTTAATCATCAAGAAACAGATAAGCTCCCTCTTGATTTGGGTTCTACAATGGTCACTGGTATCCACGTAAGCAGTCTACACAAGCTGAAGGTAGCTTTAGGCCTTATCAATCCTACTGAACCAGTGAAAGTGATTGACCCCTTCCAGATGCTGGGAGAAGTAGATGATGATATGCGTAAGACATTGGGAATAGATACTGTTCCTCTCCTTCCTAGGAGAAATTTCTTTGGCTTTAAGAATGAAAATTGGAAACCTTGGACTTTTTTTGATGGAACACCTCTTCTCGTTCCAGAGAAATTCAATACTATCCCTAATAAAAATAGAGATATCTATCAATACCCAGAAGGAGACACTTCTGTTCCTCCCTCCGGCAAAATGCCTAAGGACGGTTTCTATCATGATGCTCTCATCCGCCAGAAGCCTATTCTTGATGAGAGGTGGCTCAAAATAGAAGACCAGATAGAAGAGTATACTCTCCTCACCGATGAAGAGCTTCTTTACTATGAAAGAGAGACAAGAAGGCTTTTTGAAGAAACTGACTATGCCATTGTTTCTGGTGGAGTTCCAGGTACCAATATTGGAGATATTGCCCTTATTCCTGGCCCTTCTCTCAAAGATCCCCAGGGAATTCGGGATGTAGAAGAATGGTACATTTCTCTCATCGCTAGAAAAGATTTTATCAAGGACGTCTTTGCCCAGATGGTAGAAATTGGACTTAAAAATCTTAAATGCTTCCATCAGGCAGTGGGAGAGAGGATTCAAGTGATTGTAGTCTCGGGTACTGATTTTGGCTCCCAGTATAGTTCTTTCATCTCCAAAGAACTCTATCAGGAACTCTTCAAACCTTTCCATCGAAAAATTAACGACTGGGTCCATCAAAATACCACTTGGAAAACTTTTATACATACCTGTGGTTCTGTTTACAATCTTCTCCCTGATATCCAAGAAGCTGGATTTGACATTCTCAACCCAGTACAAATATCGGCTGCTAAGATGAACCCAGAAGAGTTAAAAAAGAAATTTGGAAAATACTTTACTTTCTGGGGTGGAGGAGTGAATACCCAAAACACTCTTCCCTTTGGAACACCAGAAGAAGTAAGGAAAGAAATAAGAAGACTCATTGAAAACTTTAAACCTGGGGGAGGTTTTATCTTTGCTGCAGTACACAATATTCAGCCCAATATCCCTATAGGGAATCTTTTGGCCCTCTTTGAAACGGTAAATGAATATCGGTAGTAGAGTATAGAAACTTTTCCTCTTTTGATTCCTCAATGTATCTTTTAGAGACCTTTCTAATCACAGAAAAAATCACCTAAAAGCCCACGGTTTTAATAGTTGATAAGATCCGATTTTATAGTTGAATACTTACTTTTAAGGTATTTCGGGAGTAATCTATTCTATTCAAGTAATTATCAATGTTTATACTAATTCATCAACCAAAATTGCAACAGTTACGGAAGGGAGATTGTTAAAATAGATAGATACTTTCCCTCATCTAAGAGTTGTTCAAGATGTGGATATATAAATAAAGAACTAAGTTTATCAGAGAGAAGTTGGATTTGTCCTATATGTGGTAGCGTCCATGATAGAGATATTAATGCAGCTATAAATCTACTAAGAGTAGGGCTGGAACAGTCCGAATTAACGCCTGTGGAGTATGCTCTGGTGGATGACCGTAGCGAAGGCTACCTAAAAAGCCATCATCCGATGAAGCAGGAAGCTACTCATTTAAATGAGTGGTAGTTCACGAGGATACTTTTCACCCGTTACCATTACTGGACTGGGATTTTTCGAACAGTTTTCAACAGGACTTGACGACCCAGTTAGTTTACAGTAACAGAGGTAGTAATTTCTATCTTTTCAAGAAAGAAAAAGACTTATTCTTTTAATTCGGATATCTTCACCTAGAAATTACTTAATCTAGACTTTCTCTATGTTAAAATTAGGTTTATTCCAAGTTTGCGTATCTCCTCTTGTTTGTCTTCTGGTAGCTCTTTATCTGTTATAATTGTTTCTACTTCTGTAAGTGGGGCGACAAATGCATATTCAACTTTTCCAATTTTACTGGAATCGGCTACGAGGATAATTTCTCTTGCTTTGCTCATCATTATTTGTTTCAGATGGGCAAAGTGAACACTTATCTCTGTTAATCCTTTTGCTGTATCAGCACCATGAATGGCGAGGAAAAGTTTATCTGCATTTATCTCTTCAAAAAATCTTTCCGTTTGAGGTCCATATACGGAAAATCCTAAAGGGTTAAATATTCCCCCAGCAAGAAGAACTGTTATCCCCTCTTTTCCGCCTAGCTCTGAGGCAACCTTTAGAGAAGGGGTAATCACTGTTAAATTAGTTATAGAGGTGATATTTTTAGCTATATAGCTGGTAGTTGTTCCAGAATCAAGAATAACTGTCTCTCCATTTTTTATTATTTTTGCCGCTGCTATTCCTATTCGTCTCTTCTCAGAAGCATGTTCTCTTATCCTTTTAGCAAATGAAATTTCTACAAGAGATTCTTTATTTAATACTGCTCCTCCATGTTCTTTTAATATTATTCCCTCTTTTTCTAATTTAAGTAAATCTTGCCTAATGGTCTCTAAGGTAACTCCAAACATTTCCTTTAATTCAGAGACCTTAACACTTTCTCTCTCTATAAGCAACTCTACAATTTTATCTCTTCTTTGTTTAGCAAGTAGGTTCTTCAAAACTATCATCTCTATAAAATTTTATCATCATATCTAAAATATTGCAATAGTATTAGCAATTGATATTCTGCTATTCCCATAGATTTTTACTGATAATTCTTGATATAATAGATGTAAATATGATATAGTTAAAGAAATTTAGATTTGAAATACTTGATATTATAATAAATTAGTATTATAATTGAGTTTATAAAAAAGGAAGGAGCTGAAAGTTTGATGATAGAGATTGAGAAGGAAGTCAAATCTTATATTTTAGGTGTTAGAGATGTTCTTTCTGGACTTTCTCAAGATGGTATAAAGAAGATGGTTGGAATTTTATTTAAAGCTTATGAAGAGGATAAACAGATTTTCACTATGGGTAATGGGGGGCATGGTTCTACGGCTACTCATTTTGTGAATGATTTACTCAAACATACTATTGTTTCTGACGAAAAGGATAAGGTTATAGTTACAAAAAATAGAGTAAAGGCAATGTGTCTCTGCGATAATATTTCTGCTTTAACAGCCTGGGCTAATGATGTAGGTTATGAGTATTGTTTCTCCGAGCAATTAGCTAATTGGGTAGAAGAAGGAGATGTGGTGATTGGGATCAGTGGCAGTGGAAATTCAGAGAATGTACTTAAGGCTTTTGAAGTAGCCAGACAGAAAGGAGCTATTACAATCTGCCTTACCGGTCGAGATGGAGGAAGAGCAAAAGGAATAGCTGACCTTTCTATTATTATACCTACAGATAATATGCTCTATATTGAAGATATTCATTTGCTTATTACCCATCTCTGCTGTGATGTATTGAAAAAACTTATTAGACTAAGTTCGTACCTAGAACTGGAAGGAGAAAGGAAGTGAATTCTTTGGTATTAGGAGAGATAGATAAAAATTATTCTGAAGAATTAATAAAGACTTTAGAGAAAAGAGCTAACAAGATTCGAAAACTTGCCATTAAGATGATAGCTAATGCTCAATCTGGACATCCAGGAGGCTCACTTTCTATAGCTGATATTATAGCTGTCCTTTATTTTCATATATTACATCATGATCCTCAGAATCCGAAATGGGAAGATAGAGATAGATTTATCCTCTCTAAGGGGCATGGTTCTCCGGCACTCTATGCTGCTTTAGCTGAAGCAGCATATTTCCCACCAGAAATTCTCTATACTTTTAGGAAGTTTGGTAGTATCTTGCAGGGACATCCAGATATGAGGAAGGTGCCAGGGATAGAAATGTCTAGTGGCTCTTTAGGTTTAGGATTATCTGTAGCTAATGGAATGGCACTATCAGCCAAACTGGATGGGAAAGACTACAGGGTTTATGTACTTTTAGGTGATGGGGAATTGGATACAGGAATAGTGTGGGAAGCTGCTATGGCAGCATCTCATTATCATCTTAATAATCTTACCGCTATTATTGATTATAACAAATTACAAAGTGATGGTTTTACCCATGAGATTATGGAGTTAGAGCCCTTGAAAGATAAGTGGGCTTCTTTTGGTTGGGAAGTAGTAGAAATTGATGGGCATAATATTGAAGAAATACTCTCTAGTATAGAATATGCTAAATCAGTAAAGGATAAACCTACAGCAATTATTGCCCATACTATTAAAGGTAAAGGGGTCTCTTTTATGGAAAATCAAGTTTCTTTTCATTCTGTTAGTAAATTTACCCAGGAACAACTAGAACTTGCTCTTAAAGATTTAGGAGGAGAAGATGAATGAATTAATTTCCTCTCGTGATGCCTTTGGTAAAGCTCTTGTAGAGGTAGGGAAAGAGAATAAAGATATGGTAGTTTTGACAGCAGATCTAGCGGAGGCTACTCGAACATATCTTTTTGCCAAAGAGTTCCCTAAGAGGTTTTTCAATTTTGGCATAGCTGAGCAGAATATGACAGCTACCGCTGCTGGTTTTGCTACCTGTGGGAAGATCCCTGTTGTGGCTACCTTTGCAATATTTGCAGCTGGACTTGCCTGGGAGGTGATTCGTCTAACTATTGGTTATACGGGATTAAATGTAAAGATAGTTGGTACCCATGCTGGTTTAGGTCCCTCTCTAGATGGACCAAGTCATCAGATGAATGAAGATATTGCTCTAATGAGAGCTATTCCTAATATGACAGTTATTGTACCTTCTGATGCTATAGAGACAGAAAAGGTATTAAAAGCAGCTATAGATTATCCAGGTCCAGTATATCTAAGGATAAGCCGTACTCCTATTCCAGTATTTAATACCCCTGATTATCAATTTCAGATAGGAAAAGCAATAGTTCTTCGAAAAGGAGAAGATATTACCATTATAAGTTGTGGAATTATGGTCTCCCGTGTTTTAGAATCAGCAGAAAGGCTATCTAAAAAAGGAATTGAAGCTGAAGTTATCAATCTACCTACTTTAAAGCCTCTTGATGAAGAGTCCCTTTTAAGTTCTGCTTCAAAGACTAAAAGAGTACTTACTGTAGAAGAGCACAGTTTAATTGGAGGCTTGGGGAATACAGTAGCAATGACTTTGTTGGGAAGGGTTAAAGATATTAGCTTTCAAAGTATTGGCATACCAGATTGCTTTGGAGAAACAGGTGAGACAGAGAAGGTATTCTCAAAATTTGGATTAACAGTAGAAAATATAGTTGATACTGCTAAAAAAATGATAAGCTGATAAGGGATAGTTACTGGGAGTACTATTGCATTTGTATGGATATTATGGTATATTCTACTTAGAAATACAAGGTAATTAATTTTGAAATTGCTTGACATATAGAATAATTTTGTCTTATAACAAAGACAAAAACAAGATTAAGATGTTAGGAGAGATTAATTTTGTGAGAGGTTTTGAAGAAGTTCAGAGGATGGAGAATATAGAGATTTGGAAGAAGGAAGGCTCTAGTGAGAGGTCGTCTGCTTTTAGTTCTCACTCTAATGTTGTTAGAACTCTTTCTACTTTTATTAAGAGTAGATTAATCAGCAATCAAGTTAAGCCGCAGCTTCTTATATTCAGACCATTAAAGAAAGAACTGCGGCTTTTTGTATTAAATCCTATTATATTAAGTCCATTCGAAGGATGTGATGCCTATGAGAGTTATATGAAATAGCCTAAGTTTCTTAAGAAGTTTCTCAGTCTAGTAACCCCAAAGAGGGGAGATGAAATCTTAAAAATTTTATATTAAGGAGGTACAGATACAATGCGTAAGTGTTTTGTAAGTTTAGTGTCTTTGGTAGTAATAGTTAGCTTAATTTTAGGGGCAGTTTCTATTGCATTTGCCCAGCAAGTTAAGGGACCTTCCCCAGTTATGTATAACACCCTTAAAGATTATGAGAAAGCGACTGGGAAGAAGATAACGAAGTTTGACGAAGCTCCAATGTTAGCTGACTTAGTAAAGCAAGGGAAACTTCCTCCAGTAGAAAAAAGGCTACCAGGAGAGGATACAGTAGTTATTAAACCTGCAGAGGAGATTGGGCAGTATGGAGGAAGAATACGTGTAGCTACTACAAATCCAGCTGGAGGAGAGGGGTCTGAGATAGTAATTGGATATGAACCAATTCTTCGAATAGGCACTGATTGCAAGAGTATAGAGCCGAACATTGCAAAGAGCTGGAAATTTACAGAAGGTGGGAAAGTTCTTACTCTATACTTGAGAAAAGGGATAAAGTGGTCTGATGGAGTACCTTTTACAGCTGATGATATTATGTTTTGGTGGGAGGATGTAATCTTAAACGATGAGCTTACTCCAGTAAAGCCTATAGAGTGGTCACCTGGTGGCAAGCTGATGGAGGTAAAGAAGATAGATGACTATACAGTCCAATTCCGTTTTGCTGTGCCTTATTATGTAGCAACTTTATACTTAGCCCATTCGAATGGTACTAGCGTCTATTTACCTAAGCATTATTTTAAGCAATTTCATCCTAAGTATACTTCAAAGGAAAAACTAGAGACTATGTGTAAAGAGGCAGGTTATGATAAGTGGTATCAACTGTTCCTGGCGAAGAAGAATTATTTCTGGTCTGGAAACCCACTCCAGGAACCTGATACTCCTATGCTTACTGCTTTTATACTAAAGGAAAAGAAGCCCGGTATTACTCTTTTTAAACGAAATCCGTACTACTGGAAGATAGATACTGCAGGCAATCAGCTTCCTTATATTGATGAGGTCTTTCTTACTTTAGTTGAGAATGAAGAAGCTCTTAATATGAAGATTGTAGGGGGAGAGATAGACTTCGAGGGCTTACATACCCTGTTAGAAAACTATCCTCTCTATATGGAAAATGCCAAAAAAGGTGGATATCGAGCAGTGCTCTGGCAGGCTAATTTCACTGGTAATATAGGGCTTATGTTTAATCTTGCTCATCCAGACCCTGTCAAACGTAAAATCTTCCAAGACCGTAGATTCCGTATCGCCGTTTCTCTAGCTATTAATCGAGATGAGATGAATAAGGTTATTTTCTTTGGTAAAGCAGTTCCTTCTCAAGCTACAGCTCTTCCTACCTCACACTTTTATGAAGAGTCATTTGCCAAAGCTTATGCAGAATATAATCCTAAGGAAGCAAATGCACTTCTAGATAAGATGGGATTAAACAAGAGAGATAAAGAAGGATATCGATTAATGCCAGATGGAAGAAGACTAACTATAACTATTGAATATTGGCCAGGTCATTCTCAAACTCCACCATTAGAATTAATAAAGGAATACTTACAGGCGGTAGGACTTAACGTACTTCTTAAACCAGAAGAGAGGAGTTTTTGGTCAACGCGTATGTCGACTGGTGAGCATGATGCAAGTGTGTGGCTTATAGATAAAGGCTCAGATATTCTTTTCCCTATAACTCCAAATTGGTTCGTTCCTATTTCAACCGTAGAGAGCATATGGGGTACAAAGTGGGCTTTGTGGTATTCCTCAAAAGGGGAATCTGGAGAAGAGCCGCCTACAGAGGTAAAGAAGCTCTTCGACCTATACGAGAAGATGAAGAGTGCTTCAGAGAAGGAGAGAATTCTTTATGGTAAGCAGATTTTAACTTCACAGGCCAAAAATCTCTGGTGTATTGGAACAGTAAGTACTGCTCCCTGTCCTGTTATAGTCAGTGAAAAGTTAGGAAACGTTCCTCCTGAGGGGAGCCTTTGGGGGTGGGATTGGTTCTGGATGAGCCCTTATCATGCAGAGCAACTCTTTTTTAAGAAGTAAAGTATTATGAAGAAGGGGGACCGTTAACGGTCCCCCAATATTAGGAGGAGAACTAGGATATGTTAAGCTATTTAATTCGCCGTATAGTATATATGATACCTATGTTACTGATAATTTCTATCATCAGTTTTGTCATTATCCAGTTACCTCCAGGTGATTTTTTAACCTCATATGTAATGCAACTAAAAGAGAGCGGAACAGAAGTTTCGGAGGCACAGATAGCTTCGTTGAAAAAGCAGTATGGTTTAGATAAGTCATTGTATGCTCAGTATTTTTTCTGGTTGTTTAGACTTTTACGAGGGGATATGGGACGTTCTTTGCAGTGGAATCTCCCAGTGAGGACACTAATAGGGGAAAGATTAGCATTAACTATAACTATTACTCTCTTTTCCCTTATAATTACTTGGCTTATGGCTATTCCTATAGGAATTTATTCTGCTCTTCATCAATATTCTATATTTGATTATATAACTACATTTATTGGTTATATTGGAATTTCTGTTCCCAATTTCTTATTAGCTCTTATAATTATGTATTTTACTTATGTTTATTTTGGTATTAGTGTAACAGGACTTTTTTCTCCTCAATATGCAATAGCTCCCTGGAGTTGGGCAAAGTTTGTAGATATGATGCGTCATATCTGGGTACCGGTAATAATTATTGGGGTAAGTGGTACCTGTGGACTTATTCGTGTTATGCGAGGATGCTTACTGGATGAGCTTAGAAAGCCATATGTAATAACAGCTCGTGCTAAAGGGGTTCCAGAGTGGGAACTTCTTTTTAAGTATCCTATAAGAATAGCGATAAATCCCATAGTCAGTACTATAGGATGGACATTACCTGGTCTTATTTCTGGAGAAACAATTACTGCAATAGTGCTGAGTATTCCTACTACAGGACCTCTTCTCTTTAGGGCATTACAATCCCAAGATATGTATTTAGCCGGAAGTTTTGTTATGTTATTAAGTTTTTTCACCCTTATAGGAACGTTAATATCTGATATTTTGCTTGTATGGGTAGACCCTCGCGTAAGATATGAGTAGAGGTCAGAAAATGGTTGAAGAGAAAGAAACTGTAGAAAAGATAGAGACTACTGTAGAGGAAAAGATATATTTAGCTTCTCAGTGGAAGCTAATGTGGTGGAAATTCAAAAGGAATAAATTAGCGATAGTAGGGGGTGTTATTCTAATTATTCTTTATTCTCTAGGTATATTTTGTGACTTTTTTAGTCCTTACGATCCAAACGAACGGTTTTCAGAGTATCTTTATGCTCCAATGCAAAGGATACACTTTTTTGAAGGAGGGAAGATTTCTAGACCATTTGTCTTTGGATTAGCGCAAGAGCAAGACCCAATAACATGGAAATCAATATTTAAGGAAAATAGAGAAGAGAAAATTTATATTAAATTCTTTATTCGTGGGTCTGAATATAAATTGTTAGGCTTATTCCCAACAAATATTCATCTTTTGGGAGCGGAAGGTAATAAAAAAATATTTCTTTTTGGAACAGATAATTTGGGTAGGGATGTGTTTTCTAGAGTTCTTTATGGGGCTCGTATTTCTCTTTCTATAGGATTGATAGGGGTTTTTATAAGTTTTGTTCTAGGGTTAATTATAGGTGGTATTTCCGGATATTTTGGGGGTCTAACAGACCTTATAATTCAGCGAATTATAGAGATACTTAGATCTATTCCAACAGTACCTCTCTGGATGTCTTTGGCTACTGCGTTACCTCTCACTTGGGATCCTCTTAGAATTTACTTTATGATTACTATCATTCTCTCTATTATGGGGTGGACAGATTTAGCTAGGGTAACAAGAGGTAAACTCCTCTCATTAAGAGATGAAGATTTTATTGTTGCTGCTAGAATGGCAGGATGTAGTGAATTACGTATTATAATAAGACATCTTCTTCCTTCTTTCTTTAGTTATATAATAGTATCATTAACACTGACTATACCTGGTATGATTTTAGGAGAGACAGCTTTGAGTTTTCTTGGTCTTGGATTACGTCCACCTATAGTAAGTTGGGGGACTCTACTTCAAGGAGCGCAGAATGTACGTACTGTAGCTCTTTACCCTTGGCTTTTTATTCCGGTAGTTTTTGTGATTATAACAGTATTAAGTTTCAATTTTGTAGGTGATGCTCTACGGGATGCAGCTGATCCATATGCAAGATAAAGAAGGATAAATATATATGGTAACTATCCAGATACAGATAATTTTAAAAAGGAGGAAAAGATACGATGAAACTAGGCTATATTTCTAATTGGTCAGGTGTAGGACCTGGCCAGATGAAAGTAAAGGATTTTTTGGAGAAGAACAAGAAGATTGGTTTTAGGTATGTAGAAGTCTCCCCGGAAATCGCTGGGAGTTATTTAGAGGTTGATAAGAGAAAAGCCGAAGAGATAAAAAGTATGCTTGCAGATTATGATGTTACCCCTTTAGCTTACTGTATCGGGGGTTGGGGAGAAAAGGACAGAGGAAAGTTAGAAATAGGATTTGAAGCTGCTCTCTCTTTGGGGGTAGAAGTAATTGTTGGTTGTGCTGAAAGAGAGATAGTTGAGGAGATAGATAAACTCTGTAACCATTATAAGGTATATTTTGCCATTGAAAACCACTGGCATAGTCCGGACCATGAGTCTGTAGAAGGGGTATTAAAAACATTAAAGAACACATCTTCCTATATAGGAGCCAATATTGATACTGGTCACTTTACAACCGTTGGTCATGACCCACTAGAGGTAGCTAATCGCCTTAAGGGAAGGATTTATCACGTTCATTTAAAAGATGTTAAGGTAAAAGGTGCTCATGAGATGTGTGTTCTTGGCGAAGGAGTAGCCAGAATTGGAGACTTCATCAAGAAGATGAAGGAGTTAAATTACCAAAGGATGCTCTCGGTAGAATTTATTAATCCTCCAGAGCCAGTCATTGAGAACCTAATAAGGTGTAGAGACTTTTGCGAAAAAATTTTGGAGGAATAGGATGAGAAAGATACGGTATGGAATAATTGGAGTAGGTGAGATTGCTCAGAATAATCATATACCTGCTTTTCAGAATCTGTCTGATGTAGAAGTAGTTGCTATTAGTGATATAGATAAGGAACGATTAGAGAAAGTGAGTAGAAAGTTTAACATTTCTCAAACTTTTTCCGATTATAAAGAGATGCTTTCTAAATCAAGTTTAGATGCAGTAAGTATCTGTACCCCTGTTTTCCTTCATTGCCAACAGACAATAGATGCTTTAAATGCTGGCTGTCATGTGCTTTGTGAAAAACCAATAGCTCTTAATGTAGAAGAAGCTGAAGCAATGGTAGAAACGGCAAGGAAGAATAAAAAGAACTTGATGATTCCTTTCCGTTTCCAATTTTCTTCTGAAGCTCAAACTGTAAAGGGACTCATTAATAAAGGAGAATTGGGAAGTATTTACTATGTCAAAAGTGGATGGATCAGAGATAAAACAACTTTCAGAGAGAAAAAAACTTGGTTTACTAGAAAGGAGATATCTGGTGGTGGGTGCCTAATCGATATAGGTGTTTATATGATTGATGTTGCCCTCTGGCTTATAGGAAGTTTTGATGTTTTCTCTGTTTCTGCTTCCACCTATCAGAAATTTCCTAACCGAGCTGGTACTGAAATTTATGATGTAGAAGATTTAGCATCAGCTTTTATAAGGTTAAAAAATGGAACAACTATGTTTTTAGAAACAAGTTGGGCTTTAAATACTGAACCTAAGATGTATGTTACTCTCTGTGGAGAGAAAGGAGGAGCAGACCTTTATCCTCCAAAAATTTATAAGGAAGTGGATGGTAAGATAACAGCCCAGCAGTTGGAGGTTCTAAAAGAGGACCCATTTGAAAGAATTGCCGAAGAATTTATCTCTTCTATCAAAGAAAAGAGAGAACCAACTGCTAATGGTAGAGAAGGACTAGAAGTTATGAGAATAATAGAGGCTATCTATACTTCGGCAAGAGAAAATAGAGAACTCTATTTCTAAAATTCTAAGTAGAACTAGAGGAGGATAAAATACCTATAGAGGCAGTGAAAACTAAAGACCCTTCAAAGATTTGTTCTACCTATAGAGATGGAGCAAAAACATTGGCTATTGTTCTAGTAGTAAAGGAATCAGCAACATCTGATATGCCTGTAAAGGTACCAGATATAAAATATTATTCGGATTGATAGGAGGTGTTTTTCAATGGCAAGACCTTTAGTAGCCCTTGCAGTATATACTGTAAGGGATGAGGCAGAGAAGGATTTTATTGGTACTATAAAAAGGATAACTCGGATAGGTTACGAGGGAATAGAGATAGGGGATGTTTATGGAGTTAAAGCTTCAGAGCTTAAAAATCTCTTAGATTCTTTAGGTTTGAAGGTGGCTGGAAGGCATATAGGGATAGATATATTAGAAAAAGACCTTGAAGCTACTATAGAATATGATCTAGAGATAGGTAATAAGAATATAGTCTGTCCATTTCTCCCTAAAGAAAGAAGAAGTGATACTTCTGGTTGGAAAAGGGTAGCTGGAGAACTAAATTCTATTGGAGAAAAGCTGAAAAAGAGCAATTTGGTATTTTCCTATCATAGTCATAATTTCGAATTTGAGAAGTTTGATGGAAAGTACGGTCTTGATATACTTATGGAATCAACAAACCCAGAGAATTTGAAGTGGGAGATCGATGTATTCTGGGCAAAGTATGCAGGGGTAGAGCCAGTAGAATTTCTAAATAAATATAGGGACCGTATTCACTTAGTTCATCTAAAAGATATGGAATCTGATGGGAAGACTTTTGCCGAAGTGGGAGAAGGGGTCATTGATTTCAACACAATATTTGAAGTAAGTGAGAGAGGAAAAGTAGAGTGGTATATTGTAGAGCAAGACATCTGTAAAAGACCTTCATTGGAAAGTGCAAGGATAAGTTTTGAAAATCTAAAGAAGTGGGGAAAAGTTTAAATAACCATAAGAAGGAGGATAGAATGCTTGATCTAAGGTATCAGAAACAGAAAAGAACCAAGGAGGGACTTGTTAAGTATCTAAATGAGTTTAATCTTGATCTCAAATTTAGTATAGGCCTCTGGTACTTTTCACCTAGTGGAAGTAGATTCCATGAACCATACGGATCTCCACGAAGTATTGAAGAGCGTTTAGAAATGATTGCTGAAACTGCTAAATATGGAGTAAAGGGAGTAGAAGCTCATTACCCAAGTGAAGTAAATGAAGAGAACCTTCATCTCTACAAACAGTTAGAAAAGGAAACAGGGATTAAACTTATTAATTCTGGGCCATATACTTTTTACAGTAAGGACTTTGAGTTTGGAACTCTCTCTAACCCCATAGAGAAACACCGAAAGAGAGCTAAAGAAGAGCTTATTGGCTGTCTAAAAATGGTAAAAGAGTCTGGTGCTACCCATTGTGGTATATGGCCAGGTATTGATGGGTATACTTATTCCTTTGGTACTATCTTTTATCAGATGTGGGACTACTTTGAGGAAACACTAGCTGAAGCTATGGATGAAGTTCCTGGAGTTACAGTAGCTATTGAACCTAAGCCTTATGAGCCAATACCAAATAATATCTACAGAACTACCTCAGACGGAATCTTGGCAGCTAGAGATATTGAAGCTCGACTGAAGTCAGAGACTAACAGAAGACTTCTTAAAGAAGGCTATACTTTAGTGGGGCTCCAGCCTGAGATAGGTCACATTCTTATGGGATTTGAAGACCCTGCCTATGCTTTTAGTCGTATAGCTAGAGAAGGAAGACTTGTCCATATTCACTGGAATAGTCAGCCTTTAGGTAACTATGACCAGGATTTAAATGTGGGAGTTTTAGGGTGGGAACAGGCTGAAGCTACTCTGTATGCCTTAAAGATGATAGGCTATCAGGGATATTTTGGAATAGATATTAATCCGGAAAGGATTCCTCCCCTGAAGGCTATTGAAATCAATACGAAAGTATTAAATATAATGAATGAGAGGATAAATAACCTTCCTCATGAAGAAATAGTAGAGTGTTACTATAATCCAGAAGTACATAGAGGAGACCTTGAGCTGATACTAGCCCAGGCAAGAGGAAAGTAAAGGAGGAGATAATTATGCATATTGGATTTGTTACTCCTTATTCTGAAGAAAGGGTGAAGTTTGCAAAAGAGACGGGCTTTGATTGTTTAGAAATCTTTGTAGATGAGGGAATGCTAGAGGAGAAAAGAATAAAAGAAGTTAAAAGGGTTTTTGATAGATACAATGTTAAGATAGGCACAATAGCCTGTTCTGTTAATCATTTGGATCCTGACCCTAAGAAAAGGGAGAAGAATAATGAAACATTTGTAAAAGCACTTAGAGTATGTAGGCAGTTTGGTACAGATATCGTTGCTACCAATGCATGGGGAGATAGAACTAAGTCGGTGAAAGAAAATATTCTTGTATATAAAGAGGTTTTTACTGAGTATGCCAGAGTAGCTGAAGCTGAAGATGTAAAAATTGCTATAGAAAACTGTCCACATATGGGTAGATATCCATTTACTATTGGAAATATCGCTTTTAGTCCTGAAGTCTGGGAGCTATTGTTTGAAGCTGTACCGTCTAAAAATATAGGACTAGAATATGATCCTTCCCATCTATTCTGGCTAGGAATAGATTACATTAAAGGGGTATATGATTTTGGAGATAGAATTTATGCTGTACATACCAAGGATACGGAAATATTAAAGGATACTCTTTCTAAGAGGGGAATATATGGAGAGAACTGGTGGAGATATCGTATACCAGGATGGGGAGATATAAATTGGCAGAAGTTTATAGCAAGTCTATATGATGTGGGATACAAAGGTGATTTAATTATTGAGCATGAAGACCCTGTATTTGGAGGAGAACTTACAGATGAGGGGCTCAAACTAGGTCTTAGATATCTTAGACAATTTACTATCTAAGGAGGGTAAAGTGAAAGTAAAAGTTGGAGTGATAGGGCTAAATATGGGAAAATCCCATCTAGTTAATTATGCTAAGTGTAAAGACGCAGGGATTATAGCAATCTGTGACATAAATAGAGAGAGGCTAATACATACAAAAGAAGAATTTAATGTTCCTTATGCTTTTGAGGATTATAAAGAGCTATTATCAATGGAAGAGCTTGATGCAGTAAGTATAGCTACCCCTAACTATTTGCACAAACCTATGACTATAGATGCATTAAGAGCAGGAAAGCACGTTCTCTGTGAAAAGCCTATGGCATTAAACGCCCAGGAAGCTAGAGAAATGACAGAAGAGGCAAAGAGGGCAAATAAGAGGCTTATGATCCATTTCAATCAGAGATTTTTTCCAGAATGCCGCTTCCTAAAAGAGCGGATTGAGAAGGGGGAACTAGGAGAGATCTATCAAGCTAAGACTGGATGGATAAGAAGAGGTCCTTCTTCATTAGGATGGATGCCAACTAAATATCCAGTTGGGTGGTTCTATAAAAAGTCCCTCTCAGGAGGGGGGAGTCTTATTGATATAGGTGTTCATGTATTAGACCTAGCTCTATGGTTTTTAGGGCATCCTAAACCCAAATTGGTATTAGGAAGTACTTATACTAAGTTTGGAGATAAAATAGCCGAAAAACTAGGGTTAACTTTTGATGTTGATGATTTAGCTTCTGCTTATATAAAGTTTGATAATGGCACCAGTTTATTTATAGAAGCCAGCTGGGCATCATACATCCCTGAAGAAATAATCTATACCTCTTTGGTAGGTACAGAAGGGGGAGCAGAAAGGATGGTAAAAGGAGGAAAGTCCTCTTTATCCTTCTTTAAGGAGATTGATGGAATAGATATCGATTTAACTCCTAACCTGAAAACTAAGTATTATGAAGATCCTCAAGAGCATTTTATAAATTGTATCCTTCAAGATAGAGAACCTCTAGCTACAGGAGAGGATGGAGTAAGAGTTATGGAAGTCTTAGATGCCATTTATAAATCGGCAAGTATAGGGAAAGAAGTATACTTATGATTAGTGAGAGAGAAAATTTCTTAAGAACTTTAGAGTTTCGTTATCCAGAATGGATTCCCTGTTCGGTTGGTTTTTCCCCACTTACCTGGCATACTTATAGGGAAAGACTAGAAGAGATTGTCCTACGTCATCCATTGGTTTTTAAAAATTACAAAAGAGGAAGTGTAGATTTTGATAACTTTCCCCCTGGCTATAGACAGGGGGAATACTTCCGTGATAACTGGAGATGCATCTGGTACAATGCCCAAGGAGGATTAGAGGGACAGGTAATAGGACATCCTCTAGCTGATTGGAAGGCGTTAGATACCTATAAGCCACCAGACTTTTTAACCCAGACGGAAAGAGGAGAAAGAAACTGGAATGAGATTAAAAGGGGTATAGAAGAGAGACGTAGGAAAGGGCTTCCCACTATAGGTGATGGAGAAAGGCTCTTTGATCGGCTCTACTTTTTAAGAGGTTTTGAAAATCTGATGATAGATATTGCAACTGATGATCCCCATCTTCCAAGATTAATTGATATGCTTTTAGATTATGAGATGAGATTAGTGAAAAAGTGGCTAGAGATTGGCGTGGATGCTATAGGTTTTCATACCGATATAGGAACACAAAAAGCTCTAATGATCTCTCCAGAGAAATTTCGTAAATATATTAAGCCTATGTTTAAAGAGCTCTTTATGACCTGTAGAAAGGCAGGAGTGCATGTTCTCCTATCCTCTGATGGTTGCCTCTTAGAAATTGTTGATGACCTAGTTGAGAGTGGAGTCTCTATGCATGACCCTCAAGTTAGGGCAAATACATTGGAAGGGATTGAGAAATATTATAAAGGGAAGCTATGTGCTCAGGTCGATCTAGATAGGCAGATGTTTCCATTCTGCAGCCCAGAGGATATAAAAAATCAGATTAGAGAAGTAATAGAAAGGCTCTATTTACCCCAAGGAGGATTAATGATTAAAGGTGAAATATATGGAGGAGATGTACCTCTAGAAAATATTGAAGCGTTATGTGAGGCTTTAGAAAATGTCATGAGAGGAAGCTATTGAAGGAGGTAACAATGTCTAATTTGGGAACGGGAAAGATATTAAAGAGAATCTCTAAACATCCTTATATTGGGCAGCCATTTCTTAATAGAGAAGATATTGAGGCTCGAATTCTAAATAATGTAAATAGAGGAAGAGATTATAGGGGAGAAGCAGTAGAAACTACCTATTATCTTACAAGCAAAATTAAAGGAAATGAATTTGAAGGGATAGAAGATGCTATAGACAGAATACTTATCCATGGTACAACAGAGGTTTGGACAGGACCAGAGGAGGAGCCTCCTGATTATAAAAGACATATGTCTTGGTTAAAAGAGGTAAAGCTTTTAGGAATAGACTATGAAGAAGGAATAGAGGCAGCAATGGCTGTTATATCAACCCCGTTAGAATTTTTTGACAAGGAGAAAAATAGGATCCCTCTTGCACAGCTAAGGATGGCAACTGCCAGTGAACCCTTTAATGCATTTATTGATTTCACTGCTAGGGTTGTAGATTATAAATTCCCAGAGAGTTTTAAAAAGAAATTCTTAGGACAAGTCTGGACCCATAAAAAAATCAGGGAATATTTAAATATAGGAAAAGATGAACCAATAATAGGCACCATTGTCAAGCCAAAATGGCTTCCTAAAGAGCTTTTTGCCCAAAGGGTTACTGAGTCAGCACTCTCCGGAGCTCTTTTTATCAAATCGGATGAAAACCTCCATCTTACTAAGGAGGAATTAGCCGATTATGTAAGTCTAACAGTAAAAATGCTAGAGGAGAATGGATTCGATCTTTCCTCTTCTCCCAAACAAGGTAAAAAGAGAGTCCTATTTGCTCCACATATTACAACAAGTGCATTTCAAATCCTTGAGTATGCTAAGATTGCAGTAGATTCTGGAGCAAATGCTCTAATGTTTTCTCCCCATCTTGCCGGAGATTTTGAAATTATAAGGGAAATATATAAATGGGGGAGAAATATAAAGTACCAATCTATGCCCATACTGCCGGAATGAATAGGTACACTGGAGACCCAAATTATTCTTTTGGAGAGGATCCGAAGGCTGTTTATCTATTGGCGGCTCTTTCAGGAGTAGCATTTATGCAGTTACCAGCTTTTAGAGGGTATATTAGACCTACAGATGTAGAGAAGCTCCCTATAATAGAAAGGTTAAGAGAGGAAGGACTTGAAGGAGATGGAGGAATGACTCTGGTAATTGCTGGGGGCTTAAGCGCTCGTAACATAGGGTACAATATAAAAGTTTTGGGAGCAGAAGGAAAGATGTTTTTAGCTGGAACATCTGTCTATCATCATCCAGATGGGATTAAATCAGGGATTGCTGCTCTTAAACTTGCCGTTGAAGCTGCTTATAAAGACATTGTTGAGGTTGAGGAGTTAAAAGAGTATGCAAATTTTTTGGGTAAGAGAGGGCTTCCATTATTGAGAGCCCTAGAGGAAGGATGAGTAAAAGATTCGATGTCATTGGAATCGGAGTCTATTCAGTCGACTTTTTAGGTGTTCTACCTTCCTTTCCAAAGCCTGACTCAAAGAATAGGATGGTAAGATTTACTCAACAAGGAGGAGGTCTAGTAGCTACTGCCTTAGTAACGTTAGCTAGACTTGGAGCAAAGGTTAGCTTTATAGGAAAATTTGGGGATAATGTATTCTCTCATCTTGCAATCGATGAGTTTATTAAGGAGAAAGTTGATATAAATGGAATGATTAGAGAAGAAAATGCCGGACCCTGTATTGCTTTTATTATAGTAGATGAGGAAAAAGGAAGTCGTACAATTTGTTGGACAGATCAACTATTCTCTCCAATTAAAAAAGAGGAGTTATCGAGAGATTTTATTACTTCCTGCCGTATCTTACATCTTGATGAACATGCCTTAGAAGCAGCGCTCACAGCTGCAAGTTGGGCCAAAGAGGAAGGGATAAAGACAGTACTTGATGCCGAAGACCCTACAAAAAAAGAACTCCTTCCTCTAATAGAACTGATTGATTTCTTAATTATACCAGAAGATTTCGCCCTTGGTTTTAGTAATGCTAACAGTGTAGAAAATGCTATCAATTTTTCCCTTAAGCATGGTCCCCAAGTAGTAGTTATTACTCAAGGAGAAAGAGGATCTATAACAGCAACAGAGGATAAAAGATTCTTCCAGCCAGCCTTTAAGGTAAATGTTGTAGATACCACAGGTTGTGGAGATGTTTTCCACGGGGCTTTTATCTATGGACTTCTTAGAAATTGGCCAATAGAAGTAGTGAGTGAATTTGGTAGTGCAGTTGCTGCAATCAAGTGCACCAAGTTGGGAGGAAGGGCAGGATGTCCAAGCTTTGAGAAGGTAAGAAGTTTCCTTCTCTCTTTCGGTTCAGAGAAAATGAAGTCTTTTTTAAAGAGTGAATAGGAGGCTAGTTGGAATGGGGAATCCAAAGCCAGATAGAGAAGAGTTTAAACGGGTTATTTTAAGGAAGAAGGTTCCTTCTAGGGTTCATTTTATTGAGCTTCATATTGATACAGAAGTTATTAAATATTTTACAGAAAAATTCAACCGGAACTGGGTAGAACCTTCTCTAGCGAAGGATAGAAGGTCTCAAGAAGAAGCCCTTAAAAATTATATTGAATGTTGGTATCGACTTGGCTATGACTGTCTTCGAGTGACTAGTGATTTTCGTTTTTCAGCAGGACTATCTTTCACTTCCAAAAAAAGGGTAGGAGAAGATACTGCGATACTTTCTAGGGGGAAGAGACATTGGGTAGAGGAAAAAGAAGGTATAATAAGTTCTTGGGAAGACTTCGAAAAGTATAACTGGCCTTCCCTTAAAGGAATGGACCTATGGGCTTACGAATTTATCTCTAAAAACTTACCTGAAGGGATGGGAATTCTTGTTTCCCTCTCTCCTGGAGTTTTCGAGGTTCTTTCCAATGAACTATTTGGGATTGAAACACTTAGTTATCTCTTATACGATGAACCAGAATTAGTTGAAGCAGTGGCAAATAGGGTAGGAGAATTGATCTATGGAGCTTATAAAAAGATTATTGGGTTGGATAATCTAGTCGGATTTTTCCAAGGGGATGATATGGGATTTAAAGGAAGTACACTTATTTCCCCAGAGGCATTAAGGAAGTACATTTTGCCTTGGCATAAAAAATTTGCTAAGCTTGCCCATGATAATGGATTAACTTATCTTTTACACAACTGTGGCTACTGTGAACCGATAATGAAAGACCTAATTGAGGATGTAAGGATAGATGGCAAACACTCCTTTGAAGATGAGATAATGCCTGTTACAGCATTTAAGGAAAAGTATGGAGATAAAATTGCAGTACTAGGGGGAGTAGATGTAGATAAGCTCTGTCGGTTGGAAGAAGATCAACTACGTCAATATGTAAGGGATATTCTTGATAAATGTATGAGCGGTGGTGGTTATGCCTTGGGCTCAGGAAACTCTATTACAAATTATATCCCGATAGAGAACTATCTTGTCATGCTAGATGAGGGGGTTAGATGGAGAGTATAGAAAAGGGTGATGTCTAGAGAAGGATCACTTAGCTAGAAGCTGAGAGGTTTGTCTAATTAGGAATTTATAACATTTGGAGGTGTTTCAGATGATAAACTTACAGGAAATTTCTGAGGCTTTGATTGTGGGAAATGCTAAAAGGGTAAGAGAGCTTGTTGAACAGGCATTAAAAGAGAATATATCACCTAAAGAAATCTTAGATAAGGCTCTTGTGCCTGGAATGAATGTAGTAGGAGAGAAGTTTAAGAATAATGAGTATTATGTACCAGAAGTCCTAATAGCTGCTAGGGCCATGCATGCTGGAATGGACCTTATAAAGCCGTTACTTACCCAAACGGGAGCCGCATATTTAGGTAAGGTAGCGATAGGAACAGTAAGAGGAGACCTCCACGATATTGGTAAGAATCTAGTAGCTATGATGTTAGAGGGTTCAGGTTTCCAGATAATAGATTTGGGAGTAGATGTACCACCAGAGAAGTTTGTAGAGGTAGCAAAGGGTGAGGGTGCTAATATTGTAGCTATGTCTGCCCTTTTAACCACTACTATGCTCGCTATGAAGGATACAATTAATGCATTGAAGGAAGCAGGGATAAGAGAAAGAGTTAAGATTATGATTGGAGGAGCACCAGTTACCCAAAGATATGCAGATGAGATTGGTGCAGATGGTTATGCACCAGATGCAGCAAGCGCAGTAGATAAGGCAAAGGAATTACTAAAAGTAGCGTAGGAGGAGGTGATAGAATATGCTCATACTAATTCAAGACCCCTTATGGGTAGAACAAGCTAAGAAAAGGCTTACCTCTCTCTTTGAGAATAAACCTTTAGATAGGATATCTTTCTTTTATAATATTGTAGATGACGAAAAGACACTAAAAGAGTCTCTTTCTGATAAGAGTATCTGGGAGGATTTAGGAGAGAGGCTAACAAATAATGAAAAAGATTTAAAGGCACAGTTAGATGATATACAAAAACGGCTTCAATATAACTGCTGGGATGATAACATTCTTGCTCTACTCCCTTATGTAGGTGTAGGAACAGTAGCTTCTGTATTCGGTTGCAAGACGGTGTTTCCTAGAAACGAAAATCCATGGACAAAGCCTGTAGCTTTTAGCTCAGAAGATATATATAAGTTAAGGATTAATCTGGAAGAAGCTGAAGCCTTTAATATGGCCTTAGAAAAAATAAGACACTTTAAAGAAGTCGTCAAAGATAAAATTCCCATAAAACTGCCTGATATCCAGGGACCTCTAGACTCAGCTTCAATCGTAATGGATTATAGTCAGTTTTTATTAACCCTCGTAGAGAATCCAAAAGCTGCTCATTTGCTTCTTGAAATGGTAACTGAGGCAATTATTAAAGTAGTAAGACGTGTTCAGAAAGAAATGTTAGTAGAGTGGGGAGCTAGTCATGGATTATGGATCCCAAGAGGGCTCTGGATTAGTGATGATCTGCTTGCAGTTCTTTCTCCCCAGCTTTTTAAAGAGTATGGAGTTAAATATAATAGTATCCTCTCAAAAGAATTTAATGGCATCCTAGTTCACACATGTGGTGATTTTCGGCATAATATACCTAATATCCTAGAGATAGAGAATATAATGGGTATAAACTACGGAGATCTTTCTATTTTGGATGTACAGCCAATGACAAAGGGTCAAGTTGTACTAAACTCCCCCTGGATTCTCAAGTCTAAAAGCTTCGAGGAGCTTATTAACATAGAATCTCCAGCTGATTTAATGGGAATGAGGGAAGAAGATTTAGAACATATTCACCTTCTTCAAAGTGACAGGGTATTACTTAACATTACTTGTAATCAAACTATGAATTATACCTGTTTTTATCAGAAGATAATAGAAAAGCTGAATCTCTTTAGGATACCACCTGTTACAGCATAATACTTTATTTAAATCTCTACACTTGCTATAGAAACTGTACCTACCACTTTACCTTCCCCAGATCCTCTGCTACATCGAAATCAGTTAACTGTAAGTACCTCTGGGTAGTAGATAGACTGCTATGCCCTAGAGTTTTTCTTACACTTTCTATATTTACCCCCTTTTTTAGGTATAAAGTTGCTGCGGTATGCCTTAAAGTATGGGGATGAACATTCTTGGTGATTCCTGCCTTTTTGGCAATATATTTTACAAGATACTGGACTCTACGAGAAGAAAGACTAAAAAGAAATTCATCTTGGCTCATCCTCTTGGTATATGTATTCAATTCTTTTACTAGATGTCTATCAACGATAGGGATCCTTCTATCCTTCGCACCCTTACCCTGACTAACCTTAAGAAATGTTACCTCGTAGTCTTCTTCTATGTCAGATACCTTTAGATTCAATAGCTCACCTAACCTTAACCCTGTTTTCAGTAGAAGCTCAATAATGAGTCTATCCCGCTGGGGGTTTCTTGTCTTAGTAGATGCTTCTAGGAGGGCTTTTGCTTCTACCTCTAGTAGAACAGTGGGAAGTTTCATCTCTGGTTTTATCCTAGGAAGCTCTACATCTAGCCCTAGATATTTAAAATAAATAGAGAGGCTACTTCTTTTTCTAGCTAGTGTCTTATTTGTTAATCCCTTTTTCTTT
>Ga0315282_10004140_pt1 | contig 25413 bp, 16 predicted proteins | sample YL17G07_20_MG_FD_203693 | JGI IMG/M metagenome (GOLD analysis project Ga0315282, IMG submission 203693) | Sediment microbial communities from Yellowstone Lake, YNP, Wyoming, USA - YL17G07_20 | ecosystem: Environmental > Aquatic > Freshwater > Lake > Sediment | place: USA: Wyoming | collected... | reverse complement strand
GCGCAGCCTGATCGAAGCGCTCAGCCTGAATCCCGGCTTTGAAACGAGCCGCATCGTTACAGGCGCCGTTTCGCTCGGCCCATACGGTTATACGCCGGCTCGCGCCACAGCATTTTTCGACGATCTCCGGGGCAGGCTGCACGGCAATCCAGCCATGCGAGCCCTGTCGCTGACGGCGTACCAGGGGGGCATGACCCCCTATGGGAAATTGACGATCGACGGCATCGCCCGCCAATTCCCGTCAACGGTCTGGTTCACCGCCGTGGACGAACATTACTTCTCGACCATGGGCATGCACATAATCCAGGGCCGAGACTTTTCGAGAGATGACACCGAGCATGCGCCTCCCGTCACGATCGTCAGCGAGTCGTTTGGGCGGATGCTGGCGCATGGGGGCAATCCCATAGGCCGCCGGATCACCGAGCCGAGCAGCCGGAAAGGCCAGCCGAACCGCGTGCTCGAGGTCGTCGGCGTGGTGCCGGATGTCATCACAAATGTGAACAGGCTCGAACCGTTGGAAATGTACTTGCCCATAGCCCAAAATCCCGCCCAAACCAGCCAAACCATCGTCTTGCGCGCGTCCAAGGATACACGAACCGCGATTCGGGAAGTGATGAGGGCCATCAAACGTCTGGATGTGGCGGTAACCCCGCAGCCAATGCTCACGATCGACGAGCGACTGGGGCGGCAAATGAGCTCCCAGAGGTTTGGCGTGCGCGTGCTGGGCGCCCTCGGTACGATCGCGGTGCTTCTTACCGTGCTTGGCACCTACGTGCTGGCGGCATCCATGGCGATACAGCGGCAGCGGGAGATGGGGATTCGAGCCGCACTCGGTGCAACCGTGGGCCGGCTAGCGTTGCTCGTGATCGGCGAAACCGCGCGCCTCGTCGGACTCGGCCTCGCAGTCGGCTTGCTGCTGGCCTGGACGGGTTCGTCACTGATTCGCGCCTTTCTGTTCCGCGTCCAACCGCTGGATCCTGTGACACTCGGGGTCGTCGCGGCGGTAATCTTGACGCTGGCGCTTGCCGTCAGCCTTCGGCCTGCCCGGCACGCCGCCCACGTAGATCTCGGACGCATACTGAGAGAGGAGTGAGCGGAACCAAACCCAATACAAGTGACGAGTGACGAGTGACGAATAAAAACCACGGCCAGCCATTCGTCACTCGTCGTTCGTCATTCGTCACTTGTCACGCCTCCGTGACAAGTGACACGAATTCCGCCAGTGCCGCGCCCGGCGATGGTGCCCGCATCAACGTCTCGCCTATGAGGAAGCCCCGGTACCCGACCTTGGCCAGCCCGCGGACATCTTCTGCCGTGCGTATTCCGCTCTCGGCTACGGCCACCGCTTCCTGAGGCAAGGAGGCCGCGAGACGCCAGCACACCTCCAAGGAAACCTCAAAGTCTTTCAGATCGCGGCTGTTCACGCCGATCAGGCTGGATCCCGCTCCCAGCGCGCGCTCCAGTTCCTCTTCCGTGTGCACTTCTACCAGCGCGTCCATACCCAAATCCTCGACGGAGCAGCGCAGCTCCTTGAGAGAGGCTCTATCCAACAGCGCCGCAATCAAGAGTACGGCATCAGCGCCCGCGTGGCGCGCCTCGAGAACCTGGTAGGGATCGACGATGAAGTCCTTGCGCAGCAACGGCAAGTCCGTGCGCCAGCGCAGGCTGGCGAGGATCTCGAGCCCGCCTTGAAAGAAACTCGCCTCGGTGACAACCGAGATCGCAGCAGCACCCGCTTTCTGGTACTCGTCCGCTACGGCTGCAGGATCTAATTGAGGCCGAAGCAGTCCGGCGGAAGGCGAGGCTTTCTTAATCTCGGCAATGATGCCCAGCCGCCGCATCAGCGCTTTTTTTGAGCGAGCGGATTTGAGGCGCCCGCACGAGCGCCATGCGGATCGATTCTCCAGGATACTTTCTCTTCGTGCTTTCAACCTCAGGAAGCCTGGCTGCTATGATCCGCTCCAGTATCGTCCCTTTGAGTCGAGCAGGCAGACGGTATGTCTCGACAGTGGGTGTCATGGTTGTGCACCTGATTCATGCATGTGATCCCGGCAGGAAGCTGCTGTTTCGTGCCGCCCTACCGGAGAAAGGAAATTTGCAAGCAGTTTCATCCCCTCTCCGGTCAGGATTGACTCGGGATGAAGTGGCACTATTTATTACCACAAGCCTCCACCCTCAGCAACATCCGTCATAAGCACCATATGGTGTTTTCGTTGATTACTTCAGTCTCTGGCCTCTCTGCGTCGAGCCTCTTGAGGTGTGTCAGAAGCGCAACAAATTGGCCGATGCGCTGCACGAAGAAGATGGACCGCAGCGACGAAACTACTGCGGTCCCATAGGATTACAGATAGTTCGAGCTTTGCCTGATAAAGGGCACGCTATTTGCTAAGCGGTTTTACACGAGAGCGCCAGTTGAAGTGGCATTTGTGAGCAACCTGAAATCCTAACTGAGGACGGCTCGTTCATGTTCAAATATCAGCGGACCCTTCGCGACCGGGTGTGCTTCGACGGCACAGGCTTGCACACCGGCTATGCAGTCCATCTCGAACTCGTCCCGGCGCCTGAAAACACCGGCATTGTCTTCCGGCGCACAGATCTGAAGAACTTCGAGATCGAGGCGACGCGCAGCCACGTCGCAAGAGTGAGCTATGCCACAACTCTGATGAAGAAGGGCGTCATGATTTCTACCGTCGAGCACCTTCTCTCGACGCTCTACGGTTCCGGCATCGACAACCTTTTCATCGATCTCAACTCCATGGAAGTCCCCATCATGGACGGAAGCGGACAGCTATTCATGGATGAGATAGCGAAGGTAGGCATCAAGGAGCAAAGCGAACTGCGCAAGTACATCGTAGTACAGGAGCCGATCGAGGTGTGCTACGCCGACAAATTGGCCGGCGTCTATCCTCATCCGACTCCCAAGGCAACCTACATCATCAACTTCGAGCACAACGCGATTGGGCGCCAGCAGATCGTTCTCGAGCTTACCCCTGAATCCTACCGCTCCGAGATTGGACCGGCGCGCACCTTCGGCTTCATGTCAGACGTCGAATATCTGCGCCGGTGCGGATTGATTCGGGGCGGCTCGCTGGAAAACGCCATTGTCCTCGATGATTCCGGCATTGTGAATCGCGAGTTGCGCTTCCCCGATGAGTTTGTCAGGCACAAGATGCTGGACCTGCTGGGGGACATTTCATTAATCGGCCGCCCCATCATCGGCCATCTGTACGCGGAGAAAGCCGGCCACGCCATTCACGCCGCGCTTGCGGACCGCATCGCTCGCGATAGAAAAAAGTGTCGAGTGTGCGCCCTTCCCGATCTGGAAGCGGTCCCCGAGGTTCAGAGAGCCGCTCGATCCTCTTTCAGTAACCATCAATCCCACGGAGTATACTGAAAGCCGCGCATGCTTGGCGCACCGCGTGGTTGTCAGTCAGGGCGCCGCGGAACCGCGCACACCGGCGGTCCATCCAGGCCGCAAAACTTCAATTAATATCATTTAGGGGGCACGGGCTTGGAGAAGAAGCTGTCCTGGAGCTTGTTGTTATACGTAATCTTGAGAATGAATTGCTGAATGAACTTGCGGCTGTTACGCATGATGTCAATGCGCAAAGGGGTGTTGACGCCTTGGATCATGTGCCACTGGCTGAATTCCTGGGTCTCTCGATAGTGAATGCCTCGCTTGTCTTTTACCTGATACTCGATCTTGGCGGGAAGCTTGCTGAGGCGGTCGAAGTATATCGTGACCTCGTCATTCTCAGGATCGAGAAGCCGTACCATCTCGAGCTGGACATCGGCGTCGGACGGACCAAGGTAGAAAAGCTTGTTTTCCGGGTCCTTGTAACGCGTTCGGAAGATGGTGTCGATGCTGTGCTTCACGTTGTTCTTAAAGTCTTCCATCTCTTCCGGGGTTGCCTCGCGCGTGTCCTTTTGGCCCTCCAAGATCCAGCCTTCCTTCTTCTCCAGATTGAAGACCGTTACATCGCGCTCCTTCCTTTTGTTTCCCGACTCGAAGCGGCTCTTGTCGGGGAGTTTTGTATAGTCATCGAACTTGATAAGACCGGATGAATTCCCATCGCGATCGAACCCGTAATAGGTTCCATTGGAGACCATGTCGGTGACTTTCAGGTAGGTGTCGCCTCCCAGGGCCCGGATTGCGTCCTGAAACAGCTGCTGGATCTTTGCCTCGTCTTGACCACGCGCGAACGGGCAGCTTCCCAGGAAGAGACCGATCGTCAACAGCACTGTTAGCTTCCTCATATCTTCTTACCCTCGCTCGGAATCGCCCGGCATCATGCATCAGCTCCCGATGTATTTTGCATAAATTCGCCGCGCCTCGTCGACATCCTGCGTTCCCCGCACGATCGCCCGGCCGTCCCGAAACAGGGCGATCTCAAACCTGTCCAGTCTGGCTTTCAGCAGGAACTCGTTATAAGTCACCGATCCTAGCGGAGCCAGACGCTCGGCTATAACCTCGAAGTTGACGGGACTGGGGACGTCGCGATAGACCTGGACAGCATCGCGGCCGCAAAGTGGCTGCGCGCGCCCCTCATGCTTCCCCTCTAAGAACTCGAACACTCTCTGGCCACAGGCCGGACAGCTCGAATCCCGCCGCATCCCGGCCACATTCACGCTCCAGATCTGGTTCGCCCAAAGATCCACGCTCATGAGCTTGCCATTCAAGCGTTCCACCTGGCCCGTCAGAATCTTGAGGGCTTCGGCTGCTTCGAGCGCCGCAACCAGATGGACAATGGGCCCGATCACGCCGACTGTATCGCAGCTAGGCGAACTGCCCGGAGGCGGCAGCTGTTCCAACACGCAGCGCAGGCACGGCGTCGTGTCTGGGACGAAGGCAAGGCACAATCCGTAAGCCCCGACACACGCTCCGTAGACCCAGGGAATATTCCATTTTATGCTGGCATCGTTGATGAGGAAGCGCGTCTCGAAGTTGTCGGTGCCGTCCAAAATCAGCTCATGCCCCGGCACCAGGGCCCCGATCGTTTCGGCGTTCACATCCAAAATCTCCGGGACCAGCTCGACCTGGCTGTTGATGCCTGACAAGTGGCGCACGGCAGCCATCGCCTTCGGCATTCCGGCACGGCTGTCGGCTTCGGTGAAAAGCGACTGGCGCTGAAGGTTCGATTCGTCGACATAATCCCGATCGGCGATGGTGAGGCGGCCAACGCCAGCGCGCGTCAGGATCTCGGCCAGTACCGACCCCAGCGCTCCGCAGCCGATCAGGAGGACGCGGCCGTGCGCGAGCAATCTCTGCCCCACCGATCCTATGCCCGAGAAAAGTATCTGTCTGGCATATCGATTTTCGGACATCAAGTTCAATCTCCCCAGTACCTGCCTGCTCTAAGACTACAAGCATCATGCCTTAAAATCCAGTGAGGGCAATTCGGCACCTGTTCCGAAAATGGACGGAGCGGCAGCCTGCTTGGACGGGCTAAAGCCCGACCCCACTATACGTTACTCTCAGAAATCTTAAGTGGGCACGGGCTTCAGCCCGTGCCATAGGCTTGGGTCCGCCCTGGCGCATGGGATACTGCCACCGAATTTCCTGCGGCTCTCTGATATAATGGAACGGTTGACGACTGGGAATGCCGAGTTCCTATGGGCAAACAGAATGCTCGCACCGCGAAACGCACCAAGGGATTCACTATCCTGAAGTTGCTGAAGATTCTTGTGGTTCTCGTGAGCATTCCCGCCATCGTCGTCGCAGCGTTTCTGATTTACTATTACTACATCTTCGACCGGACCATCGATCAGAAGCTCGGCAAGGGCTACGAGATTGCAGAAACCGAGATTTATTCCGCCCCAGGAACGATTTATCCCGGAAAGCCGATATCGCGAGCCGAACTCCTGACCCGGCTTCGGCGCTTGGGATATGCCGAGAGCAATGCGTCCGCCGGCGCCAAGCTCTGCACCTATCAACTGGACAAGAAGGGCCACGTCTTCGTCGGCAACGACTCTTCACTGCCGGAAGACGCCGGCCGGCTGGTAGATATCGCCTGGGAGGGCGGCGGGATTCGCGATATTGTCGAGGTGTCTTCCGGCCAAAGCCTCGATCGCTTCGCGTTGAAGCCCGAACTAATCAGCAACATAATCAACAAGAACCGCGAAAAACGCCGCACGGTTACCTACGGCGACCTGCCCAAGGTTCTGGTCGACGCGGTTTTGGCATCGGAAGACCGAAGGTTCTTTAGCCACAAGGGAGTCGATCCGATCCGCATCCTGAAGGCGCTGCTCGTCGACATCCGTGCCGGCGAGACTGTGCAGGGGGCCAGCACGCTCACCCAGCAGTTCGTCAAGAACTACTTTCTGACCCCGGAGCGCACCTGGAGGCGCAAGCTGACCGATGCTTACATGTCGATCCTGCTCGAGCAGAGATTCTCGAAGCAGGAGATTCTTGAGCTTTACGCCAACGACGTATACCTCGGGCAACACGGCTCATTCAGTATCGTAGGGTTCGGCGAGGCCTCGGAGGCATTTTTCGGCAAGAAGGTTTCCAACCTGACCCTCGCCGAGGCGGCAACCCTTGCGGGCATCATTACAGCTCCGAATCGTTACACTCCATTGCGCTATCCCGAGCGGGCGAAGCAGCGCCGCGACCTGGTCCTCGATCACATGGCCGAATATGAAATGATTACGCCGCGAGAGCGAGACGAGGCAAAGGCCCAGCCATTGGGCGTGAAGCCGTCTAACATCCTAAACTATTCCGACGCGCCCTATTTCGTAGACTATCTCCAGGACATTCTGAGCGACCGGTTCGGGGATGTAGCGCTGAACCGTTCTCAATACAAGATCTACTCGACGCTCGACATGGATCTCCAGCAGGCGGCCTTCGAGTCGATCCGTGAAGAGATTGTGAAGCTCGATGAGTATTTCGCCAAGGGCAAGCGGGAGATCCCTCCCGGCACCGTGCAGGCAAGCCTGATCGCAGTAGATCCAAGAAACGGCCAGCTGCTCGCCATGGTCGGCGGCAGAGACTACGGCGCCACCCAGTTCAACCGCATCACGCAGTCGAAGCGGCAACCGGGCAGCATTTTCAAGCCGCTTGTCTATGTCACGGCACTGGAGACCGCCAACTACAGCTCGACGCCGCTGACGGCCGCTTCAATTGTTCTGGATCAGCCTACCGCATTCGAGTTTGAGAATCTGGTTTACGAACCGAGGAATTTCAAGGATGAGTACTTCGGCCAGGTGACCATGCGCCAGGCGATTACAAAGTCGCTGAACGTCGCGACAATCAAATTCGCTGAAAAGGTCGGCTACCCAAAGGTTGCCGATATGGCACATCGCCTCGGACTCAACGAGGCGATCAAGCCCTATCCGGCGATGGCGATCGGCGCCTTCGAAGTGACGCCGCTCGAGATGGTGCGTGCCTACACCGCGTTCGCGAACGATGGGATGCTCTCAGAACTGGTGGCCATCCGCAGAGTCCTCGACCGCCAAGGGGTTCCTGTTTTTACCCCCGAGAACAAGGTAAAACAGGTTTTGTCGCCGCAGATCACCTTCATGATCACTTCGCTGCTGCAATCCGTGATGAACGAGGGAACCGGAGCGGGGGTGCGGACCGCCGGCTTCACACTCCCGGCGGCCGGCAAGACCGGCACTTCGCGGGACGGGTGGTTCGCTGGCTACACTCCCGACTTACTGTGCATCGTTTGGGTCGGCTTTGACGATAACCGCGAGCTGAATCTCTCGGGAGCGCAATCCGCGCTCCCCATCTGGGTCTCCTTCATGAAGCGGGCAGCAGCGTTGAGGCCCTTGAGCGGCGAGGAATTCCCCGTGCCGGAGGGTATAACTCAGGTGGAGATCGACCCGACAACCGGGCTTCTGGCCACGGACCATTGCCTGACCCGCGAGATGGAATACTTCATCAAAGGCACCGAGCCGGTGATTCCTTGCTACGGCAACAGTTACGAGCAGATGATGAGCGGCACCCCCTGGAGTATTTACTCCTCGCACGCCCGGCCTGACAAAAGCACCCCGCCTTCACAGCCCAAAAAGAAACCTCCTTATTGACCAGAGGCAGGACAACCAATCGCAAAGCCACGGCGACTAGCTAGCATCGGTCGCGAAACGCCTCAGGTGCCCTTTCTTGACCTGGACTTGGACTTCGACGTGGACGTGGTCGTAAACATGCACATGGACAATTCGGTCCGGCGTAAGCCTTTGCAAGCGTGCCATTTATGGGATCGCCCTCCGTTCTTGCGGCGTCCACGTCCACGTCGAGGTCCACGTCCAAGTCTGCGACCAGGACAGAATATCTTGGTGTTTTGCGACGGAAACCAGTCAGTATCTGCGGTAGTCGAACAGCGTGACTTCTTCCTTGATACGGACGCTCAGGATGCGATCGCCCGCGACCATATGTTCGGCGGCCGGCATGCCGCTGATCACGCGGCCGAAGCAGGTATAACCGCCATCCAGATGAGGCTGCGGCGACAAGGTGATGAAGAACTGGCTTCCGCCAGTGTCCTTCCCAGCAAGAGCCATCCCTACGGCGCCGCGCTCAAACGGATGCATGTTAATCTCGCACCGGATCGTGTATCCAGGCCCGCCTTCCTGGTCGTTGCGGGGATCGCCGCCCTGGATCACGAAATAGGGGACCACCCGCATGAATGAGAGGCCATCGAAGAAACCGCGCTGTGCAAGTGCAACGAAGTTGGCGACGGTCAGGGGAGCGTCCTCGCGGAAGAGTTCAATCTCGATCCTGCCGCGCGCCGTCTCCATGATGGCAACGGTTCGATCCTGGCGGGCCGACGCAAGCTGGATGTAAGTGAGATCGGTCGCATTGGTGGCGGACGGACCGGGATCCTCTGGAACGTCTGCATGGCCTGCGGTCTTGAGAAGACGCGCGGCGGCGATGCGGGCATTGCGCTCCCGATCGTGAAGAGCCGACCGGAGGAAAGACTCCACTTCGGGAGCGTGGATCCAAGGGCGGAGTCGATCAAGCAGCGCGACTTTGGTTTCGGCGTCCGACCCAGACGCAATTCCCGCGTAGGCCTGGAAAATCGGCTTCCAGGGTGTGGCAGCGCCGGCTGTAGGCTGAAACGCCGCGGCAGCGGCGCGCAGAACAACGCCGTCGTGCAGGGATAGATACGTGCCGAGCATCTGCTGCAGATCCGGGGCTTGCGCCCGCGCCAGCGCCTGCAGCACGCTGGGAACCGCAAGGGCAGCCGGCGTCCCTGCCCGTGCGTCGGCGGCTCGGACGAGCATCATCTTCAACTCGCTTTGCGCGCGTGGGCCGCCTAGTTCTCCCAATGCTTGGGCCCAGGCGCGCATCCCCGCCGCAGAATCGAACCGAGCGCCGGCTATCAGCGCGAAGAATTGCTCCGGATCGTTGCGCAGCAACTTTGCCAGCGCGACCACTGCGCTGTCTGCAATGGGACTGCCCATGTGCGCCAATCGCCGGAGAGCGCCCACGCTTTCTTGAGACCCGATATTGCCCAGGGCGGCCGCAGCCTGCACGGCGAAATTCAGTTGATCGGGATCGGATTCGCTGATCGGCGCAGCCCAGAGCGCATCTTCTATAGCTGGCACGGCTTCGGGATTTTTCAGGTTCACCAATGCCTGGAGCGCGCATACGCGCACGGATAACGGCGTGGCGGACCTGCCCCGCCCGTCTTCTGGCCGGAGCAGGGGTTCGAGCAGCGTCGCCAGGCCCGGGTCGCCGCAAACGCCCAGCGCACGCGCGGCGTGGGCCCGCACGTCGGAGTTGGGGCTTTGCAGGAGGCGCTCGAGAACGGGGCGCGCGTCCTTGTCTCGCATGCGGTAGAAAGCGTTGGCGATGCGCCACTGGATTTCCGAGTCGTTGACCGCAGCAAGACGTTCGAGCACAGGCCGTGCGGCGAGGTTCTTTAGCCGCATCAAGGCGGTGATTGCAGAGGCCAGATAAGCGCGACGTGCGGGCGTTCCGTCATAGTAAAAGCTCACCAGGCGCTTGATGATCTCGAGCGCATCCGTGTCCTGCCCGATCCTGCCGAGCGCCTCGACGGCTCGCATGCGCACGGCGATTGCCGAATCGTCAAGCACCGCCCGGAGTTCAGCGGCAGCACGGGAATCCGCAGCGCGTCCCTCGCTTCGAAGCAGGTCCCGGTCTTCTGTCATTCCCACGGCAAAAGCCGCAGCAGCGCGGACTGCAGCATAGGGCGAGTGGAAAGCTTCGTAGAGCCATGGGAGTGCTTGCGGATTTCCAATGCGGCCCAGGGCCAAAGCGCACCATTCTTGCACCTGGGGTTGGGACGAATCACGCAGGTGCGCGGGGAAGAAGTCGTCGTTGCCGAGGATTCGACGATCCTCGCGTTTGAGAATTTCAGCGTAGAGCTGATTCCGCTGGATTCCCTCGGGCCGCAACGGACGGCGGCCGCATGCGGCGCTGAAGGCGCACAGCAAGGGAATCAGGAGCAACGCGATTCGCTTTTGCCTCACGGAATGATCCGGAAACTGGAAACTGGGGAAACTGGGGACGTTCCCCTGTTTTGGGTTTGCCGATCGACCTGGATTTTGTAACTTAACCTCAAAACAGGGGAACGTCCCCAGTTTCCCAAAGAGGATCGGCTACTTGTACTTCAGGCCGCTGATCTCTATTTCCACGCGCTTCGGATTCCACAACTGCTCGACGGGCTCGATCGACACCGAGAAAGTACGCTTCTCCATTGGCTCCATGGGATTCCTATTGAGCCCGGCCCCAGGATGAAGCGCCACGACGGTCTTCTCCTTGGACAGCTTGCCGTACACGTCATAGAGCGTGATGTGCAACTCTACCGCTTCCAGCTTGCGGCTTCCATCATTTGCGATGATCCCGTCGATGAACGCGGATCGCGTGCCCGCGAAGTTGAGGCCAATGGTGGCCTTGACGCCTTCAATGCGCACCTTGTTTTTGTACGCTTCGAAATCGGGCTCCCCCGGCCGCGCCATGCCGGGAACGACGATGGGACCGCCGGCCGGCGCGGACGGATGAGCTTTCTGATAATGCCAGACGATGGCGACCGCAATGACAATCACGGCGGCCACGGGAATCATGATGTAGGGCGCCTTGGAGCGCTCGGCACTCTTGAATTCAGACGTAAACTGTGTCATTTCCTATCTTCCAATTTGCGGAGAGGGGACCAGGAGATATCGGCAGCGTTGCGATTCTCATGAATGGAGTCCGATCCGCAAGATCAACGCCTGCTGGCGATCATTTTACCAATCAGCAGGGTAGGAGCGAAGACCTCGCCCAAAGACAGGTGATCATTGCCGACGGTCTCGACGCTTGTCAATATGTCTTTCAGCGTAGTTGCGATTCTGACGGTGGCTCTTGCGGACATGCCGGATCAAAATCCTACTTCAGGGAATGTCTTGCGGCCCTTCCTTGACTTGGTCCCGGACTTGAACCTTGACGCAGACGCAGCCACTTCGATATCTGCCGCGTAGATGAGCACATTGCGTCAAAGGTTAAGAGAGGTCATCCAGCGCTTTGAGCCTAAAGATTGTCCACGTCCATATCGACGTCCAGCTCCAAGTCCACGTCTGGATACGATCCTGGCATATGGGCGTTATTACTGCTGGACATAGGGAACGCTTGAAAAATCGTGCCTGTCACCAGTTTCCATGGTAGCCTTCAGTCGTTAAGGGAATCGAAATGACGACGAAAATCGGCGCCTTTCTTCTTGTGATCTTCCTGGCCATGCGCGCCCTCGGTGGCTTGGCAGCGGCCGAACAGAAATCTATGGTGTTCCCGGAGTTGTCGTCTGTCTCCCTTCTGAATGATCTGCAGGTCTACGTGGCGGCCACCCCATACCTCGGCGGCGGAATGACGATCGGGCTCGTCCTCCGCTACGGTTCGGCGTTCGATCCCGCAGACAAGGGAGGGCTGGCGTATCTTGCAGGCCAGATGTTTGGGAGAGCGACTCTGGAAAAGACATCCAAGGATATCCAGGACGAGCTCAAAGATGCCAATGTTTCCCTGGAAGTGCAATGCGACTGGGACGGAATTCGTTTCCTGATGAGAGCGCCAAGCGATGCATTCGAGCGCTGCCTGTACGACTTGTATCAGATCGTGTGCGAGGCAGAGTTCAAGGACGATGATTTTGCCAAGGTTAAGGCTGCTCTAATGCAGCAGTTGCAAGCGCCTGAGGATCCGCGTCAGCAGGCTCATGGCCAACTCGAAGCGGTGCTTTTTCGCGGAACGACATACGGCAGACCCCTGCGCGGCACGCCCGCGTCGGTGCAGAACATCACGGCCGGTGATGTGCGTTACTTCTACCGCCGCTACTTTTCTCCGGGGCAAGCTTCTCTCGTCATAGTCGGCTCTGTGCCGGCGCAGACTGTCTTGGAGAAGGCTAGGCGCATTTGGGGCCTCTGGGTCCGGACCGACGAGATCCCAAATACCTTCGTGCCGGCGCGAGAGCCCGCAGGGCTCAACATCTTTCTTGAAGATGATCCCGGGTCTCCGGCGGCACAGTACATTCTCGGCAATCTCTGGCCGACCCGCGGAGATCCCGTCTACTACTCGGCGACGCTGGCCGCGCGCATGCTTCAGGCGCGCCTTACCCAAGTGCTGCCTACTTCCCGGCTGACGGTGGCTGACGAAGGGCGGAGGCTACGAGGTCCCTTTTACATCCAGGGTCAGGCGGCGGCGGATCAGGCGGTCGGTGAGATCAACAAGATCATAGACGCCGTGGAGGCTTTTAAGGCTTCCCCGGTCAGCGCCGAGGAGGTGGCGAAAGCGCAGGATCAATGGATCGAAGAGTTCGGCAAGACCATTCGCTCCACGGACGGTGTCTGCAACGTGTTGCTTGATTCGGAACTGTACCGGCTCGGCATCAACTATCTATCGACGTTTTCCGATTTTGTCCACAGAAGCAGCCCTGCCATGATCAAGGACGCCGCGGCCCAGTGTCTTTTCCCGGGCGGCCTGATCCTGATCGTGCGCGGGCCAGCCTCCATTCTTCGGCCGCAGCTGGAATCACTCGGCGCCGTTCAGCTTCTCAAGCGCTGAGATTCCCACTCAGAACGAGAGCCCAGACAGCCGCAGCTGGGGGCGGTCGTCAGCCGGCCTCTGCCTCCGTGCATCTGATCCCGATTATTCGTGAAGTTCCGTGGCAAGGCGAGCATTAACGTCCAGAGCCGCGACCGTCAGAAGCTGTGAAAAATTCAAAGTCGGCCCCGACAGGGGCCTTGAGAGATTAGCCCGGGATTCGCTTCGCTCATCCCGGGCGGAAGGCAACGGAGTCATCGAGCCCTGGCAAGGGCGACAGAAATGCATGTATCCAATGATCTTCTGTCGCCCCCCTCGGGGCTCTCGATGAGAATGACCTCCAACCCCGGGCTGCGCTTCGCTGGCCCGGGGCTAACCTCTAGGCGCGGCTCCGCGGCGCGTTTAGTGATTTTTCACAGCTCGTCAGGGAGCGGGTGGGATTGCAGGAATCCCACAGCCCGTCAAATCGGCAGCCCGCCCGCCCGCTTACGCTCGCGGCTCTGTGCGGCGCGGACATCGATGCCGCGCATCGTTTTCATGAATAATGCGAGCGAAGGGTACTCGGGTGTTGCGGCACTCGAGTGGAAGATGAAAAAGAACGCGCCGTTTCACGATTCGTATATATAGTAGTTGCCGCAACTCAGCGGCTCCGTGAGCGCACGTGGTATCTGGTTGCCGGTTGAGAATTATCTGGCATAATTTCTACAGTCTGACGCTCGGGCTTGATCTGGCTTGACCGGCAAGGAAGGAGTCTCCCGCTCAGATGTCGTGACATTCCCAGGGCTTCGCAGATCCCAGATGTGGGCAACGGGCTCTATGATCAAAAACGCTTGCTTCGAGCCACTAGCGGGTTGACTGCCCATTGGGAATGCTTTTGACCGGTTCACGTGGGCTGCAGGGCAGGCCTGCAGACGGGGCGGAATGTTGCGGCGGACCGTTTCATGACAACGATCTTCACGTTTTTGTTCAAGTACCGTCCTTTTCTTTTTGAGAGGGGTGCTCTTGCTCTGCGGCCGCCGTGGCCGGTTCTTGTGACTTGGGTGCTGGTGGCGGCTGCGCTTGCCATTGCCTATGTTCTTTACCGCCGCGCGGCGCAATCGCTCCCCCGATCGCTGCACTTGGCGCTGGCCGGTCTCCGGGCGCTGCCGCTTCTGATTCTGATCGTAATCTTCCTCCAGCCGGTTCTCATCCTGCATTCGGTCATCCCGCAGAAGAGCTTCGTCGCCATCGCTTACGATCTGAGCAAGAGCATGGAAATTCATGACGTCGCGGGCGGACGGACACGCCTTGAAGCCGAAAAGCAGCTGCTCCGTCCCGACGGGAATCCGATGCTCGACGAGCTGGCAAAGAAGTTTAAAGTGCGGTACTTCCGTTTTTCGGGAACGGCCCAACGCGTCGAGGCTTTCCAGGATCAGCCGAGGCACGGCAACCTCACAGACCTGGCGCGGACGCTCACGCAGGTGAGCGGCGAGCTTGGGAGCGCTCCGATCTCGGGCATCGTACTGATCACCGACGGCGCAGACAACCATTCCGTGGATCTGGACGCAGCGGCAGCGCGGCTGCGCGCGCGCAACATCCCTGTGTACCCCATCGGGATAGGTTCCCCCAGTTTCTCGCGTGATACCGAGGTACTGCGCATCGCCACTCCGAGGAAGGTGCTCAAGGACGCTTTGCTTGAGGCAGACGTTGCGGTCCGATCCAAGGGCTATGCCGGGCGCACCACGCGCCTGCTGGTTAAGGAGGGGGACCGAGTTGTTCGGACGCAGGCAATCACGATGGGCAGCGACGACGAGGTGAAGACGTTTCAAATAAGTTTCAGCAGCGAATCGGCGGGACCGAAACTGTTCACCTTCAGAGTTGAGCCTTTTCCTGATGAGATCGTTCCGGAAAACAACGATCAGAGCGTTCTCGTGCGGGTCGAGGACACGCAGCCGCAGATCCTCTACGCCGAGGGGGAACCACGCTGGCTTTTTGCATTCCTCAGACGCGCCGCGCAGGATGACAAAGGTCTTCGCCTTGTGACGATCCTGCGGCAGGCCAACGGCAAGCTTCTTCGCCAAGGGATTGATTCTCCGGCTGTCTTGGAAAAGGGATTTCCCGCCGAAAAGGCCGAGCTGTTCAAGTACCAAGGCCTCGTTCTCGGAAGCATCGAGGCGAACTTTTTTACCTTCGATCAACTCCGCCTGATCTCGGATTTCGTCGGCCAGCGCGGAGGCGGGTTGCTCATGCTCGGCGGCAAAAACTCTTTTGCTCAGGGAGGCTACATCAACACGCCCTTAGAGGATGTCCTGCCGGTAGCTCTGCGAGCAGATCAGGCAAATGCCGGCGTGCCTGCATATCAGGATAGCGAGTTCAAGGCGGTGTTGACGGACTACGGCATGCAGCATCCGGCGACGCGGCTGTCCGCGGACGAGCAGGACAACAAGAAGCGATGGGATGCCGCGTCTCCGTTGATCGGCATCAATCCAACCGCAGGGCCAAAGCCTGGAGCGACAGTTCTGGCTCGATCGTCCTTGCGCGATGTCAGCGGGCAGAACCCGGTCCTTCTTGCTTTCCAGCGCTTCGGCCGCGGGAAGTCGATGGCTCTGACAACCGACGCCACCTGGCGCTGGCGCATGGAGCAGGAATCCAGCGATAATTTTCACGGGCTTTTCTGGAAGCAAATGCTCCGCTGGCTTGTGAGCGATGTTCCCGATCAGGTCAACCTCGAAACGGACAGACATTCTTATTCTCCGGATGAAAGCGTGGTTTTGCGCGTCGAGGTGAACGACGACACGTTCATGCGTCTCAACAACGCCCAGGTTGCTGCCCGGATCAAGTCTCCCTCGGGGGAGTACACTTCCATGCCGCTGGTTTGGGACCCGAGCAAGGATGGGCAATACACGGCCACACACAAGCCGCAAGAAGAGGGAGTTTATGAGGTGACGGCTGAGGCGTTTCAAGGAAGTCGAAGCATAGGGATTGCCAAGGCGAACTTCCGCGTCGCCGACTCATCCGAGGAATACCACAACGCCAACTTGAATGCGGATCTTCTGAAGAAGCTGGCGGCCGATACGGGTGGGCGCTACTACACGGCAAGCAGCGCGCAGGCTTTGCCGGAAGACATTTCCTATTCGGACACAGGATCGTCGCGCGTGGAAGAAAGAGAACTCTGGGATATGCCCATCTTCTTCCTCCTTCTGGTTGGCGCAGTTACAGCCGAATGGATCCTGCGAAAGCGAAAGGGGCTTGCATGAGGACGCCACGACAAGGGGACGGCCATGCGCTGCGGAAGAATTGGCCGGCGTGTTTGGTGGCCTGCTGTCTGATTCTCGCTGCCGCCTTGACGGCGTCGGTGAAGGATACCTGGCCGCATGGGCAAGGCGCGCCGGCAGTCGAAGGCCGCTGGGCGATCCTCGTGACGGGCCTCAGCGGCGATGCGGACTTGCAAAAACAGTACCTGAAGGAACTGGTGGATCTGCGCGGGCTGCTCGAGGGCGCCCTGGCTTTCCCGCGCGACCATGTGTATGCCCTGTCTGATGCCGAGAAGGTGGATTCGCCGCGGATCCAATATCAATCAACCAGGGAAAACCTCCTGAAAGTGTGCAAGGAGATCACCGGCCGCGCCGGCAAGGGAGATCTTGTATTCATTTTTCTCGAAGGGCACGGCAACTTCGATGAGGATAAGTACAAGCTCAATCTGGTCGGCCCGGATCCTACGGGCGAGGAACTCGCGGAGATGTTTTACTCGATACCGGCCGAGCGGTTCGCGGTCATCAACGCCACCAGTTGCAGCGGCGGGAGCCTGGAAGCGCTGTCCGGCAGAGGCAGGATCGTGGTTTCAGCGACCAAGAGTGGGAATGAGAGGAACCTGACCCATTTTGGCAGATATTTCATCGAAGCTTTTGTCAACAACAACGCCGACGTTGACAAAAATGGCCGCATCTCCATCTTCGAAGCCTTCACCTATGCGGCGCGCAAGGTGGAGGAATATTACACGAAGAGCGGCAGCCTGCCGACCGAGCACCCGGTATTGAGCGATAACGGGGGCGCGAATGCTCTGACTCTCGCGGAAGCGGGGGATCAAATCGCTCTTCTGTCGCGTGCGGCCTACCTGGACAGCGGGTCTCCGCTTTACGCGCAGGCCGGCAGTGATCCCGAAACCCGGGCGCTGGTCAAGGAGGCGCAAGCGCTGGAGAAACAAATAGAGCTGCTGAAGACCGCCAAAGGTGAGATGAAGCAGGAGGAGTACGATAAGCAGCTCGAGGGGCTTTTGATCAAACTGGCCGAAGTTCAGGCCAAGCTACGGAAGAAGTGAGAATGAAAGGACAGCGGAAGCCGCGGGATCCAAGAAATAGTTTCTTGTGCATTTCGGGGTTTGTTCTTCTCTGTTTGGTTTGTGGCGCTGCGCCGGCACAGAGTCCGGCCGATGCGCAGTCCGCCTTGCGCGCCGGCGACTACGCGAAAGCGCGTGAGGGCTTTGAGGCTGCTTTGCGTGCGCATCCGGATCAGGAGGGGAGTCAGATCGGACTGCTGCAAGCGCTACGCGAAACAGGGGCTTACGAGGAAGCGTGCAAGCGGGGCGACGAATTCCTCGGTTTTCACGGTAACTCGGGGGGTCTGCTCATCGAGCGCGCTCGGTCGGCAAGCGCGCTCGGAGACTATGCGGGGGCAGAACAATACCTGCGCCGGGCGCTGGCGCTGCCCGGATCGCGGCGCGCTGCAACGGCCGAATTGGCGGGTCTGCTCGAGACCGTCGGGCGGGACGCGGACGCCAACCGGCTTTGGGATGGAATCATCGCCGAATACCACGACGGGAGCATAACCCGCAGTCAGGATTTGGGCGTGCTTGCGCTCGCTGCCTGGCACAGAGGCTACATTCAGGACGCCAAGGATTTCTTTATCGATGCGACGGGAGCTAATCCGGGAGCAGATACGCCGCTCGATGTTCTCTGCAACTTTGGCTACCTGTTCCTGGAGAAATACGACGGAACCGACGCGATCAGCGTCTTCAGAGATTGTCTGAAGATAAACAAATCTTACCCTCCGGCCCTTGTCGGCCTGGCGCTCGCGAAGGAGTACGAGAGCAGCAGCGAAGCCGGGAGGCTGACGCAGCAGGCGCTCAAGGTCAACGCCCATTTCGTTCCGGCGCTGAACTATCTGGCGAAACTGAAGATTCAGGAAGAAAGCTACGAGGCGGCGAACGAACTGATCGAGCGTGCCCTTGCAATCAATCCCCGCGATCTCGACTCTCTGAGTCTGCGAGGGATCTACGAGCATATTCGCGGGGACGCGGCCGGTCTCGCCCAGGCGGAAAAGAAGGTCCTGGAAATTAATCCTTCTTATGGAGGCTTCTACCACGTTCTGGCAGCGAGCCTGGTGATGCGCAGGAAGTACCAGGAAGCGGTCGATTTTGACCGCAAGGCGGTGGCGTTGAGCCCGAATCTCTACTCGGCGTACGCAAGTTTGGGCATGAATCTCATGCGCGTCGGCGACCTTAAAGAAGGCCGCACCATGCTCGAGCGCGCGTTCAACGGCGACCCGTTTAACGTCTGGGCGTTCAATACCCTTGATTTGCTCGACCAGATGGACAAGTTCGGCACCGTGCGCAGCGAGCACTTCGTTTTCAAAATGGCAAGGGAGGACCAGCCGACGCTTCCGCCATTCGCCACGAAGCTGGCGGAGGAAGCGTATCAGAAGCTTACCGCCCGGTACGGCTTCACTCCCGAAGGCCCGCTGCAGGTTGAGATCTTTCCCGATCACGGCGGCTTTGCGGTCAGGACGCTGGGCTTGCCCGGTCTCGGCGCGCTGGGCGTCTGCTTCGGAAAAGTAGTGGCGCTCGACTCTCCGCGTGCTCGTCCTTCTGGAGAGTTCAACTGGGGAAGCACGCTCTGGCACGAGTTGACGCACGTGATCACGCTCCAAATGACCAGGCACAACATCCCCCGCTGGTACTCCGAAGGGCTCTCGGTATATGAAGAGGGGCGCGCGCGGCCGGGGTGGGGCGACGATCTCACGGCCGCATTCGTTAAGGCTTATAAAGAAGGAAGACTGCTGAAGGTGAGCGAACTGAACGCTGGCATGATGCGGCCTGACTTCCCCGAGGAGGTCGAGCTTTCCTACTATCAAGCCGCGCTGTTCTGCAGGATGATCGAAGAGAAGTTCGGTTTTGAGAAAATCAAGCAAACGCTCAGGCTGTTTTCCGCTAACAAGCCGGCGGACGACGTGTTCTTCGAAACGTTGGGGTGGAATGCAAGGACGATGGACGTCCAGTACGCCGCCTACCTGGATTCCCAGCTTGGGGCATTCGCGCCGAGGCTCGCGTTTCAGCGGATCGCCGCGCAGGCCGCGGCCGGAGGCATTACGGACAAGGCGGAGTTGACGGCCGTGCTCAAGAGAGATCCGGAGGACTTTTTCGCGAACCTGCAACTTGGCTCCCAACTGTGCCAAGAAAAATCCTATAACGCCGCGGAGACCTATCTCAAAAAGGCCGAGAGCCTCTTTCCGCCCTTTGTCGAGCCGGGCAATCCCTATCAGCTCCTGGGTGAAATGTACCTTGCGCAGGGTAGGGAGGAGGAGGCGCTGGCTCAGTTTAACCGCTGGTCCGGCTATGACGAGACTTCCGTCGTGCCCCTTGCGCGTGCGGCCGAGATTTATCGCAAGCGCAAGGACTGGGCGGACGAGGCGCGAGTTCTCGATCTGTCGGTGTACGTTAATCCATACGACCCCAAGGTCCATTCCCTGCTCGGCGAGGCGGCGATGGAGGCGGAAAACTGGGCCGCAGCAGTCGCAGCCTATCAGGTTCTGCTGGGACTGAACCCTCCCGATCCTGCCGACGCGCATTACAACCTCGCGCGCGCGCTTCTCGGAGCCGGAAAAAAGGATGAGGCAAAGCGCGAGGTGCTGCGCTCCCTGGAGATTGCGCCGACGTTCGAAAAGGCGCAGCAGCTATTGCTGAAGATTAGCGGAGGCATCAAGTGATGGTCTCAACACTGCAGGTTCTTTGCCGCCGACTCGAGGGTCGAACAATCCGCCGCTTCCTCCGGCTCAAAAGCGTCTGGGCGGTCCTCACTTTAGCATTGCTTTCCGTAGGGGGCTGGTGGGCGCGCGCCCAGCAGGAGCTTCCGCGCAATGAGACTAAATTCACCATGGCGCGTGTCTATTACAGTGTTCCGAGCCCAGGCCGAGGAGGATTTCGCGGCTGGGGCTGGGGACCCGTCGGTGCCGGCAACGGTCCGCCCTGGAGCCATGACACGCCGAGGTCTGAGGAAAACCTGATGAAGATCATGGCCGAAGTGACCAAGCTCGACGTGAATCCCGGCCCGCACATCACCAGTTTCCAGAACGGCGACTGTTTCAAGTATCCGATCGCCTATCTCTGCGAGGTGGGGTATCTGAACCTGTCGGATACCGAGGTGCGTAACATGCGGGAGTACCTCCTGCGAGGAGGTTTCCTGATTGTGGACGACTTTCGGGGAGCACGGGATCTGAACAACTTCATCTATGAAATGAGATTGGTCTTTCCCGATCGCTCGCTCGAGGAGCTTCCCCGCACGCACCCGATCTTTACCTGTTTTTATGACATTTCCAAGCTGGACATTCCGCCGCCCTACTCGCGGAATTTCATGCCCCAGTACTTCGGCATCAGCGACGATAACGGTCGCCTGATGATGATTGTCGATTACAACAACGACATCAGCGAGTACTGGGAATGGTCCGCCGATCCGTTCTTCAAGATCGAGGATACGAATGAAGCATTCAAGTATGGCGTCAACTATCTCATGTATGCCTTGACGCATTAGACGGCGGTTGTCAAGCTACAGAGTCGCTGTACGGGAAACAGCGGAACGAAAACACGGCTTATAGAAAGGTAAGTAACCGATGGAGACGATCCAGCAGGTTGTCAGCGAAGATGCGGCGTCAGTGGAGAAGCTGCATAACAGTTATCGTCAGATCCTACACGAATTGAGGAAGGTCATCATTGCCCAGGATGCGGTTGTTGAGCAGGTCATGCTGTCGCTGCTCGTTGGCGCCCATTCGATGATCACCGGTGTCCCCGGACTGGCAAAAACGCTGTTGATCAAGACCATGGCAAGCATTCTGGATCTGCGCTTCAAGCGCATCCAGTTCACTCCCGACCTGATGCCTGCCGACATCACGGGAACCGACATCATCCAGGAGGACGTTTCCACCGGCAAACGCCAGCTGACATTCATCAAGGGCCCTATTTTCTCCAACATTCTGCTTGCCGACGAAATCAACCGCACGCCGCCCAAAACGCAGGCCGCGCTGCTGGAGGCGATGGAGGAACTGCAGGTGACGGTTCAAGGAACCACATACCTGATGGACCGTCCGTTCTTTGTCCTGGCTACTCAGAATCCGATCGAGTTGGAAGGAACCTACCCGCTGCCTGAAGCCCAGCTCGACCGTTTCATGTTCAACATCATCATCGAATATCTCAACGCGGACGACGAACTGCGTGTGGTGAACGAAACCACGATCCTGAAGCAGCCGGAGGTCGCTCGCACGGTGACGGGTCAGGACGTCATAGAGTTTCAAAAGCTGGTACGCCGCGTGCCGATCCCCGAGTCGGTGTCGCGCTACGCGGTCTCGCTCGTCCGAGCGACGCGTCCGAACAACGGGGGGCTCGATTTCATAAAGGAATGGGTGAACTGGGGGGCCAGCCCGCGCGCGGCCCAGTACCTCGTGCTCGGTGGGAAAGCCCGGGCCCTTTTGAACGGCCGATTCAACGTGTCGATCGAAGATATCCAGGCCCTGGCGTATCCTGTCATGCGGCATAGGATTCTGACCAATTTCCACGCAGAGTCGCAGAAAATCACGACCGACGAGATCATCCGCCGGCTGCTTGAAGCCGTGCCGACGCCGAAGTCCGGTCTATAGAGAGAAGTCCGGCGATGGCCATTTCGCCGGGCGAGAGCGAGAAGATGTTACACGTTCATCCGACCCTACCGCAGCCGACGCGATTTATCGACCCGGTTACGCTGACGCGCATCTCGAGCCTCGAGTTGGTGGCGCGCACTGTCGTAGAGGGGTTCATTTCGGGTCTGCATCGATCGCCTCACCTGGGATTCAGCGTGAACTTTGCCGAATACCGGCACTACCGGCCCGGCGACGACATCCGCAAGATCGACTGGAAAGTTTTTGGCCGCACCGACCGGTTCTACGTCAAGGAATATGAGGGTGAGACGAACACTGCGGTCAATTTGATCCTCGACTGCAGCCGTTCCATGGCCTACGGAAGCCGGGGCATCACAAAGCTCGAGTATGGCCAGTTTCTGACCGCGTGCCTGGGATACTTCGCGTTCCACCAGCGCGACAGCGTGGGATTTGCCGCTTACGACGACCGCGTACGGGAGCTGGTGCCCGCCCGCGGCAGCGTCGGCCATCTGAACACGGTGCTGCATGCGATCGACGGCCTCGGTCCCCACGAAAGGAGCAGCTTCGCCAAGCCCTTAGTCAATGTGGCCGAGCGATTGCGCCGCCGCGGCATTGCCGTCGTGGTCTCGGACCTTTATGACGAGTTTGACCAGGTGATGATGGGGCTGCGCAACCTCGCCTTCCGCGGCAACGACGTCATCGTGTTCCACGTCCTGGATCCTGCCGAGTTGCTCTTCGACTTCGATAAGCACGCCCAGTTCATCGACATGGAGACAGGCGAACAGATGCACGTGATTCCTGAATTCTTGCGACAGGAATATCTCAAGCTCATCCGAAACCAGATTAAGGCGTTCGAGGCGGAGTGCCAGAAGGATCGGATGGACTACGAGCTGATCGACACCTCCCGGCCCTTGGACCAGGCTTTGTTTTCCTACCTGGCGCGGCGGTCGCAACTTTACTGATCGGAGGGATATGGACGTTCGGTGGGGTGATCGGAAGACGTTCAAGCAGTGAAATGAGAAGCAAGAAGCCAGGAGTCAGAAGCCAGGAGACAGAATAGAAACTGAGGTGCAGCCATGAAATCACCGATCGAGATTTGCTTTTCTTCTGACTTCTGGCTACCGCCTTCTGGCTACTGGCTTCTGGCTACCGGCTTCTGAGGTCCGAGATGAGTTTCGTGAATCCGCTCTTCTTGCTTGGGGCATTGGCGGTGGCGATACCGATCCTGCTGCATCTGATCAAGCGGGAGAGCGCCCAAAAGATCGAGTTTCCCACGCTGATGTTTCTGCGCAGGATAAGCAAGCGGACGATTCGTTATCAGAAGCTGCGGCATCTGCTCCTCCTTCTTGTGCGCGTCCTGGCGCTCCTGCTGTTGGCCCTGGCCTTTATGCGGCCTTTCTGGGATCGGCCGCAGGCCGCTGCCGCGCCCGGACAGGTGACGACCGCGCATGTCATTCTGCTCGACAACTCGATGAGCATGGCGTACGGCGACCGCTGGGAGCGCGCGCGCAAGGCGGCCGCAGACATCGCGGAGAAGGCAAAGCCGGGCGATAAGGTCTCCCTTTTGGAATTCTCCGATCAAACCCACGTTCTGACCATGCCTTCCACGGATTTTTCAGCAGTCCTGTACCAGATCAACTCAGGCGCGGAGTTGACGGACCGTTCGACGCGCTATAGCCAGGCCCTTAGAATCGCCGAGAGATCAGCGCTGGATGCCGGCAGCGGGAGGCGCGTCATCCACTTGATTTCCGATTTTCAGCAGAGCGGCTGGGCGACGGATGATCGGGATTTCCGCCTCGGCTCCGGAACAGACCTGCAGTGCACGGATGTAGGTTCGGATCAATACAGCAATCTTGCGCTTCGGGACGTCCAGGTGCTCGAGGCGGACGAAGACAAGGGAGGAGGTCTCAAGATCAGGTTCTCCGTGGTCGATTTCGGTGCCGAGGATCGAAACCTGACGCGCGTCACGCTCGGCGTCGACGGGCGCATCGCCGCAGAAAAGCGCGTGGATGTGGCCAAAGGGACGGCGCAAGGAACGGAGTTTGATCTGCCGGGCCTCACTGCCGGAATGCACAACGTCGCGCTCGAGGTCGATGATCCGCGCCTGAAGCGCGACAATCGCTTCGCCATGACTTTGCAGGCGCGCGTCAGGATACCGGTCCTGTCGGTCGAGAATCCTGCCGGCGGAAGGGGAGGCCGCGCGCCGAGCTTTTTCCTCGCCAGCGCCCTGAATATCTCCGCCCTGTCTCCCTATCGCCTATCTGCGGTCACTCCCCAGCAGTTGGAATCGATGGGCGCGGTCCCGGGAGGTCTGCTCATCTGGAACAATGTTTCCGGCGGCGGCGATGCCGTGCAAAAGAAATTGCAAAACTTCGTCAGGGGCGGTGGCGGACTCATCATCGTGCTGGCGGATTCCTCTCTGGCCATTGACTTCAGCCGATCCTTTGCTTCCTGGCTTCCATTCAAGGTCGAGCCGGCGGTTGTGGGCTCCGGCCGCAGTTCGGGCCTCCGGCCCTCGGAGGACTATTCGTTGCTGACGGACCTGCGCCTGGACCACCCGATTTTCCGCGCTTTCAGCGAGCCGCACGCCGGGACTTTTTCAAGTGCCAGGTTTTTCGAACATGCGCGCATCCGCGTGTCGTCCGGAGGAGAAGTTCTCGCGCGTTTCGACGACGGCGATCCCGCGGTGGCGGCGGCGGAGATCGACAAGGGTCGCGTCTTGATTTTTGCTTCCTCCGCCGACGACGCAACCAACGATCTGCCGATAAGAGCTGTGTATCTGCCCTTCTGGCACCAGGTTCTGCGCTACCTTGAGAACTTTCGCCAGGAGCGGCAGTGGATGGACGTTGGGGACACGATCTCTCCCAGGAAACTGCTGGTGGAGGAAGCCGTGCGCGAGAGGAACAGCAACCTGAATCTAAACCAGCAGATCGTGGTGATGGATCCCGCGAAAAATCGTGTCGCCATGGCGCCGGGATCGGACGCGGTTGCAGTGGATATGGCGGGATTCTATGAAATCCGTACATCGGGCTTAAGCGCCAGCGTCGCGGTCAATCCGGCGCTGCGCGAGTCCGATCTCGCTCACGGCAACCGGGAAGAGATGGCGGCAGGCTGGGTGTCGGCAGAAGCGTCGGCCCCGGCGGCGATTGCGTCCGATGAGCGCCCGACCGCCGAAGAACAAGACAGGAGAGCGCGCCTGTGGCGCTATCTGCTTCTGGCAGTGCTCGCGCTGCTGGTCGTCGAAGGATTTCTGGCCAATCGCTTCATTTTGAAGCCCGAGTAGGAGTACGATGTTGATACAGGCAGCGCCGCGAAGCGGCAAGGGGGAACCATGACTCACTATCAGAACTTGCTGGCACGCATCCGTGTGGTACGCCGCCGCTGGCGCGTCCAGAGGCTGGCCAAGGGGCTGGCCTTCTTTCTGATTTCGGCCGTTGCGCTGCTGCTCCTCGGCATCTGGGGGGCGAACCTGTTTGGGTTCAAGGCCACCGCAGTCTGGGCCATGCGTCTCATCACAGGCGGAACGGCTGCGTATGTGGCGGTCCATTTCTTCGTCGCGCCGCTCCGGC
>Ga0315282_10004139_pt1 | contig 25414 bp, 26 predicted proteins | sample YL17G07_20_MG_FD_203693 | JGI IMG/M metagenome (GOLD analysis project Ga0315282, IMG submission 203693) | Sediment microbial communities from Yellowstone Lake, YNP, Wyoming, USA - YL17G07_20 | ecosystem: Environmental > Aquatic > Freshwater > Lake > Sediment | place: USA: Wyoming | collected... | reverse complement strand
AGGGAAGAGTTCAGGCAAACGAACCTCGAAAGCTTTTTATAATCCCCACTGGAAACCTCGCGGCGCGCCGCAGCGCGCCGGCGCCCCGTTAAACGGGGCGACCCTTTAGGGCGAGGAGGATGTCATGACTTGGCCGCACTATTGTTGCACGGCAACAATGTGCCCATTGTTCGAATCGTCGAACAATAGGGAGGCCAAGCTCCTAGCGTTTTATTCTTGCTATTGTTATAAGGAATTGGTTCGATAGGACTGGTTATCATGTCATTCACAGAAAAAGTCTACCGCACCTGCGTCAGCATCCCGAAAGGCACGGTCGCCAGCTACTCGCAAATCGCCCGGGCAATAAATAGTCCAAAATCCGCCCGGGCGGTCGGCAATGCGCTCAACAAGAACCGCTCGAAATCCGTTCCGTGCCACCGGGTCATAAGAAGCGACGGAAGCGTTGGCGGATTCGCTCACGGGGCAAAGGCGAAAATCCGCTTGTTGGAAAGCGAAGGTGTCGAGGTCATCGGGGGCAGGGTCGCACCGTGTTTCCTCTTCCACATTAATCAAAAATTCAGAAGGGGATGACACCCGCGCAGATTATCGTCATCGCATCCTCCTTCTTGAAACCTGCCTTCACGAGCTCGTCGTACTGCTTCTTTATCAGCTTGGCCCTGATCGCCGATACGTTGGATTTGAGCGCGAGCGCAAGCCTTTTCTCACGTGCCTCTATCTTTCCCTGTGCGTACTTGTCGAACGTCTCTTCAAGGCTTTCTTCCATATGAACACCATATCGTATACGTGTCCATGGTTTATTTGCGTGTTGCCGGCCTCCACCCTCTCATCAGCAGGCTGTTGGACACCACGCTCACCGAGCTGAATGCCATCGCCGCGCCTGCCACGACGGGATTAAGCAGGAATCCGGTGAATGGATAGAGCGCGCCCATGGCCACCGGGATCCCTATCGCGTTGTAGAAGAACGCCCAGAACAGGTTCTGCTTTATCTTGTCCAGCGAGTACCTGCTCAGCTTCACCGCAGTGACGATGTCGCGCAAATCGCTCTTCACCAGCACGACGTCAGCGCTTTCTATCGCGACGTCCGTCCCCGCGCCTATGGCCACGCCCACATCCGCCTGCGCCAGAGCCGGCGCGTCGTTCACCCCGTCTCCCACGAAAACGACCATCTTGCCTTCTTTCTGGAGCCTTTTCACCTCATTGACCTTATCCTCGGGAAGCACGTGGGCGAGCACGCGGTCAATCCCTGCCTGTCCTGCGATCGCCATCGCCGTCCTTTCATTGTCCCCTGTTATCATCGCGGTCTGGTAGCCCATCTTCCCCAAGGCCTCTATCGCACCGCGCGAGTGCTCCTTCATGGTGTCTGCTATGGCTACCAGGCCTGCGACCCCCCTGCCTGTTGCGACCATGACGACCGTCTTGCCCTCTATCTCCAGTTCGTTCATCGCACGGAGCGCGCTCTCGTCCACGCGCACGCCCTTCTTCTTCATGAGCGACGCATTGCCGACAAGCGCGCGCATCTTACCGAACGTGGCTTCCACGCCGTGGCCGGGTATGGCTTCAAACCGCGTCGGTTCGCTTATCCTCACCTTTCTTTCCTTCGCCTCACGCACTATGGCCTGGCCCATGTGGTGCTCGGACCTCATCTCCGCCGAGGCCGCTATCTTGAGCAGCTCTTTCTCCTCCATCCCGAACGCGACGATGTCAGTGACAACCGCGTCCCCTCTGGTTATCGTCCCTGTCTTGTCGAACACGATGATGTCGGCCTTATGGAGGTTCTCGAGCGCCTCGGCTCTCTTGAAAAGCACGCCGTTCTCCGCGCCCTTGCCTGTCCCGATCATCACTGCTGTCGGGGTTGCGAGTCCCATGGCGCAGGGGCATGCGATTATCAATGTCGCGACCATCACGCTCAGCGAGAAGACCAGGCTCTGCTGCGCTATGAAGTACCAGTAGATGAACGCCACTGCCGCGAGCGCTATCACCGCCTGCACGAAATATCCTGCCACCGAATCCGCGAGCCGCTGTATCGGGGCCTTGCTCCCCTGCGCGTCCTCGACAAGCCTTATTATCTGGGCGAGCATCGTTTCGCTGCCGACCCTTGTCGCGCGGAACCTGAACGAGCCGGTCCTGTTTATCGTGCCGCCAATCACGGTCTCTCCTTTGTGTTTGTGCGCAGGGATGCTCTCTCCGGTTATCATGCTCTCGTCCACGCTGCTCATGCCGTCGATGACAGTTCCGTCCACCGCTATGCGCTCCCCTGGCCGGACGAGTACGATATCCCCGACCGCCACTTCGTCTATCCCGATCTCCATCTCCTTCCCGTTCCGCTCGATGCGCGCGGTCTTGGGCTGGAGGCCGATCAGCTTCTTTATCGCTTCCGAGGTCTTTCCCTTGGCAGATGCCTCGAGATATTTCCCCAGGACTATGAATGTGAGCAGGAGCGCTGCCGTTTCATAATAGACGCCGCCTGCGATGAATCCGAATCCCACCGCAGCGCTGTAGAGGTACGCGGTTCCCACGCCGAGCGCGACAAGGCTGTCCATGCCTGGCATGCGCTCCAGCAAGCCCCGTATCCCGCGCGTGAAGAAATCCCTGTTGATGTAGAGTATCAGGGTGGTGAGTATGAACTGCAGCGCGGCCATATGGATAACGAAGAATTCCGGATAATCGAGCGCCACTGCTCCCCTGAGCATGTCCGGAAGCGCGAGCAGGAGCACTGGCATGGTGAGCGCGATGGACAGCGAAAGCCTGCGTCTGAGGTCTCTGGATTCTTTCTCGCGCATCGCCTTCTCTTTGTCTTCGAGCGATTCCATCGGCTTATGCTTACTGCCCCTCGCTAGCTCAACATCCCCGCCTATGTCCGTGGCATAGCCCAGCCTCTCGATGGCATCCTTGAAATCCTTCATCCCGACCTTGCGTTCGTCATACACCAGCGTCGCGCGGTTGGTGGCGAAATTGACGTTCGCTTCCTTCACGCCATTGAGCTTCCTGAGCCTGCGCTCTATGTTCATGGCGCACGAGGCGCAGTCCATCCCGCTGACAAGTATCGTTTTTTTCATGAGCAGCAGCCCCCTGGATATGATGCATATCCCGAAGAGAATCTAAATAAAGATGAAGGCTACCGGGCAGCTGTCCAGCGCCATATGGATGCTGGATGCGATGCCAGATGGCAGTGCACTGCCCGTTCCTCACTGTTCGCCGATTCCCTTGTGGAGCTTTTTCCAGATCCCTATGCCAGGATACCATAAGAACAGATAGCACACGGGTATCATTATCAGCCCCTGGAGCAGGCCGAAATCCATCGTTGCCCTGGGGTAGGTGAGCGTCTGGGGGACGAATGTCAGGTTGCCTTTGAAACGCGAGTCGTTGTTCGGCAGGACCAGCCTCGCATACCATTTGTAATCGTTGTTCCCGTCCAGGTTGGTGTCCGTGCAGTTGACGCCTTCAGGGCCCACGAGCAGCGCGGTCTGGTTGTTGAAGTTCACTATCCAGCTGAATTCAGGGTCGAACGTCGTACCGTCGGAAAGGATGAGGTAGCTGTCGTTGTCCTGGAAGCAGAGCTGGGGCGCGTTGTGGCTGACCAGCGGAGGGAAGCTCAGGTAGTCTGAGAGCGGGAATATGGCATTGACCCTGGAAGGCACCATTATGTCGTTGTTCGAATGGCTGAACGAATAGGTTATCTCGTCCCCGCTCCTGGTCTCGGTCGGGCTGTTCAGCATCTGCCCTGCCATGTATTGCGTGTGCGGGAACACGAACGCTCCGAGGATGAAAGGGAACAGGATAAGGAGCGCGAACCTCGCCGCATATCTGGCGTATCTGTTTTTGGATGTGTTTTCCATGCCGTTCACCCGCTGAACAGGTTCTTCTTCAGGATCTCGATGACGTTCTCAGGACTCGGGCCGATCCTTATCAGCGTGGTCTGGCCCCGTATCCCCCTGCCGCTCGGCGTGGTGACGACAAGTCCCAGGGTCTCGAGGTCGTTGAGGTACTCCCTGTACCATCGCGCGCTTCTCGCCCGCTTCCTCGCCTTCCTGCACGCCCTTTCGTACTCCTCGTAGACCTCGCCTGAGAAGAGCATGCCGTTGTCCACGCCCTCCAGCCTCGAGTATTTGCTTCCGGAAAGCGAGAGGTTCGCTATCGCGTACAATACGAACTGGTTCATCTCAGGAAGCGCGTTTATGGCCTCGAGGGTGAGGTCCATCTCGACCTTCTTCCTGGCAGACTCGACCTCGGCGTCGGTTATCTTTTTCATGCCTTTCTGCTGCGCGATCTCGCCTGCCTTGTGGAGAAGGGTGAGCGCGTATCTCGCGTCCCCGCTTTCCTGCGAGGTTATCGCGGCCGCGAGGTTGATGGCCGACTGCTCCACAACCCCTGGCTCGAAGCCTTCCTTCGCCCGCTGCTCGAGGATCTTCTGGAGCTGCTCGGACTGGTAGGAATGGAATATGAGCTCGCTCTCGTACAGGCTGCTTCTCGTGCGCGTTTCGAGCGAATCCTTGAACGAGAGCTTGTTCGATATGCCCACGATGCTCACCCCTCCTCGCTTTATCTCGTCGTTCGAGCGCGTGAGCGTGTACACCAGGTCGTCCAGGTCCTTGACCACATCCACCTCGTCCAGGATTATCGTCATCTGCTCGCCGTTCGATGCGATCTCGAGCAGCTTCTCATAGAGGAACGGGAGCCCGAACCCTGCTTTCTCGAGCTCGGGGATGTATTCCTTGAGCACCCTCTGGAGTATCCTGTACCTCGAGGTGTATATCCTGCAGTTGATGTAATGCATGGTCGCCTTGTTCTCCTTGGATTTGGCGCTAAGGATGAAATCCTCCATCACCCTTTTCATGGTGCACGTCTTTCCCGTGCCGCTCGGGCCGTAGATGATGAGGTTGCGGGGCTTCTGGCCTCGCAGCGCGGGCGAGAGAATGGACATTATCTCGTGTATCTGGCCTTCCCTGAAAGGAAGCTCCTTTGGGACATAGTGCGGGGAAAGGACTGTCACATCCCGGAAGATGGATTTCTGTGAGAGTATCTGATCAAAAGAAGCCATGTGCTGTTCTTGGCGGCAAAGGTTTTTATGAATAGTGGAAGTGGGGTTCCACCGTCGAAGACCCGACGGCGGATATTTTGCGTACATTTTAATATTTTCCCCTACAGAGTCTTCTCCAACTATCTTTATAGGAGGCGAATCTATGATTGTTGGAGAAAGAATACTCGAAGTCAGCGGAAACAAAGCGCAGAGCGGCAGCATCAGCGGCCTGAGCATCAACATCTCGCTCGAGGACGTCAAGGCAGCAGCCGAGAATCTCGAGATATCGTACGCTTACACGGTCAACTACGAGACTGCCATAGGCGTCATGAAGATAAAGGGCGTCCTGGTGGCGAAAGAGGATGCGAAGCTCACGAAATCCATCCTGGACACGTGGAAAAAGGAGAAGAAGATACCGGACGAGTACGCGGCCATGGTGCTCAGCGCGATAAACTACAGCGGCAGCGCGAACGGCACGCTCGTGGCGAGGGTCCTCGGTCTCACGGCCCCGCTCATACCGCCGAGAATCCAGCTTTCGAAGCCCGCGGCGCCTGCGGCTCCGGCAAAGAAATAATGCACTTCTTTTTTATCTCTAATTTTCCCTTCTTATTCTTCCATCTGCAATACAAATCCTGCATTCCGGTCCGAGTGCATTTTAATGTAAAAAAATGTGGTTTTTAAATGGAGCCATACATATTCCAGCTTGGGATATTCTATGCAACTTCATTCAGCCGTGCTTCCTAGGGGAGGAAAAGAAAGAGTTATCAGTAAAAGCGAGTTTGCAAGCTTTGCTGATCGTTTAAGGCGTGCTGGTTTCACTCCCCTAACCTCAACCGTTGTTGCAAAGTCCTACGAATCCCCGTTTTTTTGCGTAATGATTAAGAGCGATTCGCATCCAGAAAGGTCTATCATTTCTTCAGAGGTTTTGACTGCCTGGAGTAGCCCCCGGCCTCTTGAACGCATAATCATGGAAGGGTTCCCCTACAAGGCCCACAGATTGGATGCAGATAGGTATTCCGCATTTTTAGCATGCCCAGAAAATGCCCAGTTGTTGATTGCCATGGCTTATGGTTTTGGCTCAGTGATCGCCAGTCTTTCTGACGATAAAACAGTAAGAGCAATACAACGCGACATGTACGATTTGACTGAATTAGATTCGAGACGCAGTATAGCTCTAATGTCCGCTCATTCGGATGCCGGACGAAGTGCCGTAAACCAACGTTATGACGAGTTAGAGACACAAACCCGTGCCCGCGTATCCTCGCGTGTCGCAGAGGCGAGAGCGCATCCCGACCTAATCCGGGTCATGGGTTTTGTCGCTGATAAAGATACTGCACCCCAGTAACCGGACGGTGCGCCCTACCTCTTGACAATAGTCGCGCTCCCTTTCAATACATAGAATCCCGCGACAGCCAGGTTCAATTCCTTCTCCTCGTCCTTCTTGAACGGTCCCGTCGCCTCCCCGCGCAGCGGGAGCTCGGGCACGTCCTCGAGGAATCTGATTTTGATTATCTGGCTCGAGGGCAGCAGCGCATCGCGCAACGGCTCGAAGGAATCGATGTCATCGAACGTCTTGGCTATCAATCCTGTATCGCCATGGATGCTGTTCGGAACCCTGATCAGTTTGCTGAGGTCCTGCGTCACGCCGGCATCAGTGTCCACGGAAGCGACCGGAAGCGCCTGCGCTATCGGCCCTAACCTCGCGATAAGCTCGCCATTCTTCTGGAACGGCGAGGTGCTCCAGTTCCCTTCCATGATGCCTTTCACGAAAACCTCCCGGGCTTTCTCCTGTTTCAGGTTCCGATGTATCGTCGCAGGTTTCTCTTCCAGCACCTTCAGCGTCATATTCGCGAACCTGCCGCGGTATCCGCCTTCATCCTGACGAGGCCCAAGCAGCTTCGCAGGCTTTGCCGGGGTCTCTGAGAAGAAATCCCGGTAATTCAGGCCGTTGCCCATGACGTAATCCACGAGTTCCCTGCGCTCCTCGCTTCCGAGCACCCGGAAATCCTTGTCGCGCACGTGGACGTGGTATCCGCGGTTGCCTGAGAAATTCAGCGTGACGTCGTTGCAGCCGAAATCGCCTTTGATGAAATCGCGCACAAGCCTCGCGAGGTCTGCCTTCACCTTGCCGAGCAGCAGGAATGCGCCGTACTTGGTTTCAGAATGGAGATCGAGATCGAACACGAGGTCTGCGCCCTTCCAGCCTTTCTTCTCCATGGGCGTGGCGCCAGGATAATCATAGTACGAGATGGAGTGCGATACGAAGAACGGGGTGTTGCTGGTGAGGTAGTTCCTCAGTTCGCCAGGGCTCATGAAGCTCAGGTGCCTGGATTCTATCTTCCTGCTGAAGCCCACGCCGAATTCGCGCTGCCCGATCGCGACTACATCGAGATCCGCCTGGCGGTAGTACGAGGAGAAGACCTTGGTCATCATCGCGCGGTCGGTCTCAGTCATGCTCATGCCGTCCGTTCCTCCGTCCTGGCCGCAACCTGCTCCTTTATCACGTCCTTCCTTTCCTTGCCGAGCGTGTGCCAGTTCAAGGGGCTGCCTATCCTGCACACGGCGCAGCACAATCCATAGGTCATCACTGTGGCGCATGAAGGCACGCTGTACCCCTTCTTCCTTATCTGGCCGACCTGGTACGCGGTCGTCTTCTGGTTGAAGTCCGGCGCGTCAGAGAACGCCTGCATGATGGTCTCGTCCTTCATCCCGATGGCCATGAAATACGTGGCGAGGTAGTAGCGGGCCTGGTGGTTCAGGTTCTCGTGCTTGCGCAGGCTTTCAAGGAGTCTCTCCACGCACGGCGGATGATCCTCCACCTTCATCACGGCCCCTATCCCCCGGGCCTCCTGCGTCTTGGGAAGCGACTCCAGCAATTTTTCGCCTGCGTTCTTTATCACGTCCGGCGGGTCCCTGACAAGTGGTATCCTCTCCACATGCTTTCGGACAGCCTCCTCCGTCAGCCGCTTCTTCTCGTGACTGGTTATGTCCACCATGCCGTCCTCGAGCCTGCGGTTGGTTATCCGGTAGTCCACCGAACGCGGGCTGTATCTCAGGTAGACCGGCAGGCGGAGGAGCATCCTGCCCTTCCTATCCGTCGTCTCGATGCCGAAGGAGCGCGCCACCGCCTCGACATCATTCTCGTTCCTGTCCAGCCAGTTGTGCGCGATCTTGGCCTCGTTCACAGCGAACCTGCTTGTCAGGAACGGATTGCGGAGATAGCCGAGTATCATCCTGGCTGCCGCGAACGAGGCGATCTCCTCTTCCTTGTCGGATTCATGGAGCACGGCGCGCGCCCTCATCTCCCCGGCGAGCGCTTTTTTTATGCGCTCCACCGCGAGGTCGGCGATGCGCTCCGTGAGCTGGATGTCTGCAATCGCTTTTTTCGCGTCCTCGCTGAAGGGATATCTGACAGCGAAGTTCAGCCCTCCTTTTTCCATGGGATGGTATTCTCCCGATGTTCTCTAAAATTCATAGCCCGCCCGGTTCATCGTCCGAATTTCCGTGCGAGCCTGAGCGAGGCCTCGTATCCGATGTCGAACGCTATTATCCCTGCGAAATAGTCCCATCTGCCGACGACTACGAATAGCAAGGGAGTGAGTTTCAGGAACGGTCTCCAGTCGTTGAGCGGCCTCAGCTTCCCGACATAGTCGGCTTCGTCCAGGAACGCGGCCACGAGGAAGACGACGAACGGAAGCGCGTCGAAGACAGGTATGCCGAGGCAGAGCATCGAGAGCGCGGCCACCAGGAACCCGACCCTGTGCGCGAGCGTGTCCACCTTGCGCGCGAAGACCTGGCCGACAAGGGCGGCGAGGAACAGCATACCGAAAGATGCGACTGAAATCAGGTAGCCGATGATGGCCCCGTAGATGAGCGCGAACAGGAATTTCACCGGATGGCGGCTTTTGGCATCGTCGTCCAGCCAGTCCACGAGCTTCACCAGGAAGCCGGCGATGAGAGCGAGCAGGAGCAGTCCGAGCATGGCATCTATTCCCTGGTGCGGTTTTTAATTGGCGATGCGTGGCGGCAGCACCACCATAACCACCGTAACCACCATAAAAACTATATTCCTGCGCATCGATACCTGCACATGAAAATAGCACCTAAGGTACGGCTGGGCGTCCCTGGCCTTGATCCTCTTCTCGGAGGTGGCGTGCCTCTTGGCACGGTTCTGCTCCTTCCTGGCTGTGTCGGCAGCGGAAAGACCATCTTCTCGCTCCAGTTCATAGCCGAAGGGGCGAAGAAGTACGATGAACGCGGGCTCTATGTGTCATTCGAAGAGAGCGAGGAGAAACTGCGCGAGCAGGCCATGCTTTTCGGCTGGGACTTCGAAGCGCTTGAAAAAAAGAAGATGGCGCGCATCGTACGCCTGCCGGCGCTGACCATGGGAGAGATGCTCTCGGATCTGGAGAAAGCCATACACAGCTTCAGGCCCCAGAGGCTCGTCATCGATTCATTCACGTTCATGAGCCTTGCCGCGCATACGCGCGACAGGGTCGTTGACATCGACAAGATCCCGGTCGATGAGCTTCTTTATGGCGATCCGAAAGGGGGGATCATCTCAGCGCCGTTGGACTGGAACACGATAGTGGTGAAGAAGATGGTCACAGACCTGGTACTGCTGCTCCAGCAGAAGAATATAACGACCATATTGACATCGGAAGTATCGAAAAACAGCGACTGGTACAGCCGCGATACCGTGAGCGAGTTCGCATGCGATGGCGTCATCCTCCTCCACTCCACTGCCATCGGGTCCGAGCTCCACCGTTCTATCGAGATCGTGAAGATGAGGAACGCGAAGATAAAAGGCGGGATATACAGCTTTGATTTCACTAAAAACGGTATAGCCGTCCGGTAGTCTTCTGGTCATCCTGTCATCTTGTGAGCCCGTAAAAGAACATCGCGAGGATGATCAGCCTTGCCACGATGTGCATGGAGAATGAAAGGTGGTAGAACCGCAGATAATCGGAGTTTTCCCGTACATCCAGGAATATGGCTCCGGTGCCGAGGAGCATCAGGGCTCCAAGGATGGGGATGTATGCCGGCAGCGCTCCGAAGACGCCCAATGCGATGAAAACCGCCAGTACCGCCACATGGCATATCCAGTTGATCTCCAAAGCCTTTTCCCGCCCCAGCAGGACCGGAAGCGTCATGGAGTTGTGCAGCCTGTCCCCTTCCACATCGAAATAATCCTTGGCGTTGATGGCGATGACGTCATAAGCGAAGAACAGCACGAGAAGCGGGAATGGGGCTGCGCCAAGCGGTCTGAAGACCGCCCAGCCCATCAGGAAATTGACGAAGTTGTAGCATATGGCGATGGAGACGTTGCTCAGGATGAACCTTTCCTTGAACCTCAGGGGCCGCAGGCTGTAGCCCAATCCCATGAGAAGATATACCGCGGTCAGGGCGAGGGCTGGAACGGAAACAGCAGCCGCAGCGACCAGCGATATCGCATAGAGGGCGGCTGTGGCGATGGCTGCTGTCCTCTCGCTGATCTTCCCGCTCGGCAGGGGGCGGTGCGGCTTGTTTATCCTGTCGATCTCTATGTCTGTTATCTGGTTGAGCAGGTTCGCTCCGAGAAGGGAGCAGAACACCGCTACGAAAGCGGAAAAAAGGGCCATGGAGAACGGGGGGATCGCGCCGAAGGCGAGCAGCGCGCCCAGGAAGAAGCTGAGGGCGTTGGCTGCCTGGTCCTCGAGCTTGAACATGCCATGCGCCAGCATCACCGTGTCTTCAAGCGAGCTGGACATGGAATCCGTCCTCCGCTTCTGTCTTGGAAACATCCTTCAGGCCTATGTCCTTTCCACAAACGCCGCTTAGCAGGCCCGAAGCGAAGCCGGTCAGCATGGTGAATCTGCAATCCTTGGCAAACGCTGTCCAGGGGAAATGGAAGAACATCACACTATAGCCGCCGCCTTTCACGGATACTATCTGCACGTCGCCGAATCCTATCCCGCTCAATAACCTCTGCACGAAGGCGGCTTCCTTGCCCTTTCCAATCTCTTTTCCGGCTGAAAAGGCGGTCTCGAAAAGGATTTTGCGGGTCTTCCTATCTTTCGAGAACGCATCATCTATCATGTAATGCATGCTGGATTCTATACCGACCATCCTCCGCTCCCCCAAGAAAAGCTGCCCGCGCCGGTACCTGAATATGCCGCTCTCGATCAGCGTCACCAAAGAATCGTTCCCATTCGCGGTCGGGTATACCTCATTGAATTTGCCGTATCTCTCCATGTCCTCGTCAAGCCCGCCTATGTCAGGTTCTGCCAGCGGCTTGAGCTTCATCCTCTTCAGGAGAGGGGCTGGCGCGCAGACCAGCCGGCATCTCCTATCGCCCCTGCCCTGGCAGGTCACCTGGACCCCGTCGATGGAGTTGTCTCCTACTATGAACGACCAGCCACCTGTCCAGGGACCAATCAGGAGGAGATAGCCTATGCCGTTTTTCGCGCAGCAGACGTATGAGCTGGCGTCCACTTCCAGGAGCCTGTTCTTGAAATCTATCCTGTGCTTCAGCTGCCTGGCATAGATCACTTCGATATATCTCGTGAACATGTACATGAATTCATCCAGCTTCTTCTCCCCTATCGAATCCGCTTTCGGATAGTGGGACAATTTGGCATATCTGAAGCCGAATCTCTTGCCTATGGAGTAGAGCAGCTTCTCCCCTTTGATCCCGAGTTCCCTGGACACCCTGGCCTCAAGTTCGATGTAGAAGCTTTCAGGGAAGAAGAATTCGCGGAGGGCTATCGTCTTCCCCTGGTCAGTGAATTTGCTAAGGATATATCCCGGCTTGCGCATATCCTCGGCGTTCGGAAGGACGATGTTCTGTATGAACCAGCTAGTCACGCTGTCCTGTATAGCCATTTTCTCCACTATCTTAGATTAAAGTTATCATTCATATTCAGGAATAATGTTTATATTATCCCCCGCGCGTCAGCTGCCCGCGTTTCCAGTTCAGGATTTCGCGTTCCGCAGGTTTCCTGTTTCGTGTTGTGGGTTTCGAACATGCCAAATCCAAAACCCAGAACCCGGAACCATGGGGCGCTTGCCCCAAGTTCCCAAAGTCCTATCGGACTTCAGGACCCAAAACCCAGAACCCTGTCAAGATGTCCCGCCGTTTCAGCAACATATATATAGCTTAAGAGAAAAGTGGTACGCATGGCCAGGAAAACGCCGAAGAAATCTCATGCCAAGAAAGTGCCTGCAAAGAGATTGCCCCCAAACAAAGCCCCTGCAAGCAAAGCGCCTGCGAAGAAAGCGCCTACAGATGATTTCATGCCGCGGGTGCCAAGCGGCATACCTGGCCTTGACCCGCTTATCGAAGGCGGCTTTGTTAAGAACAGCTCCATCCTGGTGAGGGGTGACACGGGCGCGGCCAAGACGCTCTTCTGCCTCCAGTATCTCCATCATGGCGCCAGATTTGCGGACGAGCCGGGCGTTTACATAAGTTTCGCCGAATCCAAGGAAGCGATATACAACCACGGCTTGCAATTCGGATGGGACTTCAGGGGCCTCACGAAAGAGAAGAAGTTCGAAGTCATAAGGTACGAGCCTCACGAAGTGGTGAAGATCATGGAGGAAGGCGGCGGCCTCATCAGGGATACTGTGGAATCCATCGGCGCGAAAAGGATAACCATAGACTCTCTGACCGCATATGAGATGTTTTTCGAGAACCGCTACAAAGCCAACCAGTCCGTGCTCAGCCTTTTCGAGCTGCTCAAGAAATGGGAGGTCACCTCGCTGGTGACAGCCGAACTGGCGGTAAGCCTTAACCGGGAGTCAAGCGACCGTTTGGGTTTCCTCACCGAAGGCATAATAAATCTGTACCATGCCAGGCGCCATACGGCCCGCGTGAGGGCCTTGGAGATAATCAAGATGAGGGACACGGCCCATGATGAGGCGGTCAATCTATTCACCATAAGCAAGGGTGGACTCAGGGTTTTCAAGGGGTTGAGGGAAATTGAGCGCTCCTAGAAAAGCGCAGGTGAGCGCGGAATTCCTGTTCATCCTAGCGATATCCATGGTCATCATAATAATAATCGCGATACTGGCGCAGGAGCAGATAGGCACTGTGCAGAGACAGAAGGGTGTCCAGGACACCCAGAATTCGCTGCTCGATCTGAGTTCCGCAGCCAAGGAGGTCTATGCCCAAGGCGAGGGTTCCAAGAAACTGGTATTCATCCAGCTGCCGGGCAGCTATGAGCCGAACAGGTCTTTCGTTACCGACAAGTCCATACAGATACGGGCAGCCGGCACGGATTATGTCGCCCTGGAGAATTTCAATGTCCGTGGCTACCTGCCGGGCACGCCTGGTGGTCACTGGATATGGGTCGTATCTGAAGGCAACCGGGTGCGCATAGGGGACGCCATGATGGAGCTCGACAAGAACCGGGTGTACGTGGTGATGAGCAGCAACAGTACCGCCACCGCATCTTTCTTGGTGAGGAACCTGTGGATAAGGGACATCGACGTGAGGACGAGCACGACCTGGACCACCTCTGATGTGGGGATGAGCGGCGTGCCAGCGACCTTCGACCTCGAGGTAGACGGCACCGAGACCATCGCATTGGAGTTCACCTCCAGTTCAAGCGCAGGAGGCGTTTATTTCGGTCAGATAGACCTCATTGCCAACGATGAGACGGGTAATATGGAGACCGTTGAGATACCAGTCACCGTGGATGTGATCCCCACGGGTCAGGCGCTCACCACCCATGACATCCAGGGCCCGATAATAACCGACATGTACCAGGTTCCAACGCCGGCAAAAAAGCTCCAGGCCCTTGCCATGTACGTGAACGCAAGCGACGTTCTGACAGGCAACAGCACGATCAGGAGCTGCCAGATCGACGCTGACAACGCAGGCAATTGGCAGAACATGCTGCCTGTGGATGGCGCGTACAATCAGAACGTGGAATTATCGATATTCAACTACACGAGCGGCTTCGCCCTGGGTCCGCACACCATACGTGCGAAGTGCACGGATGCGGCGAACAATACCGGCCCCACTGCATACTATTATTTCAACGTGAGCGAGGCGGACCAGCTGGGGCCGATCGTGGTGGAGATGCACCACACCGAGTATCCGACCACGCTATCGAACGTCACCGTCGGAGGGATCGCGACCGACGCATACACAGGCAACAGCAATGTCCAAGGTTGCAAGGTGAAGATCGATTCAGGCACTTGGGTCGATGCCATCCCTGGCGATGGGGCATGGGATTCGCCGACCGAGAACTTCTCCTACAATGTGGGCGTGATGGCAGTAGGATATCATAGTGTATACTACATGTGCACTGATTCCATAGGCAACGTGGGTGGCATATACAACGACAGTTTCGGCGTGGTGGACGTGGACCTCATGCTCGTGCTCGACCGGTCAGGGTCCATGGCCTGGACGGTTACCAACGCGACAAGCAGCAGCTCAGTCGTTTCCGGCACAAGCACAGGCTGGAGCTTTGGGAAGAACCTGACAGTCACGGAGAAGAACGGCGATGTGGCGAATTTTAGTGTAGAGCTCCGGGCAAGCGCAACCAATTGCCTGGCGTCCTACGAAGCGAGGATAGATGGGGTGGTTGTCGCCAACGGCAACACCACGTCGACCTCCAGCTCCTATGTGCGTCTGAACAGCAGCATAAATGTCACCTCCTTCGAAGTCCCGTACCAGGTCGCCATCTGGCTCAAACGCAACTCGACAGGATGCACTGCATATAGCCGGTACGCTTTCCTGACCCAGCAGCCGTCCAAGCTGGCCGCAGCCCAGAGCGCGGCAAAGACCTTCCTCGACATATCCGGCAATGCGACCTACGCCGGGCTTGTCTCCTACAGCACCAGCGCGACCACGGACAAGTCGCTCGCGATCATGAATCCCGCCAATCAGCAGGCGCTGAAGAACGCCATCGATGCCCTCGCTGCGACCGGCAGCACATGCATCGAGTGCGGTCTGGAAAATGCGGCTAATGAGCTGACCTCTGCCAGGGGAAGGCCCACGGCCACCAGGGTGGTCGTGCTGTTGACGGACGGAGTGGGCAATCTCGATCCTGGCGGCAGCTCATGCGGGACCGAGTGTTCGGTTGCAGGCGCGGTCTATTGCAGGGAACGCAACGTGACTGTTTATACCATCGGGTTCGGCAACGATGTGGATGACACAGAGCTCACGAACATCGCCCTGCTCACCCATGGCGACTACTATTTCGCGCCGAATGCGGTGACACTCACGGACATCTTCATGAACATAGGCAAATGAGGACCTGATCCTATGAGAGCTCAGGTTTCATCCGAATTCATGGTCATGTACTCAGCCCTGTTCATCATATTCGTGGTGGTGTTCACCATCTACTTCGGCGGAGACCTCAATCTCTTCCAGGCACAGGACTCCGTGGCTGCCATGCGCAATGCCCAGACAGCGGCGGCTGCCATAAACTACGTCTATCTCGCGGGCGACGGGGCCGGCTACAACTTCACGCTGACTGGCATGACGAACGAAGAGAACATCACCATATCCGACTATGCCGTGACATCCGAGAAGCAGCATTCATCGGCCAGCGCGCCGCTGCTCGACGCGGACGTGAATGTGAGCGCCATCGGCCGAGGGAACATCATGATAACGAACAACAGGGGTGAGATCGATATCGGGAGATAGGCGAGATAATCACTGCAAAGGCCAGGTGTGGTCCTTCGACTTCATCACAGGCCTGGTGGCGCTTTCATTCATACTCATGCTCTACATGCTGATGTGGAACACCATCGCGCTGCGGTGGAACGCGATCAGCCAGCACACGAAGATGGAAGTCAGCGCGTTCTTCGCGTCCGAGTCGCTGCTGGCCACGCCTGGCGAGCCGGAGGGCTGGGAGATGCTCCCGCATATCGACGGGAACGTGAGCGCCATAGGGCTTGTCAACGGCCGTAACGAGCTGAACCGGATGAAGCTGGACAAGCTGGTGGCGGAGAACGCGACCGCATACTCCACGATCAAGGCGCGGCTGGGGATACAGCGCTACCAGTTCGGCATGCGCATCACCGATCTCTCAAGCGATATAATATACTACGAGTTCGGGAAGTTCTCCGCAGGTTCGCGCAACAACTCGCTGAGTTTCGAACGTTTCGGGATCCTGGACAACAAGCCGGTGATCGTGCACATGGAGGTGTGGGGCGGATGAAGGGTTTCGCCATCACGCTGGACGCGGTAGTAGCAATGTCTTTCGTCCTGTTCGCCATGATGATAATAACGACCCAGACCTACCAGCCTAGGGCGCCGGGGGGTATCTACCTGAAGCAGCTGACGCTGGATGCCCTGACCGTGATGGAAAAGACCGGCGCGGTCGACAAGGCGCTTGACAATAACGCCAGCGCGATCCAGACCATCGTGGAGGCGACGCCAAAGCTCGCGTGCATGAGCATCTCCATACTGAATGCCAGCGGGAACATGACGGCCTCGGTGGTCAAGAGCGATTGCGCTGAAACCGCCGGCCTGGATATGCAGGTGTCTGCAAGGCCGGTGCTCTACCAGGGCAGCATGTACATGATCAAATCAGAATCCTGGTTCAGGAAGGAGCCGGATTAGGTGATCCCGATTACAGGAGGAAAAGTCCAATGAAGGGTTTCATAATAACGATGCTGTCCGTGAGCCTCATCGTGATAGTGATACTGCTCTCCATGTCGCTCCGCAACCACCAGCTCAGCACCGAGAGGGCGCTCGTCGAGCCTCTGCCGCTCATCTACTCCGCGTTCCTGCTGGACGACGTGGCGTATGAATTCAATTCCCTCGTGGGGCCGCAGATAAGCCTCGACGAGACGAATGACAGCACGAGGGTGACGCTGATGGACAGCATCCACGGCTACAACCATTCCTCTGACATCAATGCATACAGCGCATTCCTCACTAGCGAGGTGGCGGCCAGGACCGCCAGCAACATAACCGCGAACTTCACCAATCTGAGCAATGGCATGATGACGCTTTTCATAGATGAGGATTACGTCTATACCAACAACCACACCTCCAACGAGTCGCTTTTCACCCGGACTGGCGGCACGGGCGCCATGTCCTATGATATAAACATCACCATCACCGCGATCCGGGAGGGCATAACGCCTATGGCGTTCAATGACAGCGGCACCATGAACGTCACCATACGCTATACGGATCTGAATGGCACTGGCGTCGAGCAGGGGAGCGTCTTCCCGACCCAGCAGAATACATTCAAGCTGGATTACGTCGGTGGCAGCAGCATGACGCTCACCATCGGGCCGCAAAGCGGCAACAGCGGCTCGTTGAAGATAAAGAGCGTTGGGATCGGAGCCGACGTCGCATGGACCGCGGTCCTGCCGCGGCTGGATGCGACGAAGAGGATGGGCTACGAATACGATGCGACGATCGACTACGTCCAGGGCGATGTGAGCAAGCGCTGCCGCATCGGGAAGTAAAATAGAAAAAACGAAAGAAAAACGAAAGAATGAATTATAAATAGCGTATGGGGATGAGTTGAACATGGCCATAGAAACGAAGATTGAGGGCATGGTCCGTTTGGTCCAGAAAAACAAAAGGGCCAGGTTCCGGGAAATCGCCAAGGCGCTCTCCTGGGACGAGCAGAGCGTGGAGAAGATCGCGCTGATCCTCGAGAAGGCAAATCTGGCGAAAACCCATTACCCCCTCAACATGTTCGAATCCCCGTCTGTCTCCATCCTTCCGCGCCAGCAGCCCGAAGCTGAGGCCGAAGGCGTCGGCAAGGTGATAGATACATACGAAATATCGCCAAGGGAAGGGCATGTGCTCGGCAGCGTGAGGATATATCACTCCCCATCGGAGAGGAGGCCCGCATACCAGCTCATCCTTCCGCAGATGAGCCCCTACACCCGCGCCTATCTGGAATACCTCAAGGAAGCGATATCCAAGATGCTGCCGGCGGCGAGCGAGGAGAAGAGCAACGAAGCCGTGGAAGGGAACTTCGTCATCAGGCATGCGGCGATCTCGGAGATGCTCGGCAAGGACCTCGGTCGCGAATCCACCAACCTGGACACGCTCACGGATATAGCATTGAACGAGATGTACGGCCTCGGAGAGCTGGAAGCGCTCATAGGAGACCAGAAGCTCGAGGAGATAGTGATAAACTCCGCTTCCATCCCGGTGGCGGTCTACCACCGGAAATTCGGCTGGCTCAAGACCAACGTGCGCATGCCCAGCGAGGCGGACATAGAGAATTACTCCCAACAGATCGCGCGCAAGGTGGGCAGGCAGATAAGCACCCTCAGTCCTGTGCTGGATGCGCACCTCGGGACAGGAGACCGCGTGAACGCGACGCTCTATCCCATATCATCGCACGGGAACACGATCACATTGCGTCTTTTCGCCAGGAATCCCTGGACCATAGTGACCTTCACGAAGCCCGAGGTCAAATCCATGTCCGTGGAGATGGCCGCCCTGATATGGCAGGCCCTGCAGTACGAGATGAATGTGCTGGTCGCAGGAGGAACCGCCAGCGGAAAGACGAGCGCGCTCAACGGCCTCCTATGCCTGGTGCAGCCTTTCCAGAGGATCGTGACCATAGAGGATACGCGGGAGCTCATGCTTCCCAGCTACCAGTGGAACTGGGTGCCGCTGATAACCCGCCTGCCGAATCCTGAAGGCCAGGGCGAGGTGACGATGCTGGACCTCCTCGTGAACTCGCTGAGGATGAGGCCGGACCGCATAGTCATGGGCGAGATAAGGCGCAAGAACGAAGCGGAAGTCCTCTTCGAGGCCATGCACACAGGCCACAGCGTCTATTCCACCATACACGCGGACACGGGCAACCAGGTGCTCAAGCGGCTCATAGAGCCTCCCATAGAAGTGCCTGCGAGCGAGGTCGAGGATTTGCACCTCATCCTCGTCCAGTACCGCGACCGGCGCAAGAACGTCAGGCGCACGCTCGAGCTTTCCGAGGTCATCAGCGGCGCGGGCGGGCCTGAGCTCAATCGCGTCTACGCGTGGAGGGCGAGGGACGATACGTTCCAGTCCGTCAAGCCGCCGCACCGCTATATGCAGGAACTCAACCTCCGTACGGGTTTCAGCGAGGCGGAGTGCAACGAGGATCGGAGCAGCAAGGAGGCCATCCTGGGCTGGATGGCGAAGAACGGGCTGGAGAACATAGAGGATGTCGGCCGGGTGATGAAGCTTTACTATACCGAGCCGGAATCCATAATGGAGGCGGCGGAGAAAGGGATCCCGCCCTCGAAAGTGCTTTGATCGGGGTTGCCAGATGCCAGAAAACAGGATACCTTTCATGCTCATTTCACCGCGCCAGATGTTCTGGTTGGGCCGGAGGTTCCACCCTCTCGCTCATGTGCTGGCCAAGGTGAACCCGCGTCTGGGATCCGTGCTCACGAAGCTGAGGATGGAAAGCGAGCCTGAAGGCTATGCCATGGGTTCGTTCGCATCCTCATTCATCTATGGCCTGGTGTTCTTCCTCCTCTCGGTGCTCGTGTTGTGGGCGCGTTACAATGACATGCAGCAGGTATGGCCGCCTTCCATCGCCGTAGGGCTATCGTTCTGGGCAGTGCTCTTCATGTTCCACATGGTATATCCCGGGATAATCATGACGAAGATCGCCGCCAAGGAGAGCAACGACCTGCTGTTCGCCCTGCGGGAGATGATGATAGACATAGAAGGCGGCGTGCCGCTTTTCGATGCCATCAAGAACGTGGCTGAAGGGGAATACGGTTATGTGTCCCGCGACCTTGGCTGGGTGGTGAAGCAGATAGAGCGCGGAGTGCCGGACCGGGTCGCCATCAGGGAGCTTGCCATCAAGACCGAAAGCGAGTACATGAAGCGCGCGCTATGGCAGATCGTCAATGCGCTGGAATCCGGCGCGAGCCTGAGCAACGCGCTCTCGGCCATCGTGCAATCCATACAGAACTACATGTACCAGGACATAAAGACCTACTCGTCCAACCTGAACTTCCTCATGCTCCTCTACATGCTGGCTGCCACTGTGGTGCCTTCCCTGGGCATAACGTTCCTGGTGCTGCTTTCGGCTTTCAGCGGACTGGGCGTGACTTTTACCACCCTCCTGATGCTGCTGGGCGGTTCGGTGCTTATCCAGGTGGTGATGATAGGGTATATGCGCTCCACGAGGCCTGAGATATTCGGCGGATGAGAGAGATGATAGTCGATGAAGCATGAGCATGATAAACAGAAACCACGGAAAGGCGCTGCGCCCAGGCCTGCAGTCAGGCCCAAGGCACGACCCGCAGCCCAATCAACGTCAGCTGCCCGACCAGCAGCCAGACCAGCAGCCAGACCCGGCCCGATATTCTCCCTGTTCCATCCCGCGAAACCCGAAACCACGGTTAAGCAGCAGCCGCTCCCGAAACCCATTGTCCGAAGCCCACAGCCGAACCATGCAAGGCACGGGCTCCTGCACGCTTTATTCTCCAGGCCACGGCCCGTACCGGCAGCTCCGGCTCATGCAGCACCCGCTCCTCAGAAGCCTGTGAAGAAAAGCAAGGGGTCTGGCACAGCGAACCTGTCCATGTTGCGCATGTACCGCGGATTCAGCGCTGCCATGCCGCCCAAGCTGGTGGCGCATTTCGAGCGGAGGATGAGATTCGCAGGCATTGATCCTGAGCAAAGCGCCGTCGTTCTCGGAAGGGCTGTGCTTGTGAGCTTCCTCGCAGGCGCGCTGCCGCTGATGCTATACCTCGCGCTATTCAACCCTGTCACCACCACGGTCACCGTAGCCATAGCCGCAGGGCTCTTCTTCGGCGGCGCTATTTTCATGCTTATCCTCCACTATCTCAACCTGTATTTCACCATAGCGGACCGCTCCACGGCAGTGGAGAAGATGCTCCCGGATTTCCTTTCGCTCGTGGTCTCCAACCTCAGGGCGGGCATGAGCCCCTACGATGCATTCGTGCACGCGGCGAGACCTGAGTTCGGAGCCTTCCACGATGCGGTCATGCTATCCATGGCGAAGATGGGCGGCAAGGGTTCCATAGCCGATGCGCTTGTGGATGTGTCGGAGAACTTCGATTCGCCCATGCTGCGGAGGACGGTCACGCTCTTCGCCAAGGGCGTCCGCTCCGGAGGACAGCTTGTGCGGCTGCTCAACTCCAGCGCCGATGAGGTCAGGCGCGTCCAGGATCTGAGGGCAGAGCTTGTCTCCTCCACGCGCACATACTCCATATTCCTGAGCTTCATAGTCGTCGCGGTGATGCCCTTCCTGCTGGCTGTGTCCACGACCTTCGTCGCGGTGTTCATACGCCTCGCGGTGAGTACCGGAGAGATGGATACCGTCATGCCCGCCGGCGTCCAGATGCCGACCTTCACAGGCAAGATCCTCATCACGATGGATGACATGCAGAACATATCCTTCCTGACGCTCGTCGTCATCGATCTCCTGGTCTCCATCCTCATAGGCATAGTGGATCACGGCAAGGCCACATACGGCGTCAAGAGTTTCCCCGTGCTTGCCATCCTTTCCGTGATAGTATACATATTCGCCAAGGCATTCATCAGTTCCTTCCTTTCCAACTTCATGCTCTGACCGATCCATGGATTGTGTGTCTCCAAGTAACAAAGTAGTTTGTCAGAAGAGGGGAAAATCTTTATAAACTTATCCGAGATTATTGTCAAGGTGAAATTGATGATTAAAAAAGGACAAGTTTCGACAGAATATCTTGTAATCTTGGCCATTGTCCTCGTCGTCGCCCTGGTAGTCGTCTATCTGGTAGGCGGCTTCGCAGGCATGGGCGTGGGAACCATGGAGACCCAGAGTATGCAAGCCTGGGGAACCGCGGCTCCGCTTGCTGTAACCAGCTGGAGACAGAGTGGTACGTCATTGCAGCTCGAGATCCAGAACAACGACGTAGATACGTTGTCACTCACGGGCATCTCGATGGATGGCGCTTCGGTCTATTCCACGAACACGAGCTTCGCGAGCGGCGAGAAGAAGGTCATCACAGCGACAACCGCAACGACCTGCGGTGCAGCCGGCGCGTCGTTCAGCCACTCGAACGTGATCTTTACCTACGACAAGGGCAGCATAACCGGCAAGACGGAGACTGGCATCAGGCCTATAGTAGGCAAGTGCTCCTGAGCTCTTCGTTTTTCCTTTTTAATTTTAATTTTTCTTGCTTCCCCCAGACTCACCCATATGGTTCCTTCGCGGTCCATCCATGCGTTTCACCGATGGCTTCCAGGCAGCAGCGCCATCCATCTTTTTAAATCTACACCGGATTTATTGCTTGAGGTAAAAAACATGTTTAAGAAAGGACAGGTTTCCACAGAATACCTTGTGATATTGGCAATCGTCCTGGTCATCGCCCTGGTGGTTGTCTTTCTGATAGGCGGCTTCGCAGGCATGGGCGCAGGAACAATGGAGACCCAGAGCATGCAAGCCTGGGGTACTGCCGCTCCATTCTCGATCACGATCCTGAAGCAGAGCGGTACCACGCTCGAGATGGAGCTTCGGAATAACGACGTGAATACGCTGGCGATCACCGGCATATCCATGGATGGCGCATCTGTCTTTTCCACGAACACAACATTCACGAGCGGTGAGAAGAAAACCGTCACAGCGACAGTCGCGAAAGCCTGCGGCGCAGCCGGCACATCGTTCACCCATTCGAATGTGATGATAATCTACGACCAGGGCGGGATAATCGGCAAGACCGAAGTGGGTGCAAGGCCGCTGATGGGCAAGTGCTCATGAAACGTTTCCTGATCGCGGTCACTTCAGGAAATGCGCCATCATAAGCGGAAACGCTATCGTCGCATCGCAGTCCACAGTGACGTGGCCAGCCTTCTCCTTTATCTTGCCCCATGAGATTCCCTCGTTCGTCCGCGCGCCGCTGAGCGAGCCGTCCCATGGCGATGAAGTCGTCACGTATACAGCATAATCGAACCCGCCCCTGAGGAGGTTGACGCCTATGGCGTGGTGCTTGGATATCCCGCCGCCGAGCACTATGCCGCCTGTCTTATCCGCGTTGAGCGCAAGTTGCGCCAGTTCGTTCATGTCTTTCGTGACATCAATACCGAAATCCTTCCTATTCCTTTTCTGCTTGAAGAAATAAGCCTGCAGCCCTATGGCCGAGTCCGTTATCCCGGGGCAGAAGACCGGTATGCTGTTCTTCGTGCACCAATAGAGGAACGAATCGCTTTTCGTCTTCTCGCCTATCTTGCGCGCTATCTGCGATGGCGACACCATCCTGCTTTCAGCATACAGCTCCTCGTACGCTTCGAGCATGAATGTCTCGAGGTATCCATAGCACTTGTTCGGGACGAGGATGTTGCCGAGCCTGTTCACGCCTTTCCTGTGGAGCTCGGCGTCGTCCATCACGAATTCCCCGAGCGCGTAGTCCATCCTGGATCTTATCAGGTCGTGGTCAAGGCTCCCTCCCGCGGTGATCACGCAGTCTACGAACCTCCTTTTGCACAGCTCTGCGATAAGCCCGCGCAGTCCCGAGGCCACGAGGTTGGAAGTGAACGTGAGGAATACCGTAGCGTCCTCTTTCTTCATCCTATCGATTATGTCGATGGCCCTTCCGATATTGGTTGCCTGGAATCCTGTCGAAAGCGTCGAAAGCGCTGCACTTTGGAATCCTTCGAGGTCCGCGGGCCGCAGGTCTTTTATCATGAGAGGATTCGGTCTGGTTTGATTTATTAAAATATGGGAAAACCGTAAAGATAAGGGAAAAATAAGAAAATCAGAATATAGGTCCGTTGAGCGTGCTCATCTTCACAGCGACGAACATCATCGGCGAGATCGCTCCATCCCCGCCCGTCTCTCCGATGCCGCCCACCCGCATGCTCAGGAGCCCTAGCCCGGAGTTATTGAGCACGCTTCCGCCGGCTCCCATCTCGAAGTAACCGCCGACCAGGTACGTCCCATCCTTATCGGCATAATGGGTGTATCCACCGATAAGGCCTGGCATGAGTAGGAACCTTTTGGATACCTCGCAGTCTGCCCTGAGTTCTGCGCTGTAGGTTACCGCGCCGAAGTTATCATTCACCCTTGGTATCGCCAGGACCCTCGCGCTGTCGCTGAAGTTGCCTGAAACAGCGGCGTGTACATCGACCACTCCGCTCCCGGGTATCAGGCTGGCACCGATGCCTTCGAGTCTGACCGGGCTTCTCTTGCCCTGCAGGTGCGGGAATGCCAGTTCCAGACCGACCGGCGTATAGAACGCGCCATCGCCGACCGTCCTCTCATCTGCCGGTGCGTCGGCCAGCTTCACCGGGACGCTGACGTTGTATCGCGAATAGCCTGCGCCAACAGAAGCGCCTACGTCGATAGCGCTCCTGCCCGTGATCCACATGTGGTGGAGCGCGAGCTGTCCGATAAAGTTCGCGCCATCGGGGCTGATGAAGAACCCGCTCTTGCCTGCGCGCCAGCTTGCCGCCACCTGTCCGTTAGCGAAACTCGCGTCAGAGCGCGTGCGCAGCGTTCCGATGCCGAGCTGCAGGTTCGCATAAGTCGCCTGGTGCGGGTACCTGACAAGGCCCGTGACCTGGGAAAGATTCATCTCGAACATCCGGACCGCACGGTTATCTATCGCCACATTGACCCCGGTTCCCGCATCCTTGTTCATCACAATATCTCCGCCCGGCATGAGCGGTGCTATCGGGAATGAACCATAGCTGTACCGTGTAGCGTCGAAAAGCGATGGATAGAAGCTGCGACCTGTTTGTGGCGCTTCTGCTGATTTTGTTTCTGGGGGGTTGGTTTCCGCAGGTTTGGCTTCTGTTTTGGAAGGTTTTTTCGGAGCGGCAGTATCTGTCTTCGCAGTTGCGTTGCTGCTGCCTGTACCCCCTGCCCAGGACGGCAGGGGAATCCCTACATTCCCGCTCGCCGATGCGCTTGCTGATGGGCTTGGTGTTGATGAGCCTGATTTAGCGTCATCCGCTCTCGTCGGCACCGCCGCACCGATCACAACCGTGCCAAGCGCTGCAGCGACCGCGAACGCCCGCATGCTATTCTCGTTTCGTCTTTCCTGTCTCTGTTTACCCATCACATTCATCGAAAATCACCTTATGGTTCATTATGATTATTTTCCATTGATGCTTATCCATACAATCGGCATCCCGCCGACGCCCTGGCTTCCCATGTCGTTGGCATATCCTGCGCGCAGCGAGAGCACGTTTCCAGCGAATACCTGTCTGTCGGTGGTCGTCGTCTCTCCCATGCCATATGCGATCTCGCCATAACCCCCGAGCGTGGTCGTGTTCAGGGCGGTTGCATGGCCCCCGACCGCTCCGCCGCCTACCACGAGTGTTTTGCGCAGAGAGATCCTGAGGATGATGTCCCCCATGAGCTCGAGCGCATCGAACATCTTTGCGATCCTCGGGACGAAAAACATCCTCGTGCCATCATTGACGTTCACTGACCATGCGGCATAGCCGTAGATGTAGTCGGCACCAACTAT
>Ga0315282_10004138_pt1 | contig 25419 bp, 20 predicted proteins | sample YL17G07_20_MG_FD_203693 | JGI IMG/M metagenome (GOLD analysis project Ga0315282, IMG submission 203693) | Sediment microbial communities from Yellowstone Lake, YNP, Wyoming, USA - YL17G07_20 | ecosystem: Environmental > Aquatic > Freshwater > Lake > Sediment | place: USA: Wyoming | collected... | reverse complement strand
GCCCGGGCCGCGGACTTCGCCGCCGGGCCGCGCGTCCGGCGCGTCGAGGAGCTAAAGGCCCGGATGCAGTCGGAGGCGCGGGAGCTGAAGTTTGAGCGTGCGGCCGCCACAAAAGCCCGCCTGGAGCGCCTGGCGGAGTTGGAGGCCCCGGTTTACCGCCACGCCGCGGCGGCACGGGAGTTCAGGTTCCTGATGATCCAGCCTTCGGGCAGCCGGCGGCGGGTCGAGGTGTTCCTTGCCGACCGCGGGGCCGTCGAGCAGGCCGAGCCGCTGGAGTACCCGCTGGACGCCACGAAGGTCCAGCGGCGCATCGACCGCATGGGGCGCTTTGTCGCCGCAACCGCCGCCGCCGAGGCCCGCGCGCCGGCGCGGGATGAAGCCGGCCCGTGGCGCATGGGCCTCGTGGCCAGGGCACTGTTTGCCGGCCCGGCCCGGGCCGGGCTGGCGATCCGCTGGCGCGATGGCCTTGCGGCCGAGGATGTCTGCCAGGCCGTCGAGGCCGCCGCCAAGGACCTTGGGCTGTCAAAGAGGACCCGCAACCCGCTATAATCACAATGGCGCTGGTGTGCCGATTCAGAATTGATGGGCATGTTGCCGCTCGGCAAATACGAAACAAGGACGCGGTGAGAAGCACCAAACTACAAGCACCAAATAGCAAACAAGGACCAAGTACCAAGAAGCCAAGCTCCAAACGGCCGAGGCCACGGTCTGGAGCCAGCGGGACGAGGCCTGAGCATTCATGAACGAAAAGCTGAAGCGATATTGCCCCTCTGCGCGTTTGTGTTTTGGAACTTATTGTTTGGTCCTTGTTTGAGTTTTGGTGCTTGTTATTTGGTGCTTGTCCAGGCTTTTGAACTCATGATGAATCACAGTCCATTAGATGCACTGCCCCAGTGCGGGCCCGGTGCGAGAAGAGTCTTCCTTGTTGGGGCCGGCGTCTGTCTTTTTCGATTGTTGCGGGCAGTCAGAAAGCCTTGATGAATCCACTTGGCGCAAACATGCGATCCTGGCTTCCTCGTCGCCGCGAGCGTCACTGGCGGTACGTGTCCCCGCACCGGCGGTTGGCGGGCGTGGTCCTGCTGGGGCTGCTGACGGTCGGCGTCGCGGCGTACTGGGTTGTGCCGCGGATACTCAACCACTGGACCCGTACGGAGGCTGTCGCGTACCTGCGGTCGATCACGGGCGGACAGGTTCGCGTCAAGAGCGCCCGGTTCAACCTCTTTGGCGGCATAGAGATCGGCGGGGTCACGGTTGACGCGCCTGACGGCCTGCCTGGGGAGCACTTCTTCGAGGCCGACACCGTGTTCCTTCACCACCGGCCATGGAGCCTGCTTACCGAGGGCCGGCTGGAGCCCACGGAGATCGTCTGTCCCGGCTCAACGGTGACGCCGGGCTTCGATGTCGATACGGGGCGGTTCACCACCTTCGACGAGTTGATCGCGCAAATCCGCCGGTCCAAGGCGCCCGGCGGCGGGCCGGCGCAGGGCCGGCTGCCGGTCATATCGTTCCGCGACGTGCGACTGCGGGTCCCGAAGGATCCAAACGATTCGAAGGACCCCAGCGTTTCCGGCGATGCCAATGATCCCAAGGCCCACACCGCTCCCAATGACGCCAACGATCCGGGCCTGTTGAGCATCTCGATGGTCCCGCGGGACGGGGAGTATCGCATAGTCGTCGAGGAGCGGCGCGCGGGGCAGGAGCCAATCCGTGCCACGTGGCGGCTGGACCTTGCCAGCGGCGAGGTCGAGTTGCTGGAGGGCACGGTACCCAGGATCGCGGATACCGACAAGATTCTGCCGAAGTGGTACGCCAAGTGGCGCAAGTGGCGCACGGATTACAACATCCGCGGCAAGGTGGTGCTCAAGGGCCGGCCCGACTCGGCCGCCGGGGCGGCGTTTCTGGACGCCGAACTGGACAACGTGTCGCTTCAGTTTCCATCCGACGAGGGCGGCATGGAGATGTCGAACGTCTGCGGCACGCTGACGTTCCGCAAGGACGGGGTGACGGCCCGCGGGCTGAAAGGGCTGATCCCGCAGGCCGGCGGGGCCAGGTTCGAGCTTTCGGGCCTCTACGGCGGCTACGACGCCAACAGCCCGCTGGATCTGACCATTCACGCCTCGCAGATGGCGGTCCCGCCCGCGGGCGCCGCGCCGCGCTGGCTGGCCGACACGCTGAACATCATTAACGAGTCGTACAAGCCGGCGGGCAAGTTCGACATGGACCTCGTCATTAGCCGCAAGGCCGACGGGCAGGTCGAGTTCCACGGCTCGGCCAGGCCGCTGGGGATGACGATAACCTATGAGAATTTCCCTTACACGGTCGACCAGGTCACCGGCGCCGTCAGCTTTACCGGCGACCCCAACGGGCAGTGGCTGACGCTCGAGAACGTTCGCGGGCGGCACGGTTCGGCCGAACTGGCCGTCACGGGCCGGGCCGACCTTGTCCACAAGAACGGCCCGTACGACATCACCGCCGTGGCCCAGAACGTTACTCTTGACCAGGCCGTCCACGTGGCGATCCCCGCCGAACACCGCCACGCGTGGGACGATTTCCGCCCGGCCGGCCGAATGGGCGCCACGTTCCGCACGTGGAAGGTCCATCGAGGCGACGACCCGAACATAAACTTGACGCTTTCGATGGATGGCCGGGCGTCGATGGAATACGCGGCCTTCCCCTATCGGCTCGAGGAGTTGACCGGGCAGGTGCGGGTGGACGACGACCGGGTCGCCATCGACAGCGTCAAGGGCCGGCGAGGGCCGATGCGGGCCACCGTGGACGGCACGTTCTCAGGCCCCGGCTCCCGCGGCGGGCAGACCAATATCACCATCGAGGCCACCGACGCCCCACTCGACGCCAACCTCGTTGCCGCGCTGCCTCAGTGGGCCCGCGCCAAGGTGACGGAAATGCACGTCGCCGGCCTGGCCTGGAAGGTCTCCGCCTGTGTCCTACAGCAGAAGGGTCAGCCGCTGGACTTCCGCGTGGCCGCCCAGGTCAGGGGCGCGTCGATTCGCCCCGAAGGCGTGAACTATTCGTTCGAGGACGCCAACGGCGTGCTGACCATCCGCCCCAGCCGAATGATTATCGAGCAAATGACCGCCCGCCACGGCCGGCTGCCTGTCCATGCAAGCGGGCAGATCCTGATGGACCCCAACCGCGTCGGCATGGAACTGCTCGTCAAGGCCCCCGATGCGCCGCTGGACGACGAGCTCCGCAAGATGCTGCCGGAGGACCTTCAGAAGACCTGGGCGCGCCTGGCCCCAAGCGGCAAGGCCGACCTTGAGCTTCTGATACGGCACTCGATGCCCGACCAGAGGCGACCCTACGATTACCGCCTGGTTCTCGACGCCAACGGCATGGGCCTGCGATACGCCGATTTCCCGTACGCCCTGACCGACATCCGCGGCCGGGCCGTCGCCACAAGCGACGAAATCCGCCTGACCGGAATCACCGCCCGCCACGGAAACGCCAGGTTATTCGCCGACGGAAAGATGACCTTCACGCCCAACTCCGACTCGGCCGACCTGGCCGTGCGAGGCTCGGACGTGCCGATCGACAAGGAGCTGCTGGAGGCCGTTCCGGATTCGCTGGCCCTGCTGGCACGGCGATTCCAGCCGGGCGGAACCTGCCAGTTGGACCTCAAGCGGCTGCGGTTCGCCCACGCTGTCGGCGAGCCGAATGCCCCAGCCGCAGCCTCCGGCGCCGCGGCGTCGGCGCCCGCGACTGCCCCGGCGGGCTCAACGACAACCTGGCTGGTGGACGGGCAAGCGAACGTCGACGGCGCCACGGTGGACATCGGCCTGGGCCCCAAGACGCTCTCTGGCAGCCTCAGCGGCTGGGTCGCCCAGATAGGGCAGGACCTGTCGGTCGACGCCGCCGTTGAGCTTGACAGCGTCCGCGTCGGCAAGCAGCAACTGACGAAGCTCTCGGGCCGGCTCTTAAAGAAGTCCGGCGGGCGAATGATGAGGCTGGGCGACCTCACGGCCACGGCTTACGGGGGGCAGGTTGCGGGCTTCGGGGAGGTCCGGCTGGTCGATCCGCTGGAGATCGGCCTGAGCATTTCCGTTCGCGAGTTGCACCTGGAGGACATGTTCTCCCCCGGCGCCGCAGGCGCGGCCAAGGAAGACAAGGTCAAGGGCCTGCTGACGGGCAACCTTCAGTTGTCGTCCATCGAGGGCCCCAAGCCGCGCCGCCAGGCATCCGGCGTGCTGAAGATCTCGCAAGGCGAACTGGTCAAGCTGCCGGTCATGCTGGGCCTGCTCAACGTGATGTACCTGAACCTGCCGGGCGACACGGCCTTTACCGACGGCGAACTCACCTACCATCTGCGCAACGACGATTTGATCTTCGACGAGATTTACTTCCGCGGCCCGGCGCTGTCGATAGTCGGCTCCGGGCGGATGGACATGAAGACCGAGATGCTGGACTTGAAGTTCCTCTCCGGCCCGCCGCAGAAGCTGCCGCGGCTGGGGGGCCTTAGCGAACTGCTCGAAGGCTTCGCCAGGGAACTCGCGGAGATCCACATCGACGGCACGCTGGCAAAGCCGCGCATGAGGACAATGCCGCTGCGCAGCCTAGACCGCCTGATCCGCGATCTGCTGAACCCCGGCCGGACCAAGTGACGGCAGATCTCATCGCAGAGATCGCAGAGAACTTGGCGCGGGCTTCGCCCGCAACCCAAAGAAGAACTCAACGCAGAGCACGCAGAGCACGCAGAGAAGATGAAGACAAAAAGTCATATCTATTTGTCTCTGCGGCCTCTGCACTCTCTGCGTTGAAAAATCTTTTCCGCACGCGAAGAAACTAACGGTTAGCAGTGCAGAGAACGAATAGGTCCTTGGAAGTCCCAAGCTATAAGGAGAACCGGCGGACATGGCGAACGTCAGAGTTGGAATCATCGGCGGCAGCGGGCTGGGCGACGCCTTGGCCAAGACCCAGGGCCAGGCAGTGACGGTGGACACGCCCTTCGGGAAACCCTCCAGCCCTGTTGTGCTTGCCAACTGGCAGGGCACGGACATCGCCATACTCCAGCGGCACGGGGTCGGGCACGTCTACAACCCATCGACGGTCAACTACCGCGCGAACATCTACGCGCTCAAGAGCCTCGGCTGCACGCACGTGATCGCCTCGGGCGCCGTCGGATCGCTTCGCGAGGAGATCCGCCCCAAGGACCTGGTCATCTGCGACCAGGTAATCGACAAGACCTGCCGCCGGGCGGCGACGTTCTTCGACGAGCACCTCGTCGCCCACGTGGAGATGGCCATGCCGTTCTGCCCCGTGCTGCGGGAGCACCTGGTATCCTGCTCCGACGCCGTCGGCGCCCGCGTTCACGCATCCGGGATGTACGTCTGCATGGAAGGCCCGGCCTTTTCCACCCGCGCCGAGAGCGAGATGCACCGAAGCTGGGGCGGCGACCTGATCGGCATGACGTGCATGCCAGAGGCCAAGCTCGCCCGCGAGGCCGAACTGGCCTACGCGCTGGTCTGCCTGCCGAGCGACTACGACTGCTGGCGCCCGGCGCCGGAGGCCCTCGACCGCCACGAGTTGCTAAAGGAGATAATCGGCAACCTGACCGAGGCCACGCAGAACGCCGTCGATCTCATCAAGGCGGCCCTGTCGCGTTTCGGGCGGATCGCCCGGACGCCCTCGCCCGCCCACTCGGCCCTGGAACTGGCCATTTGGACCAACCGTGAGTACCTCCACACCGCCGCCGCCAAGAAAAAATACGGCGTGCTGGTGGAGAAGTACCTGCTCTGAAAAGAAGGTCTTATACGCATTCCGATTAATTCTCGCGCGGATTTCATGTTCTGCCGGGCGGCGAGCCGGGGCAAGGGGACTGGCTCCGAAGCCTGCCTGCCGGCAGGCCTTAACCCTGCTCTTGTAAGTAGTTAAGCTCCATTGCTTGAGCGCCCTAAGAGCTAGGACCTATGACCTATGACCTTCTTTTCACATCTTCGGGTGAGGCGAAGGTTCATGATCAACCGTGGTAGAGTTTTTCCCACGCCTCATTGTTTCACGTTGCGAGCGGGGTCGGGGCGGTTGGTGTCTGGGCGGCGGAGGCGGACGGTGATGATGATCGTCTCGTTTCGCGGCCCGGGCGCGCCGGCGGCCTGGGAAGCCGGGGCGCTTGCGGCCTGGCGTTGACGGGTCTCGATCTGCGAGGCATTGTTCAGGCGTTGGATATCGGCGGCGCGGTATAGCTCGGCCGGCGAACCAGCCGCCGTCTTGGTGGCGGGCATGTTGGGCGGTTGAGTCGATGCCGCCTTCGGCATTGCCGCGGCCGGGCGGGGCACGCCGGCTATGCAAAACCGGTTCGACGACTCCTCGACGGTTTCTCTCTGGCGAAGGCTGTCCAGCCTCCTGGTGATGGCCTCGATGCGGTCCGGCGGCGCCACGACGAGGAACCGCAACTCGTCGCCTTCGCCCGGCATGGTGGAGAACCCCGTCGACTCAGCCGGGCCGAGCTTTGCCGATGGCGCCGTCGGTTCGGGTGCGGGCAGTCGGTCATTGATCGGGCCGGTCGAGTCACGATGCCGGCCGTCGGCCGAAAACCTGGTTATGCCCGCGTCGGCCAGGACCGCCGCGACTTCCTTGGCCCCGGCGCCCAGGTCCGTCACGGAGAGGTTCAGTATGCGGGCCGTGCTCCCGAGCGTTGCCATGCCTTCGACATTGCCCTTTTCAAGCTTCTTGGCGGCGGCGATCTGGAGGCTGGCGCGGCCGCCGCCGTTCTCGTTCAGGACTGCCTCGCCTCTGCCAACCTTCATTCCGCCGGCGGCGGATGTCTCCCCGCTGCCGGGCATTGGCGCCACAGCCAGCGCCGGCGCGGCCTGGCCGCCGCGCGGGCCCTGAAGATTGGCGGGGCCGGACCGGTTCCTGAGGCCCTGAATGGCCACGCCCGCGACGGCCGCCACGAGCAGCACGGCCGCGGCCGCCGACGCCAGGCGGACGACTCCCTGCAACATTCGCTCGCGGACGACGCGCCGCATGAGCCCGCGCCGCCGGGCCTCGGCGAGGACCCTGGCGACGAAGTCCGGACCCGGGCTGACCGGTTGGATCGCTCGCAGTATCGTCCGTATGCGCCGAAGGTCGTGCAGGCGCCTGGCGACGTCGGGGCTCTCGGCCGCGGCGCGGTCCACCCACCTGGCCGCCTCGGGCGTCAACTGCCCGTCGAGGTAGGCTGAGAACTCCACCGAAATGTCGCCTTGCCCTTGCATGCCGTTTCCTCGCTGCCGGCCGGCAGCGCCGCTGTGCACTTTCTCTCTATCGACATTCTAAGGCGCGGTTTGCCGCGGTTTCGCGCCGCCCGGCCGCCGAATCCGGAGCTTCCACATTATGTTTGACGGACGTGCCGCCTTCAAGTTCCCTTGGCCCAAGGGGCAAATGACGATGACGGGCATTCCCGGCAGGCGCCGCGCGACGCGGGCAGCGAGCAATCCGACATCGCGCGGACGCGCCCAGCCGGGTGAAGCGAATTCGCCGCGCGTAGGAACGGAGCGTTCCTTTCAGTCTCGCTCTCGCCCGCGCCCGCGAACCGTGAGAAACGTACGATTCGCTTTGACCGCGGGCAAAAACCTTACTTCTTCGGGACCATCCAGATATTCCGGAAGAAAACCGGATTCTTGTGCTCTTGCAGCCACAGCGGGCCGCCCTCGGGGCTTTCCTTCTTGCCGACGCCGGTCGAGCCCTTCAGATGGAGGTTGTCCTGGATCAGCACGCCGTTGTGACGCAGCGTCAACGACATGTCCTTGACCTTCTTGCCGTCTTCCCACTTGGCGGACTCGAACTCGATGTCGTACGTCTGCCACGTCAGAGGCGGGTAGCACATGTTCACCAGCGGCGCAACTTTCATGTAGAGCGCCCCGCACTCACTGGGCCTGCCCTCCAGGCCGAACGAGTCCAGCACCTGTATCTCGTAACGACGCTGGAGGTAGATCCCGCTGTTGCCGCGGTCCTGCCCGCGAGTCTCAGGCTTGAAAGGCAGCAGGAACTCCAGGTGCAGCGTGCAGTCCGGCAGGTCCGCCTTGGTCTCGGCGCCACTCTCGAGCAGTCCTCGCTTGTCGACGCGGGCATCGTTCCACGCCTCGGTGCTCGTGCCGTCGAACAGCACGATCGCCCCGGCAGGCGGCTTGGCGCCCAAGGTGGGGCTCTTACGGACGATCCGTTGCGCGGCGATCTTCTCGCCGGCATCGGTCCGGCCGATGAGCTTGCCGTTCTCGATGACCGCCTCGTACTTCTCGGCTGCGCCCTCGAAGACCGTCTTGCCGTCCTTCGTCTGGCCCTGGATGGACACCTTCTTCTTGTCCCGGGCGTATCCGTCGCCGGGCAGGCCGCCCCGGTAGATTACGGCCGTGAACTGACCCTTGCCCATCGCGACGACCTGGATGCCGATCTTGTCACTGCCGGCCGAGCCGACGTACTCGCCTTGCACGGCGTAGTCCGGGCCCGCATCGTTGGGATCGAGGAATGTCGGCCCCTCGACCTTTGGCGGCCTGGGGGGCCTGGGAGCCTTCTTGGCCGGCGTGTCCTTTGCGGCAGGGGCATCCTTCTTTGCATCGGCGGCTGGGCCGGCGGCGGCCAGGCCCGCCAGCAGTCCCGCGGCGGCCACTACTGACCAGATCGTTCTGGCTGACATCTCGTTCTCCTTCAGGCAAATGGCATCCAACGACCAACAGGGGCTATTGCCCACGATAATGTGAAACCCGCCGGCCGCGCCTTAGGCGCCGAGCATCCTTCGAGCAGGGACGCGGGGAATGGGCCAACCGGCAAAAAGTACAGGGTTTCCACGGCATCGGCGTATTCTATCGCCCGAGGCTTCTGGACGGAAGACCGACTCACCCCAGGAACCCCGCCAGCCGCTGGAGCACCTGGCCGACAACTATTTCCGGGCTGGACGCCCCGACAAGCACGCCGATGGTAATGGGCCAGCGGGCCGGCAACCAGTCGGCGACGCCGCGCAGGCCGACGGCGGGCCCAAGTCACTGACGGACTTGCTGCGCCCACTCGCGCACGATTGCCGGAAGCCTCTCCACGACTTCGCAGCCAAAGAGGACCTCGTCGACAAAGCCCATGTGCAGCATGTCCAGGATACGGCAGAGATACGACTTTCCGCAGTCCCACCAGGTGTAGTGCGAGTCGATCATCAGATAATGCTTGATCTTGATCTTTTCGGCGGCGGCGAGTTCCGCAAGTTCCATTCCATCGAGGAGAGTCTCGTAAACACCATCTGCAACACGGCTTCCGAAGGTCGTGGTGTAGTAATACTCTTTGATTTCCCATATGGCCACGGGATTTACGGCACAAGGAAATGCCCCGTCAATGCGTCTGGACAGCGTTCGCAATGGAGCGTTGTCGAAGGTTACGGTGGTCAATTCCCGCGGGTCGTAGTCAACGGGAATGCCTTGTGAATGCGCCTCAACCAGCATGTTGATGATGCCTGTGAAATATGCAGGCGCTCTCTTCTGGCCCTTCTGCTTGTTCATTGGGAGGGGGCAGCCTGGATGGAGCTTGGACCTAAGCGTTCTGAATTCCGTCTTAGCTCGATTTGCGTCCATCAGCCGAGGCTCAACGAATTCATTCAGCATGCGGGCGCGATAGTTGAAATAGTCCAGCAACGTCTTTCCCAAAGGCCGAAGTTCCCCAGTTCGGCCATCGGCCAGATGGCATGAACTCAGCCCGATTTTGGCATATTCCCGGCAAATCTCGCCTAACGAAGGAGCGCGGATCCGGCCTTCCCCACGAACGGTGTAGCCCACGGCCTGCCCAATTGTTCTGACGTTCGCCCAGAAGGGCTTGGGCAGATTCAGGAATCGATGGTCGGGTTTCATCGGCAAGCCTCCTCATAACGCCGTATGAAAGCCGACAACGCAACACCCATGGCTTTGCATATTTGTTCCAACTCCGGCAGATCGAGGCGTCTTTCCCCGCTTTCGTACTTGCTGACGAATGACTGCGGCTCCCCGAGAAGGCGAGCCACGTCTATTTGGCGCAAGCCTAGTTCCCTCCTTACCTTTAGCAGGAGAGACGCAAGCACTTCCTGATGATGGGAGAAGACTGACTTCTGCATCTTGGCACCGAGGGTAGAATGGCTTGAATAATATCCCAAATCGGGATATAGTTGCTTTCCTCGTAGAGTTGAATAGACTGGCTTCTTGAGGAAAGGGCTCCGATGAATCGGCAACGAGGCTTATTCTGCGATTTACGTACCAAGAACTTCAGCCGCCCAAGGAGTTCACTGCTCAAGTGGATTGGAAACAAGTACCCTACTGCTGAGGAGATAACGTCGTACTTTCCTCGCGATTTCGGGACATTCTATGAGCCTTTTCTGGGGGCCGGCTCGATTCTGGCGACCGTTGCGCCGAAGTCAGGGGTGGGCTCGGACATATTCCCGCCTCTGATGGAGATTTGGAAGGCACTGAGAGAAGCTCCCGAGCAACTCAAGGCGTGGTATCGCGAGCGATGGGACTTCATGATGGCTGGGGACAAACAGGGACGCTATGAGCATATCAAGGCGTCCTACAATGCCAATCCGAATGGTGCGGACTTCCTTTTTATCTGCCGTTCCTGTTATGGCGGGGTCGTGCGTTTCAGGAAGGCGGACGGCTACATGTCGACCCCTTGCGGGCCACATCGGCCGATCTCGCCGGAAGCCTTCACCAAGCGTGTTGATGAGTGGCATCGTAGGGTCGCGAATTGCCGGTTCTTCCTGGCTGATTACGCGGCAGTGATGGCACAAGCCAGGGCGGGCGACCTTGTCTACTGCGACCCGCCATATTCGCACACCCAAGCCATTCTTTACGGGGCACAGGATTTCAGCCTTCGGCATCTCCTGGACCTCATCGGAGAATGCAAGGAACGCGGCGTCTACGTCGCCCTCAGCATTGACGGGTCGAAGCGGTCCGGCGAACTGATTTGCGATTTGCCGATTCCCGAAGGCTTATTCGCGCGCGAGGCGTACGTAAACTGCGGACGTTCGATGCTAAAGCGGCTCCAAATGAATGGGCGAACATTAGAAAAAGAGGTTGTTGCCGATCGCCTCCTGCTCACGTATTGAACTCGACACTCAAAACCTCCACGAGCGTTCAAGGGAAACTCACCCCAAGAACCCCGCCAGCCGCTGGAGCACCTGGCCGACGACTGTTTCCGGGCTGGACGCCCCGGCAAGCACGCCGATGGCAATGGGCCGGCGGGCCGGCAACCAGTCGGCGACGCCGCGCAGGCCGACGGCGGGGTCGAAGGTCTCGATCCGGCGGTCGCTGAGGATGGCGTCGGCGGTCTCGATGAACCAAGCGGGGCAAAGGCCGCGGGCAAGCTCGTAGAGGTGCCGCGTGTTGGACGAGCCGAACCCCCCCACCACCACGACCAGGTCGCAGCCCTGCCGGCACAATTCCACAGCCGCGGTCTGCCGGGCCTGGGTGGCGCTACAGACGGTGGGCTGGAACAGCAGCCGTCCGCCGGCCTCGTCGGGGCCGAACCGCTCGACGAACGCCTGCCGGACCAATTCGCGCACGGCCATGGTCTCGTCGTGGAGCATGGTGGTCTGGCTGACCTGCGCCAGGCGCTGGAAAGGCTGGAGGTCTCGGGAATTGGTTGCCTGCGGGCCGAAGAGCCCGGCAAACTCGCCCGCTTCGCGCCGGCGGGTGATAAGATCGCAGAACCTGCGGGTCTGGTCGAGATTGCCGGCCACGACGTACCGCCCGCCGGACGCCTCGAGCCGGCTCTTGGTGACGACCGTCTCGTCGTGGTCGGCCCGGCCGAAGATCAGCACGCCGTAACCGTCGGCCGAGGCGCGGTCGGCCCAGGACCACAGACGGCGCACGTCGCCGCAGGAGGTGTCGACAATCCGGCAGCCAATGGCCGCTAGCTGCCGCTGGACGGGCAGCTTGACCCCGAAGGCCGGGATGACGGCGCAGTCGTCGGCGGTGATGTACTTGGCGGGGTCTTCGATCTGCTCGCGGGAGAGGATCCTCACGCCGAGGTTCTCGAAGTAGCGGTTAACCCACGGGTTATGGATGATCTGTCCGAGAAGCAGGAGCTTTTTCCCGCCGGCGCCGCTGCCGGCCTGGCCGGCGAGTTCGGCCACGGCCCGCTGGAGCATCGTCAGCGCCCGCTTGACCCCTCGGCAGAATCCGAAGACCTCGGGCAGGCGGATGAGGCCGCCGGGAAGTTGCCAGACGTTGCCCGCCTCGCGGACGCGGTCGACGACCGGGCTGGAAAAAGGGTCGCGCTCATCGTCGCGCGGGCATTGATGGGATGAATTGTTCGCCATCATCCCCATGATACGACCACGAGTCAGAAACCCGAATCTCGAATCTCGAAATCCTGCGTCTATTCGGCGGGCTTGTCGGGCTTTCTGGTCGGCTGGGGGCGGGGGCGTTCGGCCTTTTCGCCGGTCGGGCCGCGATCCTTGTCCTTTTCGTAGCGGGAGACGCTTTTCTTGGACCGCTCGACCGCCTCGCGGATGACCGTGTCGCTGTCCGCGGCGCGCTGATCGAGTTCGGCCTTGAGGTTGCGGATCTGCTCCTCCAACTCCGCCAGCCGATGGCGCCGGACGAGTTGCTCGGCCTCGAACTGCCTGCGGGCCTGCTCCTTCATGCCGTTTTCGATGTCCCGCTTCTTCGCGGGCGAATCGGTGCTGTTGTACTCGCGGGACAGCCGCCAGAGAGCCATGTGCGTCTGCTGGAGGCTCTCGTATGCATTGGCAATCTCCTCGGGCATCTTGCGGACGCGGGCGACGAACGGATAGACGCTGCGAAGCGTCCGGCGATACCGGGTCGGGTCCTTCTCGCGCTGGGCGATGACCTCGTCGTATACTTCCGGACGACGGCTCTTGAGGTAGTCCAGCACTTCCTGTTCCTGCTCGGGCGTAAGCTTGGTCGGGCTGCGGGAACTCTTCGAGCCATCGGGTTCGGATGCGCCAAGGCGCTGGCCCGCACCGGAGGGGCGCGTGGCGGGCTTCTCGGCCGAGCCGGTCCTTCCGGCCGCAAGGACCTCCGCCGGCGGGGCCGACAGCACCGTCTCCGGGCGGTTGAATGCCGCCAGCCCGGCCAGGATCGCCGCGGCCGAAAGGGGCAGCACCACGTTCAGGAGTTTTCGCATCTCTTCACCTTCCTGGACAGAGTTCTTATCGGCCCGTCCAGCGTTTTTTTATCGGGCAATCACCGTTCACCGGCCGCCGGAAAGGCTATTCAAGCACCGCGTCGTCGAGCCAGAACTCCTCGACGGCCCTTTCGGCCTGGTCCAGACCGATGTCCACCGGCGCCGGCGGGGTCGAGGCGATGACGTCGGCCTCGAGCTGGTCGATCTCCGCGGCCAGGAAGTTTATGACGGGGTCCTGAGCGGCCCAGACCGAGGCAAGGTACGCTTCGGTCAGCGCGGCCCGGCTGGGCGGGGCGGCTTTGTGCGCCGTGGCGACTTTTCCGGCGGGAGTCGAGTGCATTGGCTGCTCGGCGATCATCGTCATCACAAGCAGCGCCGCCGCCGCCGCGGCGATCGAAGCGGCGGCCGCCGCCACGCCAAGCAGCCTGCGCTGCGGCCTGGCCAGCGCGGATCGGGTCCGGCGCCAGGCCCGGTCCATCGCCTCGGTCGGGACGTCGACGTCCAGGATCCCGCCCAGCGCGTTTTCCTGGATGCCGATCTCCACGAGCACCATCGCATGCCGTATGCCGGTCAGGCTTTCCTCGGCCGGCACCGCAATTGCCGGCGCCAACATGCCCTCGTCGCGGGCGATTTCGTCGCGCACGGCCTGCTCGTCCGCCGAAAGCGCCAGGTTCTGGCCGTCGAGGTGTCGCGCCACTCGCTCGTATTGTTGTTCAGTCAGATTCATAACCACTGCCCATCATCCGCCGAAGTGCCTTGAGTCCCCTGTGCACTCTTGCCAGGGCCGTGCCCAAAGGGCATTGGAACAAATCGGCGATTTCCTTGTAGTTCATTTGGCCAAAATGCCTCACGAGGATCATATTCCGTGTCGTGTCGTCAAGTTTCATCAGTGCTCGCTGCAAGCGCCCGGAGGCCTCCTCGGCCAGGAGGCCGTCGTCGACCGGCCCCGTGTTGGCAAGGAGCTGGTCGGCCCTGCTGGCGCCGGCCTCGCTGTCGATCGACAGGCTCCCCGGCACCGGATTGGCCCTTGCCCGCCTGATGCGGTCGCGGACCATGTTGGCCGCTATGCGGAAGAGCCAAGGCTCAAACCGCCCGCGGTCGTCGTACTTGTCAAGCCTGGCAACCAGCCTGAGCATCACCTCGCCCAGAAGGTCCTCCGCGTCGTGATGGCTGCCGGTGGCGCGGAGAAAATAGCCGTAAAGCCTGCGCCCGTAGGTGTCCAAAAGCTCACGGTAGGCGCTTGAATCGCCCGCTTGAGCTGACACGATTACTGCTCGCAGCCGCTCTGGTTGCATTCTCTCAACCTGCATAACGTACCCGGCGGAATCCTATTGCAGCCGGCTCTAATGAACATCCAGTCCGTGGAGCATGCAGACCACGTGGGTGAAAGTCTTGAGAATCTCGCCCACGTACTCCTCGACGGCCTTGACGCTGCCGGGCAAGGCGTAGACCTGCATGGCGCCAGCCGTGCCGGCCACCGAGCGGCTCAGCAGGGCATTGGGGTTGTTGCGCCCGTACTTCATTCGCACGAGGTCCATTATGCCGGGGATGATCTTCCGGCAGAACCCGCTGACGACCTCGGGAGTGCAATCGCGCGGCCCGACGCCCGTGCCGCCGGTGGTGAAGACGGCGTCGGCGCCGGCTGCCAGGGCGGCGTCCAGATTGGCCCTGAGGGCGTCGGCATCGTCCGGCAGCAGCGTATTGGTCATGGCCGCCCGCCACCGCCGCCCGGCGAAGTGCTCCTCCAGCAGTTGCCGTATTCGCGGGCCGCCGCGGTCGGCATAGACGCCGGCTGAGGCGCGGTCGCTGAGCGTTATCACGCGGATGTCCAGCACCTTCTCCACGTACCGGCCGACGTCCTGGCAGTGCAGCTCGCCGCCCCGCAGCACGCGGCAGAAGAGGCCCTCGGCGGGCATGATGCATCGCCCGGTGGCCTGGAATATCTGGCAGTTCTCGCCGTGGCACTTCTTGCCGATCTGCGTGACCTCCAGTTCGACGGGCCCCAAGACGAAACGGTCCAGGATGCTCGCCAGGCGCAGGTCCACCCCCTGGACGACGAGGTTCTCGCCGAATTCGCCCGGCCCCACGGCCCGCCCGGTCTCCATCACGAAGCGATCGACGCTCTCCTGTGCCAGCACGCTGACCTGCCGGTGCCAGTCGCCGGCGTGCGCGTCGCCGACAAGCCCGCGCTGGTCGACCTCGGCGCGGTCGCAGGGCGTCTTGATGGTGCCCTTTTCCCGCGAGAGGTTGATCGACGCTATTTTGACCTCCGACGGCTCAGGCATCTTCCTTCACCTTCTCGATCAGCCGGATCGGACCGATAGTCATATTCTTATCGGCCGCCTTGCACATATCGTACACGCAAAGCATAGCCGCGCTGACGGCCGTCAGGGCCTCCATCTCGACGCCGGTCTTGCCCGTGCACCGCACGAGGGACTCGGCCCGCACGCCGGTGCGGGTGAGCTCCAGTCTGACGTCGACCTTTTCGAGCGTAATCGTGTGGCAAAGGGGGATCAGTTCGGCCGTACGCTTGGCGGCCTGTATTCCGGCGACCTGGGCGACCGTCAGAACGTCGCCTTTCTTGACGGCGTTTTCGGCGATCAGCCCCCGCGTGGCCTTGGCCAGGGCGATGAAGCCTTCGGCGCGGGCCATGCGCCGCCGCGGCCGCTTGTCGCCCACGTCGACCATGTCGGCCCTGCCGGACGGGTCGGTATGCGTGAGTCTTGGCTTGGGCTTTCTTGGCTTGGGCTTGCCCATCTCAGCCTCCTATCCCGTTCATGGTTCTATCGTCGCAGGTCAGCCCGGCCTGGGGTTTGGCGGCGACGGCCAGGCGGATGGCCTGACGCGGGCCGAACTTGCGGACGTCGAACTTGAGGTTTGAAAACAGGCAAGGCCGAATGTACCCGTCGCTGGTGAGCCTCAGGCGATTGCAGGTCGGACAGTGCCCGCCGGTGCCGCCGCGGACGGTGGAGAACTGCCCGGCGGCCAGGCTCATCTCGCTTATGAACCGCACCTGGCAGCCGCGATCGGCGGCGAAGGCCGCCACGTCGCGGGCGTCCGGGCCGAGGGCTTCGAACTCCTTGATTACCCCTGGCCCCGGATCGCCGGTTGGCTCGTCGGGCGACCGGGCGACGACGCAGTTGATCTTCACCGGCGTAAGCCCGGCCGCAATGGCCGCGTCGATGCCGACAATGGCGTCGGCGACGCTGCCGCCGCGCGTGATCTGCTCGTAGCGGGCCGGGTCGATGGCGTCGAGGCTGACGTTCACCCGCCGCAGCCCCGCGGCCTTCAGGGCCGACGCCTTGCCCGCCAGCAGCGTCCCGTTGGTAGTCATCGCCAGGTCCTCCACGCCGTCAATGCCAGACAGCATGCTCACCAGCCCAAGCACGCCGCGACGAACCAGCGGCTCCCCGCCGGTCAGGCGAACCTTGCGAATGCCCATCCCGACGGCCGCGACGACCGCCTCGACGATCTCCTCGTAGCTCAGGATGTCCTCGTGGCGGAGCATCTTGAGCCCCTCCGCCGGCATGCAGTAGCGGCAGCGTAGGTTGCACCGGTCGGTGACCGAGACGCGAAGGTAGGTTATCTCCCGGCCGAAGGGGTCTTTCATGGCATCAGGCTCCGCAGGGGCGTGAACAGCACGCCGTCGCCGGCCGCGAGCTCCCGCGCGCCGACGGGCACTTGCAGGAGGCCGTCGGCGTCGCGAAGGGCCAGCAGGTGGGCCGAGCCGTGGCATTTGACGGGCACGACTCGGCCGTCGTCGCCGACCGCGGCGGGGAAGAACTCCAGGCGGTCGGCCTTGCGGCGGCTCAGCGGCCGGCCCAGGGGCAGGCGAATCTGCCGCAGTGGCCAGGGGCAGCCCAGCAGCCGCGCCGCGGCCCGAAGCACGAACACGTGGAACATGACGAACACGGAAAGCGGGTTGCCCGGCAGGCCGAAGACGGCCCTTGCACGGTTGCCCCGCCCCCGCTCAGTGGCGCCAAGGCCCGGCCGGGGAACCGCCAAGACCGTGGGCCGGCCCGGTTTGATCGCCACGCTGTTGAACCGCACCGTCAGGTGCGCCTCGTCCATAGCGGCCAGGACGTAATCGAAGTCCCCCACCGAGACGCCGCCGGAGACCACGACTATCTCCGCCGCCGCCAGCGAGTCTCGCAGGGCCGCGACCGTCGCCGGCAGGTCGTCCGGCACGTGCAGCACCAGCGCCGCGTCCATGCCCCACCGGGCCGCCAACGCAGAGAGCATCGGGCCGTTGGAGTTCATGATCTTGCCCGGCACGATCAGCGACGGGTCGTCAACGATCTCGTCGCCGGTGGAGATGATCGCCAGGCGCACCGGCTCGGCCACGCTCACCTCCACGATCCCGCAGGAGACCAGGTTTGCCGCGTCGGCGGCGGTAAGGACCCTCCCGGCCGGGACAATCACGTCGCCCGCCCGCACGTCCTGCCCGCGCGGGCAGATGTTCGGCTCGTCCCCGTGGGCAAGCACGCGAACGGTCGAGCCGCAATCCTCGGTGTCCTCGCGCCTGATGACCCGAGCGGCCCCTTGAGGCACCGGCGCGCCGGTCATGACCTTGACGGCCGAACCGGGCACGAGAGGCCCCGCCGGCGCCTGCCCGGCCGAGACGGACGCCACCAGACGATACTCCCGCCGCTGGTCGCCGCCGCCGATCGCGTAGCCGTCCATCGCCGACTTGTCGAACGGCGGCAGGTCCAGCCGCGATCGCTGCTCGGCCAGCAGGACGCGCCCGACGGCCTGGGCCGGCGGCAGCATCTGCGCGGCGCGCAGGCCGGGACCGGCGCCGGCGGGGGCAAGGGCGGCATCCACGGCCGCCCAGGCCTCGTCGAGCGTCACCATGTGTCGGGCGTCATTTGTCATTGTCGTGTCACATCATCTCGTTTAGCGCCAGGGTGCGTTTCCCGCACGAGTTCATCCAGCCGGCGGGCGGCGAAGGCGGCGACGTCGGCGTTGAGCGTCTCGAACACGGCCAGCAGCCCGCGCCCGACCGGGGAAAGCACCGACCCTCCGCCGCGCCTGCCTCCGCTGCGGGCGACGAGCATCGGCTGGCCGAGGTTCTCCTCGGCCTGGTGGACGAGGTGCCACGCGTGGCGGTAGCTCATGTCTGCGCCGGCGGCGGCCTGGCTGAGCGAGCCGGTGGCCTCCACGCCGGCCAGCAGTGCCGCCAGACCCCGGCCAAGGACGTGCACGCCGCCGCGCGAGGCGCCACGGCAGCCGGCCTCCAGCCAGAGCTTGGTCCGCGCCGACATGGCGGGCAAATCGCCTTCTCGAACCTTGGTGACTTTGGTGCTTATGTCCTGGTCCTTTTCCGTTGTTTGGCGCTTGTCATCTTTCACTCGCATCCGGGGGCCTTGGGCCTTGGCCGCGCATCTCCAGCCACCGCGCCATGTCCCGGGGCGTGTTGACGTTGAAGAACGGCCTGTCGTCGGCGAACCGCACGCCGACGGCGCCGAGCCTCCGCCAGAGCCGCTGCACGCCCAGTTGCCCGGCGTCCAGCGCGGAGCGAACATCCGCCAGTATACCGTTATGAACCACAGAGCATAACGGCTGCCAGGAAAAATCCGGCATCTCCGCGACGACCACCGCCGCCCGGCGCCGGCGGAACGTGTCGATCAGCGTGGAGATCTCGAAGGCGGTTATCCCCGGCATGTCGCAGGCCAGCAGGACGGTGGCGTCGCGGCGTGGTTCAACTGTGCGCTCACCACTTCGCGGTTCGACTGTGCGCTCACCACTTCGCGGTTCGACTGTCTGCTCGCCGCTTCGCGGTTCGACTGTCTGCTCGCCGCTTAGGGCGGCGTAGTAGGCGAGCGCCGCCTCGATCCCCGCCAGCGGCCCCAGGTGCGGCCGGCGGTCCGGGATCGCCTTCAGGCCGCCGGCCCTGGCGGCCCGGGCCGCCTCGGCGCTGACGCAGACGACAACCTCGCCGACGCCGGCGGCCGATAGCTCCCCGGATATGTGCTCCAGCAGCGTTCGCCCGTCGCCGAGGTCCAGAGCGGCCTTGTTGGCCCCGCCATACCGCGTGGCCAGCCCGCCGGCAAGTATCGCCCCGCCCATCCTGTCGCGCCTCGTCGTCATAGGGTGCAGAATATGAGAATTCGCCCGGCGTTGCCAGATGTGCCGGCAGCCACGCTCGTTATTGCCCCGCCTGGGCGGAACATGGATCCGTCGGGGCGGTTTAAGGTCAGTCGGCAGGAAACAAGAAAGCCGGTGATACGGCGGCCGGCAAGCGCGACACGTGTCGCGTTTTCGCGATGGCCGGTCTGGCGACGATCCGGCTTATTCTTTCATTCGAGGAACAATTATGGGACCAAGAAAGACTCAACTCGTGGGGCGGGTGTTGGCGATTGCCGGCGCGGCGGCATTTGCGATGTTGGCCGGTGAGGCCCTGGCCGATGGCGAGAAGCCCGCGACGGCCGGGCAAAGCAAGATCCGCGTGGCGGTCATCGTCGGCGGGCACGGTTACGACACGAAGCAGTTCCCGGCCATGTTCGAGGCCATGAAGGACGTGCAGTTCGTGATTCGACCCGCCCAGGAGCCCTCAAAGCCGCACCTCTTCGACGACCCGAACAACTTCCCGTACGACGTGATATTCCTTTACAACATGAACAACAAGCTCACGGCCGCCCAGGGCGAGAACTTCCTGAAGCTGCTGGACAAGGGCGTCGGGCTGTTCGTCTGCCATCACGCGATCACGGGCTTCCAGGACTGGCCGGGCTGGCCGGACCTTATCGGCGCCCGCTATTTCCTGAAGAACGAGACGTTCCGCGGCGAGCAGGGCATCCGCAGCATCTGGAAGGACGACGTGGACCTCAAGATGCACGTCGAGGACGCCAACCACCCGATCACCAAGGGCCTGAAGGACTACGAAATCCGCGACGAGACCTACGGCAAGTGGAAGTTCCTTCCGGGCAACGTGCTGCTGGTATCCACGGAGCACCCGCTGAGCAACAAGCAGATCGGCTGGGTCCGCCCACAGGGCAACCGGCGGGTGTTCGTTCTTCAGGCCGGGCACGGGCCGCTGGCGTGGAAGAACCCGGGCTTTATTCACCTGCTCACCCAGGGCATACGATGGGCGGCGGGACGGCTTGACGGCAAGGCCGCGGCGCCAAAGGCGAAATGAGAGCCTTCACGGAATCACCAGTCACGTGAGTCTTTGAACATTGGATCAACAGGAGCGCGAAGAGGAATGGCCAATAGCGGAAGACTGACGCGGCGCGGCTTCATCCGCAAGGCCGCGATGACAGCGACGGCGGCCGTCGCGGCGCCTTACATGCTCACCAGCCGGGCACTGGGCGCGCCAGGCGTCCCGCCGGCAAGCGAGCGCGTCACGCTGGGCATACTCGGCGCCGGCTCGCGGGCGGGCAATTTCTACGGCTGTTCGCCAATCCTGGCGGTCTGCGACGTGGATCGAGGCCGGCGCCAGGCGACCGCCAAACACATCGAGGCAAGCCATGGCACTGCCGGCATCAAGGACTACAACGACTTCCGCGACGTGCTGGCCAGGCCGGACATCGACGCGGTGATCATCGCCGCCCCCGACCACTGGCACTGCCAGATGTCCGCCATGGCGGCCCTGGCCGGCAAGGACGTCTACTGCGAAAAGCCCCTGACGGCTTACATAAAGGAAGGCCGCCGGCTGTCGGACCTGATCGCCCGCCAGGCAACCGTCTTCCAGACCGGCAGCCAGCAGCGCTCGGACGACCTCTTCCGCCAGGCCTGCGAGCTTGTCCGCAACGGATACATCGGGCAGGTCAAGAAGGTCATCGTCGGCATCCTGCCGGGCAAATCCATGCCCGCCCCCGGCGCGCCGGAAGCCGTACCCGACGGCTTCGACTACGACATGTGGCTAGGCCCGGCCCCGCGTGTGCCGTACTACAAGGAACGCTGCGTTTACAACTTCCGCTTCAATCTGGACTACGCGGCCGGGAAAATCTCCGACTGGGGCGCCCACCACCTGGACATCGCCCAATGGGGCCTCGGTTTCGAGCGAAGCGGCCCCGTCGAGGTCCAAGGCCGCGGAACCTTCCCGACCGAAGGCATTTTCAACTGCGCGACCGACTTCACCTTCGAGTGCAAGTACCCCGCCAGGCCGCTGTTTCCCGACGGCGTGACGCTTTACTGCTCGGACAAGTACCGCCTGGGCATTGAATGGCAAGGCAGCGAGGGCAGCGTGTTCGTCACACGAGACACCCCCCTCGAGACCACGCCGTCGAGCCTGAGGATGCTCAAGCTAAAGCCGAACGACATCCACCTATATAGCTCCAAGGACCACTGGTTCAACTTCATTGACTGCGTCAAGACGCGCAAGGAAACCGCGGCCCCGGCCGAGATCGCACATCGAACCGTGACGATCTGCCACGTCGCCAACGTCGCGATGCTGCTGGGCAGGCCCGTCAAGTGGGACCCGCAAACGGAGACCTTCCCCGGCGACGCCCAGGCAAACAGTATGCCCATGCTCGACCGCTCGCGCCGCGAACCGTGGACCTTCTAGGAAAAACGGAACCCGGAAAAGAAAACGGCGGAACCTGGAACCGGGCTTGTCACGGCGTAGCCGCAGGCGAAGCCGGAAAACCTGCTCGCTTCAGCGAGCAGGGGACGGTTCGCGGGGTTTACGAACGGACCTTCGATGAAAGAGCAGTCCGACAGAACCGACAAGACCCGGGCGCAACGCAAACTGACGCGCCGCGAGATCCTTCGCGCGGCCGCCACGGCCGCCACGGCGCCTTACGTGCTGACCAGCGGCGCGCTCGGTGCGGCCGGGCTTGCCCCCGCCAGCGACAGGATCACCGTCGCCTGCGTCGGCGTGCGGAACAGGGGCAGCAGGCACCTCAAGAACCTTCTGGCCGGCGGCGACGTCGAGGTCCTGGCCGTCTGCGACGTCGACCAGGCCGTCCGCCGAAGGGCCGTCAACCGCGTCGCGGGCGCCCGCGAGCGTCGGTGGTCGACCACCGGCCGGGGCCAGCCCGCACAGACGGGCGACTACCGCCAGATCGCCGCACGAGGCGATATCGACGCCGTCGTCATCGCCACGCCCGACCACACCCACGCCGTAATCGCCCTTGAGATGCTCCGGGCCGGACTCAATGTGTACGTCGAGAAGCCCATCGCACTGACCGTCCGCGAGGGCCGGGCCGTCGCCGCCGCGGCCGCGGCCGGTGGACTGGTCGTTCAGGCCGGCTGCCAGAGGCGGTCCAGCCGGAAGTACCGCCTTGCGTGCGATCTGGTCCGCCGCGGCGCCATCGGGCGGCTCGTGAGCATCGAGGTCTGCATCCCGCGCCGCTCGATCATTCCCACGCCCTGGTCGCCCGAGCCGGTCCCCGCGGGCTTCGACTACGACGCCTGGCTGGGCCCCGCGCCGCTGGCGCCGTACACGGCCGGACGCTGCCACTACAACTGGCGGTTCATCAGGGACTACTCCGGCGGGGAGTTGACCGGACCGGCCTTGCACGGGCTGGACCTCGCCCAGTGGGCGATTGCCGCCGACGGCGGCGGGCCCGTCGCCGTCGAGGGCGTCGGCGAGTGCTGCAAGGCCGGCCTGTACGACGCCTTCTATCGCGTCAACGTGCGGTGGACGTACGCAAACGGCGTGAAGCTGATCTGCCGCGGCGGCAGTGACGCCGCGACGCGGCTGGTCGGCACGGACGGCTGGCTTGAGGCCGAAAGCCTGCGGGCGTCGTCGCCGGATATTTTCACAAACGGCGCGGCCTGCGCGGCGGCGGGCGACGGCGAATCGCTGGCCGGCGCATCCGCGGGCGGCTCGCACATGCGGGACTTTCTTGCGGCCGTGAGAGCCGCCAGGCCGGACGCCGCCGCCGCAGGGGCCGAGACCGGCCACCGCACCGCATCGCTGTGCCGCCTCGGCGAGATCGCCATGCGCCTCGGGCGGCAGCTTCGATGGGACCCGGCCGGGGAGTGTTTCCCGGACGACGCCGAGGCCCAGGAAATGACTCACCGGCCCTATCGCCGGCCTTGGACATTGTAGTGTAGGGACGTTGCACCAATGAACGGCAAAGGTACTTAAGGAGACGAGCAATGCATAGCAGGATTGCGGGAATGTTTCTGGCGGCGTGCGCGGCGGGACTGGTCTTCGCGGCCCCGGCCACGGGGGCTATCGACAAGGCCGCGGTTGACAAGGCCTTTGCCGAACTGCCGAAGTACGACTGGGGCAACTCGCGAGCGGCCCTGACCGCCATTGACGACGCCGTCGTGCAGTCGCACGGCGACGAGGCCGCTCGGGTGGACCTGGAAACCCGCCTGCTGGCCGCGCTGGCAGCCGCCGACTCCACCCGCGCCGCAAAGCAGTTCTGCTGCCGGAAGCTCGCCATGATCGGCACGGTAAAGGCCCTGCCGGCGCTGACGCCGCTGCTGGTTGACAAGGACATGTCGCACATGGCCCGCTACGCCCTCGAACGCATCCCGGGCGAGGAGGTCTCCAAGGCCCTTCGCGGCGCGGCCGGCAAACTGACCGGCCTGCTCAAGATCGGAATGATCAATTCCCTCGGCGCCAGGCGCGACGCCGGCAGCACGCCGATGCTCGTGGGGCTGCTGAAGGACTCCGACCCGCAGGTCGCCTCCGCCGCGGCTTGCGCGCTTGGACGCATCGGCGACGTGTCCGCCGCCGGCGGCTTCAACGGCGCCGCCGGGCCGCTTATGGAGTACGTGGCGTCGGCGCCAAAGGAAACCCGGGACGCCGCCTATGACGCGGCCCTGGAGCTTGCCACCGGCCTGGCCGGGACCGACAAGCCCGCCGCCGCGGGGATCTTCGAGAAGCTCTACGCCGCCGACCGGCCCATCCGCGTGCGCTGCGCCGCGCTCAAGGGTCTGGCAACGGTCAAGCCGGCTGAAGCCACGCCGGAAATCCTCAAGGCCCTGGCTTCTGAGAGCCCCGTCTTCCGCGGCACGGCCGCCGCGCTGATCAAGGACCTCCCAGGCGGCGCCGAGACCACTGCCAAGTGCGCGGCCGAAATTACCAAGCTCGCGCAAGACGACCAGCCCGTGTTGATCGACGCGCTGGCCGCCCGGCAGGACCCGGCCGCGCTGCCGGCCATACGCAGCGCCGCCACCAGCTCAAATGAGAAGGTCGCCATTGCCGCCATCGCCGCCTACGGCGCCGTCGGAGACGCCGGCTGCGTGCCGGCGCTCGTCGCCGCCGCCGCGGCCGGGGGCGGCAAAGGCGCCGCCGCGCGCTCCAGCCTCCAGCGGCTCAGGGGCAAGGACGTGGACTTGGCCCTGATCGCCGCGCTGGACAAGGCCGACCCGGCCGGGAAGGTCCAGATCATCGGCGCCCTGGCCGACCGCACCGCCGCCGAGGCCGCGCCGGCCATCGAGAAACTCGCCGCCTCCGACAACGCCGAAGTCCGCCAGGCCGCCGTCGCCGCCATCGGCGCCGTCGGCGCCGAAAAGCAGGTCCCCGCGCTGGTCGCCAGCCTCAAGTCCGCCAAGGACGCCGCCGGCATCGAGGCCGCCGACAAGGCCCTGTCCGCCATCTGCACCCGCGTCAAGGCCAAGGCCGTCGATGACCTCCTTGCCGGCCTAGGCGGCGCAAGCCCCGAAGCACAGGCGAGCCTCTACAACGCCCTGGCACGCGCGGGCGGGGAAAAGGCCCTGGCCACACTCGTCGCCGCCGCCAAGACCGGCAACGACGGCGCCGTCAGGGCCCTGGTGACCTGGACGGTTCCCAACGGCATCACGCCCCTGCTGGACATCGCCTCCACGTCTACCAACAAGGTCCACAAGGTCCTCGCCACCAGAGGAGTCATATCCCTGGCTCGCCTCAAGGATACCCCCGAGGCCGACGCCCTGGCCGCGCTGGCAAAGGTCATGACGCTCGCGGACATCCCCGAAAAACTCCAGGCCCTGGCCGCACTGGGCGAAATACCCACCATCGAGAGCTTCAAGATGCTCGCCACATTCGTCGAGGACAAGGCCCTGGCCGAAGCCGCCGGCTCCGCGGCCGTCAAGATCGCACCCAAGGTCATGGACAAGGACAAGGCCCTCGTCCGCGCAACCCTCGAAAAAGTCCTCGCCAACACCAAGAACCCGCGGACCAAACGCGACGCCGGGCAACTCCTCGGCGCCACCGCCAAGGGCAAGTGACCCCGCCGGCAAGGGCAGCTATTGCCTACCGCTTATTACGTTGCTTCAGGTCTTCATTATCTCGCGGAGGGCCACGGTCGCGTAGCAGCCGCTGGGGGCGGTGAAGGTAAGTTGGACGTACGGGCCGCGGTCGTCGTCGGCCGCCGAGAGCTCCGGTGAGCCCAGGGCGAAGCGAAGTGCCCGCCGCGTGCCCTTGGGCCGAAGCGAGCCGACGTT